>JACXTT010005100.1_pt1 | contig 19204 bp, 16 predicted proteins | sample 9270951 | NCBI WGS metagenome assembly JACXTT01 (sample SAMN15532306, study PRJNA645909) | rock metagenome | isolation source: weathered quartz diorite | place: Puerto Rico | collected 2017-06-21 | reverse complement strand
CACCTGCGCGCCAAGCCGCGCCGGCGCCGCAGCCGGCCCCTGCCGCGGCGCCCGGAGAAAACCAGCGCAACCGCGGCAACCTGGAGCACAAGCGCGGTAACGAGGGTGGCGAGCGCGGCGAACGCTGACCGGACGGGCCGCGCGTGGCGGCGCCCTGCCCGGCCAGGATTGACTACAATGGCGGCTTCGACTGCCGCTGGCGCCAGCGGCGCCTTCGATTTTATTTGACTGGACTGCCATGCAACCGATACCACCCGCTGAATCGCTCATCGAATATCCCAGCGACTTTCCCATCAAGGTGATGGGGCCGACCCACGACGATTTCGCCGCCACCATCGTCGATGTCGTTCTCGAGCACGACCCCACCTTTCATATCGGCCGCATGGAAGTGCGGCCATCCGCCAAGGGCAATTACACGGGCCTGACGGTGACGGTGCGCGCCACCAGCCGGGAACAGCTGGACGCCTTGTACACGGCGCTGTCCGGCCACCACATGGTCAAGATCGTCATGTAAGCCGATGTCAAAGAAATAAGCCCGGAGGCGCGCTTCAGCGCCGCCGGCGCCGCTGACTTATAATGGCGGGGCTCCCAACTCAAGTTCAGCCATGTCCGCCACCCGCTCCGCGCCGGCGATCGTCCGCGATCTCGGCCGCGCCGACTACGAAACCGTGTTTGCCGCCATGCGCGCTTTTACCGATGCGCGCGATACCGGCACGCCGGACGAATTGTGGATCGTCGAGCACCCGCCCGTCTACACCCTGGGCCTGGGCGCCGATCCGGCCCACGTGCTGGCGGATCACGGCATTCCCGTGGTGCAGACGGACCGCGGCGGAGAGGTAACCTTTCACGGCCCCGGGCAAGTCGTCATCTACCTGTTGATCGACCTGCGCCGCAATAAACCGGGCGGCAAACTGTACGCGCGCCAGTTCGTCACCAGGATCGAGCAAGCCATCATCGACGTGCTGGCGGCGTATAATCTGGCGGGCGTGCGCATCGACGGCGCGCCCGGCATCTACATGGCGGACGGCCCGAAGCAGGGCGCCAAGATCGCCGCGCTGGGTCTGAAGGTGCGCGGCAACGGCTGTACCTATCACGGCGTGTCGCTCAACGTGGCGATGGATCTGTCGCCGTTCAGCTGGATCAACCCGTGCGGCTACGCCGGCCTGGAAACGGTCGACATGCAAAGCGTCGGCGTCGACGCTGCCCTGGCCGATGTGCAGACCGACCTGGCGCGCGCGCTGGTGATGCAGCTGGCGACCATGAACACGGATGCCGTTTCAGCACCCAGTACCCAACAACCCCAACCGAGCCCGCAGGGGCATGCAGCCATATGAGCGACACCACCGACACCATCGTTTCTGCCCCAGCCTACAACGCCCTCGACAAACAGAAGGGCGCCAATAAAACTGCGCGCATCCCGATCAAGATCGTGCCGATCGCCGAGATCGAGCGCCTCAAAAAGCCGGACTGGATTCGCGTCAAGGCGGCGTCGGCGTCGACCCGCTTCTACGAAATCAAGGATATCCTGCGCGCCAACAACCTGGTGACCGTGTGCGAAGAAGCGAGCTGCCCGAACATCGGCGAGTGCTTCGGCAAGGGTACCGCCACCTTCATGATCATGGGCGACAAGTGCACGCGCCGCTGCCCGTTCTGCGACGTCGGCCACGGCCGCCCCGATCCGCTCGACGTCAACGAGCCGCGCAACCTGTCGAAGACCATCGCCGACCTGCGCCTGTCCTACGTCGTCATCACCTCGGTCGACCGCGACGATCTGCGCGACGGCGGCGCCGGCCACTTCGTCGAGTGCATCCAGCAAACCCGTGCGCTGTCGCCGAAAACCCGCATCGAAGTGCTGGTACCGGATTTCCGCGGCCGCCTGGCCAAGGCCCTGGCCATTTTCAAGGACGGCCTGCCGGACGTCATGAACCACAACCTGGAAACCGTACCGCGCCTGTACAAGGAAGCCCGCCCCGGCGCCGACTACAAGCACTCGCTGGAACTGCTGCGCGATTTCAAGGCGCTGTACCCGGAAGCGGTCACCAAGTCCGGCATCATGGTGGGACTGGGAGAAACCGACGAGGAAATCCTGCAGGCGATGCGCGACATGCGCGAGCACAACGTCGAAATGCTGACCATCGGCCAATATCTGGCGCCTTCGAATTCGCACTTGCCGGTACGCCGCTATGTGCACCCGGACGTCTTCAAAATGTTCGAGGAAGAGGCCTATAAGATGGGTTTTGTCCATGCGGCCGTCGGCGCGATGGTGCGCAGTTCGTATCATGCGGATGAGCAGGCACATGGGGCGGGTGTGGCGATTGCCGGTTAAGCGGTCCTGCTGAATTTTGAAAAGGCGCCTGCGGGCGCCTTTTTCCTTGGGTGAGCGTCTGTCCGGATTGCGGGTGTTGTCCACGTAAGGTGGACAGCGCAAATATTCGGACATTTTGTTGTTGTGCAGCTTCAGGGGAAACAGGCACGGTGGCGTTATGTAAGGTAGTATATAGCGATCGATTCATCGGCCATCTTCGCCCCTTCTATCAAGGAAAACATCCATGCTGCGTCACCTTGCTCGCCTCTCTTGCGCCGTCCTGCTCAGCCTCGGTTTGGCCGCTCCCGCCCTCGCCCGCGAAGCCCACACCGGCACGCCCTCCACCACGCTGACCGTCTCCGGCGCCGTCGAAAAGCGCCTGGTGCTGGACGCCGCCGCGCTGGCCGCTTTTCCGCCTGCGCAAATCGTCGAGGTCTCCCTGCCGAGGAGCGCCGGCAGCGCACCGGTGCGGTATCGCGGGGTGCGCCTGCGTGACGTGCTGACAAAAGCATCTATCGTCGCGCCCGGCCACAACGACATCAAGCAGATGCTGGCCGTGGCCAGCGCCACGGATAGTTATGTGGCGCTGTTCTCGTGGGCGGAGCTGTTCAATTCTCCGCTGGGCGATGGCGTGCTGGTGCTGTTCGAGCGTGAAGGCAAGGCGCTGGGCGACGAAGAGGGCAAAATCGCCCTGATCTCGACCGGCGACACCCGCACCGGCGCCCGCCACGTCAAATGGCTGCAGTCGGTCGAGGTAAGGAAGATCGTGCCGTGAACGGATCGGATAACAGCATCGGGCTGGCCGGCGAGGTCTGGGTGACCCTGGGCCAGCAGCGTTTCGGCAGCCCGGCCCGCATCGCCCTGCTGGCACAAATAGGCGCATGCGGCTCGATCACCAGGGCGGCCAAGGCGGCGGGCATGAGCTACAAGGCGGCGTGGGACGCCATCGATGCCATGAACAATCTGTCGGGCGAGCCGCTGGTCGAGCGATCGGTGGGCGGGAAGGGCGGCGGCGGAACCAGTTTGACGGCGCGCGGTCAAAAACTGGTCGACAACTACGCGGTGCTGGCGCGCGAGCACCGGGCCTTTCTCGATCAGCTCAATCAGCAAGCGGGCCAGCTCGGCGACGATTTATTACTCATTCAAAGGATAGGCATGAAAACCAGCGCACGTAACCAGTTTTTCGCCAGGGTCGCCGCCGTACGCAAGGGCGCCGTCAACGACGAGATCGAGCTGGAGATGGCGGGCGGCCAGAAGCTGGCGGCCATCGTCACCAGCGAAAGTACCGAAACGCTGGGCCTGGCGCCCGGCGTCGATGCCTTCGCCCTGATCAAGGCGTCGTCGGTGATGCTGGTGACCCAGCCGGGAGAAGCCAAATTCTCGGCCCGCAATCAGCTGAAGGGGACCGTGGCGCGGGTGGTGCCGGGCGCCGTCAACACGGAAGTGTCGCTGCTGCTGGCAGGCGGCGTCACGGTGGTGGCCATCATCACCAACGACAGCTGCGCAGAGTTGGCGTTGGCGGAGGGTGTCGAAGCGACCGCCATGTTCAAGGCATCCGCCATCATCCTCTGCATGCCCGATTAAACTCAGCCCGCGTCGCCACCCGGCGGCGGTGGCGGCATGTGGTCGCGCCGGTGCTCGACCAGGGCTTCCAGCACCATCGGATTGAGTCCCTCTCCATGTTCGGCGTCGATGTGGCTGAACAGCTGGCTGCGCATGCGCGGCGCCCAGTATCGCTGCAGGTGGTTGGCGATTTCAGTGCGGCCCTCTTCGGCGTCCGGGTAGGATTCAAAAAAAGTGCCGATCTGGTTGGCCATGGTGACCAGGTTTTCGATGTTCATGCTGCTTCCATTGCGATGTTGACGCCGTGTGCGTAGGCGGCGAAGTCGTCGCCGCGGGCAAAGGCGACCAGGGTCAGGCCGCAGTCCTGGGCGGTGCGGGCGGCCAGGGCGGTGGGGGCGGAGATTGCCACCATGGCGGCGATGCCGACGGTGGCCGCCTTCTGCACCATTTCCACGCTGGCGCGGCTGGTGATCAAGACAAAACCCGTGCCTGGATCGATGCCGTCCGTGTGCAGGCCGCCTATCAATTTGTCGAGCGCGTTGTGGCGGCCGACATCCTCGAAGGCCATGACGGGCACGCCATCGCGACCGCACCACAGCGCCGCGTGGGTGGCGCCGGTCAGCCGGTTCAATGGCTGCTGCTGCTTCACTTCGGCCAGCGCCCGGCGTATGCCGGTCAGCGTTAAAGCCTTGGTGGGCGCCAGGTAGGGCAGGGGACGGATCACCTGCGCCAGGCTGTCGACGCCGCACAGGCCGCAGCCGGTGCGCCCCGACAGGTTGCGGCGCCGGTCCTTCAGCCGGTGAAAAGCGCCGGCGGCGATGTCGATGTGGGCGGTGATGCCGGCAGGCGCATGCTCGATCTCGACGCCGTAAAACTCGCGCTTCGATGCGATGATCCCTTCGCTGAGCGAAAAACCCAGGGCGAATTCGGCGACGTCGGCGGGGGTTGCCAGCATCACCGCGTGCGAGACGCCGTTGTACTCGAGCGCCACCGGCACTTCTTCGGCCAGCTCGTCGTGTGCGCTGCTCCACACGCCGCCGCGCATGCGCGAAATCGCCATGCGCACATTTGGCGCGTGGCTGGTCTCGGCATCCATGTCGGTCAGCGGGGTCATGGCACAGATCATACAACCGGCTCCGCCAATCCCAGCTGCTCTTCATTGAATCGTGCGTACTCCAGCTGCCAGTCCGACTGCTGCTGCACGTGCATCACCTGCACCGCCGTCACCTTGTATTCCGGGCAGTTGGTGGCCCAGTCCGAGTTGTCGGTGGTGATGACGTTGGCGCCCGATTCGGGGAAGTGGAAAGTGGTGTAGACCACGCCCGGCTGCATGCGCTCGGTGACCATCGCCCGCAGCACGGTCTCGCCCGAGCGGCTGTGGATGCCGACCCACTGGCCATCCTCGATGCCCCGCTCCTGCGCATCGTGCGGGTGAATCTCCAGGCGGTCCTCGGCGTGCCACTTGACGTTTTCGGTCCGGCGGGTCTGCGCACCGACGTTGTACTGCGACAGGATGCGGCCGGTGGTCAGAATCAGCGGGAATTTGCGGGTCACCTTTTCATCGGTGGCCACGTACTGGGTGATGATAAAGCGCCCTTTGCCGCGCACGAACTGGTCGACGTGCATGGTCGGCGTGCCTTCCGGCGCGTCCTCGTTGCACGGCCACTGGATGCTGCCCAACTCGTCCAGCCGCTTGTAGCTGACGCCCGTGAACGTCGGCGTCATGCGTGCGATTTCATCCATGATTTCCGACGGATGCTTATAGTTCATCGGGTAACCGAGGCGGTTCGACAGGGCGACCGTCACTTCCCAGTCGGCGTAACCGGCTTTCGGCGGCATCACCTTGCGCACGCGCGAGATGCGCCGTTCGGCATTGGTGAAGGTGCCGTCCTTTTCGAGGAAGGAGGAACCGGGCAGCAGCACGTGCGCATATTTCGCCGTCTCGTTCAGGAAGATATCCTGCACCACGATGCATTCCATCGCTTCCAGTGCGGAAGTGACGTGCTGGGTGTTCGGGTCCGACTGGACGATGTCTTCGCCCTGGCAGTACAGGCCCATGAAGCTGCCATCCAGGGCCGCTTCGAACATGTTCGGGATGCGCAGGCCAGGTTCGGCTTGCAGCGGCACGCCCCAGGCCTGTTCGAACAGGGTCCTCACCGTCGTGTCGGAAACGTGGCGGTAACCCGGCAGCTCGTGCGGGAAGGAGCCGATGTCGCAGGAGCCTTGCACGTTGTTTTGTCCGCGCAGCGGATTGACGCCGACGCCTTCGCGGCCGACGTTACCGGTCGCCATGGCCAGGTTGGCGATGCCCATCACCGTGGTCGAACCTTGCGCGTGTTCCGTCACACCGAGGCCATAGAAAATGGCGCCGTTGCCGCCGGTGGCGAACAGCCGCGCCGCTTCGCGCACCTGCTGGGCAGGCACGCCGGTGATCGCCTCCGTCACTTCCGGCGAGTTTTCGTATTTCGACATGAACTGGCGCCACTGATCGAAAGCGCGCAGATCGCAGCGCTCGGCGATAAAACTCTCGGCCATCAAGCCTTCGGTGACGATCACGTGGGCCAGGGCGCTGACCATGGCCACGTTGGTGCCGGGGCGCAGCTGCAGGTGGTACTGGGCCGAGATGTGTGGCGACTTCACCAGGTCGATGCGGCGCGGATCGATGACGATCAGCTTGGCGCCCTGGCGCAGCCGCTTCTTCATGCGCGAAGCGAACACCGGGTGGCCGTCGGTCGGGTTGGCGCCGATCACCAGGATGACGTCGGATTTTTCGACGGACTTGAAAGTCTGGGTGCCGGCAGATTCGCCCAGCGTCGTTTTCAAACCGTAACCGGTCGGCGAGTGGCACACGCGGGCGCAGGTGTCGACGTTGTTGTTGCCGAATGCCGCACGCACCAGTTTTTGCACCAGATAGCCTTCCTCGTTGGTGCAGCGCGAGGAGACGATGCCGCCAATCGAATCGACGCCGTGCTTGGCCTGGATTCTCTTGAATTCGGACGCTGCGTAATCGAGCGCCTCATCCCACGACACTTCCTTCCACGGATCGGTGATCTTCGACCGGATCATCGGTTTTAGTATGCGGTCCTTGTGGGTGGCGTAGCCCCAGGCAAAACGGCCCTTGACGCAAGCGTGGCCTTCGTTCGCCTTGCCATCCTTGGCCGGCACCATGCGCACCACCTCATTGCCTTTCATTTCGGCTTTCAGCGAGCAACCGACGCCGCAGTAGGCACAAGTGGTGGTGATGCTGTGCTCCGCCTGGCCCAGCCAGATGACGGATTTTTCGGTCAGGGTCGCGGTCGGGCAGGCTTCGACGCAGGCGCCGCATGACACGCATTCCGATTCCATGAACGATTCGCTCTGGCCGGCCGAGACGCGCGATTCAAAACCGCGTCCCGAGATGGTCAGTGCGAAGGTGCCCTGGGTCTCTTCGCAAGCGCGTACGCAGCGGTTGCAGACGATGCATTTCGAGGAGTCGAAAGTAAAATAGGGATTGCTCTCGTCCTTTTTGAGTTTCAGGTGGTTGGCGCCCTCGTAACCGTAGCGCACTTCGCGCAGGCCCGTCACGCCGGCCATGTCCTGCAATTCGCAGTTGCCGTTGGCGGGACAGGTGAGGCAGTCGAGCGGGTGGTCGGAGATATACAGCTCCATCACGCCTTTTCGCACTTCCTGCAGCTTGGCCGACTGTGTGCGCACCACCATGCCCGCTTCCGCCGGCGTCGTGCAGGAGGCAGGATAGCCGCGCCGGCCCTCGATCTCGACCAGGCAGAGGCGGCAGGAACCGAAGGGCTCCAGACTATCGGTGGCGCACAGTTTCGGGATGTTGATGGCGTTTTCGGCGGCCGCGCGCATCAAGGAGGTGCCCGCCGGGACGGTCACCTGGTAGCCGTCGATGGTGAGCGTGATCATCTCGGTGGCCAGGGTGATTTCCTTCGCCGGGGTGCCGAAATCGCGGGTGATGATGGTTTCGATCATGTTGGTTTCTCCTATGCGGCGCGGGTTGCGACTGCGACCTGGCCGAAGTCTTCAGGGAAGTGATTCAAAGCGGACAGCACGGGGTAGGGCGTCATGCCGCCCATCGCGCACAGGGAACCATTGAGCATGGTGTCGCACAGGGAGCGCAGCAGGATGACTTGCTGCGGGCGCTCCGTGCCCTCGCGGATCTTGTCTATCACTTCGACGCCGCGGGTGGAGCCAATGCGGCAGGGGGTGCACTTGCCGCAGGATTCGACGGCGCAGAATTCCATGGCGTAGCGGGCCAGTTTCGCCATGTCGGCGCTGTCGTCGTGCACCACGATGCCGCCGTGGCCCAGCACGGCCCACAGCGCCGCAAAAGCTTCGTAGTCGAGCGGTGTATCCCACTGCGATTCGGGCAGGTAGGCGCCCAGCGGGCCGCCGACCTGCACCGCCTTGATGGGACGCCCGCTGGCGCTGCCGCCGCCGTAGTCATACATGATCTCGCGCAGGGTGGCACCAAAAGCCAGTTCGATCAGGCCGCCATTCTTGATGTTGCCGGCCAGTTGAACGGGTAAAGTACCGCGCGAACGGCCCATACCGAAGTCCTGGTAAAACTGCGCTCCCTTGTCGAGAATGATGGGCACTGAGGCGAGAGAGAGCACATTGTTGATGACGGTCGGTTTGCCGAACAGGCCGGCCAGCGCGGGCAGCGGCGGCTTGGCGCGCACCACGCCGCGCTTGCCTTCGATCGATTCGAGCAGGGCGGTCTCTTCGCCGCAGATGTAGGCGCCGGCGCCTTTTCTCACTTGGAGGACAAAAGCGCGGCCGCTGCCGGCGACGTCGGAACCGAGAAGTCCCGCGCGGGTGGCGCTGCCGATGGCGTGGTTCAGCGCCGCGATCGAGTGCGGGTACTCGCTGCGCACATAAATAAAACCGTGGGTGGCGCCGACCGCCAAACCGGCGATCGTCATCCCCTCGATCAAAACGAAAGGATCGCTTTCCATGACGATGCGGTCGGCGAAGGTGCCGGAGTCTCCCTCATCGGCATTGCAGACGATGTATTTCTGCGGCCCTGCCGCGCGCAGCACCGTGTTCCATTTTATGCCGGTGGGGAAGGCTGCGCCGCCGCGGCCGCGCAGGCCGGAGGCGGTGACGGTGGCGACGATGTCGGCAGGCGCCATCGTCACCGCCTTGCGCAAGCCCCGGTAGCCGCCATGGGCTTCGTAGTCGGCCAAGGACAGGGGATCGGTGATGCCGCTGCGGGCGAAGGTGAGACGGGTTTGCCTGGCCAGATAGGGGATTTGTTCGACCAGGCCGAGCGAGGAGGCATGGCTGGAGTCGCCTTGATGAAAACCGGCGTCGAACAGGCTGGCGACATCGTCTTCCTCGACATTTTTAAAACCGATGCGGCCGGCCGGGGTGTCGACTTCGACCAGCGGTTCCAGGTACAGCATGCCGCGGGTGCCGTTGCGAACCAGTTCGATGGCGATGCCACGCAGGGCCGCCTGGTGGGTAATGGCGGCGGCGACATCGTCGGCGCCCAGGGCCAGCGCCGCCGAATCGGCGGGCACGAAAATACGGACGCTCATGCCGCTTCCTTCACTTTATGGATCAATTTGTCGAAGCGTGCCGGCGTGACTTTGGCGTGGACGGCGTCGTTGATCATGATGGCGGGCGAGGTGGCGCACTGGCCCAGGCAAAACACGGGTTCCAGCGCGAAGGCGCCGTCCGCCGTGTGGGCGTGCAGGCCGCAGCCCAGCGCCGCTTCGGCGTGCGCCAGCAAGGCGTCGCCGCCCATGCTCTGGCAGGCTTCGGCGCGGCAGATCTGCACCGTGCAGCGCGCCGGCGGCGTGGTCTTATAGTAGTGATAAAAGGTGATCACGCCGTGCACCTCGGCGCGCGACACATTGAAACTTTGCGCCAGCCCTTCCACGGATTCGGGCGGAATGAAACCGAGGCGGTCCTGGATCGCGTGCAGCACGGGCAGCAGCTGGTCCAGGCCGAGGTAACCGTTATTGGTGTGCAGTTCGAGGATTTCGCCGATCGTGCGCTGGAAGCTGAGGTCTGGGGCGTTCATGGTGTCTCTCTTTGTCCGTGTTGCATATGTTCGGCAGAACATATATAAACACGGTGTATAGGGTAGTTCGGCGAGAGTAGCACCGCTTACGATGGCGTTCAATATGAAGGATTTTGCATATGATGAAGGTGGAAATCCGCCCCGACTGGATTTTGCGCGATGCGCTCGGCGTGCCCACGGCCTTGCCGGCCCTGCTCGAATTGCTGCAGGCGGTCAGCCAACTGGGCTCGATCAGCAAGGCGGCGACGGCGCGCGGCATGTCCTACCGCCACGCCTGGGGATTGCTGCAACAGTTCTCCACCCAGTTCGGCGCGGAGCTGGTCTATAAAGTGCGGGGGCAGGGCACCGTGCTCTCGCCGCTGGCCGAGAAGCTGATGTGGGCCGACCGCCGCATCCACGCGCGCCTGACGCCCATGCTCGACAGTCTGGCGTCGGAACTGCAGCAGGAACTGGCGCGCGTGCTGGCCGACGACGCCCAGGTGCTGCGCATGACGGCCTCGCACGGCTTTGCGGTGGCCGCGCTGGTGACGCAGCTGAACGAGCAGGGCGTCACCGTCGACATCAAATACCGCGGCAGCAGCGAGGCCGTGGCGGCGCTGTCGCGCGGCGAATGCGAACTGGCAGGGTTTCATCTGCCGGTCGGCGAATTCGAGCAGGCGGCCGCCGCCAAGTACCGGCCCTGGCTCGATCCGGAGCGCCACGCCCTGATCCACCTGGCCTACCGCATGCAGGGCATCTTTGTCGCCAAGGGCAATCCGAAGAACGTGCAGGGCCTGGCCGACCTGGCCCGCCCCGATCTGCGTTTCGTCAACCGCCAGAAGGGTTCCGGCACGCGCGTGCTGCTCGAACTGCTGCTGTCGAACGCCGGTATCGATGCGGCATCCATCACCGGTTTTGGGACGGCCGAATTCACCCACGCGGCAGTGGCGGCATACGTCGCCAGCGGCATGGCCGACGTCAGCTTCGGCGTGGAGACGGCGGCGCGCCGCTTCGACCTCGATTTCATCCCCGTCATCCGCGAGCAGTATTTTCTGGCCTGCGACGCCGCCGCGCTGGCATCGCCGCTGGTGGCGGCGGCGCAAACGGCGATGGCCAGCGATGCCTTCAAACAGGTGCTGGCGGCGTTGCCCGGCTACGACGGCGCGCTGTGCGGCACGCAGCTGGACATGCACACCCTGTTTTAATGGACGGCGCGCTATAGTAACGAAGCTTTTCAACTTCCCGCTCCTCCATGCCATCGAACCCCGTACCCAAGCTCGAAGAACCCATCGACACCGACGACGGCGCCGTCAACGTGCAACTGGCGCAAGCCTTGCCGGAAGGCGCCACCCTGGTCAAGGCCGAGGGCAGGGTGTTCGTGCGTTTTAACGGCATCGTGCGCTTCGAAGATCTGCGCGTGCCTTGGCAACTGGTGCCGCCGCAAGGCGTGCTGGCCAAGCCCAGTAAATGGCGCAAGATGGATCCGGAAGCCCAGCAGGCGCTGGCGGTGGAACGGGCCAATCCGGAAGCGATGGCGGCGCTGGCGTACAGCGTCGAGCTGTTCGTCAAGGAGATCGCCGAACTGGCCGAGGATTGCGATTTCGATGCCATGACTTTCCTCGGCACCCTGGCCGACCTGGAAACGGCGGAGCCGGCCGAATATGTGTTCGACCGCATCCGCCAGCGAATTATCCACGCGGTAGAGCGCGAGCAGGAAGAGCAGCACGCGGCGCGCACCAAGCAAAGCATCAATTTGGCCGAGTATCCGCAATCGTTCGAGGCGGCCAGCCGCATGCCCCGCAAATTCATCGCGCTGCTGGGACCGACGAACTCGGGCAAAACCCACCGCGCCATGGAAGCGTTGACCAAGGCGCCCAGCGGCGTCTATCTGGCGCCTTTACGCCTGCTGGCGCTGGAGAATTACGAGCGCATGCAGGCCGTGATGGTGCACGGCAAACCATTGAAGGTGAGCCTGGTGACTGGCGAAGAGCGGAGATTGGCACCGGGCGCCACCCATGTCGCCAGCACCGTCGAAATGCTCGACACGCGCAACCGGGTCGATGTCGCCGTGATCGACGAGATCCAGATGCTGTCGGACCGCGACCGCGGCGCCGCCTGGACCGCCGCCGTGTGCGGCGCGCCCGCATCCGTGGTGTACCTGGTCGGCGCGCCGGAAGCGCGCCGCGCCATCGAGGCGCTGGCCGAGCGGCTGGAGTGCCCGCTCGAAGTACACGTCCTCAAACGGATGGCGCCGCTGGCGATGGAAGCGGGTGCCGTCAAAAAGCTGAGAAACCTGCGGCGTGGCGATGCCGTCATCGCCTTCTCTCGGCGCGAAGTGCTGAAATGGCGCGACATGATCACCGACACCGGCCTATCGGTGGCCACCGTCTACGGCAACCTCTCTCCCGAAGTGCGGCGCGCCCAGGCCGAGCGGTTCCGGGATGGCAGCGCCGACATCGTGGTCGGCACCGACGCCTTGGCGATGGGCTTGAACATGCCGATCGCGCGCATCGTCATGACCACCGCCATCAAGTACAACGGCTACGAGGAAGAAGAGATTTCAGCCGCCCTGGCCCGCCAGATCGCCGGCCGCGCCGGCCGCTACGGCGTGCACGAGGAAGGTTTCGTCGCCGGCTACGACGATGACACCCACCAGGTGATGCGCGCGCTTCTGAAGGAAAAGCTGGGGGCGATTCCCGCCAGCGGCTTCGCTGTGGCGCCGTCGATCGAACAGCTGCACCGCATTTCGGCGGTGACCAACGAGCGCTCGCTGGTCAAGTTACTGAAACGGTTCGTGCATAATATCGATGTACCGGACGGCTTTTTTTATCCGAAGATTACCGAGGACCAGTCCGAGCGCGCCATCTGGCTCGACACGCTCGAGAACCTGACGGTGGCGCAAAAATTCATGCTGTCCCTGGTGCCGATATCGAGCAAGGTGCCGTCGCTGCAAACGGCGTGGGAATACTGGGCCATGTGCCTGTCGAAGCAGCGAATTTGCAAGCTCGATGCCGAAGGGGCTTCACTACGCTGGCTCAATTTGCAGGAAGTGGAAGACGCCTGCCGCCGCTATTCGGCGTATGCCTGGGTGGCCTACCGCGAGCCGGATATTTTTCCCAGCGTTGAACTGGCGCAGGAGCTGTCGCGGGTGGCGTCCGACCGGGTCGATGCGATTCTGCAGCAGCAGAACGCCGCCGCCCGCCAGCGCGGCGGCAGCGGCGCTGGAGGCAGCAGCGCCAGGAGCGACAAGAAGACTAAATGGCAACGCTGAGCGTCAGGATCGTCAGCAGGTAGAGCAGGAACACGCCCAGCGACACGAACAGCAGCACGACGGTGCGCCACAGGGCGCTTCTCTTGCGCAGGCGGTAGGCGCCGCGCAGCTGCACGAACATGTGGATGGGCGGCGCCACGCACACCAGGATGCCGGCTGCCGCCGCCAGGCCGGCCATCCCCAGCAAAGACACAACGATCACCAGCAGCGCCATGAAGGAGAGGGCGTACAGCGAGAATACGGCGTGGTCATACATGGTGACGCCGCGCTTCCAGAAGAACATCAGCCATAAAAACGGCAGCGACATCGGCACCAGCAAGAATGAATACTTGGAGGCCGCGCTTTTCAGCTTGTACAAAGTCAGCTGCGGATTGGCCAGCGCCCCCTTCAACGCCTTGTCGACGGCGGGCGAGCCGGTGTCGATGCGGTCTTCCTTTTTCTGCAGCTTGCCGACCACCTTGTCCATGGTGTCTTCATCGCCACTGCCGCTGCCGATCATGTCCTTCGCCGTTTCCAGTTCGCGCATCTGCGCGCGCGCTTTTTCCTCTTTGGCGACGGCCGCCGCGATGGCCGCGGGATCGGCGTTCTGCCGGCGCAGCGCCGCCAGCGCATCGCTGGCTTTTTTCGATTTTTCGCTCGCCTGCTCGATATCGGCGGCGATCGCCGTGGCCGGTCCCGGCAGATTCTTGATGGCGTCCGTGTGCCCCACGTGGCTGACGCTGGAGACGACGAAAAACATCAGGAACACCATGAACAGGAACAGCGCCAGCGGAGAGACATAGCGGGTGCGCTTGCCGTCGATGTAGTTGCGGGTCAGGCGCCCCGGCTGGATCACCAGCAGGGGTAAGGTTCTCCAGGCCTTGGCGTCGAAGTGCAGCAGGCCGTGCAGGAATTCTTCGCCCAGGTGCAGCAGAGAGTGATGCACGTGGGCGCTCTGGCCGCAGCGGTGGCAGTAATTACCCGCCAAAGTGGCGCCGCAGTTGGCGCAGTTTTCAGCGTGTGTCGCGTGCGCGGTGCCGGCAGCGCCGCCCGATGGTTCGATGGATTGCGCCGCCAGGCTGGCGTTGACGAGGGCGCCGCCGGAGTCCAGGTCGAGATTCATGTTTTCAGGAGTGATTGTGGGTTGCCAAAAAGGATAGCATCAATCGTCACGACCATCAGTATTTCAGTCAGCGCTTTTTGCTTGTCACCCCATTCCTGTGATGAACAGGAGCTCCATCTCTTCAATGTCGGCTGCCGGCACATGCAGCGCCCTGGCGCGCTCGCGCCAGGTAGCGACGACGTCCAGCACGCCATCGATGACGGCCGATGCGCCAGCTTGGTCAAGCCGGTAGTACGCGGCAGTGTCCAATAAAGTGTCCAGCGACGGCTCGTGCAAGCCTTCGTCGATGCCGAGCACGTGATCGCGTTTCTTTGTCGAGCAATTCATGTCGAACGCCGGAGACAAGCGCCAGCCTTCGGGCGTGCGCATAAAACCGTGGTTGCGCAGGTGATCGTCGCGATTGGCCACCGCGATATTGAAAGCCACCCGCGTGAACAGCTGTTTCAGGTCGGCGGCGATATGAGCCGGGCTCCCTTGTTCGGCGATGAACTGGGCCATGTCGATGTAACTCGCTTCCTCCTTGTCGGTCTTGTTCAGCAGGGTCATCGCCGATGTAAAGAATTTGCGTTGACTGTGCTCGCGGTCGAAGCGGCGCACCATGAAGGTGTGATACGTGTGCCCTACCTGAGCGATCCGTGATGGCGGCGCTTCGATGCCGGCGGCAACTGCCATATCGTGGATGAGCTTTTCCCACAATCCGATGTCGCGCTCGTCGTCCGCCGCCGGGAATTTGGCGATCCACAGCGCGCCGGCGTCGGTCAGATTGGCTTTCGGACGCGCGCCGCCAAGCGATGCGCCCGGCGCGACGAGTATCTTCAGCCAGCGTTGCAGCTTGTCGGTGTCGTCGAATTTTTTGCGGCTCAGCTCCAGCGCCACCGCCTGCAATTCGGCCAGGCTGGTCATCGGCGGGGCGGCCAGCAACTCGTTGGCCAGGAAGATATCGCTGTCCTCCGCGCTGAAGCGCAGGGCGCCCATGCGCGTATGGTCTTGTACGCCGCTCAGATATTCCCATGCCGTCAGGGTGATCCTGGTTCTCTGCTCCTGCTTCGCCTCGATGGCCTCGCGGCGTTGCATCAGCACCTGCCCCCAGCGGTCGGGACACGAATCGAGGAACACGCCGAAGTTCGAATCGGCCGGATAAAAATCAGCGGCATCGAGCGTCAAGGCCGGGTCCAGTTTGAACGCCACGGGATTGCTCAACCACTCCCGCGTGTAGGCGAAGCGCACGCCGCCATGACCGACCCGGTGCAGAGTGCCGATTTGCTGTAGCGGCCCGAAGGCGGGGTCGTCGAGCCATACCTTCAACTTGGGCTGGGCCTTATTCTTGATCGACACTAGCTTTCCCGGGTGTCGACCTCGATTTGCGCGGGCGTGCGGCGCGGCGCGCGCTGGCGTTGCGGCAGTTCGGCGTCCTGCAGTCTGCGCCCCAACACATCGTCGCGGGCGACGGTATTGATGTCCTTGTCGAGACCCAGCACCACCAGCACCTGGAAATAATTGCCCATCGTCACGGAAGGCGCGCCTGCCTCGATCTTGCTCAGCGTCTGGCGCGTGATGCCAGCGCGCGCCGCCACAGTTTCCGCCGAAAAATGGCGGCGCAGGCGGGCATCTTTCAGACGCTGACCCAGGGCAAGCAGGGATCGTGTCGAACTTGGATAAAGTGTCGCGGCAGAAGTCGGCATAATGTAATCTATTTTAGACAAAAACGGCTTCTTTGCACGTTTTAATATACGTTATCAAGGTTCTGGATAACGATACTTTTGATCCAAAGAACAGAGTCTAACGTAAGCTATCCTGCGCAAAGAGAGGTAGGTTTGTGCATTATGATTTACGTAATCACCAGATTACGGCGCGAATTCGACGTCGATGTCCCGGCTGTCGTAGCGTCCCTGCTGGTCCACCACCCGCAGTTGAACGCGGCCTGGCGCGGCTGGGGTCCAGGCCAGCGCCTCGCCGGGACGGCCCTTGCCGACCAGGCCGCCGTTGGCGAACCAGAACAAGGTGTCGTGCGCGGCCAGGGCGTTGGCGCGCAGGGCCAGCGGCACCGGTTTCGACAGGCGCACCGTGTAGATGGTCGATTTGTTGGGTGCGACGATGACAGGGCCGTCGCTCTCGGTGTCGGCCGAGTTGACTGAATCGGCCGCGCAGTCGGGCAGCTTGGGCGGCTGGCGGCGCGGCATGCCCGCTTCGCGGAACAGGCGTTGCATGTCGGTCGGCCAGAATTCGTAGATTTCAGTGCGGGTGCCTGCTCCGCGCGCGCAGGTGGGCGCGCCGCTGAAGGCATCGAAGATCACGGCGCGATGCAGCTGGCTGATTTTAATGGGCGATTTGCCGGGAATGAACCAGGTCGTCGAGCGCTCGCTGCACAAATCGTTGGGCAAGTCGCCGCTGGCGCTGCACACTTCGATGCGCGTCACCCCCTTCGGCGGCGGCGCATCGGGCTCCGGCTTGTCGAGACCTTGCGCGCGCAGGCTGTCGACGATCCTGAAAAACAGTGGCGCCGCCGTCTGGATGCCGACAAAGGCGGGATTGCCGCTGCCGTCGAAATTGCCGACCCAAACCACCAGCACATGGCGGCCGAACACGCCCGCCGTCCAGGCATCCCTGAAACCCCAGGAGGTGCCGGTCTTCCACGCCACCGGCGGCATCGCCACCTCTCCCGTGTCGGGACGCTGATTGGTGCGCAGCATCTGCAGGGTGACGAAGGCCGCTTCCTCGGACAGCAGGCGCGGCGCGGCCTGATGGGATCCGCCCGCATTTTTCTGATGGCGCACGGGGATCATCAGGCCGCGGTTGGCCAGCATCAGATACATTCTCGCCAGCTCTTCCATCGTCACTTCGCCGCCGCCCAGAGCCAGAGAGAGGCCGTAATGCTGCTCGCTGGCCATCCGCGTGACGCCGGCGCTTTTCAGGAAGTCGTAGAGGTTCGGCTTACTCAATCTCGAGGCCACCGACACCGCCGGTACATTGCGGCTGCGCACCAGCGCGTCCTGCGCGGCGATCGGACCGACGAAGCGGCCGTCGAAATTCTCCGGGCTGAAGGGCCCGAACGCGGTCGGCGTGTCTTTGAGTATGGTGGCCGGATGCAGCAAGCCCTGGTCCAGCGCCATCCCGTAAATGAAGGGTTTGAGGGTCGACCCTGGCGAGCGCTTCGCTTCCGTGCCGTTGACCTGGCCGGCGATGGCGACATCGAAGTAGCCGTTCGAGCCGACCAGGGCGCGCACTTCTCCGCTGTCGCGGTCGAGCAGCATGGCGCTGGCGTTGGCGACGCCGACGCCGCGGTGGTTGTCGACGAATTGGGCGATGATGCGTTCGAGCGATTTTTGCGCGCGCAGGTCCAGGCCGGAAAAAATCTCGCCGCTATGCTGTTCGCGCAGCAGGCGGTCGGTCAGATGGGGCGCCAGGAAGGGCAAGGTTTTGACGCCCGCCAGTACGGGCGCCGCGGTGATGGCGTCGCCATGCCGTTCTCGCCATACGGCGGCCAGCCGCGTGCGCGCCACCTGTAAATCGGCAGGCTGCACCCCGCCCCGTTTTTTGGGATTCTGCGGGATCACCGCCAGGCTGAGAATCTCCGGCAGGCTCAGTTGCGCCGCCCGTTTTTTAAAGTAAATCAGGCTGGCGGCGCCGGCGCCCTCGATATTGCCGCCGTAGGGCGCCAGATTCAGATAGGCCTCCAGCAGATCGTGCTTGCTGTAGCAGGCTTCCAGCCACAAGGCCGCCACCACCTGGCGCAATTTGCCGGCCGGACTCTGGCTCTGGATACGGTACAGGCGGCGCGCCAGCTGCATGCTGACGGTGGAGGCGCCGCGCCGGCTGCCGCCAGAATAGGTGGCGGCAGCGGCGCGCAACAGGGCGGCGGGGTTGACGCCCGGGTGCCAGTAAAACCAGCGGTCCTCGTAGAGCAGCACCGCCTGCGGCAGGCGCGGGTCGATGTCGGCCAGCGGCACCCACAGGCGGTACTGCTCGTCCGGCGCCAGGGCCAGGCGCAGCAACTGGCCATCTCGCGCATACACGGCGCTCGACAGGCCGGCCGCCTCGCGCAAGGGCGGATGGGGCCACAGGCGAATCACGAGCAATAGCGCCAGCACCAGCAACGGGGCCAGCCAATACCGGCCCCTTTTAAAACCTGTCATTTATTTTTTTCCCGGCGCTTCCACGGTGATGGTCTGGCCGCCGGCCGAACGGGCGCGCAGCTTACGGTCGTACAGCGATTCCGCGTAGGCGGGCGGCACGGCGAACTTGCCGCTGTTGGTGGCCTTGACGCGGTACGACACTTCGCTCGCATCGGTGGTCACGTTCCCGTAAAACACCACGCGGTCTTCGCGCACGTCGGCGTATCTCACCTGCCAGTTCGACTTGCTGCCGGCCAGGCCGGGCAGGCCGGTGGCGGGCGCCGCAGGCTTCGCGTCTCCTTCGGCGCCGGCTTCTTCCGGTGCCGGCGGCGCCGCCACTTCGAGCACCGGCTCGAAGCCGCCCGGCATCAGGTCGACCAAGGCGACGTTGTAGACGGCGCGGCCGACCGCGCGGAATTTTAAACGCACCGTCACCTCGTCGCCGACAGTGACGCTGGCGACCGGCTTGCCGGCGGCATCGACGAATTCACGCAGCACCTCCATGCCGCTTTTCAGTTCAGCGGTCGGCACCTGGCGATCGAAACCAGTTTCGGTGACCGCATAGTATGCGTTCAAACCGCTGTCGTTGGAGAAGCGCAGCTTGTTGGTGCCTGCCGTGAACGACACCCGCGGAATCAAGTTGTTCGGCAGGGTCAGCGCCTTTTTATTGCCCTTGGCGTCGATCTCCATGATGCCCAGTTTGCCCGCGGCCTCAGGGCCCACTGCGCCCGCGTAGGCATCGAATGCCAGGGTCAGATAAGCCGCCGACAGGGTGTTGTAGCGGTTCTCGCTCAAACCCTTGACCAGCGCCGTCATCGCCTCCGGCGGCAGCGCTTTTGCA
>JACXTT010005099.1_pt1 | contig 19209 bp, 13 predicted proteins | sample 9270951 | NCBI WGS metagenome assembly JACXTT01 (sample SAMN15532306, study PRJNA645909) | rock metagenome | isolation source: weathered quartz diorite | place: Puerto Rico | collected 2017-06-21 | reverse complement strand
GGGCGACCCGCGCCGCGGCCCCGAAGCCGACGATCCCGGCGACGTTCTCCGTGCCGGCGCGGCGGCCGCGCTCCTGGGGCCCGCCGGTGATCTGTGCGGTGAGGGTCACCCCGCCCCGCACCCAGAGCGCTCCGATGCCGGCCGGACCCCCGATCTTGTGGGAAGAGAGCGAGAGGAGGTCGACCCCGAGCGCGTTCACCTCGACCGGCATGCGCCCGGCCGCTTGCGCCCCGTCGGTGTGGACGAGAACACCCCGCGACCGCAGCGCCGCCGCGATCTCCTCGACTGGCGCCACCGAGCCGACCTCGCCGTTCGCGAGCCCGATGCTCACGACTCCGGTCCCGGGCCCGGCCGCCTCCACGACATCCGTGACGGCGATCCCTCCCTCGCCGTCGACGCCGACGACCGTCAGCCGGCGGGCGGCCCCGGCGAGCGCTCGCGCGGTCTCGAGTACCGAGGCGTGCTCGATCGCGGTCGTGACGATGCCGCCCGTCGTGCCACGGAGAGCGAGATTGTTCGCCTCGCTGGCGCCCGCCGTGAAGACGATCTCCGCCGGCCGCGCACCGATCAGCGCCGCGACCTCGGCGCGCGCCGCCTCGAGCGCCGTCCGGGCCCGCGCGCCCTCCCGGTGGGCGCTCGAAGGGTTCGCCGGCGGACCGAGCACGGCGAGCATCGCGTCGCGCGCTTCTTCCCGGAGCGGCGCGCCGGCGTTGTGGTCGAGGTAGATGCGCATGGCGCGACGGATCGGTCCGCTCGGGTCAGGCGCGGTGAGCCGCGTCCGTGGCGCGGCGCCGGCGCGGCGCCCCGCGTCGTTCCCGGTAGAGCTTGTAGTCCATGCTGTCCACGAGCGCCTGCCAGCTCGCCTCGATCACATTGTGCGAGACGCCGACCGTCCCCCAGCGCTCGTGGTCATCGCCGGATTCGATGAGCACGCGCACGACCGCCTCGGTCCCTTCCCGGTTGCCGAGGACCCGCACCTTGTAGTCGTGGAGCCGCACCTGCTCCACCTCCGGGTAGAACTTGCCGAGGGCTTTCCGCAATGCCCGGTCGAGGGCGTTCACGGGACCGTTGCCCTGCGCGGCGGTGTGCTCGATCTGGCCGTCCGGGCCCTCGAGCATGATCGTCGCCTCGGCGATCGGCGGCTCGCCCTCGGTGCGCTTCTCGTCGATCACCCGGAAGCCGATCAGGCGGTAGAACCGGACCCGGTTGCCGTCGATCGCCTTCCGCATGAGCAGCTCGAAGGACGCCTCGGCGCCTTCGAAGGCGAACCCCTTCGCCTCGAGCTCCTTCAGCTCCTGGAGGAGCGCCGCGACCGCCGGCTTGTTCGACTCGAGGTCGATGCCGAAGCGTTCGGCCTTGTAAAGCAGGTTCGAGCGGCCGGCGAGATCCGAAACCAGCACGCGCTGCGAGTTCCCCACCAGATCGGGGTCGATGTGCTCGTAGGTCTCCGGGTTCTTCTGCACCGCGGCGACGTGCAGCCCGCCCTTGTGGGCGAAAGCGCTCTGGCCGACGAACGCCTGGCGCTTGTTCGGCTCGAGGTTCGCGAGCTCGTAGACGAACTGCGAGACGTCGGCGAGCTTCTTCAGCTGCGCAGCGCTCACGCAGTGGTGCCCCCGCTTCAGCTGGAGGACCGGGATCACCGACACGAGATTCGCGTTGCCGCAGCGCTCGCCGATGCCGTTGATCGTCCCCTGCACCTGGACGCACCCGTGCTCGACGCCGGCGACGCTGTTCGCGACCGCGAGCTCGCAGTCGTTGTGGCAGTGGATACCGAGCGGGGTCGCCACGGCCGCGCGCGCCGCGTCGACGCCGGCGCCGATGTCGGCCGGGAGCGAGCCGCCGCGGGTGTCGCAGAGACAGATGAGCGTGGCCCCGGCGTCGGCCGCCACGCGCAAGCAGGCGAGCGCGTGCTCGCGGTTGGCGGCGAGGCCGTCGAAGAAGTGCTCGGCGTCGAAGATCACCTCGTCGACGTGCTTGGCGAGGTAGGCGATCGAGTCGGCGATCACGTCGAGGTTGGCGTCGAGCGAGATGCGGAGGTCGTCGCGCACGTGGAGGTCCCAGGTCTTGCCGACGATCGTCACCACCGGCGTCTCGGCGCGGAGGCAGAGCGCCAGGTTCCGGTCCTCGGACGCACGGACCCCCGCCCGGCGTGTCGAGCCGAAGGCCGCGACCTTGGCGTGCCGGAGGCCGGCGCGGCGGACGGCGCGGAAGAACTCCTCGTCGCGTGGGTTGGACCCCGGCCAGCCCCCCTCGATGTACTGCACGCCGAACTCGTCGAGGCGCTCGGCGATGCGGAGCTTGTCCTCGAGGGCGAAGGCGATGTCCTCGGCCTGTGCCCCGTCGCGCAGCGTCGTGTCGTAGAGCTGGATCCGCCGCGTCATGACTTCGGGCTCGGGTCGGGCGCGACGAAGGCGTCGTGCAGGGTCCGGACGGCCAGCTCGGTGTACTTCTCATCGATCACCACTGAGATCTTGATCTCGGAGGTCGAGATCATCTGGATGTTGATCCCCTCCGCCGACAGCACCTCGAACATGCGCGCTGCGATGCCGGCGTGCGTCCGCATGCCGACGCCGACGATCGACACCTTGGCGACGTCGGTCTGCCCGGTGACGCCCTGCGCGCCGATCTCGCGCGCCGTCGGCTCGACCAGGCGCCGCGCCTTGTCGTAGTCGCCGCGCGGCACGGTGAAGGTGAGATCGGTCGAGCCGTCCGCGCCGACGTTCTGGATGATCATGTCGACGACGATGCCGGCGGCGGCGATCGGGCCGAAGACGCGCGCCGCGATGCCCGGCCGGTCGGGGACTCGCACGACCGTCAGCTTCGCCTGGTCGCGGTCGTGGGCGACGCCGGCGACCGTCACCTGCTCCATCGTCGGATCCTCCTCCACCACCCACGTGCCCTCGGCGTCGCTGAACGACGAGCGCACGTGAACGGGAACCTGGTAGCGCTTCGCGAACTCGACCGAACGGATCTGCAGCACCTTCGCCCCGAGACTCGCGAGCTCCAGCATCTCGTCGTACGCGATGCGCCCGAGCTTCCGCGCCTGGGGCACGACCCGCGGGTCGCTCGTGTAGACGCCGTCGACGTCGGTGTAGATCTCGCAGACATCGGCCCGCAGAGCGGCGGCGAGGGCGACGGCGCTGGTGTCCGAGCCGCCGCGGCCGAGCGTGGTGATGTTGCCCTCTCCGTCGACGCCCTGGAAACCGGCGACCACCGCGACCGCGCCCGCGCCGATCGCGGCGCGCAGCCGCTCGACGTCGACCCGGACGATGCGAGCCCGGCCGTGGGCACTGTCCGTCTCGATCCGGACCTGGTGGCCGAGGAAGGAGCGCGCGGGGACGTCCGCCTCCCGGAGGGCGAGCGCCGTGAGCGCGGCCGTCACTTGCTCCCCGGTGGCGACGAGGGCGTCGCTCTCGCGCTCGTCCGGCGTGGGCGCGACTTCCCGGGCCAGTGCGAGGAGGCGGTTCGTCTCGCCGGCCATGGCCGAGACGACCACCACGAGGTCGTGCCCGTCCCGCCGCGCCCGCGCGACCCGTGTCGCGACGTTACGGATGCGTTCGACGTCGGCGACCGAGGTTCCGCCGAACTTCTGGACGACGAGCATTGGAGGTCCTGTGCACCGCGGGCGAAGCCCACCCGGCCCGCGAAACGAATGAAGATACCTACCGGCGTGGCCCTCCTCAAGCTGCCGGTGACCCACGGACGTGGCATCCCGCCCTACCCATTGCAGCCGGCGCGTGGTCGAGTACCCTCGCGCCGTGCGCTCGGTCGGCATCGACGTCGTGACCGATGACACCGCCCTGGCGCGGCTCGCCGAGGACTGGACGGCCCTCCGTGCGGTCACGCCCCACGCCTCGGCGTTCCAGTCCTTCCCGTGGATCGCGGCGCATCGGGAGATCCTCGGCTCGCACGGACGGCAACTCCAGGTGATCGTCGTCCGCGACGGCGGTGCGCCCGTCGCGATCATCCCCTGCGACCTCGGGAGACGAGGCGACCTCCGCTTCCTCGGCGGCTCGGTGAGCAACTACCAGGGACCCGTCCATCGTCCGGACGCGGTCGGCGATCTTGTCGCGGGGCTGGCGACTCTCGTCGGCATGACCCGGTCGCGCGTCAGGCTCCTCGATCTCGGCGGGCTCCCCGAGCGGGCGCCGTTCCTCGACGCCCTGCGCTCGCTCCGCCTGCCCGGCTGGAGCTCGCCCACGTTGGTGCGGACGGCAACCTGTCCCTACGTCGATCTCGCCGGCGGCTGGAGCGCGGTGCGGGAGCGCCGCACGAGCGCGTCGTGGCGGCAGGTTGCCCGCAAGTGGAAGGCACTCGGGCGCCTCGGTCGGCTCACCTTCGTCGAGAGCGTGGACCCGGCCGACGTGCAGCGCCTGCTGCCCGAGATGTTCACCCTCTTCCGCCAGCGCTGGACGGGCCGACACGAATCGGGCGGATTCGCCGGGCGCTATCGCGCCTTCCACGAGCGCGCAGCGCCGATGCTCGTCGCGGCGGGCGAGGCGCGCATCTCGTTCCTCGAGCTCGACGGTCGCCTCGCCGCGTTCTACTACGCGGTCGCCGCCGACGGTGGAACGGCGAGCTACGTGATCGGCCATGACGACGTGCTCGCTCCCTTCTCGCCCGGCCTGCTCGTGCTGACGCGCATCCTCGAGGCAGCATGCGGGCGCGGTGAGCCGGAATTCGATCTCTCGCTCGGCGAGGAAGGGTACAAGAAGGACTGGGCGAGCGGCGCGCGCGGCGTCTTCCGGGTGCTCGCGTGGCGGCGGGGATCGGCTGCACTCAACGGACGCCTGCGTGCGGTCGGCGCCCAGGCCTGGGTGCGTGCGCGCTCGGTCGGCTGGCTACGCGACGTGCGCCGCGAGGGGTTCCGGCGCGCGCTTTTCGGTGCGCCATCCGGGGTGCATGCACCGGACACCCCCGGGCTCGCGGCGGGTGACGGCGGACGATGGACGGTGCACCGCATGCCGCCCGGAGGGGCGACGAGCGGCCCCGGGGTACTACGCACCTGGTCGTACGCTGAGCTTCGCGCGCTCGGTTCCCCGCGCCTCGCGGCGATCGCGGCCGACCGTTGCTATCGCGGCGATCCGCTGCTCGCGGTGTATCGCGCCGAGCGTTTGCTCGGCGTCCTGTGGCGTGCGTGCCCCGCGCGCCGCGCGCTCGTCACCCAGCGCCACGAGCCGCCCCCCTCGGAGCCGGTCTACTATCATCCGATCGCGACGAACGACGATCCGAGCCAGCTCGTGGCCGCGCTGGCGACGCTCGACGAGGCGCGATCCGGTTTCACGCTCGTCACGCACGCGCCTCGCCTTCCTGGCATCAGTTCGCGCATCGAAGCGTCGTTCGACGCCGATGTCCGCTTCGCGGCGCCGGTTCGGACACGCGCGGCGCGCCGCGCACATGCGGTAGACGTCTCGTCCGAGTAGTTCGGCGGACGAGCGGCACCCGCGCACCTGCGCGGTGTGTGCGACGATCGCGCTGCCGGCGCATTCGGGCAGCTGCGCAGTCGTTGCGGCGTCCGTCGCGCGTGCCCGCACGATCGTCGCGCGCCGACCCGAGCGGCGCGTCGCAGGGTCACAACGCGCTCGTACCGGTGGGCGTGCATTGCTGCCGCATGCATCGGACCTCGGCCAGAAAAGAAGTTTTTCGCTTGGCTGTGTCGTCGCGCACAGCTATCCCCGCCGCTCCTACACGCGCCGGGGGAATCGATGCGACGAACATCTCACGCGCACGGTCCGGACGAGCTTGGACGCGATCGTTCACAAAGTGCCGAGCATCGGCGCGGGTGGCTTCGCCGGTTCGTGGCCCTCGCAGGTGCGCGGTGTTGGAGCGCTTCTTGTTACGCCAGCGGCGGACGATGGGTGGCGGCGGGGTGGATGGTGGCTAGCGTGACGCTCGCACCGCTCGCGGCGAACGCCGGCCCCTATGCGGTACGCCTCCGCTGGGCGCCGAGCACCGACCCCAACGTCGTCGGGTACCACGTCTTCGTCCAGAACGGTGCCGGGAATCTCACGTTCGCTCTCGACGCGGGCCGCCCGACGCCCGCGGCCGACGGCTCGCTCGGCGCGAGCATCGGCGGGCTTGCCCCCTGCATGACGCACGGGTTCGCCGTCACCGCATACCGAAGCGACGGAACGGAGAGCGCACCCTCGAACGAGTTGACGCTCACCTACGCCACCGCCGCCCGGTTCGTCGACAGCGACCACGACGGCCTCAAGAACATCCAGGAGGACAAGAACCTCGACTGCATCGTCGAGCCGGGCGAGACCGACCCGGACAAGCCCGACACCGACGGCGACGGCGTTGGTGACCGCTTCGACCTCTGTCAGGGGACGGCACCGGGTGCGGCGGTGAACAGCGCGGGTTGCTCCTGCGCGCAGATCTTGTGCGACGACGGCGACGTCTGCAACGGAGCCGAGGTCTGCGTGGCCGGCATGTGCCTGCCCGGCGTGCCGCTCGTCTGCGACGACGGCAACGCGTGCACCACCGACACCTGCGATCGACTGACCGGTTGCCACTCGACGCCGATACCCGGCTGCGGAGGGTGCACGACGGCGGCGCAGTGCGACGACGGCAACCGGTGCACCGCCGACACCTGTGTCTCCGGTCATTGCCTGCACGCCGCTCTCGCCGACGGCGTCTCCTGTGAGGACGGTCTGTTCTGCGACGGGGCGGAGGTCTGTCGCGCGGGAGCCTGCGCGCCCGGGGTTCCCGTCGTCTGCGACGACGGGAACGCGTGCACCACCGATGTGTGCGACGAGTCGCGGCGCGCCTGCACGCACACTGCCGTCTCCGGATGCTGCACCGCCGACGCCCAGTGCGCGCCATCCGATGCCTGTCATACGAACGCACGCTGCACGGCGAACCGCTGCACCGACGATCCGGTCGTGTGCCCCGCCGGGGGCGAGTGCGCGACCGCGACGTGCGATCCCCGGACCGGCTGCGGTACCACGTCCCTCCCCGACGGCACGCCGTGCGACGATGGCAACGTGTGCACGACGAACGACGTGTGCACTGCCGGCACGTGCGCGGGCACCGCCCCCGCGACCGCAGCGCTCGCGACCGAAGCGCTCGCGACCGCAGCGGACGGTACGACCCGACTGACGGTGCACACCACCACGACCGGCCTCACGCTGGGCGCGACCAGCACCTTCTCGGTGCGGGATGGCCTCGCCCTGACGGCCACCGACGTGCACGTCCTTCTCGTGGACGACTCGGGGACGACGCGCTTCGAGACGACGGTGCCCGGCTCGCGCTTCGTCGATGACGGCACCCGCGCCGTGTACTTCGACGACCATCGGCTGGAAGGCGGGGGCTTCACGTCGATCGAGTTCCGTCGCCGCGCTGCCCGAGTCGCGATGAGCGTGCGCGCCGCGGTCGTCGACGGCGGAGCCGCGACGCGTGCCGATGCGCAGGCTGCCGCCGAGCCCCCGCGGTCGGCGACCATCGAATGGACGGTCAACACGGGATCGCAATGCGTCACCGGCTCGGGTCAGTGCAAGGGACGCGGCCAACGCTGCCGCTGAGGAGGAGAGGAGGAGGAGATGAAGACTTGGTTCGTCGTCGCGGCGGCGGTCGGGACGCTGCTCATGCGCCGGCCCGTCGGCGCGGTGGACCCGGCGGGACAGATGCACTTCGTGCAGGTGGCGAACTCGTCCTTCGACGTCTACACGCAGAACCCAACCCAGGCGCAGAAGGACTGGATGCGGGCGCACTACTGGCGCATGCTCGTCTACTCGCCCTACTTCGACAGCCGGCTCGCGTGGTTTCCGGACGGCTGGGTCTACAAGGACCTCTACGCGATCTATCCCGGCTCGTCGGTGGCGACCGCGCATCCGGACTGGATCCTGCGTGACGGGAGCGGTAACCCACTCTACATTCCCTACGCCTGCTCGGGCAGTACGTGCTCCCAGTATGCGGGCGACGTCGGCAACCCGGGCTTCCGCGCCAACTGGATCCAGGAGGCGACGGCGACCGTCGCCGCGGGATACCGGGGTGTGTTCGTCGACGACGTGAACATGCTCATCTCTCGCGTCTCCGACGGTGCCGGCAGGGCCGTCGCCCCCCACGACCCGCGCACCAACGCGCCCATGACGGAGGCCGACTGGCGCCGCTACATCGCCGAGTTCGTCGAGCAGATCCGGACGGCGTTTCCCGACAAGGAGCTCGTCCACAACGTCCTCTGGTTCGCCGGGATCAGCGATCCCTCAGTGCAGCGCGAGTTGCTCGCGGCGAGCACGATCTGCCTCGAGCGCGGCGTCAACGACTCCGGCATCGTCGGAGGGTCGGGCCAGTACGGGTTCGACACGTTCCTCGCCCAGATCGATTGGCTCCACGCTCATGGCCGGGCGGTCATGTTCCTGCCGGGCGTCAGCGCGGACAGCGCCCGCGAGTACGGCCTCGCCGCCTACTTCCTCGTGAGCGGCGGTAGTGACTCGATGGGCAACGACCCGGGCGACGGGACGAGCCCGGACACCTGGTGGCCGGGATACGGGACGTCGCTCGGCGCCGCCCACGGCGACCGCTTCGCGTCGAACGGTCTCCTACGCCGAGACTTCGACGGCGGCACCGTCCTCGTCAATCCCCCGGGTGCCGCGCAGCAGATCGTCGCGCTCGGCGGGAGTTACCTGAATCTTGCCGGGCAGACACTCACGTCGGTGACGCTCGGCGCGGCCCAGGGCGCCGTCCTCCGTACCGGAACGTCGTCCGCGCCGGTGGCGCCCCAACTGATCGACGTCACGCCTATGCCCTAACTCCAAGCGGACAACAGCGCATATGCGCTGGTGCAACCTCGCCCTTCATGCAATACCCTCATCTCTCATGAAGAGGGGAATTTCGTCGGGTCTGTGCGGGATAGAGCTCTCGCTAGACAGCTGGTAGGCGAATCCCCCATAACGGGCAGGCGCGACGGCTGGATGCCGAATCGACCGGTCCGGGGAGAGACACTTGGAGGGGCTGCATCACGCGAGACGGTCGCAGAGCGACCGCCCGGCAAACGCCGGGCCGTCACCATATCGCCTTATTCCGGGATGGCGCATCACCATTCTCGCCATCGCGCTGCTCTCCGCATCCGCGTGCGCGGGCAAGCGCGTGGCGCCGGCGCCAGGGACGGATGTCGCGGGCTCGCGCGCGGCGGGCGTCGCGGAGCCCGCTGACCGGGCCCGCCTCGCCACCCTCTCCGCGGGCCGCGGCCAGCAGCACGTCGAGGGCGGATACCGGATCGGGCCGGACGACCTTCTCGACGTCCGCATCCCCGACCTGATCGACGCGCCCCCGTCGGCACTGGCGCCGTCGCGCCCGGGCGACGCCGCGCCTGCCGCGATTTCCGGCGCGCCCACCTTCGCGCAGGGCGTGCGGGTGAGCGGTACCGGCGACGTGACGCTCCCGTACCTCGGCCAGATGCACGCCGACGGGTTGACACCGACGGAGCTCGAGCACGAGATTGCGTCCCGGCTGGTCGCGCGCGGCATCCTGCGCGCGCCGCAGGTGGCCGTGACGGTCATCGAGTATCGCAGCCGGGTGGTCGCCGTCATCGGCGCCGTCGAGCGGCCGGGCGTGTTCCCGGCGACCCGGCCCAACGCGACCGTGTCGGATCTCATCTGGGCAGCGGGCGGTCCGAGCAAGGACGCGGGCCGTGTGGTCCAGTTCACGCCGGCCGAGGACGGAGGGACGGACGGCCATCCGAGTGGACGTGCGCCGATCCGTCTCGACCTGACGGAGATCCTGCAGCCGTCGGGCGACGGCGCCCTCGCGGCGAACCTTCCGGTGAAGCCCGGCGACGTGATCAGCGTCTCGCCGGCCGGGAACGTCACCGTGCAAGGCTGGGTCGACAAGCCGGGAGCCTATCCCATCACCCGAGGCCTCTCGCTCAGCGGCGCGGTGGCGGCCGCGGGCGGCCCGACCTTCGCGGCCGACCGGCGCCACGCCACGCTCCGCCATGCGCTCGCCACCGGCGAGCAGCGGGTCAGCGCGGATCTCGTCGCCATCTCCAAGGGCGAGACGCCGGACATCGCGGTGAGCGACGGCGACGTGGTCGAGGTTCCGGTGTCGGTCGCGCGCGTCGTCCCCTGGGGCGCATGGCAGGCGATCAGTGCCCTGTTCCGCGTGGGCGGCAGCATCGCCGTCTTCTGACGAGGCAACTTCATGCACGAAATCGACAACGTTCGACGTAACCCACCCACCCCGTCTGCCTGGAGGCCGTTGCCGTCGGGCCCCCCGTTCGAGTTCGCCGAGGAGCACCCGCGGCACCTGCGCGATTACCTGGGCGTGGTGCGCCGCCACATGCGCCTGGTGGTGACCACCTTCTTCGTCACCCTCGGCCTCGCCATCCTCGTGACCCTCGTCATCCCGCGCCGCTGGACGGCGTCGACGCGCCTGCAGATCTCCCGGCAGTCGCCCATCCAGCTCCGGCTCCAGAACAACGTCCTCAGCGTCGATGACACCGATCACACGGAGCGCGGCGCGCTCAGTTTCCTCGCCACCCAGGTGACGGCGCTCAAGAGCCGTGACCTCGCCGAGCGGGTGATCCGCCGTCACGCGCTCGATGAGAACCCGGCGTTCCTCGACCCGGGCCGGGACACCGAGTCCAAGCTTCCCGGGGTCCCCGCGACGGTTCGCCCGCGCGGTCTCGACGCGACGGTCCCGATCAGGCCCGACGCCTCGACCGGCCTCGAGACGATGGATCCGGAGCTCCTCGACCGCTACCTGAAGTATCTCACGGTGCGCGACGTGTCCGGAACGGACGCGATCGAGGTGTCGTTCGTCACGCCGAGCCCGGTACTGTCCGCATTCCTCGTCGCGGCGCACACCCAGGCGTACCTCGACGCGAACACCGACGCGCTCAAGGCCACGGACAGCGTCGCGCGCGGTTTCCTCGATCGCAAGATCGGCGAGTCGCGCAAGAACCTCAAGCGCGCCGAGGAGGCCTTGAACCGCTTCGCTTCCGAGCATCCCGACGTGGCCGTCGACCAGGAGCACCAGATCGGGGGCCAGCGCGTGGAGGAGCTGTCGAGCCTGCTCACCAAGGCCGAGAGCGATCGCGTCTCGCTCGAGAGCCGCTACGAGTTCCTGACCAGTCCGAACGCCGACCCGCTCGCCTATTTCCTCGACCGCCCCGGGGTCGAGAAGCTCCGTCTCGCGCTGCTCGACGTCCAGGCGCAGCGCGCGGGGCTCAACGAGCGGCTCGGCGAGAACCATCCGCGCATGGTCGAACTCCGCCGGCTGGAGAGCGAGCTCTCCGGCCAGCTGCACGCCGAGGTGTCGCGGGGCGTGGCGGGGGTTCGCGCGCACTACAACGCCGCCCACCAGCGCGAGGACCGCCTGCGACGGAAGCTCGAGCAGCAGCAGCAGGTCGGGACGGAGCTGAACCGCGTCGGGGCGCGATACGCCCTCCTGAAGAACGACGTCGACACCGCCCGCGCTCTCAATACTTCGTTGCGCGAGCAGCAGATCGCGACCGCCGTGAACTCGGATCTGACGCCGACGAACGTGCGCGTCCTCGAGCGGGCCGAGGTGCCGGAGAAGCCGAGCCGGCCGAAGATCCCCCTGAACCTCGCGCTCGGCGTCGCGGCCGGGCTGGTGTTCTCGGTCGGCGCCGCGTTCGCCCGCGACTACTTCGATCAGAGCATCAAGAGCGCGGCCGACGTCGAGTCGCTCCTCCAGGTGCCCACGCTCGCGACCATCCCGAACTTCGCCCTCGCCCGGCGGTTGATCGGCGACGCCCCGGCGGAGGCGAACGGCAACGGCATTGCGCACAAGGTCGACGACCTCGTCGTGCTGCACGAACCCGGCTCCCAGGTGGCGGAGGCTTTCCGGAACATGCGGACCGCCCTCCTCTTCTCCAAAGGCCGCCGTCCGAAGGTGGTGCTCGTGACGAGTGCGCGCGCGGCCGAGGGGAAGACGGTCGCGAGCCTGAACCTCGCCACCACGCTCGCCGAGGCCGATTCCCGCGTGCTGCTCGTGGAGGCCGACCTGCGGCATCCGCGCTGCCATCGCATGCTCGGGGTGCCGAACATCCCCGGTCTATCGACGTTCCTCGCCGGCCAGACCGACGACCTGGACTCCCTCGTCCGCCCCCTCGACCCGCCGGGGCTCTTCTTCCTCGCCTCCGGACCGGTGCCCCGGAACCCGGCCGAGCTCCTCGGCTCGCCCCGCATGCGCGCGGCGCTCCGCGATCTCCGCCGGCGCTACGACTTCGTCGTCCTCGACACGCCGCCAGCGCTCCCGGTGACGGACGCGGTCGTGCTCGGACGGCTCGCCGACGGCGTCGTCCTGGTCATCAAGGGCAACGTCACCCCGCGCGAGCTCGTGCGCCGCGCCCACGACCGCCTGGTCCAGGCGGGCGCGCGCTTTCTCGGCGTCCTCGCGAACAACGTCACGCTCGCCTGGGGCGAGCCTTACTTCGGCGACGCATACTACTACGGCTATCGCGCGCGCCCCGACGGTGACCGCCCCGACGACCACAACGGCGACGAGGGAGGGTCTCGGATCGCGGCGGCCTTCCGACATTACCGCCACGTCGCGGGGGGTTCGGCCGGACGTGCCCGCGACGTCAGTACGGAGTGGGTGCGTGGTGTCTTCCGGCTCGCCCGAGGAGGACGCGCGGACTGATGTTCGGCCGCGCGCGTCTGTACGAGCCGGCCGTCGGGGAGAGCCGAGCGCGTCTGGAGAGCGTGCCCGCACGGCGGGTCACGCTCGCCGCCAATGCGCTCTGGCTCCTCGGCTCGAACATCGCATATGCCGCCTGCCAGTGGGGCGCCGTGGTGGCGCTCGCCAAGTTCTCGGCACCGGAGTCGCTCGGGTATTTCGGTCTCGCACTCGCAGTGACGAATCCGATCGTGCTGGTCACGGGCTTTGCGCTGAAGGCCTACCAGTCGACCGACGTGCGAGGACGGTACGCGTTCGCGGACTACGTGAACCTGCGGCTCGCCGCGAACCTGGTGGCGGGCGCGCTGGTGGGCACGATCATCCTGCTCGGCATCGTCGGAGGGACGGCGGGTGCCGTGCTGGTTCCGGTCGCGGTCGCCAAGCTCGCCGATGCGATCTCGGAAACCTGCTACGGCGTCGCCCAGAAGCACGAGTGCATGCGCTTCGTCGCGATCGCCAAGACCGTGCGCGGCGCGCTCGGGCTCCTCGGACTCGCCCTCGTGATCACCCTCGGGGGAAGCGTGACGGCCGGTGCCTGGGCCCTCGCGGCCGCATGGACGGGCTTCCTCCTCGTGGTCGAGTTCCCCTTCGCCGGCCGGCTCGAGAAGCCATTCGGCTGGCCCCGCGGCCACGTGCTCTGGCAGCTCGCGCGCGACACGGCGCCGCTCGGCGGCGTGGCCGGCGTGGTGGCCCTCACGCAGAGCCTTCCCCGCTACCTCCTCCAGCTGACCGAGGGACCGGCCGCCGTCGGCTACTACACCGCGCTCGCATCGGTCGTGCCCGTCGTGTCGCACCTCGCCGCGGCGGTCGGCAACGCCTCGGCGCCCCGGCTCGGCTGGGCCGTGCTGTCGGACGGTCGGCGCTATCGCACGCTGGTGCGCCGGCTCACCGCGGTGGCGGCCGTCGCGAGTCTCACCTTCGCCACGGGGGCGGCGGTGTTCGGCGCTGATTTCCTCCGCCTCGCGTACACGCCGGACTATGCCGCCTACGAGCGGACGCTCGTGCTGGTGGTCGTGGCAGCGGGCTTCGGCGTGGTGAACACGGTCATCTACTTCGCGCTCGTCGCGGTACGCCGCGTCGGCTTCCTGCTCGCGATCTACACCGGAGGGCTCGTGACGACTGGTACCGTTGGGACCATCCTGATCCCCCACCTCGGCCTCGACGGGGCGGCGCTCGCCGCCGTCGCCGGCTCCGCCGTCACTGCGGTCCTCGGCGCGCGCGCGGCACTCTCCGACCGGGGTGCTCGATGAGAACCGGGGAAATCGGCCGCACGGGTGACGGCCGGGCGATCGACCTGTCGGGTGGCACTGCGCGCGCTGCGGGCCCTCGCCGCGAGCGAGTGCTGCCGCTCGTCGTCGCTCGTCTCGCCGACGGCCCACGTCGAGCGCGGCGCTTCGCGGTCGGTTCCGCGGAGGCCGTGCGTGGGCTCGAGGCGGTGCTCGGCACGGTGGGGTCGAACGGCCACGGCCCGGGACAGCTCTCGGCCGAGATCGCGCCCGCCGACGTGGTCGAGTACGTGCGCGCCCTCGCCCCCGACGAGGTGTACGTGGTCGTCGATCGCAGTGCCGACGAAGAGATCGTCACCCTGCTCGGCGCGCGCCTCCTGATGGACGGGCTCCCGGTTCACCTGGTCGTCCCCGGGCTCGGTGCACCATCCGTCCGGACGACCGTTACCCGTCTCGGACGGCACACCTGCATCTCGCTCGCTGCCACCGGCGAGAGCCGCGGCGTCAGCGCCCTTCGCCGCGCCGCAGACATCCTCGGCGCCGCCCTGCTTCTCCTCTGCACCGCGCCGATCATGCTCATCGTGGCCGCGCTCGTTCGGTGGACGACGGGCTCGCCCGTGATCTATGCGCACGAGCGCGTCGGACGGTTCCGCAAACGGTTCTCGCTGTACAAGTTCCGCTCCATGGTCCCCGACGCGGAGAGGATTCTCCGGCAGTCCCCCGAGATCTACCGGCGCTACGTCGCGGCGAACTACAAGCTGCCCGAAGAAGAGGATCCGCGCATCACCCCGCTCGGCCGTTTCCTCCGGCGCACGAGCCTCGACGAGATGCCGCAGCTCTGGAACGTCATCCGCGGCGACATGAGCCTGATCGGTCCGCGCCCCGTCGTCCCCGAGGAGGTCGCGGAGTACGGCGACTACGCCCGCCTGCTGCTGCGCGTCCGGCCCGGGCTGACGGGGGCCTGGCAGGTCGGGGGGCGGAGCCTCATCACCTACCCCGAGCGCGCACGGATCGATCTCCAGTACGTCGCGGCGCGTACCTTGCCGCAAGACGTTCGCATCCTCTTCCGCACGGTGCCCGCCGTCCTGCGGCGCCGCGGGGTGGTCTGATGCCGACCGGGGCACGATGGCCGCTCGCCGTCGTGTGCCTCTATGCCGCGCTCGTCCCGCTGGCGCCCGTGTTCATTCTCCCCGACGGCTCGCCGCTTCGTCTGGCCGCGTCCGATCTGCTGGCGCCGCTCGTGGTGCTCGCCGCCGTTGCCCATCCTCGGCGTCGGTTGCCGTTCGGGCCGATGGCCCTGACGCTTGCGATCCCGTCCCTCGCCCTCCTCTCGACGCTGTGGGCCGCGGTCGGCCGGTCGCTCTCGCTCTACGCGGTCGGCAAGACCGCCGGTCTCATCTATCTCGCCGGCCTCACCCTCGCGATGATGCGCGCGACCGACCGCGACGCGGCGCCGGCGATCCTGCGCGCGCTCGCGCGGGGCATCTTCTGGAGCGCGGTGCTCGGACTGGTCGGCTTCGCCGCCTACCTGCACGGCAAACCGAATCCGCTCGTCGACGGCGAGCGCCTGTGCTCGACCATGACCGGCGACCCGAACATCTACGGCGGCCTCGTCGCCGTGGCACTCGTCATCATCGCGAGTGACGCCCGTGCGGGTGTCCTCTCGCGTGTCGTCCGCTCCGGGGTACTCATGGCCGCGCTGCTCGCCACGGGTTCCCGCAGCGCCGTCCTCGGCGCGATGACGGGGCTCGTCATGTGCACCCTCCTCCGCGCCCGCGATCCCGTCGTGTCGGCGGGGCGCTGGGCCTACCTCGGAGCGGCCGCCGGGCTCGGGGTGATCGCGCTCCTGACGACCGACGTCGGGTTCAACAGCGCGGAGCGCCTGTGGGAGCATCACTGGCGGAACTTCACCGTCGAGAGCCGGCTCGATCTGTACGAGCGGGCCTTCGACGAGTTCAGCGAGCATCCGGTCACGGGACTCGGCATCGGGGGGTTCCGGGATCTCAACCGCTTCGAGCACGGCGGCCACGCCTCGCACTTCGTCGTGCACGACACCTACCTCTGGGCACTCGTCGACCTCGGGGTCGCGGGCGGCCTCCTCGTCGTCGGCCTCATCCTGGCCGGCATCTGGCGCTGTGTCCGCGCGGCACGGGGGCGGCCACCCGCGGAGGGAGCCGCCGCCATCGCGGCCGGGCTCGCCGCCATGGCGATTTTCAACCTGTTCATCGACGGCTTCTACCAGCGGCAATTCTGGATTCTCCTCGCCTGCGCCTTCGGCTTGCCGATCTTCCGCGCGGTGCGGCGCGCGGTGCCGGCTGAGTGGCGGCGCGATGTCGAGGGTGCCGCCGTATACGGCATGCCGTGACCCCGCTCCGCGTGCTCCTCGTGAGCGAGCCGATGGAGTACGGCGTGCTCACCCATCTCGAGAGACTGTGCGACGGCCTCGACCCGGCGCGCTGCACCCTCGGTCTCGCATATTCCCCGCGGCGGATGGCGCCGCAGGCGCATGCGCTCGTCACGCGCCTCCGCGCGCGCGGCCTGCGCGTCCGCCCGCTGCCCTTTCACCGTGGAATCGGCGTCGGCGACGCGCGAGCTGCCGCCGGGCTGATGGCGGAGATGCGCCGGTTCCGGCCCGACGTCGTCCACTGTCACAGCACGAAGGCGGGGCTGATCGGCCGGACGGTCGCCGCCACGCTCCGCGTCCCGGCGCTCTACACGCCGCACGGGACGAGCTGGCACTACACCGGCCGGCGGATCGGCGCACTGCAGCTGGCCCTCGAGCGCGCGCTCCGGCGCTCCACGACCGCCCTCGTGTCGGTCTGTCCCGAGGAGGCGCGGGCGTTCGTCGCGGAGGTGGGCTACGGGCCCGACCACGTGCGCATCGTCCCGAACGGGGTCGATGTCCCCGACGAGGCGGCGCTCGCTGCCGCCCGCGCCCGGACGCGCCGTACGCTCGGGCTCCGGCCAGACGAGGTCTGGCTCGTCTTCGTCGGCCGGCTCACCGCCGAGAAGGGCGCGGACGTCCTCGTCGCAGCCGCCGAGGCGGGAACCGGAGCCGACGGCGTCCTCGTCGTCGGGGAGGGACCCGACCGGGCGGGTCTCGAGGCGCGCGCCCGCCGGGGGCGCCTCCCCGTCCGCTTCGTCGGCTACCAGGCGGATGTGTCACCGTTCCTCGCCGCCGCCGACATCTTCGTCCAGCCGTCCCGCTCCGAGGGCCTCCCCTTCGCTGCGCTCGAGGCGATGGCCCACGGCCTGCCGGTCATCGCGACCGGCGTCGGAGGCCTTGCCGGGGCGCTCGCCGGCGTCGGAGAGCTCGTCCCGCCTGCGGACGCGGAGGCACTCGCCGGGACCCTGCGGAAGGTGGTGGGCGACCCGGCGCGGCGGCGTGCACTCGGTGCGGCCGGGCGGGCGCGAGTCGTCCGCGACTTCGGCGTGCCGGCGATGGTCGCGGCCGTTCACGAGGCCTACGAGAGCGCGCATGTTGCCGCGGCCCGGGAGCGTTCGTGGCTCGCGGCCCCGGCGCGCATCGGAGCCGGCCGTGGTTGAGCCTACCGGCCCGTTTCCCGGCGGCGCGCTCGTCATCTCGCTCGACTTCGAGCTCCACTGGGGCGTGCGCGACAGGTGGACGATCGCCGAGGACCGCGATCGGCTCCTCGGGGGGCGGGCTGCGGTGCCGGCCATGCTCGACCTCTTCGCCGGCGCGGGCATCCACGCCACGTGGGCGGTCGTCGGCTCGCTGCTAGCCGAGACGAAGCGCGAGCTGCTGGCCCGCATGCCGCCCTCCGTCCCGTACGCGCGGCCGTCGCTCTCGCCGTATGCGGGGCTGGTCGAGGTCGGGGACAGCGAACGCGACGACCCCTTCCACTTCGCGCTGTCGCTCGCGAAGCGGATCGCGGCGACGCCGGGGCAGGAGATCGGCACGCACACGTTCACGCACTACTACTGTCTGGAAGATGGCCAGTCGCCGGGCCACTTTCGCACCGACCTCGCCGCCGCGATCGCGATCACCCGGGAGAAGCTCGGGCTGGTTCCCGAGAGCATCGTCTTCCCGCGAAACCAGGTCGGCGCCCCGTACCTCGCCGTGTGCGCCGAGCTCGGCATCGTGGCGTACCGCGGCAACCCCGACGTCTGGATGTACCGCGCGCGACCCGACGGGGACGAGCGGGCCGTCCGCCGCGCGCTCCGGCTCCTCGACGCGTACCTTCCCGTGCCCGGCGCCTCGCGGCGTCCGCGGACCCGGGCGGGGGCGTGGCCGGTCGACGTGACCGGGGACCGCTACCTCCGTCCATGGTCGCATGCCCGTCGTGTGCTCGAACCCTTGCGCGAGCGGCGGCTCGTCGCGGAGCTCCGGCGTGCGGCCCGCGCCGGCGAGGTGTTTCACCTCTGGTGGCATCCCGAGGACTTCGGACTGCACCTCTCCGAGAACCTGGCCGTCCTCGGCCGCCTGCTCGATCGCTTCCGCGGGCTGCGCGACCGGACCGGAATGGAGACGCTCACCATGGCGGAGGTCGCCGCCCGGCGGGCGCCGGCCGAACGGGCGATGGCGGCGCCCCGGGCACACGTCCGCGAGCGCGTCCTGACGCCGGTCTGAAATCGCGACCCCACGCGCGCCCCAGAGGTTCGCTCCTCGAAGTCATCCGGCTCGTTTGCCGCGCCGGCTTCTCCGGGGGTTCGCCGGCCGCGGCAGGGCCGGCGCGGGATCACGCGGCGCGCGACTCTCGCGTCCGTTCCGCGAGCCAAGGAGTCTTGGCTCGCGCCTAGCGACCCGGGAGGCGCACCGCCTCGAGCAAGTGCACGTGGCGCTCGTCCGACGCTTCGAGCCGAACGCCACGCGCCGTCTCACCGGCCGTCCACAGGGTGACGACGAGCGCGCCGGCGGCCGTGCCAGGCGGCAGCCGGTCGAACCACTCGACCGCCGCGACGCCGGGGCCGTCGAGTGCCTCGCGCAGAAGCTCCGCATCGTCACGGCTGCCGGCCATCCGGTAGAGGTCGACGTGCGTCAGGGGGAACCGGCCGCCCGGGTACTCGGTGACGAGCGTGAACGACGGACTGTGAACGCGGGCGGCGTCGGCGCCGAGCCCGCGCGCGAGACCCCGAACGAGGCAGGTCTTCCCCACGCCGAGGTCACCGACGAGGCCGATCAGCTCGCCGCCCTGGGCGGCACGCCCGAGTGCCTCGCCGAGCGCCTCGGTCTCCTCCGGCGATCGCGTCGCGAGCTCACGCGCCGGCACGATACCCGCGCCGCCGCGGCGCCTCGGGCCGGGCGGCCCCTTGGAGAGCCGCCACCGTCGCCGGCAGCTCGGCGAGGAGATCGCCCGCGAGGAGCCCGACCTCGCCCTGG
>JACXTT010005098.1_pt1 | contig 19212 bp, 13 predicted proteins | sample 9270951 | NCBI WGS metagenome assembly JACXTT01 (sample SAMN15532306, study PRJNA645909) | rock metagenome | isolation source: weathered quartz diorite | place: Puerto Rico | collected 2017-06-21 | reverse complement strand
AGACCTTTGCGGGGTTGGTTCGTGCTCACGGCCTGGACGTCCGCCGTGGTCAGGGCGGCAATCTGCGCGGTGGTCAGCCCCTTGCCGATTTGATCGGTGCCCAGGGCCGCTATGGCGGACGATGTCAGCGATGCCACATCGCGGGTTTCCAGTGCCCCCACCTGGTCGGTGGTCAGCGCCGCCACCTGGGCCGTTTTGAGTACGGCCACCTGGTCGGTGCGCAGCGCCACGATCTGGTCCGTCGTGAATCCTTTGCCAAACTGGTCCGTCGCCAGTGCAATGACACCTGCCGTCGTCAAAGCGGCCACATCGCGGGTTTCCAGCGCTGCAACCTGATCGGTGGTCCATGCTGCCACCTGGTTGGTCTTCAACGCAGCGATGTGGTCCGTACGCAGTGCCACGATCTGGTCGGTGGTAAAGCCCTTGCTGAGCTGGTCTGTGCTCAGGGCGTAGACATCGGCCGTCGTCAGCGCGGCGATTTGGGCAGTCGCGAGGCCCTTTCCAATTTGATCGGTGTTCAGCGCGGCAATGGCCGAAGACGTGAGCGACGCCACATCGCGCGTCTCCAGGGCCCCTACCTGGTCGGTGGTCAGTGCTGCCACCTGGGCTGTCTTGAGCACTGCCACCTGGTCGGTGCGCAGCGCCACGATCTGGTCGGTGGTGATTCCTTTGCCAATCTGGTCCGTGCTCAGCGCGTAGACGTCGGCCGTCGTCAGCGCGGCAATCTGCGCGGTGGTCAGCCCCTTGCCGATCTGGTCCGTGCTCAAAGCAGCAACCGCCAATGACGCGAGCGACGCGATGTCGCGTGTTTCCAGCGCCGCCACCTGGTCTGTGGTCAGCGCCACGACCTGGACGGTCTTGAGTGCTGCCACCTGGTCGGTACGCAAAGCGACGATCTGGTCGGTCGTGAAGGCCTTGCTGAGCTGGTCCGTGCTGAGGGCATTGACTGCGGCCGTCGTCAACGCCGCAACATCGCGTGTTTCCAGCGCAGCCACCTGGTTGGTGGTCAACGCTGCCACCTGGCTGGTCTTCAACGCAGCAATCTGGTCGGTGCGCAGCGCCACGATCTGGTCGGTGGTGAAGCCCTTGCTGAACTGGTCCGTTGTCAGTGCATACACGTCGGCCGTGGTCAGCGCAGCAATCTGTGCGGTCGTCAGGCCTTTGGATATTTGATCGGTGCTGAGCGCAACCACTGCGGAAGATGTGAGTGCTGCAACATCACGCGTCTCCATAGCACCGACCTGGTCGGTCGTCAGCGCGGCGACCTGGCTGGTTTTCAGCACAGCCACCTGGTCGGTTCGCAGTGCGACGATCTGGTCGGTACTCAAGCCTTTGCTGATTTGGTCCGTACTCAAGGCAAAAACACCAGCGGTGGTCAACGAAGCGATTTGCTGGGTGGTCAGGCCCTTGCCAATCTGGTCCGTACTGAGCGCCGCAATGCCGACAGACGTGAGTGCTGCAATATCGCGGGTCAGCAAGGCTGCCACCTGGTCGGTGGTCAGCGCGGCCACCTGAGCGGTCTTGAGCGCGACAACCTGGTCGGTTCGCAGAGCCGCTATTTGGCTGGTGGTCAAGCCCTTGCTCAACTGGTCCGTACCCAGTGCAGCAACGCCAGCGGTTGTGAGCGCAGCTACGTCGCGGGTTTCGAGTGCGGCCACCTGATCTGTGGTCATTGATGCCACCTGGCTGGTCTTCAGCGCGGCCACCTGGTCGGTGCGCAAGGCGACGATCTGGTCGGTCGTAAAGCCTTTGCTGAGTTGATCCGTACTCAGTGCATAGACCTCTGCGGTGGTCAGCGCGGCAATTTGCGCCGTGGTCAGACCCTTGCTTATTTGATCCGTACCCAAGGCAGCCACACTGGACGAGCTCAGCGAGGCCAGATCGCGCGTTTCTATCGCAGCCACCTGATCGGTGGTCAGCGCCGCCACCTGGCTGGTCTTGAGCACCGCCATCTGGTCGGTGCGCAGCGCGACGATCTGGTCTGTGGTCAGCCCCTTGCTGATCTGATCCGTACTCAGCGCGGCTACGCCGGCCGACGTCAGGGCCGCCACGTCGCGTGTTTCCAGCGCCGCCACCTGGGTTGTGGTCAGGGCGGCAAGCTGGTTGGTCTTGAGCGATGCCACCTGGTCGGTGCGCAGCGCCACGACCTGATCGGTCGTCAGGCCCTTGCTCAGTTGGTCGGTGGTCAGCGCGTTGATACTGGCAGTGGTCAAGGCCGCTATTTGGGCGGTTGTCAGCCCTTTGCTGATCTGGTCGGTGCTGAGGGCAGCAATGCCGCTCGATGCCAGCGCCGCTATATCGCGTGTTACCAGTGCTGCCACCTGGTCGGTGGTCAGACTCGCCACCTGGCTGGTCTTCAGCGCAGCGACCTGGTCGGTCCGCAGTGCGGCGATCTGGTCCGTGGTCAGTCCCTTGCTGATCTGGTCCGTTGTCAGTGCAACAATACCGGCCGTGGTCAGTGCCGCAATCTGCACGGTGGTCAGACCTTTGTTGACCTGGTCGGTGCTGAGTGCGGCAATGCCAGTAGAAGTCAGCGCCGCCACATTGCGCGTCACCAAGGCGGCCAACTGGTCCGTGCTGAGTGCCGCCACCTGGCTGGTCTTCAGCGCCAGCACCTGGTCCGTGCGAAGCGCGGCGATCTGGTCGGTGGTCAAGCCCTTGCTGACCTGGTCGGTGCTCAAGGCGGCAACGCCCGTCGTGGTCAACGCGGCAACATGCTGGGTTAGCGCCGCCGCAACCTGAACCGTTGTCAGCGCCGCTACCTGGCTGGTCTTCAAGGCTGCAACCTGGTCGGTCCGCAATGCGCCGATCTGGTCCGTCGTCAAACCCTTGCTGACCTGGTCCGTGCTCAGGGCATTGACACCCGCCGTAGTCAGGGCCGCAATCTGAGTCGTGGTCAGCCCCTTGCTCACCTGGTCGGTGCTCAATGCACTGATTCCCGCCGTGCTCAAGGCCGCCACATTGCGCGTGACCAATGCGCCAACCTGGTTGGTGGTCAAGGCCGCCACCTGGCTGGTCTTCAGGGTCGCAACCTGGTCGCTGCGCAGGGCCACGACCTGGTCGGTGGTCAGGCCCTTGCTGATTTGATCGGTGCTCAGCGCATTCAGCCCCACGGTCGTGAGTGAAGCGATTTGCGTAGTGGTCAGCCCTTTGCTGATCTGGTCTGTGGTCAACGCGCCCAAGCCTGCCGTGGACAGTGCGGCAATGTCGCGTGTAACCAAGGCTGCCACCTGGTCGGTTGTCAGCGCCACGATCTGGCTGGTCTTCAGACTTGCCACCTGGTCGGTGCGCAGCGCGGCAATTTGGTCCGTGGTCAGCCCTTTGCTGATCTGGTCCGTGCCCAAGGCGCCCAGGCCCACCGTTGTGAGTGCAGCGATAGCCTGTGTTGCCAGTGCGGCCACCTGCCGGGTTGTCAGTGCGCCAATCTGGCTGGTCTTCAAGGCGGCAACCTGGTCGGTTCGCAGCGCGGCAACCTGGTCGGTGGTCAAAGCCGTGCTCAGTTGGTCTGTCGTCAGTGCGCCAATGCCAGCGGTGGTCAGCGCGGCAACCGCTTGCGTGGCCATGGCGACCACCTGGTTCGTCGTCAACACAGCAATCTGGCTGGTCTTCAGCGCCGCCACCTGATCCGTGCGCAGTGCGGCGATTTGGCTCGTCGACAAGCCGCTGCTGACCTGATCCGTGGTCAGCGCAGCGATGGTTGCAGTCGCCAGAGCGGCGATCTCCTGCGTGGACAGGGTCGCAATCTGCTGCGTGTTCAGGGACAGGATCTGGTTGCTCTTGAGCGCTGCAACCTGGTCCGTTCGCAGGGCCAGGAATTGGTTGCTGGTCAGCGCCGCGATGGAAGATGACGTGAGCGCCGCAACAAAGGCGGCCTGCAGCGAGGCGAGTTGATCGGTCGTGAATGCGTCAATCTGCGCCGTCGTCAGCACCGCAAAGTCGGCCGTTGACAAACGGTCGAGCTGGGCCGTCGTCAAAACGGCCACATTTTGCGTATTCATCCCAATAAAGGGCGAGACCATGGCGCCTACTCCAACGTGCCATCGCGCACCCCAAAGGCCGGGGGTTGACAGGCACTACCACTTGTAAGCTACCAGTATGCTGCAACTATTTCTAACAATGTTGTCAACATTCTTTCAAAAAAGACGCTGGAACGGCGGAACTGGCCGTGAAAGTGCGGCCATTTCGCAGATTTGCCAAAAAACCCTTCAAAAGTGCTGATTTCAAAGGATTTATCGACCTATTTCAGTCGATCTTGATACCCAGGGTCTTGATCAATTTGCCCCATTTTTCGCGCTCGGTGGCTGCGTATTTGGCCATCTGAGCCGGCGTGCCGGGCGTAAGCTCCAAGCCCAGAACCTGCATACGGGCCTTGATCGGGGTCGAATCCAGCGCAGCCAGCAAGGCGCTGTTGAGTTTGGCGATGACCTCGGGCGGTGTTCCCGTGGGTACCACCACGCCTTGCCAGGCAAACGCTTCAAAGCCCGCAAGACCTTGCTCTTGCAGCGTAGGAATGTCCTCGAAATTCTTCACCCGTTGCGGGCTGGCTATGCCAATGGCGCGCAGTTTGCCGCCCGTGATGAACGGGCTGCCAATAGCCGTATCCACAAACATAAAGGGCACTTGCCCGCCCACCACGTCTTGCACTGCCGGCGCCGCGCCGCGGTACGGTACCTGGGTCATGGCAAGACCGGTCTTCTCGCCAAACAGCGCAGTTGCCAGGTGGTGCGGGCTACCCTGCCCCGGTGTTGCATAGTTGAGGGTGGTTTGGGCCTTGGCCCAGGCGGTGAACTCCTTCAGGTTCTTGGCTGGCACCTTGGGGTTGACGACCAGGATCAACGGAAAGCGCGCCGTCAAACCCACAGTTGCAAAGTCCTTCTCGGCGCTGTAGTTGAGCTTGCCGTACAGCGACGGGTTGGCGGCCAGTGTGGCCGTGTCGGCTGACATCACCACGTAGCCATCGGGCTTGGCATGCGCCACGTAGTCCGCGCCAATGTTGGTAGCCGCACCGGCCTTGTTGTTGATGATGATGGGCTGCCCCAAGGTCTTGCTCATGGCGTCGGCCAGTGTGCGGGCCACCACGTCGGTTCCACCACCGGCAGGGTATGGCACAACCCATTCAATGAGCTTGCTGGGGTAGGTTTGTGCCGATGCAGCCAGGCTGGCTGCCAGCAGACTGGCCGCCAGCAGGCGGGCCGGCAAACGATTGAAAACACGCATGTTGCAAGGCCTTCGCAAGGAATGAAGAAACCACGGCAGGGGCCGGTCGTCTGCAACTCTAAACAATGCGCGTACGCCCTCCCCTAGGTGCTTACCCCCGGGTGGCGGTGTTAGCCTTAGGGCTCTGAGGCCGCTCAAGCATTAGCTCTCAGGTGCTTCTGTGGCCTCAGGGGTGTGACTACCAGGCTATGCGAATACACGACTTCGCCAGCCAGCACCCCAAGGCCAGCACCCATGCCAAACCAAACATCCAGAATATCCAGCCAACTGCCAAACCACAGCCTGAGCCCTAGCAACAGCAGGCACTCGGTCAACACCCCCACCACCAGAGCCCGCCGGAATGCATCGCCCACATTGGCACGCAGCGCCCAGCGGCAATGGTGACAGCCAAACAACGGCCGCACTTCCCAGGAACCCAGCGGGCTTTTGCAAACGGGGCAATGCGCGCTGGCCATGGCTCAGGGTGGGAGCAATTTTGTCAGTTGCAGACCACGTTGACGTTGTTGATGTCCGTACTGCCTACCTGCCCTGTTCCGTTGGTCACACCACAGGTGCCACGGGCCGACAGCGTGGGTGACAGGCCCTGGATGGTCACCGAATAGGTTTCAGACGTCGGCAAATGGGTTCTGAAGCTGAAAGCCGCTACGGGATATTTCACCGGCAATTGCTCGGAACGCAGGCCCAGGGTCAGCGAACAGGGCGTGAGGCCACCCGTCGTGACCGTTGTGACACAGACCGACGACGAGGGCCACAGGAGGGAGCCACTGATCGCCCGCAATGGGAAAATGGCGGTTGCAGATTTGGGCCCGTTCGTCACCAGGATTTTGTCCAACAGCGCGTCATACCCCTTGCCATTGGCAACCAACAGACTGACGATGGGGTCGAACGTCTGCGGGTCCAGTCCGACATCCATAATTTGCTGTTTGAGCAGGTCATTCAAAGCCTGCTTGGCCAGCGGCAGCGCACCCGCATTGGCCTGCAACAAGGCAGGCGTCAGTTGGCCGGACGCTGTAAAACCAGCCGCCAGCGCCACCTTGTACGCCACGTAGTCCGTCAGACCGGAGATGGAGATGTTGATGAAACCGCGCGTGACCGGTGCCGCAAAGGTCGGCGAATACCAAATCGTGCCGTCGGCCCGGGTAACGCTGGCGATCATGGGCGCCACAAAGCCGTCTATGCGCAACCGGAAGACGCCAAAGGCATCGGTTCTGCCAGTGATTTTGTGGCCCGCACTGTCATCGATTTCCACAACGGCATTGGGTATGGGGGCGCCGTCAGCTGCCGTGCCGCTGGCGCCTGCGGCTTTGGCGTCGCCCTGGCCAAAATCGGCCTCGGCCAAGGGGTTGCCAAACCCGTCGACCATAGGAGCCAACGCACTGTTCGGCGTATTGTTGTTGGTTGGTGTACTCGGTGCGGGTGTCGATGTCGGCGTTGATACCGTCGGGTTGGAAACCGGTGCAACACTTGAAGAACCACCACCGCCGCAACCAACCAAAGCCAATGCAACAAGGCCTGCCGCTGCCGTCTCTACCCAAGCTAACTTCTTGCTGCGCAACATTTTGTCAGCGACACTTCTCATTCTGATACCCCAACTTTGACTTTCTCGGATTGCGCCATTCCAACCAGCCACGCCATGGGCCAGTTATTACGTTATTGGGCGCGCATGGTAACTGATTTCAAAATGGGAAAATTTGGCACAAAGGCACAATCTGTTACAAAAATATGATACAGAACCGTGACCAGCAAGCCATGACAGCAGCCCAAACCTTCAGCCGGAAGGACGTTTTTTACCTGTTGGTGATCTGCGCCATTGTTTTCTGGCTGTACGCACCCGCTGTGAACAGCGTGGTGGTCTTTGACGACGCACAGTTCATTCGAGACGGGCGTCTGCGCACGGACCTGTTGTCAGCCCTGCCCCGATACGTCACCAACGCCACGTTTACCCTGGTAGCGCGCCTGTCAGATGCGAGCATTGCCGCGCAGAAGATGTTCAATATTGCCCTGCATTGCGGCGTGGTGAGCTTGCTGCTGCTATTCACCAAAGGCATGTTGCGCACCACCGTTGGCGACGCAGACGCGCCGCACACCGCAGCGCACTTCACGGCTGACGACATAGCGATCAAAGTCGGCGTTGCGTTTTTTGCCCTGGGTCCAGTGGCTGTCTATTCGGTTGCCTATATGGCCCAGCGAACCATTCCGCTGGCCACGTTTTTTACTTTGGCCATGGCCATTTCGTGTTTACGGGCGCTGACCCTGCGCAAGCCAGCCTGGTTTGCCCTTGCCTTGGCTTGCTACGCATTGGCCGTGCTATCCAAAGAGCTGGCCATTGCCGCGATCTTCATCCCGGCTGTGTTGTACATCCAAATCCACAAGCCGAAGCTGCGCAAATGGCTTGTACCCGCGGTGTGCGCATCGCTGCTCGCCGGCCTTGTGGCGTACTACTACTTGACGCAATACCAGGTGGCCCTGATGGTGCCGTATGAGCCCGCTGCCATAGCGTATGTGGCCCAACTCAATGCCATGCACAGCGACTCTGGCGCGCACATACTTCTGCTCAACGCATTGAACCAGTCCAACCTGTTTTTCGGGTACGCGCTACTGTGGCTCATACCCAACCCGCAGTGGATGGCGATTGACCTGCACCCGCTCTTTCCGACCATGGATCAAGCCCGCTACTACTTTCCCTTGGCACTGGCGTATGCGGCTGGCGGCGTGGCTTCTGCATGGCTATTGTTCGGCCATTCCAAAGAGCGCCGACTGCTGGGCGCCCTGCTGCTCATACCTTGGCTATTCTTTGCTATCGAGCTTTTCATTGTTCGACTGCAAGAGCCCTTTGTGTTGTACCGGAGCTATCTGTGGGCCATCGCCCTGCCCGGCTTGATGGCCCTCGCACTGAAGAAGATCAAGAAACCCGGCCTGCTTGCCGCAATCGGTGCGGTCCTGGTGCTTGCGGCGGGCGCCGCTTCGTACAACCGCATTCAAACCTTTAGCGACAATTTCTTGGTCTGGTCAGATGCTATCCAGACCAGTGAGCGATATGCTTTCTTCCGAGGCTTTGGCACCTGGCGCGCCTATATCAACCGAGGGTCGGCTTACCTTGGCCAACACGACGTTCGGCACGCGCTGGAAGACTTCAACCACGCCGACCGTCTGGATGCATTGAACGGCGTTGCCAAATTCAATACAGGCGTAGTGCTTCAGACCCTGGGCCAGCATGAATTGGCCATCGCCATGTTCAAGGACGCTGAACGCGACAACCACCAGGACCCCATGCTCCAGTACCACGCCGCTGAGTCGTACTACGCCTTGCAGCAATTTGACAGCGCCATCACCTACTATGGCGCGGCCTTGGCACTGGCCCATGACCCAGCAACGCGTGCCCTGGCGCGCACGCGAGAAGCGGAGACACTGGTGGCGCTCAAACGCTTTGCGCAGGCCAAGCCCCTGTTTGACGAGCTGCTTGCCGGTACCCCGGGTGACATGCGCGCCACCATTGGACGGGGCATGGCATGCATAGGGCTTGGTGACTTTGCGCTAGCAGAACAATCCTTCAACGATGCGCTGCGCATTGCGCCCAGCGCCAATGCCTACTATGGCATGGCGCTGGTTCGCGCATCGCAATCACGCTGGCGGGACGCACATGCGGCGGTGGAGCAGGCGCTGATCGTTGAGCCCGATAACGCGATCTACCGCGAATACGAACGACAGCTATCGGCCCAACACTGACTCCAACCACCGCCCAAGGCTTTCACCAGCTGCACGCTGGCACGGCGCTGGCGCGTGGCCAGGTCCAGCGCACTGCGCTGCGACTGCAGCGCGGCGGCCTGCGCGGTCACCACTTCCAGGTAGTTGACCACACCTTCGCGGTAGCGGTTGGTGGCCAGCGCCAGCGCACGCTGTGCGGCAAGCGTAGCGGCCTGCTCAGATTCGGCCGCACTGCGGTAGCGCGTCATCAGCGCCAGACTGTCTTCAACCTGTTGGAACGCGCCCAGCACCGTGCTGCGGTAGCGCGCCGCGCTTTCATCCAGAACTGCTTGCACGCGCTCGACCTCGGCCCGGCGTTTGCCGGCGTCGAACAGCGTCAGAAACAGGCTGGGACCTATGGCCCAGTACAGGTTGGGCGCTGTCACAAAGTTGCTGAAGTCCCCGGTCTGGTAGCCCGCCAGAGCGCTGAGCGTCACGCTGGGAAAAAAGGCCGCGCGCGCGACGCCGATGCTGGCATTGGCCGAAGCCATGCGGCGCTGAGCAGCGGCAATGTCCGGGCGGCGTTGCAACAGCCCCGATGGAAGGCCTGGCGGCACGTCGGGCAGGACCACCTCGGCCGCTTGTGGAGCGAGCGTGAAATTGGAAGCAGACTCACCGACCAAAGCTGCAATGGCATGCTCCAGCACGGCGCGCTGGGCTTGGGTCTGCTGCAACTGCGAGCGCGACGATTCCAATTGGGCCTGGGCCCGGGCTTCGTCCAGGCCTGAGGCGATGCCGCCTTTGTGGCGCGAAGCGGTCAGGTCCAGCGCCCGGCTGTAGTTGCCCACTGCCTCGGTCAACAATGCAGCGTCGCGGTCCAGGCCGCGCAGAGCGATGTAGGTGTCTGCCAATTGGGCCTGCAGGCTCAAGCGGGCGGACTCCAGATCAGCCTGGGCGGCCTCCAAACCCAGGTTGCCTGCAGCCACCTGGTTGCGCACCCGGTCCCACAAGTCGAATTCATATTCCAGATCCAGGCCTACGGTGTTGGAGTTGTACTGGTCGGGCGACAGCGGGCCCAATACCCGCAGCGGCTTGGCCTGCGATTGCTGGTCACGCTGCACATTGGCGCTGGCGCTGATCGTTGGGTACTGCCCCGCGCGGACCTGGTCGTTGCTGGCACGCGCCTGCTGGTAGCGCGCCAGCGCCGCGCCCAAGTCGGGGCTATTGGCCAGCAGCTTTTGTTGCAGGGCGTCGAGCTGCGGGTCGCCATATAGCGTCCACCATGGGCCGCGCGTCAGAGCATCCGACGGCTGTGCGGAACGCCAAGGCGCAGCCTCCTTGAATTGGGCGGCACTGGGCACGTCAGGTACGTTCAGCGCGGGTGCAGTGCTGCAGGCAGACAGGCCAACGCCTATCAGAGCGGCCCAGAGAGAGGTAAGAGCAGCAACGGGTTTCACGCGTACTACTTTCCGGGTGGGGTCGACGTCTTGGGTGCGGCCGGCTGGGCAATACGCACCACGTCGCCTTCGCCAACTCCATCAGGCGGGCTTTCAATGACTCTGTCGGCGGGGCTCAGGCCCGAGGCCAACGCGATGAGCTTGCCATAGTCGCGGGCGATGCTGACGGTCTTGAGCACCACCTTGTTGTCTGCGCCCACCGTGGCCACGTGCAAGCCGGACTTGTCAAAAATCAGTGCACTGGGGGGAATGTTCAGCAACTGGGCGTCGCCCGGCAGTTCCAGGCTGACGCTGGCATAGCCACCGGGCAGCAGATCGGCCTGCGTGTTGTCGACCGAGAACTGCACCAGCATGCTGCCAGAGCCCGCTGCCACGGCACCTGCGGTTGATTCCACGGTGGCCGTGTAGCTTTTGCCGGGATGCTCTGGCACACCCAGGCGCGCTTTGGCGCCACGTTTGACCAGCGCCACATAATTTTGCGGCACGTTCACGTACACCCGTAGGCGGCGGGTGTCTGACACGACGAACAGTTCCTGGCCGGCAGCGCCACTGCCAGCATTGATCAGGGCGCCCACATCGGTGGAACGGGCCGTGACCGTGCCCGCGAACGGCGCCACAATGCGCGTGAAATTCTTGGTCGCCACAAAGCGATCCAGATTAGCCTGTGCTGCTTGCACTGCTGCCTGTTTGGTGGCCAGATCGTTGGACTTTTCATCAGCCTCCTGGCGCGACACGGAATCGCTGGCGACCAGCGCCTGGAAACGCTTGGATGTTGCTGCAGCCAGATTCACGTTGGCCTGTGCACTGGCCAGGTCAGCGCGTGCCTGCAGCAGTTGCTGGTCCAGGTCAGGGGTCTCGATTTCAGCCAGCAATTGGCCCGCCGAAACCGATGCGCCAATGTCCACCGTCCAGCTCTTGAGGTAGCCACTGACACGGGCGTAGTTGGGGGCGCGTGATTGCGCCCCCAGGCGGCCCGGCAATTCCAGTGTTGTGCTGGCGCCGGGGTTGTTGGCACTGCCTGGCGTGATGAGCACAACGGTTCGTATGGCCTGGGCATCGGCTTGTTCACGCAAATTGGCGGCCTCGGAGCGGCGGCTGATGATGCCGCTTGCTACCACGACCAGTGCCAGCACGGCCAACACGGCGGCGCCAATGCGCAAGGTGCGGGGGGAAACAGGTTTGGTGTCAGGCTGCATGCAGTTCTCCCATATCAGGTTCGGGTGCCGGGTCAGGTTCGGGCGCTGGTGTGGGCGCTTTGCGATCCTTGGCATGTGCCAGGCTGAACACCACGGGCACAAAAACCAGGGTTGCAATGGTGGCAAAGACCAGTCCGCCAATCACGGCGCGGCCCAGCGGCGCGTTTTGCTCGCCGCCTTCGCCCAGACCCAGGGCCATGGGCAGCATGCCGATGACCATGGCCAGGGCCGTCATCAGCACCGGGCGGAAGCGGACAAAGCCGGCGTCCAGCGCAGCGGCCACAGCGTCGCCCAACGCGTTCAAGCGCTCGCGCGCAAAGCTGATCACCAGTACGCTGTTGGCGGTGGCCACGCCCATGCACATGATGGCCCCGGTCAGCGCCGGCACCGACAATGTGGTGTGGGTGGCAAACAGCATCCAGACAATGCCGGCCAGGGCCGCCGGCAAGGCGGTGATGATGACAAACGGATCGCGCCAGGATTGGAAGTTGACGACGATCAAAAAGTAGATCAGCACGATGGCGCCCAACAGGCCGAACATAAGACCAGAGAACGCGCTGTCCATGGTGCGCACCTGGCCGACCAAGGCCACGCTGGAGCCCTTGGGTACGTCGCCTGCGGTGTCGGCCATCAACTGGCGGATGTCGCTGGCCACCGCACCCAGATCACGGCCCTGCGTAGTGGCGTTGATCTGGATCATGGTCTGGATGTCGTACTGGCTGACCACCGCATTGCTCATGCGCCGCTTGAAGTCCGCCAGCCCGCCCAGCACCTGTACATTGCCGCCAGGTGTGGTTGCGCCGCTGATGGGCAGGTTGGCCAGTGCCGCCAGCGAGTCCAGGTTGTACTGCGGCACCTGCATCACGATGGGGTAGGAGACGCCGTTGGCCGGGTTCAGCCAGAAGGTGGGAGCCACCTGGCTGCTACCAGCCAAATTGACCACCAGGCTATTGGTCACGTCGCGCGTGGTCACGCCCACATCCTGCGCGCGGGTGCGATCCACGTTGACGTCGAACACCGGAGCCTTCAGCGACTGCTGGATGCGTGCATCCGCCACACCGGGAATGGCCCGGATGCGGGCCAGCAATTTATTGGCATATGCGTAATTGCCAGCCAGGTTGTTGCCACGTACCTGCAGGTCAATGGGCGCCGGCGCGCCAAAGTTCAGAATCTGGCTGACGATGTCGGCCGGCGGAAATGAGAAGGTGGTGTCGGGGAAAGCGCGCGGCAAAATCTCGCGCAGCTCGCGCACATACTCAGCCGTGGGCCGGTGCTCCTTGCGCAGCGCAATCTGGATATCACCGTCCTGTGAGCCAATCACACCGGTGCTGTTGTAGGTCAGGTTGATCGAACTGGGCGGCAGGCCGATGTTGTCCACCAGGGTCACAATTTCCTCAGACGGTATGACCCGGCCTATGGCTTCCTCAATGGCCGCGAAGCGCGCCGCACTGTCCTCTACCCGGGTGCCGGTGGGTACGCGGGCATGCATCAGTATCTGGCCACCATCCACTGCGGGGAAGAAGTTGCGCCCCAGAAAAGGCGCCAGTGCAAATGACGCCAGCACCACCACCATGAAGCCAATCACAAAGCTGCGCCGATGCAGCAAGGCCAACTGCAGCACGCCCTTGTAGCCCTCGCGGAATCCTTCAAATCGGGCCTCAAAGCCGCGCTGGAAGCGCACCAGCGGATTGCGCGTAGCTGGTAGAGCGGCAAGATGACCATGCCCATCGGTGTGTGCCGCATGGGGTTTGAGCAGGTATTTGGACATGGTCGGCACCAGCGTGCGCGACAGCATGAAGGAGCAGGCCATGGCAAACATCACCGCTTCGGCCATGGGCACAAACAGGTAGCGCGCCACGCCCTGCAAAAAGAACATGGGCACAAACACAATGCAAATGCACAGCAGCGAAACAAAGGCCGGCGTCACGATCTGGCGCGCACCGTCCATGATGGCGGTCTCTACGTCCTTGCCATGCTCCAGGTGCCAGTTGATGTTTTCAATCGTCACCGTGGCGTCGTCAACCAAAATACCCACGGCCAACGCCAGGCCGCCCAGGGTCATGATGTTCAAGGTCTCGCCAATGGCGGCCAAGCCAATCAGTGATCCCAGAATGGACAGTGGAATGGACACGGCAATGATCACCGTGGAGCGCCAACTGCCCAGAAACAGCAGAATCATCAGGCTGGTCAGCGCCGCAGCAATGATGCCTTCGACCGCCACACCGCTGATGGCGGCGCGCACAAAGATGGATTGGTCGTTGATCGGTGTCACCAGCAGATTCGGTGGCAGCGAGGCGCTGATTTGCGCCAGCTTGGCGCGCACGCCATCCACAATGGCCAGTGTCGACGTGGCACCATTTTTCAGCACCGACATCAGCACCGAGCGGCCGCCATCCACATGCACGATATTGGTCTGCGGCGAACTGCCGTCATGCACATTGGCCACATCACGGATGTAGACCGTGGCGCCATTGACCACCTTGATCGGCAGGTTGCCCAGATCAGCAATGGCCGAGGGCGCGTTGTTCAGTTGCAGCGTATATTCCAGGCTGCCAATCTTCTGCGTGCCGATGGGCACGATCAGGTTTTGCGCGGCCAGCGCATTGGCCACATCCTGTGCCGACAGCCCACGCGCCTGCAGCGCACCGGAGTTCAGATCAATCTGCACCAGACGCTGGCGCCCGCCATAGGGGTAGGGAATGGCCGCGCCCGGCACGGTGACCAAGGGTGGCCGCACCTCGTTGACACCCAGGTCAAACAGATTCTGTTCGGACAGCCCTTTGCCCGACAGCGCCAGTTGCAGGATAGGCACGGTCGAGGCGTTGTAGTTCAGGATCAGCGGCGGTGTGATGCCAGGCGGCATCTGCTTGACCACCACCTGCGAGATCGCCGTGACCTGGGCATTCGCCACGGCGATGTTGACGCCCGGCTGGAAAAAGATCTTGACGATGCCCACGCCGGCATAGGAGTTGGCCTCGATGTGCTCGATATCGTTGACCGTGGTGGTCAGGCTGCGCTGGTACAGCGTGCTGATGCGCCCAGCCATCTCATCGGGTGGCAGGCCGGTGTACTGCCAGGCCACTGCAATCACCGGGATGCGGATCTCCGGAAAAATGTCGGTGGGGGTGCGCAGCGCCACCAGCGGGCCAATGATCAACAACAAGAGCGCCAGCACGATGAAGGTATAGGGCTTGCGCAGTGCGACGCGCACGATGTCTACCAGCATGGCGAGTCCTTGTGCTGCAGGGATAAGTGGAAATGCATGAAGTAAAGCCCAGGTTTATGGCTGCAGGTTCGGTGCCACGGTGGAGGCACGGCCGGGCAATAGGGTGTCGAGATTGGCATGCACGCGCTGCAGCAGGTCCATCAATTGGGTACGCTGCGCAGTCGACAGGCCAGCAAGGGTTTCACCGCGCACGCGGTCCGAGACACGCCAGATTTCGTCCAGCACAGGAAACGCGGCCGTACGCAGATGCAAACAATGGGCGCGGCCGTCGTGCGGGTCCGGTCGGCGTTCTACCAGCCCATCCTGCTCCATGCGGGTCAGCAGCCGCGCCAGGGTCATGGGGTCGGTATCTGTCAGCATGGCCAGCCGGGCCTGCGACACGCCCTCATGGCGCTGCAGGTAGCCCAGTACCTTGCACTGGCCCAGCGTCAAGTTCAAGGCCTGCGCATGGCGCTCGAAATTGTCGGTGTACAGGCGTGCAACGTCCTTGATCAGATAGCCAAAATTGCGCAGCTTATCCATTCGCCATGCACCCCATGTATACCGAACATTCGGTCACAAATACTATCACGTGATACTAAATGGCTATTTTTGAAGCAGCATGCACGTGGGCCATCTCCGCCAGCCATGCATGCCTTGCAAGAACAAACTGTTACAGGTGATCCCCACCATATCCGCGTCAAAATAAGCGCATGCGACGTCACCAAAGGACCACTGCCACATGAACCGATTGTCACGACTTGCCGCGCCTGCTTTTGCCGTGACTGCACTGGCAGCCTCGATCAACGCCCATGCTGTGGACGCCTACAACCCCAGCTCAGGTCAGCTGTCCATCGCTTCGGTGTTGGTTGGCGGCACGACGTATCAAAATGTAATAGTCGTCGTCAATACTTACGCGCTGTTGGGCGTGGATGGCGGCACGCCTGTTGCCGATGCATTCGACCCGAACTTGAACCTGCTGACGCTAGGGTCTGTGCAATTTCAAGGCTCTGTCTACACCAATGTGCGGGTCAAAATCATTGCCTATACGGTGCTGACTGCCACCGCCGCCCCCACAGGTAGTACACCTACAACACCCACAACGCCTACAACCCCCACGACACCGACAACGCCGACGACGCCAACCACCCCGACAACTCCTACAACGCCAACGACACCCACCACGCCCACCATCACACCTGGAGCTGGCGTCGTTGCCGCGGACAGTTGCAGTATCTCCAACTTCCAATCGGACCTGATGGCAGCGATCAATGCGGCACGCGCAGCGCCCCGGGTGTGCAAAGACTCGTCGAATACCGGCTCGTTCCCGGCAACCACGCCTTTGAGCTGGAACAGCAATCTGTTTGACTCCGCTGCGGGCCACTCGGCTGATATGGCCAACAACAACTATTTCGCACACAACAGCCAGGACGGCACCACGCCATTCCAGCGCATGACCGCAGCCGGCTACAACTGGTCATCCGCCGGCGAAAACATTGCGGCCGGCTACCCCACGGTAGCCAGTGTCATGGCCGCATGGTTGGGCGACTACGGACATTGCGCCAACATCATGAGCAGCTCGTTTGCCGATGTCGGTGTCGCCTGCGTCATCAACAACAGTTCCACCTACAAGTCCTATTGGACCATGGACCTGGGCCACCATTGAGGCACGGCGCGCGAGGCGGGCAGGCTACGCCCTCGCCTATTTGCGCATCAAGGTGCTTTTGCCAAACAGGGACTCAATCAGGTCGACTGCAACCTCAGCCGTGCGGTTGCGCTCATCCAGCGCCGGGTTGAGTTCCATGACATCCAGAGAGGCCAGCCGCCCGGTGTCTGCAATCATCTCCATGCACAACTGGGCCTCACGGTAGTTGGGGCCGCCGCGCACGGTGGTGCCTACACCAGGTGCAATGTCAGGGTCCAAAAAGTCCACATCAAAGCTCACATGCAGATGTGTGTTGCTGTCTACCAGCGCCAAGGCCAGTTCTACGGCGGCGCGCATGCCCATTTCGTCGATATAGCGCATGTCGAACGCTTCCAGGCCCATCTCGTGGACAAAGCGTTTTTCACCAAGGTCCACGCTGCGTATGCCGATCTGGCGAATCCATTTGGGTGAAATGGCCGGAACCTGCCCGCTCATGGACACTAGTTCGTGCGGCCCGACCCCACACAAACAGGCCACTGGCATGCCGTGGATGTTGCCACTGGGCGTGAGTGCGTTGGTGTTGAAGTCGGCGTGCGCGTCCAGCCACAACACGCGCAGTTTCTTGCCCACGGCACGGCAGTGGCGTGCCACCGCGCTGATCGAACCAATGCCCAGGCAATGGTCACCGCCCAGCAAAATCGGCAGACGGCCATCGCTCAATTCGGCATAGACCGCGTCATGCACCGCCTGGTTCCAAACCGTCACTTCGGCCAGATGCCGATAACCATCCACCGGGGGTAGCCAGGGGTTGTTGGGGCCTACCAGGTTGCCACGGTCTTGCACTTCCAAGCCCTGCAATGTCAACACATGGGCAATATTGGCTACGCGCAGCGCTTCCGGGCCCATGCTGGCGCCACGGCTACCAGCGCCGATGTCGGTGGGAGCACCGATCAGACTTACTTTTTTTGAATTCATGGTATCAAGAGTGAAAGTGATTCACGCACACCCCAACGGGCCGCAATGAACCACCGGGGCCAACCGTGCCCACGGCAACCGGTCAGCCAAAAGAACGAAGCAGCAGCCCTATTGGAGCTTGAACACAAACTCCTGAGTCGCAACCACTTCACCTGCCATGGCCGTGCATTGGTATTGCAGCATCGCGGCCTTCACGGCGCCATGGAATACACGCGGTCCGGACAGAATGGTGATGTCCCTGATTACGCCATCCTTGATCAAGGCCGAGGCCCTGACCACACCTTCCGCGCCATCCTGAATAGCCTTGCGTGGCATCTCGGGAGAAACCTGGGTCGGGCAAGCCACGCGCAAATCCGAGGTATTGGGTTTGGCTACGGCCGGCACGACCTGGGGCTGCGGCTGGCTGATTTGCACGGGCTCGGCAGGCGGTTGAACCGTTGTCTCTATTGCGAGCGGGCTGGTCACCTGCGTTGGCGTATCCGGCGGAGCTTGGTACGGCGTTTGCGTCGTCACTTCCGGTGTCTTAGGCGTATGGGTGATAGGCGGCGGTGGCGGCGGTGGCGGAATCTCCACCTCCGCAATCACCGTGGTTTCCATTCTTTGCTTGATGTGCTTCAGCCCATTGACGGCCGTGCCGGAGATAATGCCGTATCCAATGACGATGTGCAGCCCGATGACAATGGCAATGCCCTTGTAGCGACGAGAGGGGTCCTTGGGATGGTAGACCGTGTGCAAGCTAAGCGTATTCATAGTACAAATTGCTCACTTCCTTTAAACGCCATGTTTGTCGGCCCCGTAGGTTTGGAGGCTGGCAAAAACTTGGCGAACACCGCGTATTGCGACGCTTTGTTGGGCCGAACAGGGATCAAAGGCCGTGTGGCCTGCTGCCCCACCGTTGCCATATGTGTATCCAGCGCAACCGCCGATACCAGTAGGCCTTGCCAATATAGCACGCTCTTTTCGACGATGCCATTTTGAATTGTCTTCCGTTTGATGCTGTTGATATCCATCAACATTCCGGCATCGCCGCGGGGGCTTCCTACATTCATAAACATATTGCTTGCTCCCACTTAAGCTGAGAGGTCTTAACCACCCAGCGGCGGCGGTTCCGTGATGAACGCCACTTTGACAATGCCTGCGCGCTGGCATGCGTACAAAATCCTGCCAACACCTTCGTATCGGGAAGCCAGGTCGCCGCGAATCTGCACTTCAGGTTGTGGTTTGACAGTCGAAACTTTTTTCAGCTTGTCGACCAAGGCTTCCACGTCAGCCACTTTTTTGTCATACCAAAAAATGTTGCTGGCGCTGTCCACCGAAATAATAATGTTTTCCGGTTTGGTTTCCCGGATTTCGACCCGTTCTTTGGGCAGGGTCACGGGAATGGACGTGGTGACCACAGGGATGGTGATCAAGAAAATGATCAACATCACCAGCATCACGTCCACCAGAGGGGTCGTATTAATCGCAGCGATGACGGCATCATCACCGTCTGCGCTGCCAACATTCATCGACATAGAGGCATCCTTCCTTAGCAAATGTTTCACCGCCGGGCCGCCCCAAGGTGAAACGCGGCCCCTCGGGGGGCAGGGAGCTACACGCAGTGAGCGACCGTGGGGGTCATATGTTTCACCGCCGGGCCGCCCCAAGGTGAAACGCGGCCCCCTCGGGGGGCAGGGAGCTACACGCAGTGAGCGACCGTGGGGGTCATACTTTCGTAGCCGAACCCAACAAAACGGAGTGCAAGTCGCTGCCGAAGCCGCGGATGTCGTCCATCACGCCCTTGTTGCGGCTGATCAGGTAGTTATAGGCCAGCACGGCAGGCACGGCAACAGC
>JACXTT010005097.1_pt1 | contig 19212 bp, 19 predicted proteins | sample 9270951 | NCBI WGS metagenome assembly JACXTT01 (sample SAMN15532306, study PRJNA645909) | rock metagenome | isolation source: weathered quartz diorite | place: Puerto Rico | collected 2017-06-21 | reverse complement strand
GTCTTGTTGGTCGGCTCCGCCGATCGTCCATCCGCCGCCGTGGAAGTGCAGATAGACTCCCTCGACACGCTCGGGAACGAACACGCGCAGGGGAATCATACCCGCCGGGCCGGGGATCGAGCGGTCCTGCCCGGACGCCAGCCGGACTGGCGGGGGGAAAATGCCTTTCCCTTCCGCCCGCAGCGCCCGCACCACCGACGGCTCCATCGTATGAATGGATGGCGTCGCGGCGAGAACGCGCTCGAGCCGCGCGTTCAGCTCGCGCGACTCCGCGAGTAGCTCGTCCGAAATGTGGACTACGGCCATTGGGCGCTGGCTACCGCATCGACCGTGCTGGCGTCAGCGACGGATGCGAACGGTGTCGGGCTGCTGCCCCGGCGGCAGCTCGGTGCGGACGGCGTTCGGCGCCTCCGGCGCCTTGTTCAGATTGAACAGATAGTTCGGCTCCGCGCGTGCGACCATGGGATCGTGCCCGTACTCTTCGGCGGCACGGAATACGTTCGCGTCCGGAGCGAGCTGCAGGCGATAGGCGCCCTTCTGCCCGGCCACCGGGGTGAGAGCAGTGGCGTGATACTTGACGTTCAACTGATCGAGCGAGGGAACGCCGAAGCGCAGCCACCCCTGGGCGACGCTCATGGCGGGTGCGACGGCTCGCTCGCCCTCCGGGGTGAAGTGGAGGACGAGCTCGCCGTTCACGTAACCGTGTTGGGTGATGCCGGTGCTTCCCCCGCCCGTCGCCACAGGCGTGCGTGCCGACATCGTCCGCGTCGTGCAGGCGGCGATGATCAGCGGCAAGAGCCCGGCGACGAGGCGAGTGAGCCGCGTGTCGTTATCCCTTCTTCTTCAGGGCCTCGTCGATCTGTGCCTTCATGCCGTCGACGGAGCGGTTCTGGACGACCTTGCCGTTGATGAACAGGCTCGGCGTACCACGCACGTCGACCTTCTGCCCGAGCTCGAGCTCGGCGTCGATCTGCTTCTTCACATCCGGCGAGTTGCGGTCGGCTTCGAACTTCTTCATGTCGAGGCCGATCTTCTCGGCGATGCCCTTGATGGTCTCCGGCGAGAGATTCCGTCCCGCCTTGTAGAGCTCATCGTGCATCTCCCAGAACTTGCCCTGCTTTTGCGCCGCGATCACGGCTTCCGCTGCCGGCTCGGCGTTGGGATGAATCTGGCGCAGCGGAAACTGCTTCATGATGAAGCGGACGTCCTTCGGGTACGCCTTCAGCACCTCGTCGACCATCGGAATCGCTTGCTGGCAGAACGGGCATTGGAAGTCCGAGAACATCGTGATCGTGACCGGCGCGTCCTTCGGGCCGCGGACCGCCGAGTCAGCGACCGGAATCTCGTAGACCTTGTTCGGGTCGACCGCGGGACGTGCCGCGGCGGGATTCGGCGCGTTGATCTTCGCGATCAGCGTCGCCTGATCCTTCTCGATCTTCTCGACCTTGGCCAGAATGTCCTTCTGCGTTGCTTGGATGGCTTCGACGTCGCTTTTTTGCGCGCAGCCGGGAGCCGCCAGCGCGAGCGCCAAAGCGGCGGTCCCAATCGTTCGAATTCTCATGAGCGTTGTCCTCCTCGATAAATGGTGTAACCAACGAAAGCAGGTGTCAGCGGGCGCTAGACTAGCGATCGGAGGTGGCAGATTTCAAGCCGGGTTGGCCTCGGCCAGACGCGCGGCGATGATCCCCTGGACGGTGTCGCGCAGCTCGGTGCGATCGTCGTAGGTGAGGTCGGCCGTCTGGATGGGCGGTTCGACGAATACGTCGCAGTCGCCTGGTAAGATCGAAAGATAGCCCCCCTTTGGCATGAGCGCCGCCGTCCCGCGGCAGATCACCGGAACCACCGGGATCTTCATATAGATAGCCGCAGCGAAGGGGCCCTTCTTGAAGGGAAGGAGCGCACCGTCGCGCGAGCGCGTCCCTTCCGGGAAGATGATGAGGGAGTAGCGCTCCTCGACCGCGATCTGATTGAGCTGCTGAATGGCTTCCAAGGGGTTGTCGCGATCGACGGGAACCATGCCCATGGTTCGCAGCACCGTCCCGAGGACGGGCTCGTTGAAGAGCTCTCGCTTGGCAACGAAGCGGTTGTGGCCGGGTAGATAGCCGAGCAGGGCGGCGATGTCGAAGTGGCTCTGGTGATTGGGCGCGAAGATGTACGGTCCGGCTCCGGTCAGATTCTCGAGGCCGTGCATGTGGACGCGAACGCCGCAGGCACGTGCGAGGTTGCGAGCCGAGAGCTTCGCGAACTCCCATGCGACGCCCTTCCAGGGCAACACACGGTGCATGACGACCGCAACCGAGCCCATGGAGAACAGCATGCCGCGGAAGATGAAACGATTGACGACTGCACGGATGCGCTGCTGTTCCGCATGCGCCGCGTCGGCGACGAGGGTCGAGTCGGGCGAGGAGGGGGGCATCGGCGCTGCGACGATATGCGGCGGGCTCAACGGTGACAAGCGGCCGGGGGCTGACGCCGGATGGCTCCGTGCTTGCGTCTGCCGCGACCGACAGTCTAGGGTTTGATACGCATGCGCATACATTTGATCTCGCCGACGCACTACAATCCGGACGGATCGCTGCAGAAGACGACCCGGTACTGGACGAGCGCCATCACGCTTCCGTACCTGAAGGCGCTCACGCCGCCGGGACACGAGGTATCGTTCGTCGACGAGCTGTTCTACGACGTCGATCTCGACCAGCCGTGCGACATCGTCGGCATCACCGCCATGGGGCCGCAGATCGCGCGCGCCTACGACTTGGCGGCCGAGTTCCGCCGGCGCGGTCGCAAGGTCGTCCTCGGCGGCACGTGGGTGACGCTCACCGCCGACGAGTCCCTTCGCCATTGCGACGCGGTGGTCGCCGGCGAGGCGGAGTCGGTGTGGGCCGAGCTTCTCGACGACCTCGAGGCGGGACGAAGCCGGGGCATCTATCGTGCCGCGGGCTGGGGCTCGCTGGATGGCCTGCCGAGCTTCGACTACTGGACCCTGCCGCTTCTCAAGCGCGACGCCTTTCGCTCGAGCTCGCTCTACCGCATGTACTTCCACTGGCCGGTCGTCTTCTCGCGCGGCTGTCCGCATCCGTGTGAGTACTGCGCCGTGCAGACGTACTACCAGCGCAGCTTCCGCACCCGGCCAGTCGACGACGTGCTCGCCGACCTCCAGGCCATCCGGCGCCACGGAGGGAATCGCATCCTGTTTCTCGATGACAATCCCATCGCGCACCCCGAGAAGGCGAAGGAGCTCTTCCGCGCGATGATTCCACTCAAGATGAAGTGGGCCTCGCAGTCGACGATCAACATGGCGCGCGATCCCGAGCTCCTCGATCTCGCCGCCCGTAGCGGCTGTGTGAGCCTGTCGATCGGTCTCGAGAGCATCAACGAGGAGAGCCTCGCCGGTGTACGCAAGGACTTCAATCAGGCGCCGCGCTTCGCCGAGGACATCGCGAAGCTTCGCCGCCGCGGCATTCAGGTGATCGCCCTCATCATGGTCGGTCTCGACGGCGACACTCCCGATACCTTCGCCCGCACACTGCGCTTCCTGGTCGACAACAAGGTGTCGTTCCTGAAGCTCTTCACCCCGTGCCCCTATCCCGGGACGAAGTACCACGCCGACATGATGAAGGCGGGTCGCATCCTCGACGGCGACTGGGCGCGGTACGACTACGGCTCCGCCCTCGTGCAGCCGAAAGCCATGACGGCCGAGCAGATGATCGACGGCTTCAAGTACGTCTACGAGGGCTTCTACTCGGTGCGGAACATCCTGCGGCGCTTCAGCCCGCCGCCTCCCGGCCAGCTCATGGAGAGCCTCGCGTACATCGTCGCGAATCTCAAAGTGAACCGCTTCCTGCGCTCGAACGAGCGGGCGTGGGCGACCATTTCATGACGCCCCCGTGCGCGCGGCGCGGGCAACGCCCGCGCCGTGCTCCGACCCTCGTCAAGCGAGGGCACGTGGGCGTCGCACCCGGGAGTGAATCCCGGGTGCTCCGTTGCGCGGCGAAGCCGCGCGTGCGCCTTCGCTAGCGCTCGGCGCCTTCGGGGGTCGGTCTTGCGCGTGCGCCCTCGCTGGCGCTCGGCGCGGCAGGGCTTGGTCGGTTGGCGGAGAGTGCCCCTCTGGGCGCGCCAACAGCGCCTCTGATAGTCGCGGGACGGGCGGACTTTCGCTGCGGTTTCGTTCCATTAGGGGGGCTGTTGGGGGCGCCGAGATCTTTTGACCCCTCTAGCACTTGCCCTGCTTGTAACGGCGACTACTATTCGGCGCCGTGCCTCAGGTGTTTCACCGCAGCACGAATACGTTCTCGCGGGTGAGCATCTTCGGCTTTCTCTTTTTCGTTGCGGCGGCGACCTATGGTTTGGCGCTGATCAACCGCTCGCCCTATGCGACGGGGGCCGGCCTGGCGCGCGAGCAGCCGGTGCCGTTCAGCCATCGTCATCACGCCGGCGAGCTCGGCATCGATTGCCGCTATTGCCATACCTCGGTCGAGCGGACCGCCTCGGCGGGAATGCCGTCGACGCAGACGTGCATGAACTGTCATGCGCAAATCTGGAGTGACAGCGCCGTCCTGGAGCCGGTGCGTGCCAGCTATCGCAACGATGCCTCCATCCGTTGGGCGCGTGTGCACGACCTGCCCGACTACGTCTACTTCAATCATTCCATCCACGTGCAGAAGGGGATCGGCTGCGCCGCGTGTCACGGGCGGGTCGATCAGATGAATCTCATGTGGCAGGAGGCATCGCTGCAGATGGAATGGTGTCTCGGCTGCCACCGGCATCCCGAGCGCTACGTGCGTCCGCGCGGGGAGGTGTTCAACATGGCCTGGGAGGCGCCGAGCAATCAGCTCGAGATCGGTCGCGAGCTCGTTCGCACCTACAAGATCCAGAGCCTCACCGACTGCTACACCTGCCACCGATGAGCGGTACACGCGACGTCGAAGCGCTGCCTCCGCACCTGGCGGCGATCGCCGAGGGTGTCGATCGCCGGCAGTTCTTGCGCTTGATGGGCGCGTCGCTCGCGCTCGCCGGTGTCGGTGCGTGCACTCGCCAGCCGCCGCAAGACATCGTCCCGTACGCGAAAGCGCCGGAGGAGGGAATCGTACCAGGCGAGCCGCTGTTCTTCGCGACCGCGATGGCGCTTGGCGCGAGTGTACTCGGCGTGCTCGGCGAGAGCCACATGGGACGGCCGACGAAGATCGAGGGCAATCCCGACCATCCGCTCAGCCTCGGCGGCACGGACGTGTTCGCGCAAGCCTCGGTGCTGAGCTTGTACGATCCCGATCGTTCGCAGGTGGTGACCAGCGCCGGCGAGATCCGGCCGTGGGGGGCGTTTCTCGAGGTCCTGCGAGCGGCCCTGGAGAGCCAGCGCGCCAAGGGCGGCGCCGGCATCCGTCTTCTCACCGAGACCGTGACGTCCCTGACCTTGACCGACCAGATCATCGCGCTCAGGGGCGAGTTCCCGGGGATACGATGGTATGAGTACGAGCCGATTCATCGCGACAACGCGATTGCCGGGCTGCGCGCCCAAGTCGGCGTCGACGCCGCCCTCGACAACCACTTCGAGCTCGCCGACGTAGTGCTCGCGCTCGATGCCGATTTTCTCGGGACCAGTCCGACGGCCGTGCGCGACGCGCGCGTGTTCAGCGCGCGCCGGCGGCCGGGCGGACGGAAGCCGATGAACCGGCTCTACGTCGTCGAGCCGATGCCGACGATCACCGGCGCCAAGGCAGATCATCGTTTGGCGATGCGCGCGGGCGATATCGAGGCGCTGACCCGTGCCCTCGCGGTTCAGCTCGGCGTGCAAGGCGTGACGGCGCCGCCCGGGCTCGAAGCCCACGCGGAATGGATCGCCGCCGTCGCCCGCGACCTCACGAAGCACCCTCGTGCCGGCGCCGTCATCGCGGGCGACGGGCAACCGCCGATGGTTCACGCCCTGGTGCACGCGATCAACGAGCTGCTCAGCGATACCAACACCACGGTTCGCTACACGCGTCCGGTGTCGGGAGGGCGGGCGCAGCTGCCCTCGATTCGGCAGCTCACCGATGAGATCGACGCCGGGCTCGTCGACGTGCTCATCATCGTCGAGAGCAATCCGGTGCTGACGGCGCCCGCTGATCTCGGCTTCGCGGAGCGACTGGCGAAGGTTCCCCTCCGCGTCCGGCTCGGGCTCTACGAGGACGAGACGTCGCGCCTCTGTCACTGGCACCTGCCGGCGGCGCACTACCTCGAGTCGTGGAGCGACGCGCGCGCGCTCGGCGGCGCGTCGGCGATCGTGCAGCCTCTCATCGCGCCGCTGTACGACGGCAAGTCGGCGCACGAGCTCCTGGCGGCGTGTCTCACGAACGCCGAGGGCACACCGCCGAAGACTGGGTATGACATCGTACGCGACTATTGGATGCGGCAGCGTGCCGGGATCGACAAGGAGGCGTTCTGGCGGAAGGCGCTTCACGACGGGGTCGTGCCCGACACGGCGGGCTCAGCGCTACGCGTCGACCGCGACAGCGAGTACAACGCGACGTGGCCGGAAAGCGTACCGTTGCGTGGCGAGGGCCTCGAGATCACGTTCCGCCCCGACCCGGCCGTCTACGACGGTCGCTTCGCCAACAACGGATGGCTGCAGGAGCTGCCGCGGCCGATGACACGCCTCACCTGGGACAACGCCGCCTGCCTCGCGCCCACCACCGCCGCGCGTCTGGCGCTCGTGGACGGCGACGTCGTCGAGCTTCGCCTCGCCGGGCGATCGGTGCGGGCGCCGGTCTTGATCGTGCCGGGTCACGCGCCCGAGGCGGTGACGGTGCACCTCGGCTATGGGCGCGAGCGTGCCGGCAGGGTCGGCAACGGCGTCGGCTTCAACGCCTACGCGCTGCGGACGAGCGACGCGATGTGGATCGCGCGCGGCCTCGAGATCCACAAGACCGGTGAGCGTCACGAGTTCGCGACCACGCAGCACCATCACGACATGGAAGGCCGGGACATCGTGCGCGTGGCGACGGAAAAGGAATACACCGCCAACCCGCAGATCGTGCGCGAGCGCGGCGAGTCGCCGGGAAACCTCTCGCTGTACCCACCGGTGCCGTACGAGGGGTACGCCTGGGGGATGGCAATCGATCTCAGCGCCTGCACCGGTTGCAGCGCCTGCGTCGTCGCATGCCAGGCGGAGAACAACATCGCGATCGTCGGCAAGGACGAGGTGGCGCGCGGGCGCGAGATGCACTGGATCCGCGTCGACCGCTACTTCGAGGGATCGCCCGACGCACCGGCGATCCATCACCAGCCGGTACCGTGCATGCACTGCGAGAACGCGCCCTGCGAGGTCGTGTGTCCGGTGAACGCGACCGTGCACAGCGGCGACGGTCTCAACCAGATGATCTACAACCGCTGCGTCGGCACCAAGTACTGCTCCAACAACTGCCCCTACAAGGTTCGGCGCTTCAACTTCTACCTCTACTCCGACTGGTCGACCGAGAGTCTCAAGCTGCAGCGCAATCCCGACGTCACCGTGCGCAGCCGTGGCGTGATGGAGAAGTGCACGTACTGCGTGCAGCGGATCCAGTACGCCAAGATCAACGCGGAGAAGGAGGACCGCAAGGTCCGCGACGGCGAGGTCGTGCCCGCGTGCGCACAAGTCTGTCCGGCCGAGGCGATCGTCTTCGGCGACCAGAATGATCCGACCAGCCGGGTGGCGAAGCTCAAGGCCGAGCCGCGCAACTACGCGCTGCTCGCCGAGCTCAACACGCGGCCGCGAACCACGTATCTCGCGGCGCTGCGCAATCCGAATCCGGAGCTCGAGAAGGCATGACCAGCCCGGTTCTCAAGCCGCGCGAGGACCGGCGCCCGCCGGTCATCGCTCCCGGGCATACCTTCGAGACGGTCACCGACCGGATCAGCCGCGTCGTCCTGCGCAAGCACACGCCGCGGGGATGGCTCGTCGGCTTCACGCTCTCGTTCGGACTGATGATGTTGCTCTTCTACTCGGTCGCCGTCCTCCTGTTCCGCGGCATTGGCGTCTGGGGCATCAACCAGCCGGTTGCGTGGGGCTTCGACATCGTCAACTTCGTCTGGTGGATCGGCATCGGGCACGCCGGCACCTTGATCTCGGCGATTCTCCTCTTGCTGCGCCAGGATTGGCGCACCTCGATCAATCGCTTTGCCGAGGCGATGACGCTCTTCGCAGTCGCATGCGCCGGTCTCTATCCGGTGCTGCATCTCGGACGGCCGTGGCTCGCGTACTGGCTGTTTCCCTACCCCAACACGATGGGACTCTGGCCGCAGTTTCGCAGCCCGCTCATCTGGGACGTGTTCGCGGTGTCGACCTATCTGTCGGTGTCGCTCATGTTCTGGTACGTCGGCTTGATCCCCGACCTGGCTACCCTGCGGGACCGCTCGCCGAGCCGCGTCGGCCGAGCCGTCTACGGGATGCTCGCGATGGGGTGGCGGGGCTCCGCCAAACATTGGCATCGCTATGAGACCGCGTACCTCCTGCTCGCCGGGCTCGCGACGCCGCTCGTCGTCTCCGTGCACACCATCGTCAGCTTCGATTTCGCGGTCTCCGTGCTCCCAGGGTGGCACGCGACGATCTTCCCACCGTACTTCGTCGCCGGCGCGATCTACGCCGGCTTCGCGATGGTGATGACGCTCGCCATCCCGATCCGGGTATTCTACGAGCTCGAAGACTTCATCACGATGCGCCACCTCGACAACATGGCGCGCGTGATGCTCGCGGCCGGCCTCATCGTGGCCTACGGCTACATGATGGAGACCTTCATGGCCTGGTACAGCGGCAATCCCTACGAGGGGTTCATGATCTTGAACCGCTTCCGCGGGCCGTACGCACCGCAGTACTGGTTACTGATCGCCTGCAACGTCGTCATCCCCCAGGTGCTGTGGTTGAAGCGCATGCGCACCTCCATTCCCGCGCTCTTCATCGTGTCGTTGATCGTCAACCTCGGGATGTGGCTCGAGCGCTACATCATCATCGTCGTGAGCCTGCATCGCGACTTCCTGCCGTCGTCGTGGGGTATGTACGCGGGGACGTTCTACGACTGGTCCATGCTGTTCGGCGCCATGGGACTCTTCCTCACGTTGCTCTTCCTCTTCGTGCGCTACCTGCCGATGATCTCGATCTTCGAGATGCGCACGCTCGTGCCCGAGGCGGAGGTCGAGGAGGACGCGGTATGAGAACGCCAGCGATCTACGGGCTGCTGGCCGAGTTCGATACGCCGACGCAGCTCGTGACCGCGGTGCGCAAGGCACGTGCCGAGGGCTATCGGGTGATGGACGCGTACTCGCCCTTTCCGATCGAGGAGCTCTCCGAGGCGCTGCACTTCCACGACCGCCGCTTGCCCCTGATCGTGTTGATCGGCGGCCTGTGCGGCGGGCTCGGCGGCTACCTGCTCGAGTACTGGACCTCGGTGATCGACTATCCGATCAACGTCGGCGGCCGGCCGTTCCACAGCTGGCCGGCGTTCATTCCGGTGACGTTCGAGACCACCGTCCTCTTCGCGGCACTATCGGCGGTACTCGGGATGCTCGCGCTGAACGGCCTGCCGATGCCGTACCATCCGGTGTTCAACGTGCCGCGCTTCGCGCTCGCATCGCGCGATCAATTCTTCCTCTGCATCGAAGCAGTCGATCCGCAGTTCGATCGCGAGATCACCCGCCGCTTCCTCGAGCGGCTCGATCCGCAGAGCGTCTCGGAGGTTGCGCATTGACGGGGCGGATGGCCATCGCCCTGGCGCTGCTCGTGGCCGTCGGCGGCGGGTGCCGCCGCGACATGCAGGACACGCCGCGCTATGAGCCGTACGAGGCGAGCGAGTTCTTCAAGGACGGCCGCGCCTCACGCCACCTCGTCCCCGGTACCGTCGCGCGTACGCAGCTCTACGAGAACGTCGCATTGGTCACCGGCAAGAGCAAGAGCGGCTACGTCGAGGCGCTGCCCGTGCCGGTCGACCGCGCGCTCCTCGAGCGCGGGCGGCAACGCTACGACATCTACTGCTCGCCCTGCCACGACCGCGCCGGTACCGGCGCGGGCATGATCGTGCAGCGCGGATACAAGCGTCCCCCTTCGCTCCACGAGGACCGCCTGCGCGGGATGCCGGTCGGCTACTTCTTCGGCGTCATCACCAACGGCTTCGGCGTGATGCCGGGCTATGCTCCGCAGATACCGGTCGATGACCGCTGGGCCATCACGGCGTACATTCGCGCCTTGCAGCTCGCGCAACACGCCGGCGCCGCCGATGTTCCCGACGACGCCCGTGCCGCGCTCGATAGCGCGCCGCCGCTCACGCCGCCTGGCGGCGCTGATGGCGAAGGCGGCGAGAGTCATCAGCCGCCGGCCGGCGGCAAGCCGGCCAACGAAGCGCCGCCCGAGGGAGGAGCCCATGGCGCGTCTTGAGCCTGGCACCGTCCGGCTGCCCTCCGATCACGTGTTCCTGCGCGTCCAGCGCGGTGCCGGAATCGCTGCCGCGGTCGCGAGCGTGCTCTGTCTCGCGGGGCTCATCATCAACCCGGACGCGTTCTTCCGCGCCTATCTCGTCGCCTATCTCTTCTTCTTCGGCATCGCCCTCGGCTCGATGGCGATCCTCATGCTGCAATACATCACCGGCGGCGCGTGGGGCGCCGTCATCCGCCGGATCCTCGAGTCGGCGACGCGCACCCTGCCGCTCATGGCCGTGCTCTTCGTGCCGCTCCTCCTCGGGCTCCCGCGGCTCTACCCCTGGGCACGGCCGGAGCTCGTGGCCCACGACGAGCTGCTGCTGCACAAGAGCGTCTATCTCAACGTCCCGTTCTTCGTTGCGCGCGCCGTCCTCTACTTCGCCCTGTGGATCACCATCATGCATTTCCTCAACCGCTGGTCGCTCGAGCAGGACACGCGGCCCGACATACCGACGCGCCGCCTCGAGATGCTGAGCCGAGGCGGCCTGCTCGTCTACGGTCTCACCGAGACCTTCGCCGCCATCGACTGGGCGATGTCGCTCGATCCGCACTGGTTCTCGACCATCTACGGCATTCTCCTCATGGGCGGCCAAGGGCTGGCGACGTTCGCCTTCGTCATTCCGGTCGCGGCGATCCTCGCTCGGCGCCCGCCGCTCTCGCACGTCATCACCCCGAGCCAGTTTCAAGACCTCGGGAAGCTCATGCTCGCCTTCGTCATGCTGTGGGCGTATTTCTCGTTCTCGCAGCTCCTGATCACCTGGGCGGCGAATCTGCCCGAGGAGATTCCTTTCTACCTGCGGCGCGTCGAAGGGGCGTGGCTGTGGATCGGGATCCTGCTCGCCATCGTCCACTTCATGCTGCCCTTCGCAATTCTACTGTCGCGTGACGTCAAGCAGCATCCCGGCGCGCTGGCAGTCGTCGCGGCGGGGCTCATCGTGGCGCGATTCGTCGACATCTTCTGGCTGGTACGGCCGGGTTTCGCGAGCGGCCTCGGTCTCCATTGGCTGGACTTCGTGACGCCCGTGGCGGTCGGCGGGCTATGGCTCTGGGTATTCGTATGGCAGCTCGGCACGCGCGCGCTCGTTCCCGTCAACGATCCGTATCTGCCCGAGCTGGAGGCAGCGTGACGCGACGGGTGCCGCATCCGAGGGGGGGCCTGTGACCACGAGCCGCGATGTGGATACGCAGCTCGGCGCCGGAAACACGCACGCTGACGGCCACACCGCCGTCCATCACGGCAGCGTCGGTCACGAGGCCCGTGACGTCAACGTGCGTCCCGTCTTCGTCTCGTTCGTCGGCCTCCTCGTCGTGACGATCGGCTCGCTCCTGCTCATGTACGCGGTATTGCGCGCCTTCACCGCGAGCGACCTGGCGCAGAGCGCGCCGGCCAGCCCGCTGGCCGCGTCGTACGGACGGCACGAGCCCCCCGAGCCGCGGCTACAGGTCGCGCCGCGCGACGACCTGTACCGCCTGCACGAGCAGGAAGACGCGATGCTCCACGGGTACGGCTGGGTCGACCGTGGGGCGGGCGTCGCGCGCATCCCGATCGAGCGCGCGATCGAGCTGCTGGCGAAACGGGGATTGCCGTCGGCGCCGCCGCCGGCCGCGGAAGGGAAGCGATGAGCAGGCGCGAGAGGGCACGGCCCGTCATCGCGCTCGTCGTGCTCGCCTGGACGATCGCCGCCGCGCCAGCGAGACCCGTCGTCGCGGCCGAACCGTCGAACGCGTCCGGCGAAACGATCGACGACGCGCGTCGGGTGCCTGTGCCCGCCGAGGCGATCGACGACGCGCGTCCGGTGCCCGTGCGCGCCGCGCCGATCGAGGATACGCGCCCGGCGGCGCTTCGCGAGGTCGCCATCGACCAGCGGCTCGACGCCGCGGTGCCGCTCGATCTCACGTTCCGGGACGAAAGCGGCGCACCCGTCTCCTTGGGGCAATATTTCGGTAGCCGGCCGGTGATCCTGTCGCTCGCCTACTATCAGTGTCCGATGCTCTGCACCTTGGTGCTGAACGGGCTGGTCCGTGCGCTCCGGACGCTCAGCTTCGACCCGGGACACGAGTTCGAGATCGTCACCGTGAGCTTCGACCCGCGTGATACACCGGAGCTCGCCGCGAAGAAGAAGGCGACCTATCTCGCGGAGTACAATCGCGCCGGCGCCGAGCGGGCGTGGCATTTCCTCACCGGCGACGCCGACGCGATCCGTCGCCTCACGGAGGCCGTCGGCTTCCGCTACACCTACGTCCCCGAGGAGAAGCAGTTCGCGCATGCGGCCACGATCATGGTGCTGACTCCGGACGGACACATCTCGCGCTACTTCTTCGGCGTCGAGTACTCCGCCCGTGATCTTCGCTTCGGCCTGATCGACGCCGCCGCCCGCAAGATCGGCACCGCCGTCGATCACCTCTTGCTGTACTGCTACCGCTACGACCCGGCGACGGGGCGCTACGGGGCGATCACGATGAACATGGTGCGTGGCGGCGGCGTGCTGACCGTCATCGGCCTGGCGAGCTTCATCATCGTCATGCGCCGGCGCGAGACGCAGGCCGCTCCGCCCCGCTCCGTGAGCCTGCGCGCCGTGAGGAAGGGCTGACGATGCTGCAGCGGCTCGGCATCCTGCCGGTGGCGGCATCGACGCACGCGGGGAGCGTCGATGCGCTCTACTTCTTCCTGCTCGCCGTGAGCGCGTTCTTCGCCCTGCTGATTGCCTCCCTGATCATCGTCTTCTCGATTCGCTACCGGCGGCGCGCGGACAGCGAGACGCCAACTCCGGTCAAGGGCTCGCTCGCGCTGGAGCTCGCGTGGACGATCATCCCGTTCTGCATCTCGATGGCCATCTTCGTATGGGGTGCGCGCGTCTTCGTCTCGTTGCGCACGCCGCCGAAGAACGCGATCGACGTGTTCGTCGTCGGGCGTCAATGGATGTGGAAGGTGCAGCACCTCGAGGGACGCCGGGAGATCAACGAGCTGCACGTGCCCGTCGGCCAGCCGGTGAAGCTGACGCTCACTTCCGAGGACGTGATTCACAGCTTCTACATCCCTGCTTTCCGCATCAAGCAAGATGCGATCCCCGGGCGGTACACCGATGAATGGTTCGAGGCGACCACGCCTGGGACGTACCATCTCTTCTGTGCCGAGTACTGCGGCACCTGGCACTCGCACATGCTCGGCCGGATCGTCGTCATGGAGCCCGCGGACTACCAGGCGTGGCTCTCGGGCGGTGCTGGAACGGCGGCGGGCTCGGCCGCGGGGACAGTCTCCGTCGCCGCCTCGGGAGAGGCGCTCTTCGACCGGCTCGGCTGCGTTACCTGCCATCGTGGCGAGTCCGGGGATCTCGGCCCGGCGCTCGGCGGCGTCTTCGGCACCAAGGTGCGCTTGCAGAGCGGGGAGACCGTCGAGGTCGACGACGGCTATCTGCGCGAATCGATCCTGAACCCGCAGGCCAAGATCGTCGCCGGCTTCCAGCCGGTCATGCCGACCTTCAAGGGGCAAGTGAGCGAGGAGGAGCTCTTGCAGCTCATCACGTACATCAAGTCGTTGCGGTCGTCGGCCGGGAAGATGGACACCGCGCACCGGGAGTCGTGAGCATGGATACCGCGGAACGCATCGACGTCTTCGACACCCCCGAGCGCAGCATCAACTATCTCAACGTCAATTACGGCGTCCGCTCCTGGCTGCTCACCGTCGACCACAAGCGCATCGGCCTGCTCTATCTCGGATCGATCACGGTGATGTTCTTTCTCGGCGGTTTGTTCGCCCTGATGATCCGCCTCGAGCTGCTGACGCCGGCCGGGGACATGGTGCAGCCGGACACCTACAACAAGCTCTTCACCATGCACGGGATCATCATGGTGTTCTTCTTTCTGATCCCGTCGATCCCGGCGACCCTCGGAAACTTCGTCCTGCCGATGATGATCGGGGCCCGTGATCTGGCATTTCCCCGCCTCAATCTCGCCAGCTGGTACATCTTCCTCGTCGGCGCGCTGTTCACGCTGTGGGCGGTGTTCACCGGCGGGGTCGATACCGGCTGGACGTTCTACACGCCCTACAGCACGGTCGGCTCGAACACCAAGGTGATCCCCGTCGCCGTCGGCATCTTCATCAACGGCTTCTCGTCGATTCTCACCGGCCTCAACTTCATCGTCACCGTGCATCGCATGCGCGCGCCGGGGCTCACGTGGATGCGCCTGCCGCTCTTCATTTGGGCGCTCTATGCGACCAGCATCATCTTCATCCTCGGCACGCCGGTGATCGCGATCACGCTCGCGCTGGTCGGGATGGAGCGCGCGTTTCATTTCGGCATCTTCGACCCGGCGCTCGGCGGCGACCCCGTGCTCTTTCAGCACCTGTTCTGGTTCTACTCGCACCCGGCCGTGTACATCATGATCCTGCCGAGCATGGGGGTGGTGAGCGAGCTCATCACATGCTTCTCGCGCAAGGCCCCGTTCGGCTACAGCTTCATCGCCATCTCGAGCCTGGCAATCGCGTTCCTCGGCTTCCTGGTGTGGGCACATCACATGTTCGTCGCCGGGATGTCGCCGTACGCGGCCCTCGTGTTCTCGTTCTTGAGCTTCGCGGTCGCGATCCCGTCCGCGGTCAAGGTGTTCAACTGGACGGCGACACTCTATCGCGGGGCGATCGCGTTCAAGGCACCGATGCTCTACGCGCTCGGCTTCATCGGCCTCTTCACCATCGGCGGCTTGACCGGCCTTTTTCTCGCTTCGCTCGGTCTCGACGTGCACGTGCACGACACGTACTTCGTCGTCGCGCACTTCCACTACATCATGGTCGGCGGCGCCCTCATGGGGTACCTCGGCGGGATCCACTATTGGTGGCCGAAGATCACCGGGCGGATGTATCCCGAGACCCTGGCGCGCATCGCCGCGCTGGTCGTCTTTCTCGGCTTCAATCTGACGTTCTTCCCGCAGTTCATTCTCGGCTATCTGGGCATGCCGCGGCGCTATCACGCGTATCCCGACGAGTTTCAGGTCTTGAACGTCATGTCGACGGCGGGCGCATCGATCCTCGGCATCGGCTATCTGCTGCCGATGTGCTACCTCGTCTGGTCGCTGCGTTACGGCGTGCGCGCGCCGGCGAATCCCTGGGGCGCGACCGGGCTCGAGTGGCAGACGCCGTCACCGCCCCCGACCGAGAACTTCGCCACGACGCCGATCGTGACCGTCCCCCCGTACCACTACTCGGAACAGGAGGCCGTCGTTGTCTGATCACCGCGCATACGAGGAGGGAGCGGATGGCTGAGCACGCTACGGTGCTCGCGGGGCGGAGCGTATTGCCGCCCCCGACCGCGCATCAGTTCGACGACGCCATTCAGCAGCACGACGCGTCCGGTCTCGGGATGTGGGTGTTTCTACTGACCGAGATTCTGTTCTTCGGCGGCCTGTTCACCATCTATACGGTCTACCGGTCGCTCTACCCGGAGGCGTTCGGGCACGCGAGCGCGCATCTCGACATCACGCTCGGCTCGATCAACACCGCGGTGCTGATCGGCTCGAGCCTCACCATGGCGCTCGCCGTCCACAGCGCCCAAGTGGGCCGGAGCGGCCGCCTGGTCGCGTTCTTTCTGTGTGCGACGATCGCCCTCGGCGGCGTGTTCCTCGGGATCAAGGCGGTCGAGTACGCGACCAAGTTCCACGAGCATCATGTGCCCGGCCTGTCCTTCCACTACGAGGGTGCCGACCCGCAGCATGCGCAGCTGTTCTTCTGCCTCTACTTCCTGATGACCGGCCTGCATGCCCTCCACATGATCATCGGCGTCGTGCTCCTCGCGATTCTCGCCACGATGGCGCTGCGCGGCCGCTTCGGACCGGGCTACTACACCCCCGTCGAGCTCACCGGCTTGTACTGGCACTTCGTCGACATCGTGTGGATCTTCCTCTTCCCGTTGCTCTATCTGGTGGAGCGGCATTCGTGAGCCAGCACGCGCCCATGACCGACCAGGTCGTCGATCACGTCGTCCCGCTGCCGATCTACTTCGCGGTGTTCGCGGCGCTGCTCGTCCTCACCGGCGTCACGACGGCGATCGCGTTCGTCGATCTCGGCCGCATGAACGTCTTCGTCGCGCTCACCATCGCGGTCGTGAAGGCGTCTCTCGTTCTCCTCTACTTCATGCATCTTCGCTACAGCTCGCGCCTAACGCCGCTCATGGTCGGTATCGCCTTCTTCTGGCTCGGCATCATGATCGTGCTCACGATGAGCGACATCGTGAGCCGCGGCTGGGTCGGCTCCGCGCTCGGCTGAGGCGACTTCACCGCCGCAGCTCCGGATGGCGGCGGCGGAACTCCTCGTAGACGTGGCTGTCGGTATAGTCGCGCATCTCGCAGATGCGATCGCCGCGGAAGCGCAGCACGGCGCAGGTGCGTTGATCCATCACGTCGGCGGGCGCGCTCGGAAGCCAGCTGCGCTCGCGGATCTCGACGACCACTCGGTCGTCGGCGTCATACCAGTCGCGCCAAACGTTCTCGCCTTGAAATCCGGGACCGAGGCCGAACTCACGCTGGGTGAAGGCGCGCAGCACGGCCTCGCGACCATGCCATTCCCCGCCGATCGGCGGCGCGCCCGCGACCCAATAGACGACGTCGTCGGTGAGGCACCGTCCGACCGCCTCCATCTCACCGGCAAAGAGCGCGCGCTCGTACTCACGCGCGATGGTCATGCGAGCGCTGGTGGTGGTCATGGGTACGCCTCCTTCACGGTGAGTGGTTGCGCTTTGCGGCCGGCACGCTCCATCGGCTTCTCCAGCTCGGCGCGGTGTTGGTCGAGGATGGCGAAAAAACCGAGCGCACGACAGGCGAGCTCCTGCGACGCGAGGCGCAGCGCCTCGCTGGCGCGCACGATCCGCACGTTGTTCTGCATGTCCTCGGCGTCCCAACCGCGTGAGTGCGCGATCAGCGGAAACGGTGGAAAGACGAAGCCGAGCTCGGCCCAGAACGTCAACATCGCGCCGGCGACCGCCTGAATGTTGTCCTGCCCGCCGGTGATGATGAAGGCCGCGACCTTGTTCTTGATCAGCATCCTGTTGGCGATCGTGATCTGATTCTGCACGCAGTTCAGGCGCTCGGCGAGCTTGTAGTAGAGCGAGGACGCCTGTCCCCAGCGAATCGGTGTCGCGACCAGGATGACGTCCGCCCAGTGCACGAGCCCTTCGTACACCTCGGTCAGCTGATCGTCCGGGTCGCGCTCGGTGATGGCGCAGGGCCACGTGCAGGCGTGCGACGCCTTGGAGTAGTTGCCCTCGCAGTGCCGGACGCGCAGATCGCGCAACCGTATGGTCCGGGTATCGGCCCCGCGAGTTGCCGCCGCGCCCATGGCGTGCTCGAGGAGGGCATCCGAGGTGGAGAAGCGCGGGTTCGCATCGTCCATGGCGCTGGTCGAAAGACCGAGGACACGTGGCGGCGCTCCGGGCGGCTTCGGATGCTCGGCGAGCAGATGGGACGGTTTGTGCTTGACGAGCTTCCGCGGCATCGCCGGCGGGGTCGCGATATAGACGCCATCGGCGCGCTCCTCCACCGCGAACACCGGCACCTGTTCCTCGTCGTAACCGGCCGGGCCCTTGCCCGAGACGACGCTGTACTCCCACCCGTGCCAGGGGCAGGTGACGAACTCGCCGCGTAGCCGGCCCTCGCACAACGGGCCGCCCTTGTGATTGCAGCGGTTGCCGATCGCGCGAACACGCTCCTCGTAGAGGAAGACCGCTATCTGATGCCCGTCGAGCCGAACGGAGAACGGCACGCGCGTTCGCAGCTCGTCGAGCGTACCCAACCGATGCCACGTCGCCATGAGGGGACTCCTTCCCTTCGGGATGTGATGCGGCCTGCGCGGCAGAGGTTACACCCATCCGCGGCGCCGCGTCTCCTGTCCCGCCGGTTGGACCACTTCGTGCGATCGGTGTAGCGAGCGAGTGTGCTGCTCGACCGGCTGATCTTCTTCCCCGAACGGTACGTTCCCTCGCCTCCGCCTGGCGTAGAGCAGCGTTGGCTCACCACGGACGATGGTGTGCGTCTGCACGCATGGTACGCCGAGGCGCCGCGCGCCGTCGCGACCCTGGTGTGGTCGCACGGGAACGGCGGCAACATCGCCGGACGAGCGGAGGTGTTGCTGGCTTTGCGGGATCGCGGCCTCAACGTCCTCGCCTACGACTATCGCGGATACGGGAAGAGCGCCGGACACCCGACCGAGGCCGGATGCTACTGCGACGCGCGTGCCGCGCACGATGACACGCGGGCCCGCGGTGTCGACCCAGCCTCGATCGTCTGCTTCGGGGAGTCGCTCGGCGGCGCCGTCTCGATCCACTTGGCGTGCGAGCGTCCGTCCGCTGGCGTTGCCGTGGTCTCCACGTTCACGACCTTGGCAGACGTGGCGCGTACGCACTACGGGGCCGTCGCCGCGCTCGCCCGCGGCCGTTTCGATTCGCTATCGCGAGTTCGCTTGCTGCAGGTCCCGGTCTTCGTGGCGCACGGCGACGAGGACGAGATCGTCCCCTTCACGCTCGGGGAGACCGTGTATCAGGCCGCGCCCGAGCCGAAGCGGTTCTTCCGCGCGCGAGGAGCACGGCACAACGACGTCTTCGCCGCGCCGGGCTTGCTCGACGCGGTGGCCGAGTTCGCGCGCTTCAGCGCGCGCGGATCAATCGCTTCGACCGCGTAGCTGGATCAGCTCGATCTTGTAGCCGTCCGGATCGGCGATGAACGCGATCTCGGAGCCACCGTGCTTCATCGGCCCCGGCTCGCGCACGATGGTGGCACCCTTGCGACGCAGCTCGTCGCAGGTGGCAT
>JACXTT010005096.1_pt1 | contig 19213 bp, 10 predicted proteins | sample 9270951 | NCBI WGS metagenome assembly JACXTT01 (sample SAMN15532306, study PRJNA645909) | rock metagenome | isolation source: weathered quartz diorite | place: Puerto Rico | collected 2017-06-21 | reverse complement strand
TATCCCCTTTATGACGAGGCCCGGCTTATGCGGCACAACGTTATCCTGGTCGTGCTCGATGGCCTGAACCACGAGGTCGCCCGGCACGCCATGGGCCATCTCCAGGCTTACGCAGGCGCAGGACGCGCGGCGCTGTACAAACTGGAATGCGAGTTGCCCTCGCTCTCGAGACCGCTCTACGAATGCATTCTCACCGGTGTGGCTCCGATCCGCAGCGGCATCGTGCACAACCACGTCTCGCGCCTGTCCAACCAGCGCAGCGTGTTCCATTACGCCCGCGACGCCGGCCTGCGCACCGCAGCGGCGGCCTATCACTGGGTCAGCGAACTGTATAACCGCTCGCCCTTCGTCGCGGCCCGCGACCGGCATACCCAGGATGAAAGCCTGGCGATCCAGCACGGCCATTTCTACTGGGTCGATCACTACCCCGATTCCCATCTGTTCGCCGATGCCGAAAGCCTGCGCCTGCAACACGCGCCGAACTTCCTGCTGGTGCACCCGATGAACATCGACGACGCCGGCCACAAGCACGGCCTCGACAGCGCGCAGTACCGCAACAGCGCGCGGTCGGCCGACATCATCCTGGCCGACTACCTGCAAGGCTGGCTCGACGCCGGCTACCAGGTACTGATAACCGCCGACCACGGCATGAACAACGACCGCTCGCACAACGGCCTGCTGGCCGAAGAACGCGAAGTGCCGCTGTTCGTCCTTGGCGACGCCTTCAGTTTCAATCCCGACGCCACGCCCACGCAGACGCAACTCTGCGGCACGATCTGCGAACTGCTGGGCGTCCCCCATGACAAACCTGTATGCCGGGAGCTGTTGAAGTGAATTCAGCCACGCGTGGCAAGGGACTGGCACTGCTCTGCCTGGTGCCCTTCGCCCTGTTCTTTATCGTGTTCGAGATCGCCCCGCTGGCGTGGGTGCTGATCAACAGCCTGCAATCGGAAGAAAGCGGCTGGGGCCTGGCCAACTTCAGCAAGATCTTCAGCTCGAAGTTCTACCTGCAGGCGATCCAGTACAGCCTGGAAATCAGCTTCTGGTCCAGCGTGTTCGGCATGCTCATCGCGGTGCTCGGCGCCTATTCACTGCGCCGGGTCGACTCGCGCCTGCGGGATTTCGTCAACGCCTTCGCCAACATGACCAGCAACTTCGCCGGTGTGCCGCTGGCCTTCGCGTTCATCATCCTGCTGGGCTTCAACGGCACCATCACCATCATGCTGAAACAGGCCGGGATCATCGAGGATTTCAACCTGTACTCGAAAACCGGCCTGATCATTCTCTACACCTACTTCCAGATTCCCCTGGGCGTGCTGCTGCTCTACCCGGCCTTCGACGCCCTGCGCGAAGACTGGCGCGAGTCCGCCGCGCTGCTCGGTGCCGATGGCTGGCAGTTCTGGCGGCATATCGGCCTGCCGGTGCTGACCCCGGCGCTGCTGGGGACCTTCGTGATCCTGCTGGCCAACGCCCTCGGCGCCTACGCCACGGTGTATGCCCTGACCACCGGCAACTTCAACGTGCTGCCGATCCGGATCGCCGCCATGGTCTCCGGCGACATCAGCCTCGACCCGAACATGGCCAGTGCGCTGGCGGTGGTGCTGGTGGGCATGATGACCTTCGTGACCTTGATCCATCAGTGGCTGTTGAAGAGGAGCTACCATGTCGCGCGCTGAACCCGGCTCCGCTGCCCTGTACCACCGCGTGGTGGTCTACCTGTTGTTCCTGATCCTGTTGCTGCCGCTGGCCGGCACCCTGGTGTACTCGATTGCCAGCAGTTGGTCGGCGACCGTCCTGCCCAGCGGGTTCACCTTCAAGTGGTACCTGCAGCTGTGGAGCGATCCGCGCTTCCTCGATGCGTTCGGCCAGTCGCTGATCGTCTGCGTCGGCTCGCTGGTGTTGTCGGTGGCGCTGATCCTGCCGCTGCTGTTCGTGGTGCACTACCACTTTCCCAAGCTCGACGCGCTGATGAACATCCTGATCCTGCTGCCCTTCGCGGTGCCACCGGTGGTGTCCTCGGTGGGCCTGTTGCAGCTGTACGGTTCCGGGCCGTTCGCCATGGTCGGCACGCCGTGGATCCTGATCGGTTGCTACTTCACCGTGGCCTTGCCGTTCATGTACCGGGCCATCACCAACAACCTGCAAGCGATCAACCTGCCCGACCTGATGGATGCCGCCCACCTGCTCGGCGCCAACACCTGGCAGGCAGCCTTCCTGGTGGTGCTGCCCAACCTGCGCAAGGGCCTGATGGTCGCGTTGCTGCTGTCGTTCTCCTTCCTGTTCGGCGAGTTCGTGTTCGCCAACATCCTGGTGGGTACCCGCTATGAAACCCTGCAGGTGTACCTGAACAACATGCGCAACAGCAGCGGCCACTTCACCAGTGCGCTGGTGATCTCCTATTTCCTCTTCGTGCTGGTACTCACTTGGGTTGCCAACCGTTTGAACAAGGACAAAAGCCAATGAGCTTCGTCAGCGTAGAGCAACTGCAAAAGACCTATGCCGGCACGCCGGTGTTCAGCAACATCAACTGCAGCATCGGCAAGGGCGAGTTCGTCACCCTGCTCGGCCCGTCCGGTTGCGGCAAGTCCACCCTGTTGCGCTGCATCGCCGGCCTGACCCCGGTGGACAGCGGCAAGATCCTCCTCGACGGCCAGGACATCGTGCCGCTGAGCCCGCAGAAACGCGGGATCGGCATGGTGTTCCAGAGCTACGCGCTGTTCCCCAACATGACCGTGGAACAGAACGTCGCCTTCGGCCTGAAAATGCAGAAGGTCAATCCCGACGACAGCCACAAGCGCGTTATCGAAGCCCTCAAGCTGGTGGAACTGCACGACTTCGCCGCGCGCTACCCGCATCAACTGTCCGGCGGCCAATGCCAGCGCGTGGCCCTGGCCCGTTCACTGGTCACCCGCCCGCGCCTGCTGCTGCTCGATGAGCCGCTGTCGGCCCTGGATGCAAGGATTCGCAAACACCTGCGCGAGCAGATCCGGGCGATCCAGCGCGAACTGGGGCTGACCACGATTTTCGTCACCCACGACCAGGAAGAAGCCCTGACCATGAGTGACCGGATCTTCCTGATGAACCAGGGCAAGATCGTCCAGAGCGGCGACGCCGAATCGCTCTACACCGCGCCGGTGGACGTGTTTGCCGCCGGTTTTATCGGCAACTACAACCTGCTCGACGCCGACAGTGCCAGCCGTCTGTTGCAGCGGCCGATCAACAGCCGCATCGCCATTCGTCCGGAAGCCATCGAACTGCGTGCCGAGGGCGAGTTGGACGCGCTGATCCGCGGCCACAGCCTGCTCGGCAACGTCATCCGTTATCGGGTCGAGGCCCGGGGCGTGGAACTGGTGGTGGACGTGCTCAACCGCTCGGCCGCCGACCTGCACCCCGAAGGTCGACGTTTGTCGCTGTCTATCGATCCCAGTGCACTGTGTGAGGTAGCCTGATGTCCTTAGCGCGTTTGAAGAGAGAGCGGTACTGATGGCCCTGGCAATTTTTGATCTGGACGAGACCCTGATCCATGGCGACTGCGCCACCCTCTGGAGCGAGCAGATGGTTCGCCTGGGTTGGGTCGACCCGGAGACGTTCATGCAGCGCAACAACGAGCTGATGGACGCCTACGGCAGGGGCGAACTGGCCATGGAGGACTACATGCTGTTCAGCCTGGAGCCGATGGCCGGGCGCACCCCGGAAGAAATCGCCCACCTGGTGGCGCCCTGGGTCGAGGACGTGATCGAGCCGCTGATCTACAGCGACGCGTGCAAGGCGATTGCCGCCCACCGCGCGGCGGGTGACCGAATCCTGGTGATCTCGGCGTCCGGCATTCACCTGGTCAAGGCAATTGCCGAGCGCGTCGGCATCGACGAGGTGCTGGGCATCGACCTGGAGGTGCTGCACGGCGTCTACACCGGCCACACCGTCGGCACCCTCACCTACCGCGAAGGCAAGATCGTGCGGTTGATGGAATGGCTGGATGCCGAAGGCGAGAACCTGGAGGGGGCGAATTTCTATTCCGACTCGCGCAATGATCTGCCGTTGTTGCTCAAGGTTGATCATCCGCACGTGGTCAATCCCGACCCGGTGCTGCGCGAGCAGGCGGAACGGGCGGGATGGCCGGTTCATGTGTGGGTGTGATGATTGGCCGCCGAAACACATCAAGGCGCCGGACAAGTCTCCGCCAGACACTGATCCTCGGGTTTGAAACTGAATACCTGACGGTCTGGCGCATTCGGGACCAGGTGCACAACGGGCAGGAAGCGACCGGTCACCCGGAAGTAGTCATCCTGGATAAAGCGCGCACCGATCAGTCCATTGTTGGAAAAAGCACCTTCACCATAAAACACCGCATCGATCGGCAATCGCTCGGGAATATCCTGAGCCCAGGGCGCGATAATAAATTCGTTCCAATCCGACCAGGTCACCCGTTCGCTGACATCCATGAGCAAGCGCAACTGTGCCGGCGTCAGGCTGAAACGACAGGTGTTGTAATAGTGACTTGAATAGCGGGCCATCCAGGCATCCACGCTGTTGACACCCAGTTGTTCACAGAGGGCGCGGGAATCGCAGGTGTCATCCATTTGGATGCTCTCCGCATCCACGGGATAGCCACAGCGCATTGTCAGTGGGTTGGCGGCCGGCGCAGCCCACTCCTTGAACAGAAATCCCTGAGACAGGTAGGCCTTCTTGAAGTACGAGTCGGTCCTCAGGTAAGACGCGGAAACGCCCCTCTTCGCCTCCGAGAATCGGCTGGGATTCCAGGAATGAAAAGCCGTGGTCGCCTCGGTCCCCCTCAACACCACCCCATTGCAATAAAACGCGACATGACCGTCCGGGCACGTCATCGCCGTATCGAAATACCGCGCATTGAGCCGTGCGGCCACCGCATAGCCGACATACAGCTGGTCCTGCTGATTGAAACCGAACACCGCACCGTCGGCCCCCGCCAGATCCAGGCGCAGAATCGGCAACCATTGACCCGTGGCCGTGAAGTAGTCCCGCTGGTTGCGCTGGGCCAGGCGCAAGCCGCCAGTCTGGGTCGCGTCGTAGAACAACCCTTGCAGCGGGATCTGATCCGGGGCTTGGGTATTCCAGTTGCGGACCTGCACCTGGTTGGGTTGGCTGACCCAACTGCCGCCCAGTTGCTCATGGGCCAGCAGGCTGGAGCGAAATTGCGCGGGTATCCGGCTGCTCAGCGAGCATTGTCTCGCAGGCTGCTGACCTTGCTGCTGGAAGTGCGTCAACCAGCCTGGCGCATCGCTCACCCCCAGCGCCGCGCAGGAACTCGGATCGTCCTGGGGCCCGCCTGCACCGCAGCCGTAACTGCCTTGAATCGCCGCCACCAAGGGATAGGCACAGAGCACATCCACGGTCTTGCCCTGGCTGATGGCCGTGAACGGATCGCTGAACAGCATGCCGCTTTTCTGGGTCAGGCTACGGATGCCCAGGTCGCCACGCAGGTAGGAAAAACTCCGGGCACCCAATGCAATGGCGCTGTCCGTGTGCTCCCAGAACTTGATCGGCAATTCGTCCGCCAAACCACTGACCAGCACGCCGCTACAGAAATAGGCCGCATGGTTACCGGGGCAATCGAGCGGCGTATTGCGATAGCGGGTATTGAGCAATTGCGCCACTTCCGGCCCCGTCGCGGCCTGGGCGGCCAATCCCAGCAACACCCACAACAGCAGCAACGCGCTGAGCAGCGGACGAAACGTTTTCAACACGAACGAGAGGTTCATGATCACTCACCCTGTCACGCGGATTCCGGCGTGGATCGATAGTAAGAAACTTGGCCGTTGAGCAAAGACTGCACCGCTTCGCTGTCACCGCCGCCAAGGGCATTGCCCCAGGTCACGACCCGACCGTCCGAGGTCAAGGCGCTAAACCCGTGGGAATTGCCATAGATGGCCTGAACATCGATCAACAGCTCTGCCACCCGTTCCGTGTCGCCACCGACCGTGACATCGCCCCAGGCCACCACGCTGCCGTCCTTGCGCAAGGCCGCAAAGGCCTTGGAGGAGCCGGTGACCTGGACGATGTCATTCATCCGGGCAATTTCATCGGTGACCTCCCCGCCCGCTTCCACGGATCCCCAGGCCACTACATGACCATTTTCCCGACGCGCGACAAAGGACTGCCAGTTGGAGGTCACTTCAACGATATCGTCCAGATCCTGGATCAGTTCCGGCAGCACACCACCGTGTGTCGCCGCGCCCCAGGCGACCACAGTCCCGCCGGCGCGCCGGGCGACGAAGGCTTGCGCGTTGGCGCAACTCAGCTCGATCACGTCCTCCAGATCGGCGATCGCTTCAGGCAGCGTCCCGCCTTGTGGCTCACTGCCCCAGGCAATCAATTGACCGTTGCCACGCAAGGCCGCGAACGCACCAAAGTTGCCGATCACGTCCTCGATATCGGTGAGCAGCGCGGTGTCCTCGTCCAGCTCGCCGCCATTGCTCGCGGTGCCCCAGGCCACCACTTCGCCCGTGCCGCGAATGGCCGCAAAGGCCAACGAACCGCCGCACAGCTTGACGATATCGCTGAGCTCATCGACGGATTCCGGCACCAGGCCACCACTGGCCGCATCGCCCCAGGCCACCACCTCACCGCTGGTCTTGATCCCCGCGAAGGCCGCGCCATTACCCACCACATGAGTGAAACCGGTCCTCGACACATCGCCCATGCCCGCCCCATGGGTGACCAGCCCCCAGGTCACCACATTGCCGTTGCGGCGGCGCGCGGCATACGCACTCGCCGTGGCGCTGACCTCGGCGACATCGTCCAGGGTGACAATGGTCGGTGGGATTTTCGCGCCCTCGACACTGTCGCCCCAGCCGACCAGATCCCCCACGTCCCGACACACGACAAAAGCCGCGCTGCCGGTGAGGACGGTGTCGACGCCATCACCGAAGACATTCGCCGGATTGAGAGTGACCTGATAATCGGTGGAGCGCACATGCAGGGGCCGGGAGGAATCGCTGTCGCGAAAGCTCGTGCCGGCCACCCAGCCGTCGTCGCCGTCGTACTGCCATTGCACCAGGAGCGGTCGACCGCTGGCCTGGAAGGCACTCAACCGTCGTGGGCAGCCCGAGCAGCGATAAAGGCCACGGTTGTAACGCGCGCCCATGACCCGCAAGGCGCCGGAACCAATGTCCCGCTTCACCTCGTACCTGGCCGCGAGGCTCGGTTCTCCCGCGTTGACGCTATAGGACAGCGCGATGGAACGACCTTCATTGGCGTTGACCACGTTGTAGGGGATGGGAATATCCACCACCTGCCCCACCTCGGTCGCCAACACCGTATGCGTCACCACGGTGCTGCCCGCGCCCGACGCGCCGGCCCAGGTCACCCGGAGCACATCAGCGGTTTTCAACCAGGCCTCGGGGTCGATCCGCACCGTTGCGCTGTTCAACAGGTCATCCGGGTTCAACTGATCGCCCTTGGCCTGCACAATCATCGGCGCCGGCAGTGGCAGTTTCCCCACCCGCAGGCTGAAGACTTCGGAGTGCTCGTTATCCCCTCCGGCCAGGAGCTCCACCTCGTAAGTCACCTCCACGGCCTGATCAAGGAAGCGCCGGACCTGCGCCTGAGGCACGCTGAAGTGCAAGGGCTTGCCCAGGTCGTTATGGGTATAAGGTTTTTCGTCGGTGTAAGCCATCACGCCGCCGACATCAACCCAGTGCAGCAACACATAGTCGCCTTCGTGCAGGCTGTCTTTGGGGACTCTCACCTCGACACCCTGGGGCACCGAGTCGGGATCGAGCACCGCGTTCTCGGCCACGCCCTCCACGGTCGGCGCGGGCGGCGAAGCGCCTTGCCCTGAATTTGCGTTGGTCTCGTTCATGTCAAAAACCTCTCCTGAACAGAGCCGTCACGGCATGTCGCGCGAGGCTCCCAGTACGGGCAGGTAGGTATCGGTGCTGAATGACGTGGCATTGTCATTCACCGACGCGCCGTTCAGGTCATAGGCCCAGGCGGTACCGGCCCCCAGCCTGTCGCCGGTCCAGAACGGGTAATTCAGCCAGCCCATGTACTGCGCCACGGGGCCGCTGCTGGGGTAATACAGCGTCCACAGGCGCTTGATATCCACCAGCGTGACCGGGTCCAGGCTGGCGGCATCGCAGACGTTGATCATGCCCTGCCAGTTGGCGCTGGAACTCAGGTAATAGAGTTGCCGGATGCCCCTGACCGTCAGCGGGTAGGTACGCGGTTGATCCTGGCTATCGGTCGCCGTGATCGTGCATTGACCATTGCCCCTGGCCGTCACTTCGCCGGTTTGGCTCACACTGGCGACGTTGCCGTTGCTGCTGGCATAGCGATAGGGCGGGCTACCCCAGGTCGCCGTCCGCGTCATCCGGGCATAGGTCGGTACGCTGACCGGAGTCTTGTCGGCCACGACGACATACTGGTTCTGGCTGAGGTCGAGCGTGACCGGCCCTTCGAAGCCGGCGGCCATTTCCAGCGACAGCTCATCCGAAGGGATGCGCTCGGAGCTATCGGAGACCTGTACTTCGTAGCGGACAATGACAATATCGTCGGCGTCGGTATTGGTAATAAAATGTTCGGCATCCTCCCTGAACTGCACGCCCCTGATGGTTGCCCCAACAAGCTGGCTATTTCCATAAGTGCCGATGAAGAGAAACACCCTCACCCAATTCGTATCGGCGGCGGTACGCCCGATCCGGATATGGGCACCGTCAGGAGGAATATCGGCGGGATCCAGCATGCCGCCAGGCGCCTCATCCACAGAGGGCGGAGGCAGGTTGGCCGCACGCCCGATAGAAGTACTGGACATGGTGACACCTCGCAAAAGGTTGGAGACTCGGCGCCCTTGCGGTGCGCCGAGCCTGGTCGAGAAGGGAACCGCGATTCACAAGGTGCGGGATGCCCGTCCGGCCTGCTGTGCCGGGACCCTCTGCGCCGGTGGCGCCCGATAATAGGAAACGTTGTTGCGCAATTGCCCTATCACCGCATCGTTGTTGCCACCACCACCGACATGCCCCCAGGCAACCACATCGCCACTGGCCGTCAGGGCGGTAAAGCCATGGGAGTTGCCATACAAGGCCTGGACATTGACCAGTCGCGAGGCCACCGCAGCGGTAGCCCCCCCGACCGCCGGATTACCCCAGGCAACCACGCGGCCATCCCGGAGCAACGCGGCAAACGCCTCGGCGCTGCCGGCGATCTGTACAACGTCGGTCAGTCCGGTTGGCGCGCTGCCACCTTGATCAGCAAATCCCCAGGCCACCACTTCGCCGCCGATACGGCGCGCGGCGAAGGCTCGCCAAGTACTGACGACTTCGACAATATCGGTGTAATCCTTGATGGCCTGCGGAACCAGCCCGCCATATTCCTGCGTCCCCCAGGCCTCCACCTGCCCGGACAAGCGTTGAACGCAAAATGCCTGGGCATTGGAACAGAACAGCCTGGCAATTCCAGAGAGCCCGCCTGGCAATGAACCACCATAACCGGGTTCCCCCCAGGCCAGCACCGATCCGTTGCTCAGCAAGACGGCAAAAGCGGCATAGCTGCCCATCATCTCCACGACATTGGTCAAGCCACCGGGATAGCCGGCCCCGCCGAACCCGGCTTCGCTCCAGGACACCGCCGGCCCACCGGAACGGTGTATCGCAAACCCCCTCGACGCCGCCGCGGCCTCGATCACATCCACGTACCCCTGGAAAATATCCGGGACCAGGGTTCCTTGCCGATTGGCTCCCCAGGCGACAACTTGATGGTTGCCCTTGATCCCGGCAAAGGCGTTGAAATTGCCGACAACATCAAGGAAGTTGGAAGACACCAGCCCGCCCATGTTACCGGCGCCTCGGGTTGCATCGCCCCATACCCTCACGTTCCCCGCACTATCAAGGGCCGCAAAGGCAGCACTGGTGGAGCTTATTCCGACGATATTGCGCAAGTCCGACGGTGCCGCCGCACCAAAAGCCGAGTTCCCCCATCCGATGACATCCCCGCTGTTACGAAGCGCGACAAAGGCCGCTTCGCCACTGACCGACGTATCATCGCCACTGCCAAAGATATTGGCCGGATTCAGGGTCGCCACCTGGCTGCTCGAACGGACGTCCAACGCCTTGGACGGCTGGGTGTCGCGCCAGGTGGCGGAAGGGGCACTCCAATTGGGGTTATCCGCGTATTTCCATTCAACCGCCAGGGGTTGCTGGGTATTGGCATGAAAGGCACTCAATATCCGCGAACTGCCCGAGGCCCGATAGGTCGTGCGGGTGTAGCGGGCGCCCATGACCTTGAAGGGTTCCAACGGCAAAGGCACGCCAACGGTCATGGTGAACGCCTGGGACGGCCCGGTGATCACGCCATCACGGTCCCGCTCGTAGGTGACCTTCACGGTCTTGTCGAGGAACCTGGACACATCCGCCGAAGACACCAGGAAACGCAAACCGTTGGGCACGTCGTTGAAGGTATACGGCTTGGGATCGGACCTATAGGGGAGTACCCCACCACTTTCATCCGTCCAGACAATGCTCACTTCATCGCCTTCGAGCAGCGAATCCCCTAGCACCCTCACCCACACCTGGGTGATCTGGCCGGGGTCGAGAATACCGCCGTCGGCCACACCCTCGACGTAGGGCGCCGGCAACGACTCGGCCCCCTCGACAACAAACACCAGGGGCCGGGACGGTATGAAGTTACCACTGCCAGTGGGACGCTCCACGTCGTATTCCACCGTCACGCTTTGGCCCAGGTTGCCCGTGATGTATTTCATCTCGATGGGAAACGGTACTTCCCGGCCAGCTTGGCTTGCGCCAATGGGAAAGGAAGTATCGTAACTGTTGGTCGGACCATTACCGCGCCAATAGAGATAGACCCTGTCGCGCTCCAGGGTATTGGCCGTGGCGGGAACCCGCGCGATGGTTCCCGAGGGTGGGACCGTGTCCGGGTCGAGCTTGCCGCCACGTTCATGATCGACGCTGGGCTCGGGTAAACGTAGGGGTTGACCGAGGATGCTCAAGGGCAATACGAGGGACTTCTGCTGGGGTGGCCCACTGACCAGATCGATGAGGTAGTACAGCTCGAGCGTGCCGCCGACCAAACCCGCCAGATAGGTTTTGTCCAGAAGGAACTCCACGTCCTGCCCCACCATATTGGCGAAGACCGGTTTCGGCGGACTACGATAAGTCGACAGGGAACTATCGGACTTGATGCCATCGCCGCAGAGGATGATGATGTCGCCCTCCTTCATCATCGGTGTGTACTCGAGCACCGTTGCCAGTGCTCCCCCTGCCGGCACCAGGTTGGGATCGACCACGCCGCCGTTGTTTTCACGCAGGATTGGAAGCGGCAGTTGCTGAACCGAGCCGATCACGCTCAGGGTCAGGCGCCGGGAGGGCATAGGGAGCGGTACGCCCGCTCGCGTCACTTCGTAGCGAACCACCGCGCTGCCCTGGGGAATGGCCGTTACCAACCGATTTTCAATGGTGAAGAACAGCGAGTAGCCGCCATCACCAACCGGTACAGGCTTGGTCTGATCGTCAGTGATCGGAATGCCTGCGGCGGTCTCTCCGGCCCAAAACAACTGCACCGAGTCGTGATCTTCCAGACCGGCTCCCGGTACTTCAATCCGTACATCGGCAGTGCCCAGCAAGGCCAGGTCGATGATTCGCGTCGGCCAGTCTGGGGTTCTGGGCGGACGCAGCAGGTCAGGGCCGACCTCCACGTCGGTCAAGGTACTCGGCGACCACAGGGACCAGTTGTTCACAATATCATGCACGTCATAGCGGACGATCTGCCCCGCACCGGCGCCAATTTTATTTTCCATGTCGGCCAGACTAATGTCGAAATAAACCGGATTGTTCACCTCCCCGGCAGTCAAGGGACCATAGTCAAATTCACGACCGTTCCACCTCAGCCTGAGCCTGTCGCCTTCGCGCATGTTGTCATAAGGTACAATCCTGACACGGACGGGGAAGACGGTACTGTCGTCGATGACTGGGGGAATATCCTGAGGCGGCTGCAGATTTTCATTCACATAGGGATCTTTCGGGTCAATATTGTATTCGCCTCCGGGCACCAGGATGCGTACGGTGATTTCACGAACATCCGAATCACTGATACCACCGTTAACCAGGTTATGCATCTCATAGAACACCCGATGTACGCCATATCCTGGCTCTGGTCCAACCAGCTGATTGATAATATCAATGGGCAGTACTTTCAGTATCTTGTTACCGGCGTTAACTTCATCCTGAAGAACAGGTTGTGAGTCAACACTGACATCAGGGTCTTGCCAATATAATACGGCCAACTCATTGGCTACGGTACCGAAGGTGGAAACCGAAACGGAGAGCGGGGTATCAGGGTCAGTGAAAAGATCGACCCTGCGCAACTTTTCATTTGGGGCGGCATAAACGACCGGCTTACTAAGCGCGGTAATTTCGCTGTCAGATTTTTTCATATCCATAAACTCCCAATCAGAAAGACACCGTCATGGGTCAGGATCATGACCTTGGACTGTGCCACGCCCGATATCAGTACCTACCAAAAAAGGATTCGAATGAAGGCCATGGGCTTCTCTTCAAGGCTTGCCCGGCCTGGACCGGGCAGCACTTCACTCGAATATTCTTTGTCGCATCCCTAAGTCCTGCAGTGTGGATAGTCCGGAGGAGTGTCCCACTGCGCGCAATCGCCCCAACCTGAGCACTTCACATTCGACCCGACACGCCTCCAACCTGAAGAGGAAGTCCCTATGCCATTGGTTATTTTGACCTGAGCTTCCGCGGTGCCGTAAGTACAAATGGCATAATGATAGCGCTCCGGGACAAAAACTTCGTAGTACTCCACGCCCAGATCTTCGGTATTAATCAAGTGTGGCGGTGAAATAAACTCCGCCAAGGGCAGTTCAATCGGGGGGGGATCCATCACTGCCGTCAATATTTCGGAACCCCTTGAAAAACACTTCAATCGTGTCATTCAGGCCAACATTAACGAGGCTTGGCGGCAACGGCACACGAATCGGGTTGTAGCGCCCTGGCCCCACATTGGGATACAGCTTCAAGTTGTTCGGCCCGACAGTAGTGCCCTCATACAAATCGGTAAATATAGGACTCGGTAGCGTACCGCCGCCGGGGAGATCGGCACTGCTGTCAACTTTCACAGCTCGACCAGGCGATTGAGAGGTTGCCACATGAGGTGACACACTCAGCGCCCGGACAATCGTGTAATACACCGGAATCGCGCCACCTGTACCATCGGCACGGATAACTGAAGTCGGAAACGCACGTGTAATATCCAATGCACCGCCCGCTTCGCCGGCCGTTACACGGGGTGAAAGCGTATATTCCGGCTGAGTTCCCCAAGTCGCCCTTAATTCATCGAACGGTTCCAACTTATACTGCCCGTCCGTGGACCTCAGGGGAATGGTGAGCGTTACATCCGGCTGTGCGAGGTCGGCATCCTTCAGTTCATTCGGCGGCGAAGCGGGCGTCCCGGCCCCCTGGACACTGAGGGGATCCAAGTTCTCATGAATCGGGGTATCAGGGTCCGGATCCTCACCACCCGGTACGTTCAAATCAGCGATAACCGCAGTGTCTCCGCTTGGGCTGGCAGCGACTTCCTGCCCCCTCTGGTAGAGCCGGTAGAAAACATTGAAACTACCGCTTCCCTGGTCCATGACCAGTCGATAATCCAGATCGATCTTAAGGATTGGATCGTTTGGAAGATCAGTGGGAACCAGATTGACAATATTGGCGACCTCGCCCCCCCAATGCACTTCTATTCCATCATTGTCTCGAGGGTTGAGATACCTCGGAATATGCACCTGCACCGGCGCCCTGGCATCGGCCTCAGTGATCAACCCCTTATCGAAAGCGGGAACAAGAGGCGGAAAAATGGGCCCTGGGGGGATGCCGATCTGAACATTCAGGACGACTTTACTTTCCGGCAGAGAGGCCGTTGCCGCGTTCCCCGCTTTATCGGTGACCCTGACGTAAAACTCATGCGGACCTGGAGTCAGTGCTCTCAAAGCCGCTTCCGTATAATAAATGGGAAGCACCTCGGGTCTGTTGGCAACATCGGGAACGATATAATCACCCGCAGGATAAACGACAGCATCAATCATCGGCTCGATCAGATCGCCTCTGAAAATGCCATCGTAATGCACTAGACCTGCCGGCACCACCAAAACGCCTCCGCCAATATCCACAAGATCCAACTCGGAAATTTCGGAGTTTGTCTCGATGGTGCCACTGAACTTCGGTGCCGGTAAAGAACCGCCACCGGGTGCGACACGATCCAGGATGATCGGCGTGCCGATGGTAGTATCCCCCCCCCCTGCTGTTCTTGCTCGCGCATACACAGTGTGCGGCCCGTCAGTCTGTGCGGCGAGAAACGCTTCGGAAATCGTGAATTGAAAGACAATATTCGTATCACCTTCCTCTCCAGGTTGAATGGTACGCAGCGCACCAGGTTCATTAATTTCATCCCGGCTATCCACGATACCGTCCCACATCAGTTGTACCTTGGTCAGTATCTCGGACCCAGCCCAGTTGCTCATCGTCAATTCAAGAGGCGCTAAAAGGGAAGCGGCAGGGACCAACCCATTATAACCGGCAATAGCATCGGTTATCACCAACGCCCCAATATCCAAAGGACTATTGCCTGCGCGACGGGCACGGGCTCTTTTCACCATAACATTCATATAAACCTCCACCATTGTTATTGAGACATAAAACCCCACCCCAACCGATTCCCTTTCGTAAAGGTAGGCACGTTCCCACAAGCAGACTTCATATCTTTCCACTTAATGCACGAACACTACTGCCCCTGCCAGCAGGCACATCCTGTAGACCGGAAAAGCGCATAGGACAGATGGTTGACACGCCTCTTTGTAAACGATCACAGTTCCAACCTACTCGCAAAAAAACACGCTGAGAAGCTGTCAAAAATGACAGGTATCACCTCTTCACTCCCCATAGACCCGATTAATCACAGCGATTTATCCCATGGATATTCATGTGTTTTTTTTCAAACAAAAACGCCGCCCCCTTTGGCCCTGACCCAGCGCATGAACATGGTTTAAGCGGAAAGGCGACGAACGGACAGGACCATCAATGGACTTATTTCCGCCCTCCGTTTTTATATTACCCTCGCGGCCTGTCGCTCTCTGTCAGCCTTAAGAAAACAACAAAAATCTTACTTTTTATAAAGTTATACATCACCGATTAGATAAAATTATCGCTTATCTCCAATCGATACCTGTCAGTTCTGACAGGTGGCAAGCACTGCATTCTGATGTTAAATGAAAACTCCCTCTTCTCCCCGGAAGAAATAAACATGGGCACCCAAACAACGCTCCTTCCCAAACGTTGGATGGTTTTTTTATTGCCTGCTGTATGGCTAAAGGATGGCATCTCCCTCAAGGGCGCTTACGCCCTGAAGCCGAAAATCAGCTCAATCCTTTTCGCCTTTCTGCTTCATATCCGGGATACCGGCAAGCTCGAATACCAACCGGTAATTTTCAGACTTTTTTATCAAATCATTATTTTCAATAGTTTTTTTCGTAGGAATATTCCCATTATAAATAGCGAATATTCCTATGCTTATAGCAGACATATAAAGTATCACTTTCCCAGAACAACCCTTAACTCATTGTTTTTACTGAACCGCAGCCACTCCCCCCCTACAGGCACCCTCTCCGGCATTCAACACAATATTGAAGCCTCAAGGGCATGATGTAAGACTATTCCCTCAAAGCAAGTGCGCTTACCACCTCTCTCTTGAGGCCTTTCTCTAGAAGAAAGCAAAAACCTGCCTGTCTGCTCACTGCAAACAGGCACATTAACTCTCGACTCGAAAGATCATGAGTACCAAAGCAAGATCCGGAGCACAACATGTCAAAACGTGACACTCAACAGCGTATATATCTTCCATTGAAAGATAGTCTTCCTATTATCTTTCTCTGCTCGACCGTTTCTTTTTTCAGTCTCAATACCTACGCAACCACGACGGTCGATACGGGCTCGCTCTCCATCGATTCGAGCACCCCTGTTGACGACTACAACGTCCTCAATGGCGGAAAACTGCAGGCAAACGGGGCAACCACCAGCTTTATCACCGCTCAAAATCAGGGGCAGTTGCAGATTACCGGGTCGCAGACCGACGCGATCACCCTCCAGCAAAACTCCCTGCTCAATCTGAGCGCAAGTACAGTCTTCAGCTCAACCAGGGCCGGCATCAGCATTTTCGGCACGGCAGCTGGCAGGACGAACCTGATCTCCGACTCGTCGGTCACCAGCACCGCCGCCGAAGGCCTGGTCCTGACTGCGCAGACGCTGCCTGACGGTACCTTTTTCGGCAACTCGGTGGCCGATGTGTCTAATAGCGCCATCACCGGCACCACGGCCGGTGTGCGCATGACCACGGAGTCGACGCTGACCCTGGCAAACTCCGGCGTCACCGGCACCGCGACCGGAAGTGCGGGCATCCAGATGTTCAGCGGCACCGTCAGCGCCAGCAACAGCCTTATCACTGGGGAAAGAGCCGGCATCTCCATGAGCAGCTCCGATGCGGGGCGCTTCACCGATGCGTCGCTGACCCTGGACGGCTCGAGTGTCGTCGGCAAAACCGGGCCGGCACTCGAAGTGCTCGGCGGTGTCAACGCCAATATCACCGTGCAGAACGGCAGCACCCTGTCCGCCGGCAATGGCACTTTGCTGAACGTCACCGGCAACAGCAACGCCGTCTTTACCGCCGACAACAGCGTCCTGACCGGTGACATCGTCGCCGACGCCGGCAGTAGCGCCGATGTCACGTTGCGCAACAACGCCCACCTGACTGGCCAGTTGACCAATGTCGCCAAGCTCGGACTGGACAGCGGCGCCACCTGGCACATGGTTGACAGCGCCAGCGTCGGCGATGTGACGATGAACGGCGGCATCATCGACTTCGCCAGCTCGGGTACCGATTTCCGCAGCCTGACCCTGGCCAGCCTGGCGGGCACGGGTGGTACGTTCAAGATGAGTGCCGACTTCGCCGCAGGCGGCACCGACTTCCTGCACGTCACTGGCAATGCCACCGGCGATCACCAGTTGGCGATCAGCGCCAGCGGCGTCGACCCCCTCGCCGATGTCAACCTGCATGTAGTCCAGACCGGTGGCGGCGATGCCAAGTTCTCGCTGCTCGGCGGCCCGGTGGACCTGGGCACCTGGTCCTACGACCTGCTGCAAACCGACCCGAACAACTGGTACCTGAATGCCGCCAGTCGCACGCCTAGCCCCAGCACGCGCTCGGTCCTGGCGCTGTTCAATACCGCCCCGACCGTCTGGCTGGGCGAGTTGACCACCCTGCGCACACGGATGGGCGAAGTGCGCATGAACGAAGGCAATACCGGCTTCTGGATGCGGACCTACGGTAACAAGTACAACGTTTCCGCCGCCTCGGGTACCGAATACAACCAGACCCAACGTGGCTTCACCCTCGGTGCCGATGCGGCCCTGCCTTACGGTGACGGCCAATGGCTGGCGGGGGTGATGGCCGGTTTCAGTGACTCCGACCTGGTGCTCAATCGTGGCAGCGGCGGTACTGTGAAGAGTTACTACATCGCACCTTATGCCACCTGGAAGGACGCAAAAACCGGTTACTACTTCGATGCTGTGACAAAACTCAACCGTTTCAACAATGAAGCGAATGTCCAGATGAGCGACGGCCGGCACGCCAAGGGTTCCTACAGCAACACCGGCGTGGGTGCCTCCGTGGAGTTCGGCAAGCACATCACCCTGGACAACGATTACTTCGTCGAACCTTACAGCAAGCTGTCCGGCGTGGTGATTCAGGGCCAGAGCTACGACCTGGACAACGGCCTGCAGGCCAAGGGCGACCGTGCCTATTCACTGCTGGGCAGCGTCGGCAGCACCGTCGGGCGTAATTTCGTCTGGGGCAAGGAGCGCGTCGTGCAGCCTTACCTGCGCGCCGCCGTCAGCCATGAGTTCGCCAACAACAACCAGGTAAAGGTCAACAACAATACCTTCGATAACGATCTGTCCGGTTCCCGTGTCGAGCTGGCCACGGGCATGAGCGCCACGCTCTCCAAGGAAACCCGGGTCTACAGCGAGATCGGCTACGGCGACGGCAAGAATATCAGCCAGCCCTGGGCCGCCAGCGTCGGCTTCAGCTACAGTTTCTAAACCTGCCTGCCGGACGGCGCTGACGTCCGGCAACCGGGCCTGGGGCTCTGCCCAGGCCCGGTATCCAGGGACTGAATTCGGACGTTGGATCGCCAGCCCCTACACCAGCCCCTCATCAATCACCAACACCAGCTTCCCTGCCACCTGGTTACTCGCCAGCGTCTCGAACGCCGCCTCGGCATCCCTGATCGGAAAGGCCTTGGCCAACTGCGGACTCAGGCGCTTCTCGGCAAACAATGGCCAGACATGCTCACCCAGGTCACGCAGCAGATCGGCCTTGAACTGATCGTTGCGACTACGCAAGGTCGAACCCAGCAACTGGATCCGCTTGGCGAGGATCTTCGCCAGGTCCAACTGGGTTTCCCGACCGCCCATCAGGCCGATCAGCACCCACCGCCCGTCAGCTGACAAAAGTTTCACGTTCAGCGCGGCGTAGTTCGCGCCCACCGGATCGAGGATCACATCGAAGGGAGCGAAGTCGCTCAAGCCCTCGATATCCTCACCCCGCACCGCCCCACCCTGGGCCCCCAGCGCCTCGCAATAGGCCAGCCGATCCGCCGAACCGACACTCACCCAGGAGGGGTTGCCGAAGGCCTTGCACAGTTGGATCGCCGCCGAGCCGACACCACTGGCCCCGGCGTGCAGCAGCACTTTTTCCCCGGGCTTGAGGCCCGCCAGTTGAAACAGATTCAACCACGCGGTGGCGTAGACCTCAGGCAGCGCGGCCGCTTCAAGCAGGCTCAGGCCTTCCGGCACCGGCAACACATGCCGTCCGTCGACCACCACTTCCTCGGCCATGCCGCCGCCGGCCAGCAACGCGCAGACCCGATCGCCGACCTGCCAGGACGCCCCCGGCCCGACTTCGCTGATCACCCCGGAACACTCCAGACCCAGGACCTGGCTGGCCCCCGGCGGCGGCGGATACAGCCCGGCTTTCTGCAACAAATCGGCGCGATTGAGTCCCGCCGCCGCCACCCGGATCCGAACCTGTCCCACATCACACGTCGGACTCGGCTCTTCAACCCACTCCACTTGACCGTCAACGCCTTGCAATGCTTTCACAG
>JACXTT010005095.1_pt1 | contig 19217 bp, 16 predicted proteins | sample 9270951 | NCBI WGS metagenome assembly JACXTT01 (sample SAMN15532306, study PRJNA645909) | rock metagenome | isolation source: weathered quartz diorite | place: Puerto Rico | collected 2017-06-21 | reverse complement strand
GCAATGCGATTTCGATCGGCTGCCCGGGATTTATGCCGGTGTGGCGCCCGATCAGCTCAGCTTCGACATGCGGCGTTCTCACCGGGCCGACGGCAATGGCCGGGGAGGCAATCGACAGCCAGGCAATCATTGTTGCCGCTAGCAGGCGCGGGATATTCGGCTGAGGCATGGTCCAGGGTTTCTTGTAAATCTCTTTCGACGGGCAATGGCCGACAATGTTCGCGCCGAACGCAAATATCGAACTATTGAGGCGCCCCCGGGGAATTGGTGCCCACAGTCTGGATTGAACAGACGACCTACCGCTTACAAGGCGGTTGCTCTACCACTGAGCTATGCGGGCGAACGTAATCTAGCGACAAAAAAGCCGCGCTGCCGGGCGCGGCTTTTGAAAGCGTGGTGCCGAAAAGAGGAGTCGAACCTCCGACCTTCGCATTACGAATGCGCTGCTCTACCAACTGAGCTATTTCGGCAATTGGCTTGCCACAAATCCAAGCCCGATATGGTAACAGCCCGGCAAGTTTTTTTCCACTACTTGGCGGTCCGTCAAACTTTCATCACATTCGCTAGCAGCCTGCTAGGTGACATTTTCAGGGTCACCCGCAGGATCATAGGATCAATTGTCGCCTTTGATCGATTTATAGGTACGCGTGCGAATTTGGGAAATAGGAATCACAGGGGGCTGTACTGAAAAATCTGACGTTGCGCCACCATCTAAACGTATCGCACCTATCACAACTGTTACTGGTTTGTCGCCAACAAGTACAGTGCCAACTATTGGCGTCGGTGGGAGTCCCCCACCCGCGAAGACACCAGAAGCTGTCCCGCCGCAAATGCCGTTAGTAGTACCAATAATTCCGGACCCGTTGAACAGCCCAAGAGCATATCCGCGGGCCTCCCCTAGCACTGACCCGCAAGACTGTGTCTGGACTATCGGCCGGTTCGTGCTGAAGTAAATCGTTCCACCGACAATGACGGGCGAGGTCACGCCCTGCTCGCCGCGACCGGCGTTGAGGTCACGGTACCAGCCGTTCTTGCTTGCGTTTGAGGCCGATAAAAAAGTGTCACTGCCACACGTTGTGCTTGAAGGTTCGGTGAAATTGATCATAGTCGACCCATCCAAATTAACCGCCGCAGTCGATGCGGGCAAGGTTAGGTCATCCTTGTAAACATAAACCCTGTTTACTATTGGCGTCGTGTAAGGATAGTTCGTTATTAGCGGCCGCTCTCTATCCCCTGACACAATTGCCAAAAATGCGTTCGTGCCATTCTGGAAAATAGCTGGCGCATATTGAAACCTGCGCCCGCCACTGTTTGTATAGGCAATTTTTCGCATGGTCCAATTGGCACTAGTCAACGGCACAGCTGTTACAGGTCCGTCCACCAAGTCGATACGATAAATACTGCCTCCCGTATCGGCAGCATACACATAATCTGCCAGCCCATCATTGTTCACATCGATGAAAGCGATATCCGCGATTACACTTCGATCGGTAGAGAACGTGCGAATAATATCCCCCGTATCGGCGTTAATCAGATAGATCAATCGTCCCTTCGCAGAGCCACAAAACTTGATGGCGGAGTCGAGATCCTCGCAATTGTCGTAGCCCCCACCCATTACAAGCACAGGGGTTGTAGAGGAAAAGCCCTTTATGAATGCAAGGCTGGGCACAGACCATGTCTGCCCAATATCTGCGTAGCTGGATCCACCGGTCGTACAGCCCGTATCATCCGCTAAATCCGGACAACCATGGCGCCACTTCAAGACGGGGTTCGAGGGATTGGTTACATCAAAACCGTATACCATACGGCCACCACGGCGCTGCGTCGGATAAATCCAAACTTTGCTGTTATCTTTTTTCTGGTAGATACCAAATGATCCATCAAAGAAGTAATCTTTTGGCGCACTGGTGAGGCCGAGCGAAACAATACTTGGATAGCTTATTAAGGGGGTGTTGTCCTTCAGGCGCTGCAGTTTTGGGAAAAATTCTGGCGCAATAAACGCCCATCGTTCTTCACCAGTACTGCCATTCAAAGCATGTAAAAGTCCATCATTGCTTCCATAAAAGACCGTTATTGCATCCGTTCCGGCAGTGCCATAGTTAACCGCCAACGGCCGAGAATGCACCAAGTCGCCGTGGATTGATGGCCGGGTAACACTTGTTGAGGGGCCGCCAGACCCGGTGTCATTGTTGATGTCTTTGCCCTGCGCGAAGCCGACCACATTATTTACCGCTTGATCAGAAAGGCCGCTTGTCGCTGCGCTAAATGTCGCCAAAGACCCACCACTATAGGTCAGAATGTTCCTGTTAAAAACATATGTGGCAGTGGCCGCAGCCGCGTTATTACCTTTGCGCAATACTTCAGCAGCTCCACCTTTTTCCACCTGCGGTCCATCGGGCAAATCCGAATAAGCAGTACCAGCCGCGATTGTGCCGCAACGCGAGGCAGGATCAGGATTGATAGGACTCAACAAATTTGCCCAGTAACTACCGGAATCCGTTGTCCAATACGCAACTGCGCAATCATCGATAAAGCCCGTTTGCGTATTCTCCGTTGTGTTGCCGTTTACATCGACAAGCGCGAGACTGCCATTGACGTAACCGATTGAATACCGTTTGAGATTTCCAAACCAACGTGGGTTGGCATCCGGGTCGGGTCTGAAAGAACCAATGTATACCTGATTAGCGAAATCGGAACGATTTGATGCGCTGATTGGCAAAGTTGCCGAAGCGAATCCCGTATTAATGGATTGAATTTCCGCAAGAATTTTCCGCAAGGCGGCAAGAATTTGCGCCTCATTATTCGCAACGAAATATTTTCCACCGCCAGCACGGGCCATGCTTTGCAATAGCGCCGAAACGCTCGTGTTTTGCTGCGCGTTGAACACGTCGATTGTGTAGGTGGTAATGGCCTGCTTGATCTGATCTGTACCGCTTTGTCGATTGATAGCCTTCGCTTGATGCATAAAGCGCGCCCATTCGTCAGCATAGGCTCCATCAGTGGGGATATAGGTAGAACCGGTTGGCGTACTAACGGACGAACTCACGGTCCCGACGACCATATAGCGCGCACCGGAAGTACACAATCCTGCGGTCGCCGTTGCAGTGCCGCCCGTACACCCGCCGTTATAGCTCGAGCAGGCGGAAGAGAACTGCGTTGAAAACGCCGCATCTGTTGCGCTGGCATAGCAAGCAGTGGTGTTACCCAGGAAAGTAGTGGTCGTAGTGACTCCTAGCTTCGTCGTGGTTGTTACCGAAGGAGTCGCCGTTTGCTTCACATCGTATTTGTAGTTCGGCGAGGTGGTTACCGTTGACGCTGAGGGAAACGCCGTTTGCGTGACCTTGACCTTATTTGTGCTTTGACCGCATGACGCGTCTAGAACGCCTGAGTACGTGCACGTATAGGTGGTTGTTACAGTTTGATTTCCTGAGGTAACAACAGTCGTTGCTGGACAGGTGAGGCCCGCATTGTCGCCAGACGCCTGCCAGTTGCCGTTACCTGAGTTGAGGCTTTTGTAACAAGTCGTCGTCACAGCAGATGAGCTCGAAGACGCTGGACTGCTCAGCACTGGTGAGCCCGCGGTGCCCGGGCAATTTTGGGTAGCGGTCAAACTTGGACTGCTGCTGACTAATGCGTAGGAACAACTGTAGGAAGTAATAGTCGTGACTCCACCAACGGTCGTAGTGGTACCGCCAGGACAGCTCATGCCACCCTGGTCGGCCCCTGATGTAACTGCTGCGCTCGCTGTTGTTCCGCTGGAGTAGCAAGACGAGACACCGCCTGCCGTAGTTACGGGCGTTCCCGCCGTTGGGCCAACCGTTGTTGTTGTACCGCCAGAGTTGGTGTTCCCATAAACCGCAAAGCGGCTAGTGCCAGACATACAGGCATCGAGTGATGTAGTTGTGTTGCTCGCACTGCAACTGCAACTATCGTACGAACCTGAGCTACATTGGGTCGTGTAATCGGACGTCGCGCAAGACGACAAGGCAGAATAGCATTGTGACGTATAGCCGAGATTGGTATTCGTCGTGCTCGTCGTCGTGGTGTAGTTCTGGTAAGGCAATTGCGGACTGATACTTCCACCCAGGCTCACCAGAGCAGCGCCATTTGCCGTGGTATCGCTGGGCACCGTACCCTGCGCGTTATTGGCAATAAAGATAACAAAATTACGCCCGCAGGAGTTTGCGTCCGACAATGGTGACGCAAAGGTCGTGTAATTGGCGGTATAACCGTTTGAATCCGCAATGCTGGAAACGACAGAAGAGCTAGGAGCAACCGTACTGGCACCGGAAAAATAGTTAAAGGCTGAATACATCAGATCGCCATAACCGAAACTCGACGACACCTTTTCAGTCGAGGAGTTGATGTTGTTGTAGATCGTATCCATCGAAGTTGCAAAAATAGTCTTGTTCGAGGCATCAAGAGGGGCAATCGCCTTGCGAATAAAACCGCCACTATTGCCGTTTCCAGCTGTCGCATACTCCATCAATCCCAAGTTTACGTTGGCAGTCGAACCATTAATCAAGGTTTTGATAGCGCTGGCTTCAGACTGCCCCTGGACAACACCCCCCGGCCATTTTTGCGAGGCCCTAGACCAGTTCGCATCGTTTTCCAGAATGATAAGAATCTTCGGGTTTTGTGCGGCACCCGCGCTGGAACCCACAAAAATATCGATATCTTCTGCAATGCAGTGAAATGAGGCAAAGGCAGAAATCAGCCCAGTTGCCAGCACTTTTAGAATCGTTGCGCATTTCATGGCGGTATTCCTTTTTACGTAACGCCGAAACTTCAGTAGTTACAAAACTGCGATCGTGCTTAGCTGCAAGTAACCAATTTACAAACGTTATCAGTAGGGACTTGAATCGCAACCCCCTGATGCAATTCAACGCTTGTAGACGTTGTAGCTTCCGTTGCTACAACTTTTAAGTCATAGAGCGCAGATGCACAAAGGGAGTTATTGCTTGACGTACCTTCAATGGCAAACCCGCCTTGGTTTGTCCCAACTCCGCAACCAGATTGACCAGGATCGTAGATATTGATTGCGCCGTTCTTCTTGATGTAAGCCTGAACGATTGTCGGCGTCACCGTGACATTGACCAGCGCTTTTCCATCCCCATTTACATCAACGGTGGCCGTACTGGCTACCGTGGTGCCGAGCGGGGAGCTAACAGCAGCCTCAATTCTCGTTTCAGCCGCACGCACTGTTTCGTTGCGAAACTGCATATTGCCCACCACCTGCATATTGCTCTTACCCAGATTAAAGCTGGTGACCGCCATCAGGGTAAGCAAAATCAGCATAATTAAACCGATGATCAGGGTCGCGCCCTTCTGGGATTTGATGGAGCGAATTTTCATGGCGTTCTCCGACTAGCCGGGTTTTCAAGCCGAACAACACTGTTATAAACATGCCGTTTAAAAGCGTCATTGAATGGACCAACGGTATTATTTGTTCCGTCGGCATTTTGACCGAGCCCGTAGGTCTTGCCATCAACATATCCGGGCGACGCCTCGGTATTTCGAGCCAGGATGTTCAGCTTGACTGCATAGGTATTAAGCCAGTTCAGCACGCAAGATTTTCCCGAACAGGAGTTGAAGGCGCTCGGGTTTGCAGTAAAGGCATCAACAATGCCGTCCGCAGTGTTGAGAGGGCCACCCGTGTAATCGACGCCGTACTCAAGTTGCAGGTTTTCGATTCCTTCCACCAAAGGCACAATCGTAAACCCGCTTGAGCCCAGCTCGGCTCGCTTAAGGGTCGGCACGCCATCTGTGCCCACATTGTTATTGGCAACAAAATAAATGCGAACCATGTAGCGACTGAAGTCCGCAATTGTGCTGCAATTCACTTTATGCATGAACATCGTGGCGGCGGACGTATCCGTACTCAAGACAAAGTAGTGCAAGTAATCGACACCACTGCCGTTATTGATGAGTTCGCCATTCGCGTAGCAATTCGACGCCTGAAAATAAGGCACACCAGCTATCGCTGAATCGCATCCGGCGCCGGCAACTGGCCCAGCAACACAGGTACTAATTCGACGGATGACGACAATATCGGTACCTGCCCGCACATCGCTGATACAACTCGGAATACTCGATGCGTTATCAACGCCTTGAATATGATAGAAGAAGGAATTCATCCAGCTACTCGGGTTGCCGCTCAACGTTGTATTGCAGGGGTCAGGCATTGCACTTACCGTATCCAGCGGCGAAAAACCAGGCTTGATGATCAGTTGATAAGGGTCAAAACTTGAAAGGTATCCCGCCAAGCGTAAATCTTCACTCAGAATAGACATTGCATATCGTCCATTCTCGATTTGCCGATTGTTGCGTTCCACCTCGTTGCGCGCCTGGCTGCTTTGGGTAAACACAGTTGCCAAGGCCGCAAGGATCAGCAAACCTAAAGTAATACCGATCATCAACTCAACTAGCGAGAAACCACCCTGCTGAACGCGGTCCATTTTTCGTTTCAAGGAAATATTCATCAATTTTCCAATTGTCACTGGCACGAAGGCAAGCCGATAGAAACCTGCGTCGATATCGCGCGGCGCTGGCGTTCATCGCCAAACAGGTTTTGACCGCAACTCACGCTGGGAGCGTTGGTCTTGTTGGTTCCTTGCCATACAACCGTGACAAGGTAAACACCCGGCTGGCAAACACCAGCTGCCGGATTTGCGGCTGTGACTTGGGTAATGCAGCCGCGCGCGCCCTCCATGCCCCCAATTTTAGAGCCAGCCTTGACCTCCGCCGCCCCCTTCAATTCATTACTCCATTCGCAAATGTCTCTCACCACGCCGATCGCCTGCGCCGAACAATCGGCAGGCTGTGTGTCACCTGTGCCAATCGTACTTGCCGTTACATATGTGGCCGCGGCAGCGCGGTTGGTGGTTATGCGATCAACCATGTCATTCATCAACAACACGGCCTGCGCCCGTTGATAGGATTCCAGTTCCGAAAAAAGGATTTGGCCCTGCAGTCCAGCAAGTCCCAGAAGACCGATCGACAGAATCACGATCGTCACCAACACCTCAATCAGCGTGGAGCCTATCTGTTTTTGGCGATTGCGCTTGTTCATAGTTGGGTTCTTGAGTGTTAACACGCGGACGCCTTTACATAGGGTCGCCCCGACAAATCGACCGTTACACATTTATGAGACGTAGAACCGGCCGCCCCTATATCGAAAGACGGAGAAGCCATACCAGAAAGGCGTCCAGAACTCTGATAAACAATATTTGCGGGACCTGTTACTGTTAACAAATTGAACCCTGAATGCTCTTCAAGATTGGTGCCTGGATTGTTCGGATCGGCAATCGTCCATCCGCTTTGCCAAGACCCGGCGGTTACCGGCGCAAGAGTTACATTGGTGTTGCGTTTAATTGCTTCGCTTCGCGCCCGAACAAGAGAAAGCTGGAGATCGGTGGCCATGGCACGCATCCGTTGCGTCTTGACGAAATCGTTGAATGAAGGCACTGCAGCGGCCGAGAGGATTGCAAGAATCGCTATGACAATCAACATCTCAACTAGCGTCACGCCCAGCTCGGTATTTTTCCTTAGCTTCGAATGTCTGCCCAGCTTGATCATGGGCGCCACTACCAAGATCCGTAGGCAGTGCCGGTAGGCGTCTTGGCACCAGCTTGGTTAATCGTCAATACCGGCTCGTTGTAGGCATTCTGCGTACCTTGCGGTGTTGCCGTTATGGTGAACCCTGGAGGTGGACCGAGGGTTGTCGTCACAACCGGCGTGCCGTAATAGGTCAGTACGTTGGCGGGTACCGGCGAGGTGCTTCCGAACAACGTTGCCAAATCAGGTGCATAAGCACGATTGTCGAGGTAATACTGAGTTTGGCGCTGCGCGACGTTAAGCAAATACGCTTGAGCGTCGGCACGATGAGCGCGCAGGGTGTATCGGATGTAATTGGGGTATGCAATTGCCGTCAGGATGCCAATGACCACGACGACGATCATCAGCTCGATCAGCGAAAAACCCTTGACGTGCTGCGCTTGAACCCGGTTTTCCAGAAAATTTTGCATTTTTCTTCCCTTTTGTTGAGCGAACTCTAATTTAACGCCTTTTCGATAGCGAAGTCGTCCGACAAGCGGGAGCCGCCCCGGAATAAGTGGCGCGGGGACCATCGGCAGCAACCGATGGCGCCCTGAATGGCGATTCAGGCGGCGCGGTGGAACGGTTACCACCGCGGCCGATGCTAGGCGCCGGCGGGCGCGCTGCCCAGCCCCTTGGGCAGGGGGAAGGTGATGCTCTCGGTAATGCCGTCCAGCTCGCGCACGCTTTGCGCGCCCAGGGATTTGAGTTTGGCGATGACGTCCCTGACCAGCACTTCCGGGGCGGAGGCGCCCGAGGTGACGCCGACACGCTTCTTGCCCATGACCCATTCGATCTTGAGTTCATCCGCGCTGTCGACCTGATGGGTTTCGCAGCCCAGCAGGTCGGCCAGCTCGCGCAGGCGGTTGGTATTGGAACTGGTGCGCGAGCCGACGACGATGACGACCTCTACCTGCGGCGCCATGAACTTCACGGCATCCTGGCGGTTTTGCGTGGCGTAGCAGATGTCGTCCTGCTTGGGACCGATGATGCCGGGAAATTTCCGGCGCAGGGCATCGATCACCCTTTGCGCATCGTCCACGGACAATGTGGTCTGCGTCACATAGGTCAGTCGGCTGCTGTCGGCAATTTCCAGTTTGGCGACGTCGTCCTCGGTCTCGACCAGGTACATGCCGGCGTCCGACTGGCCCATGGTGCCCTCAACCTCGGGGTGGCCGTCGTGGCCGATCATCACCACCTGGTAACCCTCGGCGCGTTTCTTGGCGACTTCGATATGCACCTTTTTCACCAGCGGACAGGTCGCGTCGAATACCTGGAAGCCACGGGCATCGGCCTCGTGGCGAATCGCTTTCGATACGCCATGGGCGCTGAAAATCAGGGTGGCGCCCTTGGGCACATCGGCGAGGTCTTCGATGAAAATCGCGCCCTTGCTGCGCAGATCGTCGACGACGAATTTGTTGTGCACGATTTCATGGCGCACATAAATCGGCGCGCCATGCAGCTTCAGCGCGCGCTCGACGATTTCGATGGCGCGATCGACCCCGGCGCAGAAGCCGCGGGGGTTGGCGAGCAGGATTTCAGTGTCTTCCATGGTCCAGCCTCTGACTAAATTTTAAGCAATCCGGCGACAATCAGGATTTGAAACTCCAGCATTGGCGCGCTTTTCCAAGCACTTTTGCTCCGAAAGGCGCGCCAATGCTGGGGTTTCACTTTTCAAATATCTGTTCCCGGGTAACCGAAGCGTTCCTCTTTCCAAGGATCGGCCTCGTTATGATAGCCGCGCACTTCCCAGAAACCGGGGCGATCCTGCTCGTGGAACTCGATGCCGGAAATCCATTTTGCACCTTTCCAGGCGTAGCGTTTCGGCACCACCATGCGCGCCGGCCAGCCATGCTCCATCGACAGCGGTTCGCCGAACACCCGATGCGCGATCAGCACATCGTCGTCGAGCAGGGCTTCCAGCGGCAGATTGGTGGTGTAGCCGTCGAAGCCGTGCAGGGTCACGAATTGCGCGGCGTCATGAGGCTGCGCCAGCATCACCAGTTCGCGCGCCAGCACGCCTTCCCAGTTCATGTCGAGTTGCGACCAGCGCGTCACGCAATGCATATCGGCCAGGACTTTCGATTGTGGCAGCGCCATGAAGGCCTTCCAATCGAGGGTGGTTTCGTTCTGCACCAGGCCGAACAATTTCAGTTTCCAGGTGGCGCGATCGACCGCGGGCCGCACGCCCATATCGAGCACCGGGAAATCCGTCACCCGCTTCTGTCCGGCGGGGATACGCGCGTCCACGGAAATTTTGCCGGGCTTCATGCCCTGCTCGATATTGCGTTTCGCCAGCGCCGTCTTGGCCTCGATGATTTTTGCCCAGTTGCTCACGACGGTTCTTTCTTCGCCGCCCCGGCTTTGGGCTTGCGAAAGGAATCCCAGATCAGCAGGCCCGCGCCCAGACAGATGGCGGAGTCCGCGATATTGAACGCCGGCCAGTAGTAACCCGCGACATGCCACTGCACGAAATCGACGACATGACCGTAGGCGACGCGATCGTAAAGATTGCCGAATGCCCCGCCGATCACCAGCGCCAGCGCGGCCGACAGCAGGCGGTTGTGCGCATTGTTTTTCATCATCCACAACAATACGAGCGTGATGACGACGGTGATGACGATGAAAAATTCGCGCTGCCACCCAGAGGCATCCGCCAGAAAACTGAAGGCCGCGCCCTTGTTGTAGGCCAGCACCAGATTGAAAAACGGCAGCAGGTATTTCGATTCGCCGTAGTGGAAATTGGCGACGATCATGTTCTTGCTGATCTGGTCGAGCACGATCACCAGCGCACTCAGCGCCAGCCAGCGCAGCCAGGCGAAGCGGGGGGATCGATCAGGCATGGAATCGACTCTCGCCGCCACCGAACAGATTGCTCACGCAGCGCCCGCAGATGGTCGGATGCTCGGCGCTTGCGCCCACATCGGCGCGGTAATGCCAGCAACGCTCGCACTTGGGATGCGCGCTGGCCTCGACCTTTACCTCGATGTCGGTAACGTTCACCGATTCGACGACCTTTGCCTGCGAGGTGATGAAGACAAAGCGCAGATCGTCCTCGAAGGACCGCAACAGGGGCAGTTCTGCGCCCGAGGTGGTCAACACCACTTCCGCCTGCAGGGGCGACCCGATTTTGCCGGCCGTGCGCGCTTCCTCCAGCTGTTTGGAAACGATGGCGCGTACCTCGCGCAAGCCGGCCCAGCGCGCCTTCAGCGCCTCAGCGCCTTGCACATGCGGCATCGTGTAGTAAGAATGCAGGAACACGCTATCTCCACCATCCCGGTCTCTTCCGGGATGGTGCACCGCCCAGATTTCTTCCGCCGTGAACGACAGCACCGGCGCGATCAGACGCGTCAGCATTTGCAGTAGATGATGCAAGGCGGTCTGCGCGGCGCGACGCGGTTTCGAGTTCGCGCCGGTGGTGTAGAGACGGTCTTTCAAAATATCGAGATAAAAGCCGCCTAGGTCTTCCGAGCAGAAGTTCTGCACCTGCTGCATGGCCGGCTGGAATTCATAGCGATCGTAATGGCCGAGCACACGCTGCTGCAGATCATGGCCAAGCACCAAGGCATAGCGGTCGATCTCGAGCAATTCCGCAATCGGCAAGGCATCCTTGGCCGCATCGAAATCGGCGGTATTGGCAAGCAGGAAGCGCAGGGTGTTGCGAATGCGCCGGTAGCTTTCAACCACGCGTTTCAGGATTTCATCCGAGATCGACAGCTCGCCGGAGTAATCGGTGGTGCCGACCCAGAGGCGCAGGATTTCGGCGCCGAGGGTATCCGAGATTTTTTGCGGCAGCACGGTATTGCCCAGGGATTTGGACATCTTCTTGCCTTGGCCGTCGACCGCGAAACCATGCGTCAACAGGCTCTTGTACGGCGCACGATCATTCAGCGCACAACTCACCAGCAGCGAGGAGTGGAACCAGCCGCGATGCTGGTCGGAGCCCTCGAGATACAGATCGGCCTGCGCCGGTTTGCCATCGGTGTCGGCCTGCATCAGCGAGGGCGTGGTCGCCATCACGGTATTGAAGGTTGAGCCGGAATCGAGCCATACGTCGAGCGTATCGTTGATCTTGTCGTAGTGCTTTGCGTCCGCACCGAGCAGCTCTTCAGTCGTGATGCGCTGCCAGGCCTCGATGCCTTCTTTCTCAACGCGATCCGCTACTTTCCCCAGCAGCTCAAGCGTGCGCGGATGGAGCTCGCCGGTTTCCTTGTGCAGGAAAAACGGGATCGGCGTGCCCCAGTTGCGCTGCCGCGAAATGCACCAGTCCGGGCGGTTGGCGATCATGCCGTGCAGCCGCGCCTTGCCCCAGTCCGGATAGAAATGCGTGGCGTCGATGGCGGCCAGCGCGAGCTCGCGCAGCGTCCTGGTTTCGCCCCTGGCGGCGAGGTCCATGCCGATGAACCATTGCGCGGTGGCACGAAACACCGTCGGCGTTTTATGACGCCAGCAATGCGGATAGGAATGTCTGAAATTGTTCGAGTGAAACAGCGCGCCGGCGGCTTCGATGGCCTTGACGATTTCCGGCTGCGCTTTCCAGATATTGAGGCCGCCGAACAGCGCGAGGCTCGGCACATACTGGCCATTGCCCATCACCGGGTTGAGGATCTCCTCGTTCTTCATGCCATAGCGTTTGCAGGTCTTGAAGTCATCCTCGCCATACGCGGGCGAGGAATGGACGATGCCGGTGCCGGTATCGAGAGTCACGTAGTCGGCAAGGTTGACGGGCGAGAGACGATCGTAGAACGGGTGCTTGAATTTCATTCCCTCGAGCAATCTCCCCTCAAAAGCACCGTGCAACCATTCGGCGCCATCCGCGCTAAGACCATATTTTTGAAATAGCCCGCGCGCGAGGTCGTGTGCAACGAGAAGATATCCTCTCGTTGTTTCCATCAACGTATATTTGTGGTCAGGGTGAACGTTTAAGGCTTGATTTGCAGGAATTGTCCACGGCGTTGTTGTCCAAATGACAGCGTAAAGCGGCTTCGTCAAAACATCTTCTCGCCCAGAAATTTCGGCTAAACGGGCTCTTTCGCTATCGAGAATTGGAAAGCCCACATCAATGGCCGTGGAATTCTTGTCCTCGTATTCCACTTCCGCTTCCGCCAATGCTGACTGGCAATCAAAGCACCAGTTGACCGGCTTGAGGCCGCGATAGACATAGCCACGTTCGAACAGCTTGCCGAGGGTGCGGATTTCCGCTGCCTCGGTGGCGAAGTTCATGGTCTTGTAGGGATGGTCCCAATCGCCCAGCACACCGAGGCGCATGAAATCCTTCTTCTGCAATTCGATCTGCGATTCGGCATGCGCCCGCGCAAAGCTCTGCACTTTTTCGACCGGCAGATTCTTGCCATGCTGCTTTTCGACAAAGATTTCGATCGGCATGCCGTGGCAGTCCCAGCCCGGCACATAGACCGCATCGAAGCCGGCCAGCTGGCGCGACTTGACGACAACGTCTTTCAGGATCTTGTTGACGGCATGGCCGATATGGATGGCCGCGTTGGCGTAGGGCGGGCCGTCATGCAGGATGAACTTGGGCTTGCCCTTTGACGCGGTGCGAATCTTTTCATACAGCTTCTGCTGCTGCCACTGCACGATCCAGCCCGGCTCGCGTTTAGCGAGATCGCCGCGCATCGGGAATGGCGTATCAGGGAGATTCAGGGTCGATTTGTAATCGGTTTTGCTGTCCATCGGGTGGTTTCCTCAAGTGCTGCGCAAGAGTCGGCGGGCCTCGTCACAATCGCGATGCATTTGCACCACGAGCGCGTCAAGGCTCGCAAAGTTCTGTTCGTCGCGGACTTTTTCGATGAACTCGACCTCCACGCGTTTGCCGTAGAGATCGCCTGAGTAATCGAAGAGGAAGACTTCCAAATGGTGGCGGCCATCGTATGCAGTTTGGTTCCTGACGGCCGGATTGGTGCCAAGATTGGCCACACCCGACAGCGTGTTGCCGACCTTGCTCGCCACTCCCTCGAGCCCGCGAGTTACAAGGCGCAATTTTACCGCAAACACCCCGGCGAGTGCGGGTTTTCGGCCGCCGAGGCTCACATTGGCCGTCGGAAATCCCAGGGTGCGCCCAAGTTTTTTGCCGTGTGTCACCCGGCCGATGATGGAATAGCGATGGCCGAGCATATGTGCCGCGGTATCCAGTCGGCCAGCCGTCAGTGCCTCGCGCACGGCGGTGGATGAAATGCGCAGCTTGTCGGTCTCATCGACAATATCGGCCATGGTTTCCACTGCAAAGCCCTGCATGCGACCCGCTGTGCGCAAGGCGCCAATATCGCCGGCCCGTTTGGCGCCGAAGCGGAAATCCTCGCCGACCATCAGCCAGCGCACTTTCATCGCTGTCAGGCGAGCGATGAAATCCTGGGGCGACTGCGCGGCAAAGGCGACGTTGAAGGCAGGCATGAAAACGTGGCACATCCCGGCGTTGTAAAACGCGGCCAATTTTTCGGTGTTGCTCATGAGTCGCGGCGGCGCCAGCGAGTCATCGCCGCGCATTCGCGCGAAGTATTCCCGCGGCAGGGGATAAAAACTGAGCGCACAGGGGATAAAGCCGCCCGCCTTTGCCGCCGCGACGGTCGCCTGCAAGATGGCCTGATGGCCGCGATGCAACCCGTCGAAATTGCCGATCGCCAGCGCCAATCCGGTCGCACCTTCAACCGGCTCCAGCTTGCGGTGCAGCCGCAGCGTCAAATTTCGATTAGTCGCCATGCTCATGCCCGCTTGGCAAAATCGCGCAGGCGAAAACCCATCAGCCACAGGCTGGCGAAATAGATGAATGCGCCGGCAACAATTACCCACGCCAGATGCAGGATGCGCGCGACATTCGGCATGGCCAGCCAGACCGCATCCTCGCCGGCCATGAAAAACAGGGTCACCGCCATCACATAAAGCGCCACGAAAAGCTTCAGCAGAAACACCAGCCATTCCGGTTGCGGCGTGAATATTTTCTGGCGGCGCATGAAGAAATACAGCAGGCCGGCGTTGACGCAGGCGCCCAAGCCGATCGACAGTGCCAGTCCTGCATGCGCAAACAGCGGCACGAAGGCCAGATTGAACAACTGCGTGACCACAAGGGTGAAAATGGCGATTTTCACCGGCGTCTTGATGTTCTGGCGGGCGTAATAGCCGGGCGCCAGAATCTTGACGAGGATGATGCCGCTGAGCCCCAAGGAATAGGCGACAAGGGCTGCGCGCGACATCATCACATCCTTCGCGCCGAACTGGCCGTGCTGCAATATAGTGGAAATCAGCGGCGCCGCCAGCAGGGCCAGCCCCACCGCAGCCGGCAAGGTCAACAGCAGGGTCACGCGCAATCCCCAATCCAGCAACTTTGAATATTCGGCGGTGTCATCGAGCGCCTGATGCTTGACCAGGGATGGCAGCAGCACCGTCCCCAGCGCCACGCCCAGCATCGCAGACGGGAATTCCATCAGCCGATCCGCCGCCGTCAGCCAGGATACGGAGCCCGTCGGCAAAAATGATGCGATCTGCGTGTTCAGCAGCAGCGATATCTGCGCGACCGACACTCCCAGAATGGCCGGCGCCATCAGGCCGAGGATGCGCCGCACGCCGGTATCCTGGCGGAACTGCCAGGCGCTGAATGAGAATCGCGGCAGCATGCCGATGCGTTTCAAGGCGGGAACCTGGAACAGCAGCTGCACAATGCCGCCGAGCAGGGTTCCCCAGGCCAGGGCCATGACCGGCTGATCCAGATGCGGCGCCAGCAGCAAGGCGGCGGCAATCACGGACAAATTGAGCAGCACTGGGGAAAACGCGGGGGTCTTGAAGGCGCTGAAGCTGTTCAGGATGCCCGCCGCCAGCGACACCAGGGAGATGAAGAAGATATAAGGGAAGGTGATGCGCACCAGTTGCACGGTCAGCGCGAATTTCTCCGGGTTGGCGCTAAAGCCCGAGGCGGTGGCATAGACCAGCAGGGGTGCGGCCACCACGCCGATCAGCGTCACGAAAAACAGCACCAGGGCCAGCAAACTGGCGACGCGGTCGGCCAGCGCCTTGGTCTCGGCCGGTCCGCGCGTAGTTTTATATTCGGCAAACACCGGCACAAAAGCCTGGCTGAAGGCGCCTTCGGCAAACAGGCGGCGCAGCAGATTGGGAATGCGCCAGGCGACCTGGAAGGCGTCCATGGCGGCGCCGGCGCCGAACAGGTTGAAGCCGATGATTTCCCTGGCGAGGCCGGTGATGCGCGACAGCAAGGTCATCGCCGAGACGGAAAGTGCAGCCCTGAGCAGATTCATGGGGGATCGCGTCGTTTTTCGAAGGTGGCGCCGGATTCGGCGGTGTACAGCAGCGCCGGCCCTGCCTGCCGGACGCTGCGGGAACGCCCGGAAAACCCAATCAAAACAAACAGTTTGCTTTTTTAATCGGAGGCGCTATAATACAAGGCTTCCCGCAAAATTTACGATCAGATTCTGGAATAACGGATTAATCAACATGGCAAATACCAAACAAGCTGCTAAACGCGCCCGTCAAGCGGTCAAAGCCCGTTCGCACAATATGTCCCAGCGTTCGGAACTTCGCACCGCCATCAAGAAGGTGACGGCCGCCGTTGCCGCCGGCGACAAGGCAGCCGCTGAAGCGGTATTCAAATCTTCCGTATCGACGATCGATTCCATCGCCGACAAGAACATCATTCACAAGAACAAGGCTGCTCGTCACAAGAGCCGTCTTTCTGCCGCCATCAAGGCAATCGGTAGCCAGGCAGCAGTGTAATTCTGAATTCAGCGCCTGTCGAAAGGCGGGCGCCGTCAGCAAATCGCAACGCCGTGTGGAGTCTTCCACACGGCGTTTTCTTTTTGCGGTTTTGAATCGGGCGAGAAGCTGGCCCGGCCGGGCATTTCAGGGCGCCGCGAGTTTTTCCAGGGCGTTGCCCGGCACCGGGCAGAAATCATCGCCGGCCACGAGCGTGGGATCGATGACCACCAGCTCATTGTCGCCGGCAAAATCGAGCAGGAAACGATAGGCGCGCGGCTCGACCTGGCTGAGCGAGGGTTCCACCACCACGCAGCGCACGCCGTCCAGCATCACCGGCCGCACATAAGGCGAATAGCGCATCTGCTGGTCGCCGCCGAAGGTGCACATGATGCCGCAGAGCCGCTCGGCCCAGTCGCTGGGACGAAACGCGCGCCCTTTTTTGGTGACCCCCTGGATCACAATACGGTGCGCATTGTCGGCAGCCGGACCAGAAACAGGCGAATTCATGCGGGCGCTGGATGCAGGAAGTGAACTGAGAGAGGAATCGTAGGGCACGGCGGCGTAATTTGAAAGGACGCTGGCGAAGCGCAAACGGTCAATCGCCAAATTGAAAAATCAGCCTCAATTATATCTTGTACCAGACTGCCACCCTCGGCGAAAAAGCCCATGTTTCACTGTCCTTTTCAATTGTTTACGGCCCGTCCAGGCCATATTCGCTGATCGGCGCCGGCTTCTGCCACCCGCTTCAAGCAGAAGCCGTACCAGCCTGGCTGCTGCATGCAGGCCGACGTCCTTATTGCGCCCCGAATGCGATTGCCCTAGTATTGACGACAAGGTTTCAACTGAAATTTTCCGCCGGCGGCTTCTCGTAAGCCGCCTTTGTCTTTCTGGCATTGCCGATACCGGCGCCGCACTCGCAAAATACATCGCGCAAGGAGTTGACCCATGTTGTCACCTCATCAAATGAATACCTACAAGCCGCTGCCGGTAGCGTTCACGCATGGCGAAGGCGCCTGGCTGCACACCACCGACGGCCGCCGCATTCTCGACGGGCTGGCCGGTATTGCCGTATCGGGCCTCGGCCATGGCCACCCCAAGCTGACACGCGCCATCGCCGAACAGGCTGCCAAGCTCATCCACACCTCGAATCTGGTCGATATTCCAGAGCAGGCGGCCCTGGCGGACAAGCTGTGCGCACTGGCCAATATGGACAATGTATTTTTCGGCAATTCCGGCGCCGAGGCCAATGAATGCGCCATCAAGCTGGCGCGCCTCTACGGCCATCAGCGTGGCATCGGCAATCCGCAGATCATTGTCATGGAACACGCCTGGCATGGCCGCACTCTGGCGACCCTGGCCGCCACCGGTTCGCGCAAGGCGCAGGCCGGTTTCGAGCCGCTGGTCACCGGCTTCATCCGCGTGCCCTATAACGACATCGAGGCGGTGCGCAATATCGCCCAGCACAACCCGGATGTGGTCGCGGTGCTGGCCGAGGTGTTGCAGGGCGAGGGCGGCATCGTCGCTGCACGTGCCGATTATCTGCGCGCCTTGCGCCAGCTCTGTACCGACAAGAACTGGTTCATGATGATTGATGAAGTCCAGTCCGGCATCGGCCGCAGCGGCAAATGGTTCGCGCATCAATGGGCCGGGATCGTCCCCGATGTGATGCCGCTGGCCAAGGGCCTCGGCTCGGGCGTGCCGATCGGCGCCTGTCTCGCCAAAGGTGCAGCGGCCTCCGTGTTCAAGCCCGGCAACCATGGCACCACCTTCGGCGGCGGCCCCCTAGTGTCGGTGGCGGCGCTGCGCACCCTGGAAATCATGGAAGAAGAAGACCTGCTCGCCAATGCCGCGAAAATGGGCGAGTTGCTGAAAGGCGAATTTGCCGCCGCGCTCAAGAACGTCGATGGCGTGAAGGAAATCCGCGGCATGGGTCTGATGATGGGCATCGAACTCGACCGGCCTTGCAGCGAGGTGGTGAAGCTGGGACTGGACGCCGGTGTGTTCATCAATGTCACCCAGGAAAGCGTCATCCGCCTGTTGCCGCCGCTGATCATCAATGTCGCCGAGGCGCGCGAGCTGGTGGCGCGTGTGTCCACGGCCATCAAGGCATTCCTGGCGCTGCCGCAACAAGCGGCCGCCTGAACCCCATTCAAGACTGCGCATGAGACATTTTCTGCAATTCAAGGATTTCACTCGCGACGAGTTCGAGCATCTGATCGAGCGCACGAAAATCCTCAAGCACCGCTTCAAGAATTACATTCCCTACCAGCCGCTGACCGATCGCATGCTGGCGATGGTGTTTGAAAAAAGCTCGACGCGCACCCGCGTCTCTTTCGAGGCCGGCATTTTCCAGCTGGGCGGATCATCGATCGTGCTCAACACCTCGGAAAGCCAGCTGGGCCGCGGCGAACCGATCGAGGATGTGGCGCGGGTCATTTCGCGCATGGTCGATATCGTCATGATCCGCACCTTCGAGCAATCGATCCTCGAGCGCTTCGCGGCGCATTCGCGGGTGCCGGTGATCAACGGACTCACCAATGAATACCACCCCTGCCAGGTGCTGGCCGATATTTTCACTTTCGTCGAGCACCGCGAATCGATCAGCGGCAAGACCGTGGCCTGGATCGGCGACGCCAACAACATGAGCTATACCTGGCTGGAAGCGGCGCGCATTTTCGATTTCAAATTGCATGTCGCCACCCCGCCTGGCTACGAGATGAAATCGCAGCGCGGCGAGCGCCTGGATGAGGCGCATCTGAGCGCCTTCAACGACCCGATGGAAGCGGCGCGTGGCGCACATCTGGTCACGACCGACGTTTGGACCAGCATGGGCTTCGAGGCCGAGACCGAGGCGCGCAAAAAAGCTTTTGCCGATTTCATGGTCGATGCCGACATGATGAAAG
>JACXTT010005094.1_pt1 | contig 19217 bp, 14 predicted proteins | sample 9270951 | NCBI WGS metagenome assembly JACXTT01 (sample SAMN15532306, study PRJNA645909) | rock metagenome | isolation source: weathered quartz diorite | place: Puerto Rico | collected 2017-06-21 | reverse complement strand
CTCGTGCTGTGACTTATTGTGAAAACCACAAAAGAAATAAAACGCCTGAAAGTTTTGCCGCGCAATGGCCGAAGCGCGGCCAAAGGGACGATCTCCATCCGGGGGGCCCGGGTCCACAACCTGAAAAATCTGTCGCTGGATCTTCCCCGCAATAAGCTGATCGTCCTCACCGGCGTGAGCGGGTCAGGAAAGTCAAGCCTTGCCTTCAATACGATCTACGCCGAGGGGCAGCGCCGGTTCGTCGAAAGTCTTTCTGCCTACGCCCGCCAGTTTCTTGAACGAATGGATAAACCCGACGTCGATTCTATCGAGGGTATCAGCCCTGCGATCGCCATCGAACAGAAGACGACCGCCAGAAATCCCCGGTCCACCGTCGGCACAACGACGGAGATTTATGATTATCTGCGCCTTCTCTTTGCCCGCGTGGGAAAAACTTTCTGCCAGAAGTGCGGCGCGCTTGTCCAGAGGGATTCCGTCCGAACGGTTCTGCAGAAACTGTCAGAGGAGGATTCCTCCCCCGACGGCCTGAAACTATATGTGCTCTTTCCTCTCCACCAGCATGAGGATGCCACTCTCAAAAGAGAGCTAGAGAATCTGAAGAAACAGGGCTTTTTCCGGATTTTGTATAAAGACGACATCATCGATCTCAACGAGCGCCGGCTCACCGCGAAGGCCAAAAAGTCCGACCTCTTCGTTCTGGTCGACCGGCTCGTTTATAGACGGGCAGAGGAGAATAACCGCCTCGCCGATTCCATAGAAACCGCCTTCGCATCCGGCGATGGATATGCCGTCGTTAAACTCCTCGGCTCGGGACGGGAACTCCGGTTTAATCAGCATTTTGAGTGCTCGAACGACGGCACCCGGTACGAGGAGCCGGATCCGCGCCTTTTTTCCTTCAACAATCCGTTCGGAGCGTGTCCGAAATGCCAGGGGTTCGGCCGCTCGGTCGGCATCGACATGGATCTCGTGATCCCGCACAAGGGGAAGTCGATCAGGGAAGGCGCAATCCAGCCGTGGACGACTCCGAAATGGCATAACAATCAGCGAAATCTTTTGCGCATCGCCCCCGAAGCCGGGCTCCGCGTGGAGGTGCCGTTCCGCGAGCTTTCGAAGAAAGAACTCACGATCGTCATGGACGGCTATGGCGACTTTGACGGGATCAACGGGTTTTTCCGGGGGGTCGAGAAGAAGACATATAAGATCTACTACCGGATTATGTTGAGCCGGTACCGGGGCTATACGTTGTGCGATGCCTGCGGCGGATCCCGGCTCCGCCCCGAGGCCCTGGCAATCCAGGTTTCGGGGAAAACGATCTATGACGTCGTGCGCATGACGATCGAGGAATCCAATGACTTTTTCCAGAACGTACAGCTCTCCGATTTCGAGCTCGACGTGGGTAGAAGGATTTTCGAGGAACTGCGGAAACGCCTGAAATATCTCGTTGACGTGGGGATCGGCTACCTTACCCTCGACCGCCTCTCGAACAGCCTCTCCGGCGGAGAATCACAACGGATCAACCTGGCCACCGCTCTCGGCTCTTCCCTTGTCGGCTCTCTCTATGTGCTGGATGAGCCAAGCATCGGGCTCCACCCGCGCGATAACGCCAAGCTGATTTCCATACTTCGCGCCCTTCGCGATGTCGGGAATACCGTGATCGTGGTTGAACATGATACCGATATGATCCGCGCCGCAGATCTGATAGTCGATATGGGCCCCGGGGCAGGCGAAGGGGGCGGGGAAGTTGTCTTCAAGGGGGAGCTTTCCGATCTGGAAAAAAATACGCGATCTTTAACCGGCGAGTATCTCGCCGGCAACCGCTCCATCCCAGTCCCAGCCTCCCGCAGGAAGGGTTCGCACCGGTCAATCATCATCCGCGGAGCCGCCGAGCATAATCTGAAAGAGATCGATGTCGAAATTCCTCTTCAAAAATTTGTCGCCATAACCGGAGTGAGCGGATCGGGCAAGAGTACGCTCGTCCATGAGATTCTCTATGCGGGCATAAAAAAACTTAAAGGCGAGTACTCCGATTCCGTCGGCCGGCACAGCTCGATCGAAGGCGCCGACGCTATCGATGACGTCGAGCTGGTCGATCAGACCCCCATCGGCCGGACTCCGCGGTCAAATCCGATCACGTATATAAAAGCGTTCGATCTCGTCCGGGATGTGCTGGCATCGACTCCCGCGGCAAAAACCCGCGGGTATTCACCCGGGTATTTTTCGTTCAACGTGCCGGGCGGACGCTGCGAGACCTGCGAGGGGAGCGGCATCCAAACCGTCGAGATGCAGTTTCTTGCCGATCTGGAACTGACCTGCGAGGTGTGCGGCGGGAAACGGTTTAAGAAGGAAGTTCTTAATGTGGAGTATAACGGCCTGAACGTCGATCAGATCCTGGCGCTGACGGTTTCCGAGGCGATCGCGTTTTTCAATCAGAACGCTTCGGGCCGCCGCGTCTCAAAACGCCTTCAGGTCCTCGCCGATGTCGGGATGGGCTATGTCAAGCTCGGCCAGTCCGCCACGACTCTCTCCGGAGGCGAGGCCCAGCGCGTTAAGCTCGCCTCTCACCTGGCCGCGAGGGATGAGGGCAAACTGCTTTTTGTCTTTGACGAGCCGACGACAGGCCTTCATACGGACGATATCGCAAAGCTGCTTGAGGCCCTGAATTCGCTGATCAACGGGGGGAATTCCGTGGTGATCATCGAGCATAACATGGACGTGATTAAGTGCGCCGACTGGGTGGTGGATCTCGGGCCGGAGGCCGGGGATAAAGGGGGGAGAATTGTCGGCGAAGGGACGCCCGAGGATATTGCCAGAATTGAAGGGTCCTACACGGGCCGGTTTCTTACCAGATTTCTTTCGTAAGAATTCCGACTACCACGCGCTGCCGAAGTTCAGCGTGATGAAAAACCCCCCAAATTCTTTTTTCGGGGCGACGGTCTCAAGGCTCGGCAGTCCCGCAGGATAGGGGACAAAATAGTATCGGATGTTCAGGCCGAGCAGGTTCGACCGCTCGGATCCGAAGAACGCACCCAGCCCGATGTATCCCCCCGCAGTGTATCTGGGTCGGCCGTGCCCGAGCGCGCTGAAGTATTCCTCGTTGTAGGGAAAAACATAGATCATCGTGGGGCCAACCGCCGCATTGACATAAGGCCTGAAGTTATCGACGATCTCGTCGGCGAAGAGTCTCTTTTCTATGCCAAAGAGGAGGGGAACAACCAGGAAACGATTGATCTTCCCCGGTGTGTAACGGGTCCCCGTGTAATAGTCGTAATAATCTTTCTCGTCATCGTCTTTCGCCTCCGAGATCGAGAGATCGAGAAATCCCGAGAGGTCTTCAGAGTATTCATGCCGGTAGAATGACCCCAACCCGAATCCGTTCGTTGAAACGAGGAGGTTTATGCCCCAGGCATTTCGCAACGCGCTGAGCGCGACCTGCGGCGGAGCGGGCTGTACGGTTCCGAAGATGAGCGTGCTGTCATGGGGGGCTTTGTGGACTTCCTGCGCCTGCCCTGCAACCGAACAAAAAAGGAAGAGAACGCCGATGATGAGGTGAGTTTTCATTGTTCCCGACACTCTCTAAATATACCCCCGCTTTCAGGCAAAGTCAATAGTTCTATTATTAAGAACACTCACTCCACCTGAAATATTCCCATTTTCAGATACTTCGTCTCCGGCATGCCCGGTAAAACGGGGTGGTCGGGCGCAGCGCCGCGCCATTCGAGCATGCTGATGCGGCGACCCGCTTCTACCGCACACCGGTTGATGATTTCCAGGAAGGTTTCCTCAAACAGGTGGTGGGAACACGACGCTGTGGCCAGTATCCCGCCCGCCTCAAGTACCCGCAGGGCGAGGAGGTTCAGTTCCCTATAACCCCGCTTTGCTTTGATGATCGATTTCCTGCTTTTGGCGAAGGAGGGGGGGTCGAGTACGACAAGGTCAAATCGCTTTTTACGCTCCGCAGAGTCTATGAGATAATCGAAAGCGTCAGCAGTGACGAACTCTGCGTTGAGCCCGTTGGTGGCCGCGTTTGCGGCTGCCCTTACCGTCGAAACTTCCGAACTGTCTACCCCGGTCACCCCCGTAGCTTCCCCGTATGCCGCATTGAGTGAGAATCCCCCCTCGTTGCAGAAGCAATCAAGGACTCGTGAGCCCTTCGCATACCGACGAATGGCTTTGCGGTTCTCACGCTGGTCCAGGAAAAACCCTGTTTTCTGCCCCTCCAGCAGGTCGACTGAGTATTTGAGTCCGTGCTCCGCTATGATGACGGGCTCTACGCTCCCCCGGACTACTCCCTTCCTCGCCTGCAGCCCCTCGAGCGAGCGTACAGACGCCTCGTTCCGCTCGACAATGCCCCGCGGGTGGAGGAGTGATTCCAGGACATCGCAGATGAGCGTCTGACGGGCGTCCATGGCGTAGGAGTGCGATTGGATGGAACAGTTATCGTTGTACTTGTCGACGATGAGCCCCGGCAGGTAGTCAGATTCGCCGTGCACGAGCCGGAATGTCTCCGCCCTGGGATAGAGTCTCCTCCGGAGGGCAAGCGCCGCTTCGATACGCTTCTTGAAGAACTGGAAATCGACCTCCTCTTCTCCCCGCGAGATGAGCCGGGCCGCTATCAGGGAATGAGGGTTGTAAAAGGCGGTGCCGAGGAATTTGCCCGCGGCGTTTTCAACGCGAATGACTTCCCCCGCCCCCGGAGCCCCGTCGATCGAGCTGATCTCATTGCTGAAGATCCAGAGATGGCCGTTGAGGATGCGACGGTCTTCGTTTTTCTTCAGCCTGATTTTTCTTTCCATGGGTTCTGAGGATGTGACCGCCGCCGGGTCAGGCGTGCGTCCATTGGTTCGCTGAACCAGCGCTGGGTTTTTCCGAAACGCAGTCCGGCGCTTCTTGAAACTTGTCGCAGCGCTTCCGGCCGCTAAAGGGATGGTTACCGGTGCTGGGGCAGGAAATCGAGAATTTTTCTGTTGAAAAGTTCTGGCGAACTGTACATCATACCGTGCGTTCCCCCGGTGACCACGGTCCGGTCCTCGGATTCCATGCACTCGGCCATGACATCCATGGCCCTGGCGTAGTAGGGCGGAGTTCCCTCGCCAGTCACGAGGAGAACAGCGGGCAGCTTCGGCGCCCAGAGGTCCCTGCACCGCGGCCGCGGGACCGGGGTCGACGAGGCGAGCTGCGCCCTGAGCGCCCTCGCATTGTCGATCATGATGTTCCGGAATCTTGGCGGGAGGTTGTCGTAGGCTCCCTCTCCATAGGCAAAGTTGACAAAAATCCTCAATCCTCTTATAGAATCCCCCACAGCAAATGCCGCGAGAGCCGAATCGCGTATGACGTCTTGCTCCCGCAAGAGGGCGCGTCCCTGAGCTGTTCTGTAAAGTAACGCGGGGAAGGCGCCATCGGCAGTGATTACGCTCCGGACCAGCTCCTTGTGGCCAAGCGCAACGATCAGCGCTACCGTCCCTCCGTAGGCGTGGCCGATGAGGTGGACTTTTCCAAGATGAATTTTCTGGAGGAATTTAACAAGGTCGATGGCGTGCGCCTGGTATGAATAGTCCGACCCGCTTCCGCTCCACGCGTTAGGATAATGATACCGGCGGCTGTAGGCGATTACACGGAAGTTCTTCGCCAGCGCATCAATCTGGTTGTCCCATACGCGCAAATCTTCCCCCTCACCATGCACCAGGACGACCGGCACCCCCGAGCCTTTGTCTATATAGCAGAACTCCGCGCCCCCGATGGTGAGCCGCTTGAGCGGAACGTTGGGCGAAATCGACGGCGCCGATGTTTTGAATTCTATGGAGAGAAGCTCCGCAGGCTTCGCGGCCAGATTTTCTGCCGAATGCACCTCCGCCGGACGCCACTGTACGTCGCCCGGGGAATCGGTTCGCGTCTCCGTCGCCCCGCCCTGCCTTTTGAGCTTTCGCTTCACAGTGGTGAGGGCCACCGTGAGCCTGTCCATGTGCTCGTGAAGGGGCGCCGTGCCCAGTGGATCAAGATGGACCCGTTCCACACGGAGATAGTCATTGTCGATCTCCAGTTTAAAATGTTTCGGGTCGATCCGGACCGGATCCCGCGTCACCGATCGGGGCTCGTGGTTGGCCGTGTCCTTTAGGTCGATTTCAATGACCCTGAGCTCACCCTTCCCGGTGTTTTTAATGGTGTGTTTCATTGGCTCCCGCCACCAGACGGAACCTGCCGGTCTGACGATTTCCGTTGGAGCGCCGCCGACCGGCGTGGAAACGGCTTTGAAGCTTGTCAGGGCGATGACAAGTCCCTTGCCGTGCGCATGGACGCCAATACTCTGTCCCGGCTTGTATGTGGCCCTGGTTACTCTGATGATGTCGTTCTCGAAGATGACTTTCTGAATTTTCGGGGCGATGACGACCGCATCCTGCGCCCGGACAGTATTGCCGAAAACTATCGCAAGGAAGACAAGGCTCGCTCTACGCAATGGTGACCTCCTTGCAGAGGTACACATCCTGAATTGAATTGAGTATTTTTACCCCTTCTTTCATCGGGCGCTGAAACGCCTTCCTCCCCGAGATCAATCCCATGCCGCCCGCCCGCTTGTTGATTACGGCTGTCCTGACCGCATCCGCCAGGTCGGATTCGCCCTTGGATTCCCCTCCGGAATTGATGAGCCCGGCCCGCCCCATGTAGTTGTTGGCAACCTGATAACGGCAGAGATCGATGGGGTGTGCACTCGTCAGATCGGAATAGACTTTCTTGCTGGTCTTTCCGAATTTTAACGCCTCAAACCCTCCGTTGTTCTCCGGCAGTTTCTGCTTGATGATGTCAGCCTCGATGGTGACGCCAAGATGGTTAGCCTGCCCGGTCAGATCGGCCGAGAGATGATAGTCCTTCTCGGCCGTCTTGAACGCGGAGTTGCGAAGGTAACACCATAAGACGGTCGCCATTCCAAGCTCATGCGCATGCTGAAAGGCAAGCCCGATTTCCTGAATCTGCCGCTTCGACTCGGCGGAACCGAAGTAGATGGTTGCCCCGACCGCCACCGCACCCATGTCAAATGCCTGCTTCACCCGCCCGAAGAATATCTGGTCGTAACTGTTAGGGTAGGAGAGGAATTCATTGTGGTTGAGCTTGAGGATGAACGGGATTTTGTGCGCATATTTTCTCGCCACCGCTCCGAGTACTCCCAGCGTCGACGCCACGGCGTTGCATCCCCCCTCCATAGCTAGTCTGACGATGTTCTCAGGGTCAAAATAGATCGGATTCGGCGCAAATGACGCTCCCGCCGAATGCTCTATTCCCTGATCGACCGGCAGTATGGAGACGTAGCCTGTGTGGGCCAGCCGCCCCTGGTGGATGATCCAGTTGAGGCTTTTCAAAACTGGCACCGGCCTGTCCGACTGGGCATAGATGCGGTCGACGTAATCAGGGCCCGGCAGCGAGAGCAACGCTTTTGGTATTCCCTTGCAACTGTGCTCGAGGAGCAGCTTCGCATCTCCTCCGATAAGTTTTTCGATGTCGTTGGCAGTCATGTTTTTTCCAAAAATGAGAGTGCGTCGGCAATGTGAGTCCCAATATACAAAAAAGGGGATAAAAATTCAGCGAATTTTTTGAAACTCCCTCGTCTTTTTGGTATATTTTGACACGATGAAACAGATTTCCTGCATCATTTTCGATCTCGACGGCACGCTCTCTCAAACGAATGAGCTGATCTACGCGACTTTTAATCATGTGGCGGAAAAATATCTCCGGAAAACTTTCACCCCGGTGGAAATTACCGCACTTTTCGGCCCCCCGGAAGAGGTCGCCATTGAGAAGCTGGTCGGAAGAGATTCTTCGGACGCGATCGAGGATTATTATGCGTACTACGAAACCCACCACCCCCGTCTGGCCTCCGCCTATGACGGAATCCGGGAAATGCTGGAGTTTCTCCGGACGAAGGGGATCATTCTCGCCATCTTCACGGGGAAGGGGAGGAGGACCGCCCTCATTACCCTGAAACAGATCGGGATCGTCCAGTATTTTGATCTGATCGTCACAGGGACCGATGTGACAAACCATAAGCCCTCTCCCGAAGGTATCCAGAGGGTTCTGGAAAGATTCTCGCTCGAGCCCTCTCAGGTTCTGATGGTCGGCGACGCCGTCTCCGATGTCAAGGCCGCCCGGGGAGCCGGTGTGAATATCGCCTCCGTCCTCTGGGATTCCTACGCGAAGGAGCATGTTCTCGAAATGGACGTCGATTACCGCTTCCACAGCGTCGAGGAGTTCGTTGCCTGGCTGAAAAAAAGTCTGGGTCAGCCATGAGCAATTTCACCCCGGCTGAGGAGCGCGCGATGACGGAAAAAATTCCGGTCGGAGTGGTCGGCGTCGGCCACCTGGGATCGCTTCACGCGAAGTTCCTCGCCTCCCTTCCCGGATCCCATCTGGTCGGGGTCAGCGATATCGATAAGGCCCGGGCCGACGCGGTCGCCCTCGAATGTTCCACCACATCCTTCACCTCGGCCGACGATCTGATGGAAAAGGTCAGGGCCGTCAGTATCGCCACCCCGACCGCTGCCCATTTTGATATCGCCCGGAAGGCGATGAGCCGGGGGCTGCATGTTTTTATCGAGAAACCGATAACCCGGACGACGAGCGACGCCGAGTCGCTCGTTCGTCTTGCCCGCGAACGCGGGCTCATCGCCCAGGTGGGGCATATCGAGCGGTTCAACCCCGCGATTCTCGCCCTCGAATCTTATCTCGTCGAGCCGCTATTTGTGGAATCGCACCGGCTCGCGCAGTTTAATGCGCGCGGGACAGATGTTGCCGTCGTGCTCGACCTTATGATTCACGACATCGACATAATTCTGTCCCTGGTAAAATCCCCGGTGGAAAGTATCGAGGCAAACGGGGTGCCGGTCGTCTCCGATACGATCGATATCGCAAATGCCCGTCTGCAGTTTTCAAACGGATGCGTGGCGAACGTGACCGCAAGCCGCATTTCACAAAAGAAGATGAGGAAGATGAGGCTCTTCCAGAGGGACGCGTATATTTCAATAGATTTCTCCGACGGCGTTGCAGAGGTGTTCCGGCTCGCCGACGCCGGATCTCATTCTTCTTCGATGACCCTCGGCGAGATCGCCCTCGCCAGGGGGCGGAAAAAGATTCTCTACGAACAGCCTCCCGTGAAGGATGTCGACGCCCTCCAGCATGAACTGAGTATGTTCATCGAATCCGTCCGGACCGGGAAACCCCCGGTTGTCTCCGCCGAGGATGGGACGCGGGCCCTCCGGGTGGCCAATGAGATCATGCGTAAAATAAGCGAACAGAAGTTTTCGGTGTGAAGCCTCGCGTCGCTCATCAGTCGATAGATATCTCGGACAAGAATCTCCTGCGCATCGGCGATATCGCCGATAACGAGGGGGTCGAGGCGTATGTGGTGGGGGGGTTTCTGCGCGATACGCTGCTCGGCCAGGACCGCACCGATATCGATATCACCGTCGTCGGAGACGGGATCGAGTTCGCCCGCCTCGTCGCACGGTCGATCGGGATCGAGAATGTCGTCACCTACGAGAAGTTCGGTACGGCGATGCTCCCGATCCCCGGGGGCAAGATCGAATTTGTCTCCGCCCGCGAGGAGAGCTATACTCCCGGTTCCCGGAAACCCGCGGTGAAAAGGGCTTCTCTGGAGAGCGATCTCTCTCGCCGCGATTTTACGGTGAACACTCTCGCCTCCCCCCTGAACGCGCCACGCCGCGGCGAGCTGATCGATCCCTTCGACGGCCAGGGAGATATCGCAAAGAAACTGCTGCGGACTCCCCTCGAGCCGGCCAAAACTTTTGAGGACGACCCGCTCCGCATGATGCGCGCCGTCAGGTTCGCTTCTCAACTGCAATTTACGATCGAACCATCGGCGCTCGCGGCGATCCGCACGATGGCCGGGCGGATAACGATTGTCTCACAGGAACGGGTGACGGACGAGTTTCTCAAAATTCTCCTGACTTCAAAGCCGTCCGTCGGCCTTCTTCTTCTCTATGAATCCGGGCTCGCCCCGCATGTTTTTCCGGAGCTGGTCGAGATGGTGGGGGTCGAACAGCGGAAGGACTATCATCACAAGGATGTTTTCCTGCATACTCTGAAGGTGGTCGACAATATCTCGGCTGAGACCAGCGATCTGTGGCTCCGGTTTGTCGCCCTTGTGCACGATATCGCAAAGCCGAAGACAAAAGCATTCCGGGAAGGGACCGGGTGGACCTTCCACGGCCACGAGGATCTCGGAGCCCGGATGATGAGGTCGATTTTTCAGAAGCTCCGACTCCCGATGGATAAGCTCGCCTATGTGGAGAAACTTGTAAGACTGCATCTTCGGCCAATGGCGCTCGTGAGCGAGGAAATCACAGATTCCGCCGTCAGACGGCTCTTGTTCGAATCGGGCCCTGAAATCGACGATTTGATGGTTCTTTGCCGCGCCGATATCACATCGCAAAACCCCCAGCGAGTTGCCCGGTATCTCAAGAATTACGATATTGTAATGGAGAAAATGAGGGAGGTGGAAGAGAAAGACCGGCTGCGGAACTGGCAACCGCCCGTGCGGGGCTTCGAAATCATGGAGGTCTGCGGCATTCCACCCAGCCCGCTTGTAGGTATCCTCAAGGATAAAATAGAGGAGGCTATCCTCGACGGCCGCATCCCGAATGAACACGATGCCGCGCTGGCCTATCTTCTCAGCATCAAAGATGAGGTTTTGAGGGAGAAATCATGAATATCCAGCCCGCGTAACTTTTTCCCCCGAACCCCGTTTACAGGGTAGTGTTCCGCGGGTTCTTCCATAACGCTTAATCTGATCGGAGTTTTTTACCATGAAATTGATAGCCTTGATTCTCGTTTTCGGCTTCCTGCGGACCGCGTTCTCACAAGCCCCTCCGCAGTCAGCCGCGTCCCCTGCCGTCAGCCTCACGCTTGATAAATGCGTGGAGATGGCCGTTGAAAAGAACTCATCGGTCATTCAGGCCCAAAATTCTCTCGAAGCCCTGCATAGCGACGTGCAGGCCGCCGTCGGGAACCTCCTCCCGACGCTCGAAGCTTCCGTTTCGTATTTCAACCGGCGGGACTGGTCCCCCGCTACCGCCGCGGGGACGAGGTTTATCACAGGGGTCGGAGAAATCTCGACTCCCCCCTCCGACGGCTTCTCACTCAGCGAGTCTTACAACGCAGGGTTCGACGGCCGGATCATTCTTTTTAACGGTTTTGCCAACTATGCCACGGTGAATCGCACGAAAGCCGTTGCAAGCGCGGGAGAGTATAACCTCACCCGAACCCAGCAGAATACGATCATCCAGACGAATTCCCTCTTCCTCGATGTGGTGCGCACCTATCAGCTTTTGAAGGTGTCGGACGACAATCTCAAGCGCAGCCAGCGCCAGCTCGAACGGATTACCGAATCCAACAAGGTCGGCTCCGTCGCCCTCGCCGACGTCTACCGGCAGCGTGTCCAGGTGGGCACCGACGAACTGAGCCTTATCACCGCCCAGAGCAACCACGAGAAGGCGAAGGCGGACCTCATCGCGTACCTCGGCATCGATTATAACCAGGAATATAGATTCGATTTTACCGGGATCCCCGATAATATCGATACCATGGAGTTCGCTGCGCTGAACGCCCGCTACGCCGACTTCAATGGAATTGTCAGCACGGCCGTCGAAAAGCGGCCCGACTACCAGGGTTCAGTCGAAAATCTCAACAGCGCCGATGCCTCGGTGACGAGCGCGAAGGCCGGTTATTTTCCGACGATAAGCGCCTCCGGGTCTTACGGGTATACGAACCAGTATTTCAGCAATCTCTCCGACAACCGGAATCTCTCGATTACGCTGAGCGTGTCTCTCCCGATATTCAACGGCTTTTCCACCCAGAACTCGATTCAGCAAGCGCAGGTGAACCGCCGCAACGCGGACGAAAAGCTGAAACAGTCCCAGAGACAGATCCGCGTCGATGTGCGGAAGGCTCTGCTCGATCTTGAAGCGTCCGAGAAAGCGGTGACTGTGACGCAGACGAGCGTGGAATCGGCCGATATGGACCGGAAGATCGCCGAAGAAAAGTATAACCTCGGCGCAGGGACGCTGCTCGACCTCCTGATCGCGAACGCAAATTATACCACATCTCTGAGCAACAAGGTAAAGGCCGTGACGGATTATCTCCTTGCGAAAAAACAGGCTGACTATGCTCTCGGCACCATATCCAAATAAGGAATTTTATTATGGCGAATAAAAAATCGAAGAAGAAGGTTATCATTTTTTCCGCAAGCGGATTCCTGCTCCTTGTGGTCACCGTGCTCGTCATCATGGGGAGCAAGAAGGAGCCGGTCTTTACCGTGCAGACGGAAAAAGTTCAACGCCGCACGATAACGCAGGCGGTGACCGCCACCGGGAAGATTTATCCCGAGGTGCAGGTGGTCATCACCCCGGAGGTGAGCGGCGAGATTATCGCCCTTCCCGTTAAGGAGGGTTACAGGGTGAAAAAGGGAGATCTCCTGATGAGGATCAAGCCGGACATCTATATGGCCCTCCGGGATCAGTCCCTCTCCGGCCTGAGCTCCGCCAAGGCAAGCCTCCAGAAGAGCGAGTCGGAACATAAGCGCGCAAAAGAACTTTTTTCGAAAAATCTTATTTCGAGCGCGGAGCTCGAACAGGTGAGCACGGCGTACGAGCTCGCCCATGCGAATTTCACTCAGGCGGAAGCGGGTCTCAAACAATCGACCGAGAATCTGGCGAAAACGACGATCTATGCTCCCATGGACGGCACGATCAACCAGCTGGCGGTGGAGCTCGGCGAACGCGTGCTCGGCACAAGCCAGTTCCAGGGGACCACGGTGATGAACGTCGCCGATCTCTCCCGCATGGAGGCCCGGGTGGATGTCGGCGAGAATGATATCATTCTGGTTTCGATCGGCGATACGACCCGCGTCGCCGTCGATGCCCTCCCGGACCGGAAACTCACCGGCATTGTCTACGAGATCGGGAATTCCGCGAAGACCAAAGGGCTCGGAACTCAGGAGGAAGTGACGAATTTTGAGGTGAAAATCCGCGTCGTCGATAAGGATGTCGTGCTGAGGCCCGGGATGTCAATGACGGCCACGATCGAGACCGAGACGAAGAAGAACGTTTTGTCAGTCCCGATTCAGAGCGTCACCACCCGCTCCGCGAACCGCGAGATGGGGAAAGGGTCGTCCGACGGGGGCGGCGGCGATGATAATGTTCAGGAACCGCGCCCGAAGGTGAAGAGCGAGAAGCCGAAGGAGATCGTTTTCCTCGTCGATAACGGCGTCGCGAAATCCGCCGAGGTGAAACGCGGGATTTCCGACGATACGTATATGGAAATCGTTTCCGGCCTCCAGGAGAATAAAGAGGTGGTCTCCGGCAGCTATAAGGCGATCAGCCGGGAACTCGAGGAGGGCTCCAAGGTCAAGGTCGACAACGCGAAGCACAAACCCGGAACGCAGAAACAATAGGAGTTTTTATGAATCTAGTCATCAACCTTCAGCAGATCACGAAGGTCTACGATATGGGAGGCGCCGAAGAGGTGCACGCGCTTCGCGGGGTTTCCGTCCAGATCCACAAGAACGAGTATGTGGCGATAATGGGCCCCTCCGGTTCCGGGAAGTCTACGCTCATGAATATCATTGGATGCCTCGATACTCCGACGTCCGGCCTCTATGAGTTCAATGGGGTGAATGTGAGCGAGATGAACGATAACGAGCTTGCCAAAGTGCGCAATAAGGAAATCGGTTTCGTTTTCCAGACTTTTAACCTCCTTGCCCGGTCCAATGCCCTGCATAATGTGGAACTTCCCCTGATTTACGCCGGGGTCACCTCGGCCGACCGGAGACGCCTCGCCCATGAGGCTCTCACTCATGTCGGTCTCGGAGATCGGGTGAATCATAGGCCGAATGAACTGTCGGGCGGCCAGCGCCAGCGCGTGGCCGTCGCCCGTGCCCTTGTGAATAAACCCTCAATTCTTCTCGCCGATGAACCGACCGGAAACCTTGATACCAAGACAGGCGAAGAGATTATGGCCCTCTTCGGAGAGCTTCACCGTCAGGGGAATACGATTATTCTCGTCACTCACGAGGAATCCGTCGCCGAACATGCCCATAGGGTCGTGCGCGTCCGCGACGGTCACATCGAGAGCGATCTGTCCACCGAGAAGACCACGATGGTCCAACACGCCTGAGCGCCATGCACACTCTTTTTGAGATACGGGAAGGTCTCCTGATATCGTTCCGGGCTATCCGCGCCAATAAGATGCGCTCCGCCCTGACGACTCTCGGGATCGTGATCGGAATCGTCTCCGTGACGATGATGGCCACCGCCATCGAAGGGGTGAACCGGGCCTTTGAAAAGAGCGCCTCCGCCTTCGGCTCAAAAGTTCTCTATATACAGAAATTTCCGTGGGTCGGCGGCGATGACTGGTGGAAGTACCGCAACCGCAAGGATCTGAAGGTGGAATACGCCGACTTCGTGGCCCGGCAGGCGACCCTCGTCGACGCCATCGCCCCCGCGGTCAGCTCCGTGAAGGATGCCCGGTTCGGCTCGCGTTCAATGCTGAATGCCTGGGTGACCGGTACGACTCACGCGTACCAGGAAGCCTCGGGGACCACGATCGCGGATGGCAGATTTTTCTCCCCGGAGGAATCGGATGGCGGGCGCCCCGTCTGCGCCATCGGCGCCAATGTCGCCGAAACTCTCTTCCCCAATGTCAACCCGATCGACCAGACGATCAGGGTCGGAGGCTTTCCCTACCGCGTGCTCGCCGTGTTTGAGAAACAGGGAGGGCTGTTCGGCGCCTTTACCTCCGATAACAGGATTTATGTTCCGATTTATTCGTTTCTTACCCAGTTCGGCACTCACCGCGATGTCACCCTTAACGTCCGAATTGCCCGGGACGCGGATATCGAGGATGCCAAAGAGGAACTCCGGGGAATCATGCGAAAGGTGCGCCACCTGAACCCCGGCCAGGAGGACGATTTCAATATCAACGAGCAGGATCTTCTCACCCAGGTGTTCGGCACCATCACCGGGGTCATCGCCGGCGTGGGCTTTTTCATCACGGGGCTTTCCCTGTTCGTGGGCGGGATCGGGATTATGAACATCATGTATGTCTCCGTCACCGAACGGACCCGCGAAATCGGAATCCGCAAGGCGATCGGCGCACGCCGCCGCACGATTTTGTTCCAGTTTCTCGTCGAGGCCGCTCTGATCTGCCTCATCGGCGGCATCATGGGCCTCATCATCTCGTACCCCTTGAGCCTTATCGCGAATCAGGTGCTGCCGACCGCCATGCCCGTCTCCGTCGTCGGCCTCGCGCTTCTCGTCTCGCTGCTGGTGGGCGTCATTTCCGGATTCCTCCCCGCATTCCGCGCATCGAAGATGGACCCCGTCGATGCTCTCCGCTACGAGTAAATGAACAGTTCGCTCGAAACTGCCTGGCTCGGCGCGAAGGAGAGCTTTTTTATGGCCCTCGTCGCCATCCGTACCAATAAGCTTCGCTCTATCCTCACTCTGCTCGGTATCTCCGTCGGGGTCTTTTCTATCATCGGGGTCATGACCGCCATGGGGGTTCTCCTCAACAGTATAGAGAACGGGATGAGCTGGCTCGGCGCAAATACGTTTCAAATTCAAAAATATCCGATGTTCGACGCGGGCGGGCCCGACGAACAGTCGCAACTTCGCAACAGGCGCGACCTGACCTACGAACAGGGGCTCCGCCTGAAGGAACGCGCGTCCCTCGCCAGCGCCGTCGGCGTCTTCTGCTCGTCCGATCACGGGATCGTGGTCGCCACCTCCGGCGGCGTAAAGACAAATCCGAATGTCATTCTCACCGGAAGGGATATCGAGGGGTTTACGGCCAATAACTGGTCGATCGGGGATGGAAGGCTCTTTACGCCCGAAGAACTCGCGGCCGGGAAGCATGTGATCGTCATCGGCTCCGATATCGTCAAGAAACTCTTTCCCAAGTCGAGCCCCCTCGGGCAGATTCTGCGCGTGGAAGGGCGGGAATATGAGGTGATCGGCGTGGTGGCGCCGCGGGGCCAGATGCTCGGTATGAGCGGGGATAATTTCGCGATCATCCCGATCACGACCTATTTTTCGGTGTACGGAAAGAATCAGATCGTGGCGATCAAGGTTCAGTCCGGTACGTCCCGGAATCTTTCGGACTGCATGGAACAGGCCCGCGGGCTTCTCAGAACTATCCGCCACGTCGCCCCCGGAGATGAGGATGATTTTTATATCTGGTCCAACGATTCGCTTATTACGCAGTTCAATGATTTCACGAAGTATTTTCAGCTGGGGGTTCTGCTTGTGAGCGCGATCGCCCTGCTCGCGGCCGGAGTCGGCATCATGAATATCATGCTGGTCTCGGTGACCGAGAGGACGAGAGAGATCGGGATCCGGAAGGCCGTCGGCGCGCGCAAGAGCAACATACGCACCCAGTTTATCCTTGAGGCGGTTGTGATCAGCGAACTCGGCGGCATCATCGGGATTGTGATTGGCATCCTCGCCGGAAATCTCGTCGCCATCCTGCTTGAAATTCCTCCCATCATTCCCGTCGAATGGGTGTTTATCGGTTTCGCCAGCTGCAGCATCGTCGGCATTGTGTTCGGCGTCTACCCCGCCTGGAAAGCATCAAATCTCGACCCGATCGATTCCCTGCGATATGAGTGACGTATGAACCGAACCGCTGAGATGGTCCTGCATGAAATCCGTGAAAGCCTTGTGATGGCCCTCGCCGCAATCCGCACCAACCGCCTGCGCTCGGTGCTTACTCTCCTCGGCATCGCGGTCGGAGTTTTTTCGATCATCGCCGTGATGACGGCGATGGGAGTTCTCGTCAACAGTATCGAAAGCGGGCTCAGCCAGCTCGGCGCCAATACGTTCCAGGTCCAGAAGAATCCGATGTTTAATTCCGGGGATCCCCAGGAACGCGCCAAAACCCGGAACAGGAAGAACCTGCAATATTCCCAGGGCCTGCTCGTCTCCGAACGCTCTAACCTCGCCAAGGCCGTGGGGCTGGAGGCCTGGAATTTCGGCCGGGTCGTCGCAACACCGCAGGGCCTTAAGACAAATCCGTCAGTCTCCATCGCCGGCGAAAATGTCGAAGGCTTTGCCACGAATAACTGGATCATCGGCGACGGCCGCCTCTTTACCCCCGAGGAGGTGAATGCCGGAAATAATGTTGCGATTCTCGGCATGGCCATCGTGGAAAAGATTTTCCCCCGTATCGACCCGATCGGCCAGATTATCCGGGTCGACGGCGAGGAATACCGCGTCATCGGGACGATTGAAAGACAGGGGGGCATGCTGGGGGGTAATAACGATAATTTTATGTCTATCCCTCTCCATACGTTTTTCAACGTTTATGGCACAGACCGGGATGTCCATATCATGGTGCAGGCCGCCTCCCGCGAGGTCTATGAGGACTGTATCGAACAGGTGCGCGGTATCCTCCGCACCGCCCGGCATGTCCCGCCCGGGTCTCCCGATGATTTTTACATTTTTTCAAACGATTCGGTGATCCAGTCATTTAACGATTTCACGAAGTATGCCCGGCTGGGTATTATGCTCATCAGCGCCATCGCCCTTATCGCCGCCGGCGTCGGGATTATGAATATTATGCTGGTCTCGGTCACCGAAAGGACCCGCGAAATTGGTATCCGCAAGGCCCTCGGAGCACGAAAAAACAACATTCTCTCGCAATTCATCCTGGAAGCTGTTGTATTGAGCGAATTCGGGGGTATTATCGGGATCGTTGCCGGGGTGATTAGCGGTAACCTGATCGCCCTGTTCCTGAGTGTGCCCCCCGTCATCCCTTTCGACTGGACCGCCATCGGTTTTGGCATATGCTCCCTCATCGGCGTTGCCTTCGGCGTTTATCCCGCCTGGAAAGCCTCCAATCTCGACCCGATCGAGTCCCTCCGCTACGAATAGCGCGAAAAAATGCTTGACTTTCAGCGCGATTTCACTAAATTATAACTACCCGCCAGACGGGCTCTATCGTATTCTCTAAAGGAGTTTTTCATGATCCGCTTCGCGACGGCTTTCCGGAGTGCCGCAAGAGTTTGCTTCATCATGAGCTTCACCCTCTCTTCTCTGCTGTCGGCACAGCTGAAGTATCGGACTTTCAATCAGAATGACCTTTCTCAGAAGAAACTGAAGGCGGGGAAAATTGTCGGAGCGGACGCCGTCTTTAAATTCGTCAATCATACCGGCTCGACCGTCAATAGCCTCCACGTTCAGTTTAATGCCGCGTTGACCACGCTCACCAATAATGGCGGCCTTTCCGGAGTGAGTATCAGTAATTTTGGAAAAACCCTCGACGGCACCAAAGATGTCCCCGATGGCGATTCGATCCAGATCGCAGGCGAGTTCAACAAGAAAGATATCGATGTCCGCGCAGCGTGGTACTGGAACGACGGCTCTCTGATTTCACCGCGCGGCACCCAGGCCGCGTCCGCCTGGCCCGTCGTAGTTCAACCGAATGGCGGAAACCTTCTCGATTTCATTTACAAAAAAATCGTCCCCAACTCTGCAGGTCTCGTGATCGGCGTCCCGAACGCCCCCGGCGGAGGATGGATACAATATAAAAGCGCCGACCGGAAGGATTTTCCCCATACCGGCTACTCCCGCTGCTTCGATCTCATAGCCCGGGGGACTTCGCTTCCGAAAAAGTTCGTCGGCAGGCTGATGAATCCGAAGGTCGCCAAGCACGATAATCATCTCCTCGGCGAAGTGCACGCGCTCCGCCTGGCAATCATCGCCAACGACGCGGGCGCCACGACCCCGAGCACGCCCGCCACTCCGCTCGGCGATCTCGTCTACTACGATTCGTCAAATCCCGGCGACCGGTTCAACGGAAAAACAGTCCGCCAGCTCACGCAGATCGCCGATACAGCTTTCTCATATTGCTCCCGGTTCGATACCGTCTTTGATTTCTACACGAGGCTCGATACCGTGATCTCCCGCATCAACCATGCCTTCGACGGGGATTATCACGCGATCTCGTTCGCTCCGTTCGTTCTCGACGGGACGCATTCGGTGGACGATTATGCGTTCCTCCACGCGAATCCCTCCGCGCCGAGGCCCCCGATTGCCTGGCCGCTCCAATCGATGACGGATGATCAACCGGTACAGTATGCCCTCCAGCAGAATTACCCGAATCCCTTCAACCCGAGCACGACCATCAATTTCACGCTTGCTACATCGAGCATCGTGAAT
>JACXTT010005093.1_pt1 | contig 19220 bp, 18 predicted proteins | sample 9270951 | NCBI WGS metagenome assembly JACXTT01 (sample SAMN15532306, study PRJNA645909) | rock metagenome | isolation source: weathered quartz diorite | place: Puerto Rico | collected 2017-06-21 | reverse complement strand
CGTCGCTGCGCGACGCGACTGAGTAAGAGAAACTCGCGGTGCTCGGGCCATCAGTTCCTTCTCCCCTCCGCGAGGGGAGAAGGTGCGCGAAGCGCGGATGAGGGGTTCGTGCAACGCGCTGAGGCCCCTCATCCGCCTTCGGCACCTTCTCCCCCGTGCGGGGGAGAAGGGACTAGTCGGCTCAAACCCGGATAAACACTGGAAGTTTCTTGGAAGTCGAGGGACCTGGGTGGGTGGGAGGCGGACGACATGATCTTCGTACCGCCCCTCGCCCGGGTCCCTCGACTTCGCTCGGGATGACGGGGGATCGGTTACCGAGAATTAGTCAGAGTGACCCACTGAATCGTCGCAAGGTCCAGAGGTCCCACTGATCAGAGAACCTCCCAGCTCCCCCACCCTCCCGCAGCCGAGCAACTTCATCGTCCTCACCATATCCGCGCGCAGGATCTCGATCGCCCTCGTCACACCCGCCTCGCCCGCCGCACCCAGTCCGTACGCGTAGGCGCGGCCGATCAGCACGGCGCGCGCGCCGAGACAGAGCGCTTTCACGACGTCGCTGCCGCGGCGGATGCCGCCGTCCAGAAGTACCTCCGCCTGATCTCTAACCACCTGCAGCACCTCGGGCAGCACATGCAGCGTCGCGGCCACGCCATCGAGTTGCCGGCCTCCATGATTCGAGACGACGATCGCCGACGCACCGTTGTCGATCGACTTGCGCGCATCGTCCGCCGTGTGCACGCCTTTCACCACAATCGGCCCCGGCCAGGCGCGCCGGATCCACTTGAAGTCGTCCCAGCTCACCATCGACTGTTCGAGCGCGGCGCCGACATCGGCGTACGGCATCGGCCCGTCCTTCAACACGATGTTGGGAAAGTTCATCAGCCCGCCGTCGCGCAGCCAGGCAGCGAGCCAGCGCGGGCGTGCTAAGAACTGCGCGAGATACGGCAGCATCGCGAGCGGTTTGCCGCCGATCAGCTCCTTCGCGCCGTTGCGCACATCGCGCTCGCGCATGCCGGCAACCGGCGTATCGATCGTGACGACGAGCGCGGCGCAGCCGCACTCCTTCGCCCGCTCGATCGCGCCCAGCGCGACTTCGCGGCCGCCGACCAGATAGAGCTGATGCCACACCGGCCCCATCGTCGCCCGCTTCACATCGCGCACCGCACAACCGGAGAGCGTCGAGAGCGTGTAGATCGTCCCGGCCTTCCCCGCCGCACGCGCCGCGACTTCTTCGCCGCGCGGATAGAACATCCGCGAGCTGCCGACAGGCGCGAGGATCACCGGCAACTCGATCGTGGCGCCGAGTACCGTGGTCCTCAAATCACAACTCGGCGTTGCAACCGCCGAGCGCGGGCGGAACAGCACCTCTTCGAACGCCTGCACGTTCTCGCGCATCGTCCACTCCGCCTCGGCTCCGCCATCGATGTAATCGAAGACGACGCGCGGCAGACGCCTCTTCGCGGCGAGCCGGAGATCAGCGATGTTGACGATGTTCATAACCGGACGATGACGTACGCGGCTGCGGCTCCCGCGACAGACCCGCTCGCGACTTCCGCAACTGTATGACGACTGAGTGCGAGACGCGACCAGGCGAGGATCGGCAGCACGACGAGCAGAAGCCATCCGGCGGGCGAACCGAGGAGAAGCAGAGTCGTGGCGGAGAGCGCCGCGAAGGCCATGTGAAGCGAGACTTTGATCCAGCGCGTGACGATCGCGCAGACCGCGAGCATGATCATCACGACGACGACACCGCGGATGAGGAACGAGCCGGGACGGAACATCAATTCGTACGTGAGGAGCGCAGCGAGAGCAATGAGGCCGGCCGCGTAGAGAATCGGCCGCTCCGCACGATTCGAGGCGTCGGCGTTGTCCCACTTGCCACCTCGCACCTGACCGATCATCAGCAGCGCGACGGGAAGAATCGCCGCCACACCGACGAGAAGAAGCGCGGATGCCGCGTCGCGGACGGAGCCGAAGTGGAGCGCGCTGCCGGCGACCATCACGCCAGTCATGACGAACGGATGCGCGACGATCGAGATCCAGCGGGCCAGCGTTCGTTGTGAGGCTTGATCCTCCATGACGGTGCCGGTCATGTTCTCACGCCGGCACCTCTCTTTCTCCAAGCACTGCGGTCAGCCGCGGATAGAGACTCCTCATCTCGTTCTTCCCGACGATCGGCAACCCGCCGCACATGTGCAAGGCGAGTTGTCCATACGACGTGACGACGATCGTCCTCGCCGCGATGTCAGGCCGGCTTCTCACGAACGACACGACATCGTACGGATCATCGTCGCCGAGCCGGAGATCGAGCAGCACGATGTCGAACTCGTGACTGCTCATCGCATCGATCGCATCGTCGGTCGTCGTCACGGACGTCGTCTGCACGCCCAGCGACGCAAGAATTCGTGTGAGGATCTCGGACCAGAGACGCTCATCTTCGATCACGAGGCCGCGGCGAATCGCAGGCGTGGTCATGGCGCCTCCGGCGGCAGTTGAATCCGTTCGATGGCGCGCTCGACGACTTCGTTGAGCCATGCGTACTCTTTCCACTCGAGCGAACGCCCCTCTTCGATCGCATCGACGCAGACGGTTGCGCATTCCTCACAGTCGTGAGAGATCGCCTCGTATCCATTCGTCGACGCGATCCCTGTCAGCCCGCGGAAGGCGCGCACCAGCGGCTCAGGCTCATCGTTGGCAGCGAGGATCTCTTGCAGTTCCATCACGCGTTCTTCGAGCAGCTCTCGAAAGCGGGGCATCGGTTCAGTTCGCATGTTCATTCACCTTGGGCATGACAGAGAGCAAACTGCCGCCCAGTGGTGACCCGGCAAACAACCTGAGCCATATCAATGAATTACGCTAGAACGCGCATCACGGAGCCGCGTCCTCAAACCATTCAGCTGTTCGAAATCCGCACGCGCACGTGGGAGTAGTTTTGGTCTTCTCACTGATCCGTGACTCATCGCCCGCTTCGTTCGTTGCTAGTGTGGTTCGCATGATGCGGCCCGCCCTCTTTGTGGCCATCGCGTTCGCGAGCGCTTCGGCGATTGCGCAGACCAGCCCTTCTGCGATTCAACGCGAAATCATCACGAGGGCCGTTCATTCGACGATCGATCGCCAGAAGACCGAATGGGACGACTGGAAGAACGCAGACGACCATCGTGTCGTGCTCCTGGCGGATGAGACGATGCCATTCCCGAAGTTCGCCGACGGCGACGCTATGGAATATCGGGCGAGCATCTTCATGGAGAATCGTGCGCTCTCGTCACAACTCGAGAAGGCGCCGATCCTCACGCTTCGCGACTGGAAACTGATCCCTCGCTCTGATTGTAGTGGTACTCCCGAAGCGCTGCCGGCGGTGCGTCTCGTACCGCCCTCGACGATCGAGCGCGTATTCAAAGGCAAACCACTCGATCCTTCTGTTGCACTGGCGATCCGCATGACGACTCCGGTCCTCTCCCCCGATGGCCGCCAGGCCGCGCTCTATCTCGAGTACGTTGGATCGCACGTCGACGACTCCGGCCGGCAGCTCACCACGATGAGCCGCAATGACCGTCCCAGCGAGTGGGACGACATCAACGAGATCGGGCGGCTCCTGCCAATCGATGCTGCGACTCCGCAGGAATGCGAGATCAGCGTCGACGATCGTGCGGTGATGACTTCGGCGTTGACGTGGCTGACTTCGCAAAAGGGCCACTTCGATCTTCTCGGGCTCTTCGACAGGGGAGGATCGCCAAGCGACTGGCGCTACCAGCTGCGGAGCGGCGACTGTCACGTTGACGTGGGGGAAGGAACGCTCGCTCAACTCCAGCGCCGCAATACCGCGGAGCAAACTTTCGATCCGTCGACTCTTCCCATCGCGGGTGTGCGCACACTGGACGTAGGCGATTCGAGAATCTGGTCCGAGCCTTCGGTGCTCGTCTCGCTTCCTGCCTACGGCAATGACATCGCGATTCTATTCATGACCTATCGCACTGCGTCGCGCAAGCCGGAAGACATCGTCGAGACGAGCAGCTATCTCGTAGTCGTGCGCCGCTCCGATTCGGGTTCCTGGTCCGTCGTCTGGACCAACGTTCTGGAATCCGTAATGATCACCTGACCCGCACCACGATCTTCCCCACCGCCGCGTTCTCTTCCATCGTCCGATGCGCCTCCACAATCTCGTTCATCGCGTAGACGCGATGAATCGGCACGGTGACGCGACCGGCCGCTGCATCCTCGAGAAACCGCTGCAGCACTTCGCGCGGAAGATCGCTCGCCTCGCCGCCGTATGCGGTGAGACGCACGCCAGTTGGGATGTAGCCGATCGGATAGAAGTCGCGCACGATCCATTCGTTCGACACCATGCCGGTGAAGCAGACGGTCCCGTGTACGCGCGCGGCGCGCAGCGAATCCGGCAGCGTCGTCGTGCCGACGAGCTCGAGCACGGCATCGGCTCCATCTGGCGCGATGGCGCGCACCGCATCCGCGATCGCGCCATCATCGAGTAGCGGATGCTCGACGCCGCGTTGCGCGAGCGCATCGAGCCGCGACTTCTGCCGCGTCGTCGCGATGACTCTCGCACCCATTCTTCGCGCGAGCGTTGCTGCGGCGAGACCGACGGACGTGGTACCGCCGCGAATCAGCAGCGTCTGCCCCTCGCGCAGATCGAGTCCCGTCGTGAGTGAGCCGTACGCGGTCTGCAGCATCTCGGGAATCGCACCGACGATCTCCCACGGCAGCGCTGTCTCGATCGCGATCACCTGCGCCGCGGGCACGATCACATACTCCGCATAGCCACCATCGAACACCCGCCCCATGCCGCCCATCATCGCCACGACTTTCTGTCCGCTTCCATCGTCGAGCACACCCGCGCACTCGATGCCCGGCACGCGCGGAAACGTCGCGTTCGTGGCGTAGCCGAGGCGCAGGTGGAGCTCCGAACGGTTGAGGCCGAAGGCTTCGACGCGGATGCGCACCCACCCTGCGGGCGGATCCGGCAGCGGCAGCTCGCGCACGTGCAGCGATTCTGGCGGGCCGGGTGCATCAAGTTGAATCGCTTTCATCGTACGCTGCATCATCAGCTCCACTCGAAAGGAATGAATATGAAGATTACAGTGATGAACAACGGTCCGCTGCGCGTCGAAGGCGACGACATCCAGATCGTCGATCCCCAGCAGCAAGCCTACGGCCTCGGCGGCCGCACCGTGGTTTCACTCTGCCGCTGCGGACACTCCGCGAACAAGCCCTTCTGCGACGGCAGCCACAATCACTACGAGTTCAAGGACGAACCGCAGGCGCGCGAGCTGCCGCCGAAGAAGGCGTAGAACCGCCCCTCATCCGCCTGCGGCACCTTCTCCCCCGCGTTGCGGGGGAGAAGGGACCGAGAGATGCGCCGTCCCCCAATCCACATTCCGCGTCGCGTACATCACCGCCGCGAGAATTACGAACAATCCGATCGATCCCATCAACAGCGCCCAATCCTCCAGCTGCAGCAAGATGTAGAGATATCCATACAACAGCGACATCACGGCGGTCAGACCAAGCACCCGCACCTTGCTGCGCAGCAGCGCTGCGCCATACGCCGAAATCAAGAGGACCGTTGCGAGCGAGGCCACCGCGTATGCGATGCTGAATGTGGCCTGTTCCGAAATGCTCAGCAGCAATAGATAGAAGATGCACAGCGCGCCGCCGACGAGAACGTACTGCATCGGATGCAGCGTGACGGGACTGAGCAGCTCGTACAGAAAGAACGTCAGGAACGTGAGGATGATGAAGAGCACTCCATACTTCACCGAGCGCTCCGTCTTCTGATAGTGGCTCACCGGCGAGAAGAGTCCGACGCCGAACGCCGACGAGCCGATGCCCGCCACCGCGTTCTTGTGCTCTTCGCCCGAGTCGCGCCAGCGCTGCGGAAAATTGCGTGCGATCGACGAGACGCTCCAGCGCGCGGTGAAACCGGATGGCGTGATCGACCGCGACTCTGGAAGAAACGCTCCGCCGAAACTCGGATCGGGCCACGGCGACCGAAGCTCCACGAGCGTCTCGCCTCCGAACGGCTGGAAGTTGATCGACTCACTGCCATTCAGATGAATGTCGAACGAGAACGGATGCCGCGCGCCGCCGCCCGACTTCGGCGCCAATGGAATCGCGGCATGAATCCCCGTCGCCCATAGCGAGTCATCCGCACTTCCCCCGGCGAACGCCAGCTTCTGTCCGTTCCACTCGAGCAGAGGATTGCGGCGAAAGCCGCGCAGATCGGAAAGACCGAACGCCAGCACCGAGTCGCCCCAGAGAATATCTTCCGCCGGGATGTTCCATTCCGAAAAATCGGGTTGCGTGAACTCTCCCTCGATCGCGAGATCGCTCTGATACAACACGGTCTCGAAGATCCCGCGGTGCCGCCGCTGCGGATCGACTTTCCCGCGAATCACCAGCCGCTCCGGGAGAAATCGCGCGTGATAGACCGTGACCGTGCTCGCATCGGTACGGACGCGATACGGAACGATGAGGATCGGTCCGCCGATCGTCTGCTCCTGTCCCCATGAAGCAGCGATCTCGGCACGCGCTGCCTTGGCGCGCTCGGATCGCTCGCTCACCAGCGCGCGAATCGAGGAGAGCGCGATCACCAGCACGATGATCAACAGAAAGAGAATCGCCAGCTCCAACAGGACGGGATAGCGAAGGCGGCGCGGTGCAGGTTCCGGTTTGGTTTCAAACATGCCTTCACTGTCGGGCACCGAAGTGACACGCGCGCCGCGCGCTCGCGACGTTCTCGAGAAGAGTTGTGGCGATTTCGTGGCAGATCGTCTGCGCGGCGCGTTCTGAAGTAGATTCGCGCCATGAGCCGTCCCGCGGAAGCGCTCGTCGCGTTCGTCGATGACGAAGAGAGTCTGCGCAGGACCGTGGCTCTCGCACTGCAGCGCGATGGCTTCCGCGTCGAGACCTTCGCCGATGGTGCCGAGGCGATGACGCGCTTCGAACGGGCGCTGCCGGATGTCGCGATCCTCGATGTGATCATGCCGCGCATCGACGGTCTCGAAGTCTGCCGCCGTCTTCGCGCGCGCAGCGAACATCTTCCAATCCTCATCCTCTCCTCCAAAGACGAAGAGCTCGATCGCGTCCTCGGTCTCTCCCTCGGCGCCGACGACTATCTCTGCAAGCCGTTCTCGCTGCGCGAGCTCATCGCGCGCGTGCGCGCCCTCCTGCGCCGCGCGCATCTGCGACAGGAAGAACCGGGCAACGATGAACAGATCGTCGAGCATGGAGAGCTGCGCCTCGACCTCGGCCGCTTCGAGGCGAAGCTGCATGGCGAAGCGCTGCCGCTCACGCTGACCGAATTCAACCTGCTCGAGGCACTCGTCCGCCGTCCCGGCATCGTGAAGTCGCGCGAGCAACTCGTGCGCGAAACGTATCCGCACGATGTTCATGTCGCCGAGCGAACGATCGACACGCACATCAAGCGCTTGCGCAAGAAACTCGCGGATGCACATGGCGACGATGTGATCGATACCGTGCACGGCGTCGGCTATCGGTATCGGCGATGAACATGATCCGCCGCTGGCTCTCCGCGATCGCCGTGCGGCTGCTGCTGTTCAATGTGCTGCTCGTGTTTCTGCCGGTGGCGGGCCTCCTGTCGCTGCGGAGCCTCGAGCGGCAGTTGCTCGACTTGCAGGAGCGAGCGATGGTGCAGCAGGGCCGCCTCGTCGCGGCAGCGTTGTCGGGGACGTCCGAGCTCGATGTCGCGCAGGCTCGCAGTCTCATTCAGCGCCTCGGCGGACGTTCGGACGCGCGCATTCGCATCGTCGGCCGCAGCGGCGATGTTCTCGCGGACTCGGCGATCCATTCGCCGGTCATCGTCGCGAATGAAGAGTCGTCCTACGAGAAGACCGGCGGCTCGCGCAAACAACTGCTCTATCGGATCGGCGTCCGGCTCTGGCGCCTGTATGACGCCATGCGCGGGCGGCCCGCGATCCCGAAGACGGAAAACTTCGTCGATCCGACGCCGCAGGCAGTGGTGACGAAAGCGCTGCAGGGACGATACGCGGCAACGTTGCGCGAGAGTCTCGGCCAGCGGTCACTCACGCTTTACAGCGCGGTGCCCGTGCGCGCGGGCGGACGAGGTGACGTGACCGGCGCGGTGCTCGTGTCGCAGTCGACATCGCGCATTCTCCGCGCGTTGTGGCGCGTTCGCCTCGATACGATCAACGTCTTCGCCATCTCGCTGGCAGCCGCCGCGGTGCTGACTTTGCTGATGGCCGCGACGATCGTCCGTCCGCTGATTCGTCTGCGCAATGAGGCGGATGATCTGCTCGATCATCGTGGCCGGCTGCGCCGGCCCTTTCGTGGAACGCGGCGGCGCGATGAGATCGGCGATCTGACGCGCGCGCTCGAGACGCTGACCGCGCGGCTGGAGCACCACCTCGCATTCGTCGAGAGCTTCTCGGCGGATGTCTCGCATGAGTTCAAGAATCCGCTCGCGTCGATTCGCAGCGCCGCGGAATTGCTCGCGCAGACCGACGACGAAGAACAGCGCGGCCTTGCGGCGACGATCGATCGCGAGACCGCGCGGCTGAATCGCCTGCTCAACGGCGTTCGCGAAGTGTCGAAGGTGGATGCCGCCGTGGAAGTGGAGGAGAAAACGCGCATCGATCTTTGCGCGTTGCTGTCGCAGAGCCGCGTCACGATCGCATCGCCATCACATCCGGTATTCGTCGTGGCATCCGAAGACCGGCTCATTCAGGCATTCGGAAATGTCATCGACAACGCGATCAGCTTTTCTCCGGGGCTCGTGCTGGTTTCGATTGCCGAGGAAGGAGGCGAAGCCGTGGTGCGCATCGATGATGAAGGACCAGGCATTCCGCCCGAACATCTCGAGCGGGTGTTCGAGCGCTTCTTCACGTTCCGGCCCGATCGCGGCAGCCACGACGGGCTGGGGCTGTCGATCGCACACGCGATCATCGAGGCGTATGGAGGGACGATCCGCGCGTCGAATCTTGCGCCGCGCGGCGCGAGATTCGAGATCCGGCTGCCACTGGCGTAGTCGTTCCGGTGGGGCGACAGGCGCCCTCGCCTGTCGGCTCGGAATCCGTGATCCACCTCACACTTTCCTGCGAAAACGAGCGCGACACTCCTACCACCCTCCGACCCGCGAACAATTGGTTCGCGAACCCACGCCGGCGTACCCAGGTCGGAGTGTGTTCATTCGGAGGTGTCCATGCGAAACACGACCGCGCTCCTCTCTCTCCTCCTCGCCCCTGCGCTCGCCGCGCAGGTGACGATCAACATCGACGCGGCGGCGAATCGTCATCCGATCAACCCCAATGTCTACGGCCTCGCCTACGCGACGTCCGCGCAGCTCAGCGATCTCAACGTCCCGCTGAATCGCTCCGGCGGCAACGCCACGACGCGCTACAACTGGCAGCTCAACGCGAGCAATCGCGCGGCCGACTGGTTCTACGAATCGATCGGCGAGACGAGTGCAGTCGCTGGTGAGAACGCCGACACGTTCATTCGCGACACGAAGAGCGCGGGCGCCGAGCCGATGATCACGATTCCGATCATCGGCTGGACCGCGAAGCTCGGCGCCGATCGCGCGAAGCTCGCCAGCTTCTCCGTCGCGAAGTACGGCACGCAGCAATACACCGACTACTGGATGCCCGATGCCGGCAACGGCGTGCGAACCAGCGGCAGCGAGATCACAGGCAACGATCCGAACGACGCGAACATGCAGGTCGATGCGAATTTTCAGCAAGCCTGGGTGCGTCATCTCGTCACGCAATGGGGCGCCGGCGGCGTTCGCTACTACCTGCTCGACAACGAGCACTCGATCTGGCACGCGACGCATCGCGATGTGCATCCCACAGGCGCGTCAATGGATGAAGTGCTGGCGAAGATGCGCGAGCATGCGGAGAAGATCCGCGCCGTCGATCCGAGCGCATCGATCTGCGGCCCCGAGGAGTGGGGCTGGGGTGGATATCTCTACAGTGGCTACGATCAGCAATGGGGCGCGACGCATGGCTGGTCGAGCTTTCCCGATCGCGCCGCGCACGGCGGAGCGGAGTACGTGCCGTGGCTCGTGGCCCAACTACGCGCTGCACACCTGCTCGACATCGTGACGGTTCACTACTATCCGCAAAGCGGCGAGTTCGGCAACGACGTGTCGGCCTCGATGCAACAGAAACGCAATCGTTCGACGCGCTCGCTGTGGGATCCGAACTACACGGACGAATCGTGGATCGGCGACAAAGTGCGGCTGATTCCACGCATGCGCGAATGGGCCGGCGGGTTGCCGATCGGCATCACGGAGTACAACTGGGGCGCCGAGTCCGACATGAATGGCGCCACCGCGCAAGCCGACCTCCTCGGCATCTTCGGACGCGAAGGCCTCGATCTCGCCGCGCGCTGGACGACGCCGGCAACAGGCTCGCCCGCATACGACGCGATCCGCATCTATCGCAACTACGACGGCGCGAAGTCGGCGTTCGGCAACACCTCGGTCAGCGCGAGCGGACCGAATCCGGATGAGGTCGCGGTCTTCGCCGCGCAGCGTTCCAGCGACGGCGCACTGACGGTGATGATCGTGACGAAGGTGCTGAGCGGAACGACCGCGGCAACGGTGCGCCTCGCGAATTTCGCCGCCGGGGCGAGTGCGCAACGCTGGCAGCTCGCGGCAGGCGCGCGCATCACACGTGCCGCCGATGTCGCGGTGAACGGCGGCGCGGTCTCGCTGACACTACCCGCGAAGAGCGTGACGCTGCTCGTGATTCCGGGAGGGAAAGGCAACGATCGGCGGAGAGTCACCCGACATTGACGTGGTATCCGTTAGATTCGACGTTTGACGGACGGAGTGACGAGCCGGTCGTCGGCCCGGGCGCTGGACGAGGTGTAAGATTTCTCGCATGGGTCGACTACTTCAGAAGGCGATCGCCGAGACCATCAAGCTTCCCGAGGACGAGCAGGAAGCGATGGGTGCGTGGATTCTTGCCGAGCTGGAATCTGAGCGTCGCTGGGACGATCTGTTCGCGAAGTCGCAGGATCTGCTTGCACGCATGGCCGCGGAAGCTCGTGAAGAGCATCGCGCAGGCTTGACTGAGCCTCTGGATCCCGAAAAGCTGTAAAGTCCCGCACGACACGTACATTTCGCAAACTTCTTGCATCGCTGTCTCAGGAAACACGCGGCCAAGCGAGAAGTTCGTATCGGCTGTTCCTTGCAAATCCCCACCATCCGAGTCTTCACTTCAAACAAGTCCACTACACCGAACCGATCTTCTCAGCACGCGTAGGTCGCAGCTTTCGTCTCGAGGGCCAACATCCTCGAGCCTGGACCGAATTGAGCTCGTGACCCGGAAGCTCACGCGAACATCGCAGCCGCAGCAACGGCCAGCTCATCACATCGGTTGTTCCACTTGTCGGTGGAATGGCCTTTCACCTTGATGAAGTCCACCGTGTGCCGACGCGTCTGCGCGAGCAGACGTTCCCACAAATCGCGATTCTCGACCGGCTGCTTCTTCGAATTGATCCAGCCGTTTCTCGCCCAGCGCTCGTGCCAGCGCTCCCGAAAACAATTGACCATGTACGCGCTGTCCGTGTGTAGCCGCACGTGCACAGGCTCCTTCATCGTCTCCAGCGCCTGAATGGCAGCCATGAGCTCCATTCGGTTGTTCGTGGTGTGCGGCTCGCCACCGCTGATCTCGCGCTGGACATCGCCGTACATCAGAACCGCGGCCCAGCCTCCCGGGCCCGGGTTGCCCCTGCATGCACCATCCGTGTAGACGATCACTTCTTTCTTCGAGGCCATCACCATAGTCCGCACACTCTACACTTGCGCCGAACGAGATCGGTCATTCCGCCCTTACGATCCGGATACCGTTTTCGCACGTAGATGAATGCGATGCGGCAATCGCTTTTCGCGTTTCTCCTGCTCGCGTGTGCGAGCGGCGGCGAGTCTCAGAAGGTCGAGGAGAGCCCGCGCGCCGACTCATCGCCGCGCACCTTCGGCACGGGCGGAACTCCGCTCCACTACCTGATCCTCGGCGACAGCACGGCCGTAGCAGTCGGCGGTTCCTATGAAAACGGTCTGGCGATCCGCTCGGCGCGGCACCTTGCCGCAACACACGCCGTGGAGCTGATCAACGTCGCGGTCTCCGGCGCGCGCATTCACGACGTGCTCGTCGAACAACTGCCGCGCGCCGATGTGCGCCGCGCGGATCTCATTCTGCTGGACGTCGGTGCGAACGACGTGATTCAACTGACGCGCTTTCGCGATTTCGACCGCGACTACGGACGCGTCATCCAAACCATCAAGATGCAGAATCCTGGAGCGAAGATCGTTGTGACCGGCAGCGCAGACATGGGCTCACCGCCTCGCGTTCCGCGAATCCTCAGGCCGCTTGCCAACTACCGGACGCGCAAGCTGAACGAGATCGTCGCGCGATATGTCGAGCGTGAGCGCCTCTGCTTCGCGCCGATCGCACGCGAGACGGGCCCCGAGTTCCGCCGCGATCGAACACTCTTCTCGGACGATCGCTTTCACCCGAACGATCGCGGATATGCAGTCTGGACGCGCGTGATCAACGCCGCGATCGACCGTTGTGTTGTCCTTGATCGGCCGCAGCCCAAGTAGCATGCTAGTGGAAGCCCCATGCGCACTCGATCGGCCTTTGTCTTCGCAGCACTCCTCATCGCAGTCCGTTCCTTCGCGGCCGAAAGCCCGGTGAAATCGCCGGACGCACTCTGGCGATTCGATACTCACGGCTGAGTCTTCGTCTCGCCGGCGGTCGCTGGCGACACTGTGATCCTCGGCTCATGCGCCGGCTCTCTCTATGCGTTGCAGCGGACGACTGGAGCGACGCTTTGGCAGTACGACACAGAACAAGACGGTGCCAGGGCGCAGTTTCATGGCGAGCCGCTGCTCATCGGTGATCGGATCATCCTCACGACCGATGCCGAACCGAAGGGATTCATCTACTCCTTCGATGTTGCATCGGGTGAGCCGCAGTGGAAAGTGCCATTCACTCGCGGTGTCCCGACGTCTCCGCTGCTGATCGGCGATCGCATCGTCGCCGTTTCCGCCGAGGGTGATGTGTTCGCGCTCGAGGCAAAGAGCGGCGACATCATCTGGAAGAAAGCTCCGGCTGGCCGGCTCGAGTCAATGACTCCATCGCCGGCATACGCGGCCAACCGAGTCTTCGTCGCGGACAATATGAAACGAGTCTTCGCGCTCGATGTCACGACGGGAGCAACTCTCTGGCAGTCCACACTGTCAGGACGCCCGAACACGGCGCTCGTCGTAGCCGGCAGCTCGATCATCGCCGGTACGGCGGACGGCTATCTGAATTGGATCGCGGCCGAATCTGGCGAGGTGAAACAACGCATTCGGCTCGAAGAGGGACATCCGTATGGCACTCCGATCCTTGCGCCTCCGCTGCTCTTCGTTCTCGCCGCGGGAGCGAAAGGCAACCTGATCGCGCTCGATGCGGAGAGCGGCGCAATCCGCTGGAAACGCGAGACACCGAAGGAGTGGACGACGTACCGGCCGCTCGTCACCGGCGCGAACGTGATTGTCGGAGATGAGGAGAGAACTCTCTGCGCCTTCGATCGCGCGAGCGGACGAGAGCGCTGGTGCCGGCCGGTCGGACAGGTACCGCGCGGACTCGGAATCACGAATGACGGGATCCTATACGTCGGTTCGCTGTCCGGCGTGGTGCAGGCGTTTCGAATCGGCGCGCCGAACTGACTCTCGTCTGAGGCACAGACCCCTCATCCGCGCTCCGCGCACCTTCTCCCCTCGCGAAGGGGAGAAGGAACTAGCTCTGCTCTGTCATCTTCGCAAACAGGTGCGCAGCGCCGATCCGCCGCTCGGGACATTTTGAATTCTGAATTCTGAATTCTGCATTCTGAATTTCGCTTTTCGTGCCCTTGAATGACGGAGTGTCTGTGGTTTCTCTCGATGCACGAGTAATCCGGCCTATGTTGCCGCGGTCCTTGGTCATCCGTCACACCTCCCCCACTCCCTTGATGCGATGATCGCGCGCATCTGCAAGGAGGAGCCCTCGATGCGACTCGGTCTTGCTCTCGCCGCTGCTGTTCTCATCATCACGATTCCGCTCGGCGCCGCATGGAGGGCCGAAGGCCCATGGATCGGCGCGGTCGTCGACGTCGCGATCGATCCCGCGAATCCCAACACGCTGTATGCCGCCACAGGTTCGGGCGGCATCTGGCGCAGCGATGACGGCGGTCAGCATTGGCTGCTCCCCGGCGACGACATGGTCAGTCGCCCCGTCGTCTGGATCGTCGTCGATCCCGGCACGCCATCGACGTTGTGGGCCGGCATCGACAATCCCGGACACGCAGGTCTCTGGCGCTCACTCGACCGCGGCAAGAGTTGGAATCCGGTGCGGCCCGACAAGGCGTCGTACATCCTCGATCAGCCGCTCGCCTTCGCGCCGTCGAATCCATCGATCATCTACGCACCGTCGACGAACCTTCACTATCGCAGCGCCGACGGCGGCAAAACGTGGGAGAGCTTTCGCGTTCCCGAGCAGGACGCGTATGCATTCGCCATCGATCCGAAGAATCCGAAGATCATCTACGCCGGCGGACGCGGCGAGAAACATCATCTGCGCCGCAGCGCCGACGGCGGCAAGACGTGGAAGGTGGCCGACAACGGACTGCCGGAGCGCAGCATCAGCCGGTTAGCCATTCCGCGCGAGCAACCGACCACGATTTACGCGACGACAGGATTCGGGCAGATCTTCAAATCCGACAACAGCGGCGAGTCGTGGACCGAGCTCGATCTCGGCCTGCAGGGAACAGAAAAACTCTTCAGCCTCGATCTCGATCCGCATGATGCGAACACGCTCTTCGCTGGAACCGAGAACGGTCTGCGCCGCAGCTCGGATGGCGGCGAAACATGGACGACGATCGGCGGCGGACTCGAGAACTGGTATTGCAAAGGCGTCGCGTTTCACCCGAAGCAGAAAGGCGTGGTGTACGCGGGCACGACGGGCAAAGGATTCTTCAAGAGCACCGACGACGGCGAGACCTTCCAGCCGATGAACAACGGGCTCGGCGCCGGCTGGACGGAAAAGTTGTGGGCACCTGCCGGTGCGCCGGGACCGATCTTCGCGCAGATGGGTGTGGGCCTTTTCCGCGAAGACGCGCCGGGATCGTGGACGGAGATCGAGGCGCCGTTCGCCTCGGGCGACAAGACGGAGATCGACGGCGTCGTCTTCGATCGCCAGTCGCCGAAGAAGATGTATGCGCACTACAACGCGAAGTGGTGGCGCTCGGAAGATGCAGGCCGCTCATGGCAGCAGATCGAAGTGCCGGAGCCGGGTATGCGCGACATGATTCGCGGCAAGATGGCCAGCCCGTCGTTCGACGGACTCGCGCAGGACGCGGGCGATCCGAAGATCTTTTACGCCGGCGGCTCGTGGAACAAGGATCTCGGCGGCGCGCCGGTCAACAAATCGACGAACGGCGGCAAGAAGTGGGACGCCGCAGGCAGCGGCATCGCCGGATCCGTCACGCTGCTGCGATCGCCGGCGCCAGGCGTCGTGATCGCAGTTGCAGGGAAAGATGGTGTCTATCGCTCGAGCGATGGTGCGAAGACCTTCACGCAACTGCGGCCGGGCGAGATCAAAGACCTCGCCGCGGATGGATCGAAGATCTACGTCGCGACGAAACAAGGTCTCTATCGCACGAGTGACAACGGCGCGACCTGGTCGCGCGCGCCAGGCATCAAGGAAGATGAAGTCGAGGCCGTAGTCATCGCGCCGAATGGCAACGTGTTCTGCGGAACGTTCGACGGAGTCTTCATGAGCAGCGACGGCGGCAGCACCTGGACCGCGTTCAATGAAGGATTGTTGAACACGGACGTGCGCGCGCTCGCGATCGGCGGCTCGAGACTGTATGCAGGATTCGCGGGAGGAAGCGTGCAGTCAACCGAATTGCCGTGACCGGCAATTCGAAATTGAAAATTGAAAATTGAAAATGCAGCGCGCGCGAAGCTCGCCACCACCCTGGTGGGCGGGAGGTCCGCGACATGAGTTCCGTACTACACGCGGAGGCTTGCGATCGCGTGCCTTGGTTTCTTTCTCTCAGCGCGTCGCGCAGCGACGTCGCCCGCTCGGGATGACGAGAGATCGGTCGCTGCAGAATCTACCCACTGAAATCGAAATCAGCGATGCCCCAAAATTGAAAATGCAGCGCGCGCGAAGCGCGCCACCATAATTTTCAATTTTCAATTTTCAATTTTCAATTTCGCTTCAAAACTTCGTGACTTTGCCCGGTTTTCCGTCGAGCTTGAACTCGACCATTCCTGCATTGTCGACGTAGACCCACCAATCGACATTGCCGCAGAACACGCCGCCGGAGAGTTGGACGAACGTCACTTTTCCGTTCGGCGCGCCGAGAAGCGTGGGGGCTTGTTTGACGAGCCTGGGCACGATGGAGAAATCGACTCGCGCGAGCGATGCCTTCTTCTTGCAGTCGCCGCTCGAGGCCTCCTCGGGGCCGGTGACCGCACCTGCTTTGTACGTGTAGCGCGCGCGGCCGCTCGGGCTGTCGTTCGACGCGACGGTCGCCATGGCGTACTTGTCGTAGATCATCAGCTCATAGACTTCCGGCAGTTTCGCCGGCAGCGTGGCCGCCATCTGCGTCAGATCCTCGAAGAGGACTCCCTTCTCTTCGAACTTCGCCTGATGTTCATCAGCGATCTTCGCGACTTCTTCATTCTTCCCCGGTTCGACGCGGAACAAAGCATTGCGCGCGGCGAGGCGCATCCAGTCATCGGGACTCTTCAACTCTTCGCGCAGCATCGGGATCGCTTCCTTCGCGGCGGTTCCCATCTCGCCGAGCGCGGTCACTGCAGCTTTTCGTACTGCCGGCCATTTGTCATTTTGGGCGGCTCGCATGAGCACCGGAACTGCAGCGGCGGCCGGCGGGCCGATGTCGCCGATCGCTTCCGCGGCATCTTCACGCGTCTTGTTCTGCTGATGTGTTTCCAGCGCCTTCTCCAGATCGGAAAGCACCGGCAGCGCCGCGGCCTTCATATCGCCGAGCGCGGAGGCGGCGGCGCTGGAGATGGACTCGTCGTGTGAGCGAAGCAGCGATGCGAGCACCGGCACCGCTTCCTTCACCGGCGGCTCGTAGTTGCCGAGCGCGCGGATGAGCGTCGAGGCTTCGCTGCTGCCCGCTCCCTTCAGCGCCTCGATGATCGGGGCCACGAGATTGCGGTCGCGCCGCCCGACGATTTTTCGCAGCGACTCGCGCGCGTCGCTGGCGACATCGTGATCCGGATCCCGCGTGCAATCCCATGCGGCATCGAACAGCTCGACCGCGGGCACTTCCGTCGAAAGCGCCTTCAGCGCGATGACGCGATCCTCGCACTCCGGATGTCCGAGCAGCCGCTTGTACGCCGGAAGGAGCTTCGACTTCGGCGTACCGAGTTTCATCAGAGCGCCGGCCGCGTTGCCGACGACCGGACCGTAATGATCATCGAGCGCATTCGTGAGCGATTCCTTCGCCGGCCGTGCAGCTTCGCCGAGATGCCAGAGCGAGGCCGCGGCATTGGCGCGCACCGCGCCCGATTTGTCCTCATCGAGTGCCTTGATGAGCGCCGGCACCGCCTCGGTCGCTCCCATCTGCCCGAGATTCCACGCCGCTTCGGCACGCTCCTGCGGGTCGCGATCGTTCGCGAGTGTCTTCATCAGCTTCTCAGCGTCCTTCGAAGCGGCGAAGAGCGAAAGGCTCATCGTGAGAATGAGAGCAAGGGAGGCAACACGACGCATGACTCCTCCTTATTCAGGCAGCGGACGCCGTCGATTCTAAGGCTTCGTCGTGATCTGCGAAGCATTCACCGTGAAGAACGCATTCGGCGACACGACGCTGGTGAAGTTCAGCGTCTTGAAGCCGGTGCGCTGGCCGGTGAGGAGCGCACGGTTCGAGAAAATCGATGTCGTCAGCGTCCGCGAGCTTCCCAACTGCCCGGTCGCTTTGCCGTCGATGAGCGGGATGGTGCTCGTCGAAGGTGCGCCATAGAGTGCAGTGAGCGGGCGATCGTTGCTGCGCCGCGCGGACGCGAAGAACCAGAGGCGATCGGGCACGAGAGTGCCGCCGAGGGAGCCGTCGAATGCGTTCGATCCATGGCCAAAAGAGAATCCGAAGGCACCGGAGATTTGAGTGGGTCGCTTAGCCAGGAGGGAGAGTTCCCCGCCGGTCCCGCGGCCGAACTCCTGCGCGAATGCGGGAGCCGAGAGAAGGAGAATGATGAGAATCGAGCGACGCACGAAGGGATCTTACGCTTTATCCTCCGGCGATGGTCCGCATCGCCGCTAAATCCTCGTGGCCTTGACGCATCATCCGAAGGGCGACGCGTATCTGGAGGAACTCGCGCGTGCAGTGGATGACTTGATGAATGGAGGGCAGGCGCCCCGCCTGCCAGCTGAATCAGTACTGCTCATCCTTGTCGACGACGTTCTCCAGCGCCTCGCCGCGCTCGAAGCGCCCGGCGTTCTCGAGGAAAAACGTCATCGCCCGATCGTGCGAATCGGCAGTGTGATCGGCGGAGTGCGGGGAGAGCAGCACGTTGTCGAGCGCCCACAGCGGATGCTCAGGCGGCAGCGGCTCGGTCGAATAGACGTCGAGTGCCGCACCTTTGATTCGATTCGATTGCAGCGCACTGACCAGCGCCTCTTCATCGACGAGCTGCCCGCGGCTCACATTGATCAGCACCGAGGCCGGCTTCATGCGCGCGATGCGCGAGGCGCTCATGAGTCCGCGGGTCGAAGGCGTCAACGGCGCGCAGAGAATCACGTAGTCGGATCCCTCGATGACATCGTCCACTGTTGCATCGCCGAGCTCGGAGCGCCGCCGCGCGGCGATGACTTGCATCCCCAGCGCCTCTGCCCGCCGCGCGACCGCGCGGCCGATGCCGCCGAAGCCGATGATGCCCGCCGTCTGTCCCTCCAGCCGTTCGACGGTGAACGGTTCCCAATGCCGCGCATCCTGATTGCGCGTCACGCGCCGGAGATCCTTCGCGAACCAGAGCATCGCCGCGACGACGAACTCCGCGAGTCCATCGGCGTAGAGGCCGCGCGAGTTCGTAACCGTGATGTCGGTGCGCCGCAGGAGATCGAAGGGAAACGGATCGACACCGGCGGCGAGCGCGTGAATCCAGCGGACACGCTTCGCGCGAGGCAAGAGATCGAGAAGCTGCGAGGCCATGCGCGTCCCGACGA
>JACXTT010005092.1_pt1 | contig 19220 bp, 15 predicted proteins | sample 9270951 | NCBI WGS metagenome assembly JACXTT01 (sample SAMN15532306, study PRJNA645909) | rock metagenome | isolation source: weathered quartz diorite | place: Puerto Rico | collected 2017-06-21 | reverse complement strand
GCCTGCCGGGCGCGGTGACCATCGCCACCAACATGGCCGGCCGCGGCACCGACATCCAGCTGGGCGGCAACATCGACATGCGGCTCGCGTCCTGGCGCGACGAGCAGCGCGGCCTGGGCGTCGAGGTGACGCCGGAGATGGCGCTGAAGCGCAAGGGCGAGATCGAGGCCGAGATCAAGGACAAGAAGGAGCAGGCGCTGGCCGCCGGCGGGCTGTTCGTGCTGGGCACCGAGCGCCACGAAAGCCGCCGCATCGACAACCAGCTGCGCGGCCGGACGGGCCGTCAGGGCGACCCGGGGCATTCGAAGTTCTTCCTCTCCTGCGAGGACGACCTGCTGCGGATCTTCGCCGGCGAGCGGCTGGATTCGATCATGCGCACCTTCGGCGTCCAGGAAGGCGAGGCGATCACCCACAAGTGGCTGAACAGCGCCATCGCCACGGCCCAGAAGCGCGTCGAGCAGCGCAACTACGAGATCCGCAAGAACCTCTTGAAGTACGACGACGTCGTGAACGACCAGCGCAAGGCGGTGTTCGAGCAGCGCGCCGAGTTCATGGCCGCCAGCGACATCTCCGACGTGGTGGCCGAGATGCGCCACGACACCATCGAGGACTTCGTCACCCGCTTCCTGCCGCCCAAGGCCTATGCCGAGCAGTGGGACATCGAGGGCCTGGACGAGCACGTGCGCGGGCACCTGGGCCTGGAGCTGCCGCTCAAGGCCTGGGCGGCCGAGGACGGCATCGCCAACGAGGAAATCTACGACCGCATCGTCAAGGCGTCCGACGCGCACGCCGCCGAGCGGGAGGCGAATGTCTCCAAGAACACAGGTGATCCGAACTATATCCGCACGGTGGAGAAGAGCTTCCTGCTGCAGATGATCGATCTGCAGTGGCGCGAGCATCTGATGCACCTCGACCACCTGCGCAACGTCATCGGCCTGCGCGGCTACGGCCAGCGCGATCCGCTGAACGAATACAAGACCGAGGCCTTCACCCTCTTCGAGACCCTGCTCACCGACCTTCGCCAACGGGTCACCCAGTGGCTGATGACCGTGGAGTTCCAGTTCGAGGCCCCGCCGCAGCCGCCGCCCGGCGGCTATCAGGAGGTCCACCTGGACCCGCTGACCGGCGAGAACGCGGCCACCATGGGCGCCCTGCCGGACGGCCTGTCGGCCGAACAGCGCGAGGCCCTGCCGGTCTCGGTGCTGCCGGACAACTGGGAGAACACCGGGCGCAACAGCCCCTGCCCCTGCGGCTCCGGCAAGAAGTTCAAGCACTGCCACGGCTCGCTGGTCTGAGGCGGCCATGACCCGCACGGGCTGAGCGCCATGAGGGTGGTCATCGCCGGCGCGGGGATCGGCGGCCTCACCACCGCGCTCAGCCTGCACGCCGCGGGGATCGACTGCGTCATCCACGAGGCGGTGGCCGAGCTGAAGCCGCTGGGCGTCGGCATCAACCTGCTGCCGCACGCGGTGCGCGAGCTGACCGAGCTCGGCCTCGCCGACCGGATCGCCGAGGTCGCCATCGCCACCGAGGCCCTGGTCTACGCCAACCGCTTCGGCCAGGAGATCTGGCGCGAGCCGCGCGGGCGGTTCGCCGGCTATCGCTGGCCGCAATATTCGATCCATCGCGGCGTCCTGCAGATGCTGCTGGCCGACGCGGTGCGCGAGCGGCTCGGGCCGGACGCCATCGTCCTGGGGTCGCGCGCGTCCGGCGAGACCTGGGGCGAGGCGGATGGCGACCTGGTGGTGGCCTGCGACGGCATTCACTCGGCGATCCGGGCGCGGTTCAGGCCCGATGAAGGCCCGCCGATCTGGAACCGGCGGGTGTTGTGGCGAGGGGTCAGCGAGGCCGCGCCCTACCTGGGCGGGGCGACCATGGTGATGGCCGGCCACCAGGACCAGAAGTTCGTCTGCTACCCCATCGATCCGGCGGCGGCCGGGCGTGGCAAGAGCCTGGTCAACTGGATCGCCGAGCTGCGCTTTCCCGACGAGACCGAGTGGCGGCGCGAGGACTGGAACCGGCCGGGCCGTCTGCCCGACTTCCTGCCGCAGTTCGAAGGCTGGGACTTCGGCTGGCTGGACGTGCCCGCGGTGATCCGCGGCGCGGCGCAGGTGTTCGAATATCCGATGGTCGACCGCGACCCGCTGGACCGCTGGACGCACGGGCGCACGACCCTGCTGGGCGACGCGGCGCATCCGATGTACCCGATCGGCTCCAACGGCGCCTCGCAGGCGATCCTCGACGCCCGGACCCTGGCCTACGAACTGGCGACCCGGCGCTCCGTCGACGATGCGCTCGCGGCCTACGAGGCGGCGCGGCGGCCGGCGACCACGGCCATCGTCCTGGCCAACCGGGGCAATGGCCCGGAGCAGGTCATGCAGCTGGCCCACGAGCGTGCGCCGCAGGGCTTCGCGGCCATCGGGGACGTCCTGACCCGGGAGGAGCTGGAGGCCACGGCCGGGGGATACAAGCAGGTCGCGGGCTTCGACCGCGAGGCGCTGAACGCCCGGCCCTCGCTCAGTCCGCCGGCTTAGGGCGCTTGCGCTTCGGCGGCTTCTGGGCCGCCTTGGCCTCGGCGACGGCGAGCGACCTGCGCGCCCAGGCCACGGCCTCGTCCGGGTCGTCGAGGGCGGTTTCCGGCAGGCGCCAGTAGGAGGTGTCCTCCCACTTGCCGGGCGCGCGGCTGTAGCGCCAGGCCACCGAGCCCTCGGCGGCGAGCTCGGCTTTCAGGGCGTCGTCGGTCTTGAGGTAAAGCGTCTCGTCGTCGATCAGGGCGAACATGACGTCGCCGGCATAGACGCCCGCGCCGCCGAACATGCGCCGGATGCGCACCGGGCCCAGGCTCTCGAAGAGCTCAAGGACGAAATCGTTGAAGCCGCTCATTTCGCCAGGATAGCGCAACCGATTGCGGCCACGCTCGTTTCGATGGGCGGAGTTTGGGGGTTTGCAGGAATGACCACCTATCGCGCCTATCGAGTCGACGATCGCAACCACATCCGCAGCGCGGAATGGCTGGAGGCGCCCAGCGACGAAGCCGCCGTCGAACAGGCCGAGGAGCTCTGCGAGGAGGGCCTGCCGACCATCGAGGTCTGGCAGGCCGCGCGCCTCGTCGATCAGATCGACTGCGACGACGACGACCAGGTCGAGACCTAGAAGCTCACCCAGTTGCCGTGGAAGCCGAACGGCATGCGCCTCGGCATTTCGGCGATGCCGATGGGGCCCTTGGCGACATCCTGGGCGTCGAACACCGCGAAGTCGCTGCGGTCCTCGGCGGCGCGGTAGATCACCGCGGTGACCCAGCCGTCGCCTTCCGGCGCATCGGCGGAGCGGGGCGTGAACACCGGCTCCGAGGTCGCGTCGCCGCCGGTGAGCGCATAGACCTGCCGCTTGCCGGTCTGGTGGTCGATGTGGGCGATGGCGTTCAGCCGCACGCCGGCCTGGCCGCCCGGATCGGCGGCGTACCAGCCGTGGCGGTTCTTCAGCATCTCGAAGCGCGGATCGACGCGCGGGAACTCGCCGTCGAGGTCGTCGATGACCTCTTCCTTGATGGCGTCGGAGGCGCCGGAGAGATCGAAGGTCCAGCGCACCAGCTTGGCGGCGGCCTTGGCGCCCGGCGAGCCGTCGGCGTTGGGGAACAGCGGCGCCACGTTGTAGCGCATGACGTCGGCGTAGAGCTTGCCGCCCTCTTCCCAGGCGTTCATCGGGTGGAAGACGTAGCAGGCCTCGGTGTTGAACCAGCGGATCGAGGAGACGTCGCCGTCGCGGCGCATGACGCCCACGTGGCTGCCCAGGTTGGGCTCCCAGGCGAAGGCGGGGCCGCCGGTCATGGCGCGCTGCAGGCTGGCCGACAGCGGCAGGACCGGGAACAGCACGTGGTTCCCGGTGACCATGAAGTCGTGGACCATGGCGGCGTAGGGCGCCTGGAAGTCGTCGCGGCGCGTGACCGTCCCGTCCGCGGCGGTGACGCCGTAGCTCATGCCGGCCGACAGCGGCGCGCCGACCCCATAGGCGAACCAGACCATCTCGCCGGTCTTCGGATCGATCTTCGGGTGGGCGGTGACGTTGCCCTTGTAGGGCCGGTCGTAGCCTTTGGACTCAAGCGTCTTCAGGTCCATCTGGAAGGGATGGTGGCCCTCCTCCAGCGCCAGCAGCTTGCCGGCGTGGAAGACGATGTTGGTGTTGGCCACGCCGCCTTCATTGCCGACGGTCAGCGGGTCGTTGTGCATCGGGTTGCCGCCGCCGAACAGCGAGCGGCCGTGCTCGTGCTCCAGCTCCCACTTGGGCGTGCGGGCATAGCGGTTGCGGTAGCTGACCTTGCCGTCGGCCACGTAGAAGCCGTGCACCATGCCGTCGCCGAAGAACCAGTGGTGGTTGGGGTCCTTGGGCTCGAACTGCGGGTTGGGGCCAATTCGGAAGAGGGCGCCGCGCAGGCCGGCCGGGATCTCGCCGGTGACCTTCAGGTCGAAGTCATCCTCGCTGTGGATGGGTGCGAAATTGCCAGCGAGGTAGGGGTTGATGCGCGTGTTTCCGTCCATGATCGGCTCCTGGGCGCTCGATGCTGAAACTTACGTTGTAAATTTATTTCGTAAGCCGTAGCGATTTGCAAGTGTTTTCGTGCAACTCTGGAATCGCATGCCCCGCGTACTCTCCGAGACCGACGTCGCCGACTTCCGCGAGCGTCTCTGCGAAGCCGCCGAGCGGCTGTTCGCCGAGCGTGGGCCGGACGCGGTGACGATGCGCCAGCTGGCGGCCGAGCTCGGCGTCTCGCCGATGACGCCCTACCGCTACTTCCAGGACAAGGACGACATCCTGGCCGCCGTCAGGACCAACGCCTTCAACCGCTTCGCCGAGACGCTGGAGGCCGCCCGCGAGAGCGGGAGCGGCGCCGCCGACAAGGGCCGGCGCACCGGCGAGGCCTATGTGACCTTCGCGCTGGAACACCCGCACTCCTACAAGCTGATGTTCGACCTGAACCAGCCGCACGTGGAGAAATACCCCGACCTGGTGACCGCCGGGCAGCGGGCGCATCGGACCATGACAGGCTACGTCGAGGACGCGCTGAAGGAAGGCCTGCTGAGCGGCGACCCCGAGCAGATCGGCCTGATGTTCTGGGCCGCGGTGCATGGCGCCGTGGTGCTGGAGCTGGCCGGCATGCTGCCCGCGGGCGGCGCGCGCGAACTGCAGCGCAGCCTGGACGCGACCCTGGTGCGGGGCCTGCGCAGCAAGGGTTGACCGCCCTCGCGGCAAGCCCTGGAGTCTGGCGCACTCGAGGGAGAGCGCCATGGCCGAGATCAAGCCGTTCGAAGTGAGCTGGAGCCCGGGCGAGGTCGGCGCGGTGCTGGATCGGGTGCGCGACTATCCCTGGCCGCCGATCCCGGAGGTTCCCGACGGCTGGTCGTACGGCTGCGACGCGGGCTACCTGCGCGAGTTCTGCCGCTACTGGATGGCCGACTACGACTGGCGCGCGGCCATGGCCGACCTCAACCGCTTCCCGCAGTTCACGGCGCGGGTCGAGGACTACGACCTCCACTTCATCCATGTGGTGGGTGAGGCCGGGGGCAAGCGGCCGCTGATCGTGACCCACGGCTGGCCGGGGTCGCACTACGAGTTCTGGGGCGCGATCGAGAAGCTGGCCTTCCCCAGCAAGTTCGGCGGCCAGGCGGCGGACGCCTTCGACGTGGTGGTCCCGTCCCTGCCCGGCTTCGGGTTCTCCTCGAAGCCGAAGCGCCCCATCGGCCAGAAGACCACGGCGCGGCTGTTCGACAAGCTGATGACGCAGGTGCTGGGCTACAAGTCCTACCTCGCCCAGGGCGGCGACTGGGGCGCGATGGTGACCTCGTGGCTGGCCCGCGACCATGGCGCGAACGTGCGCGCCATCCACCTCAACATGCTGGGCTTCAGGCCCTCGGACGGGCCGCAGACACCGGAGGAAGGCGCCTGGGCCGAACGCCAGCTCGCCGCCGGCAACGTGATGGGCGCGTACCTGCGCCTGCAGATGTCGAAACCGCAGTCGATCGCCTGGATGGCGGCCGGCAATCCGGTGGGCCAGGCGGCCTGGATCCTGGAGCGGTTCCATGACTGGTCGGACCTGTCGAAGAAGTCGCTCGACGAGGCCTATGGCAAGGACCGGCTGATCACCAACATCATGCTCTATGTGATGACCGACAGCTTCGCGACCGGCGCCTGGTACTACCGCGGCCTGCCGGAAGAAGGCGGCCTGGCCTTCAAGCCCGGCGAACGGCTGGAGACGCCGACCGCCTTCGCCAACTTCCCCGGCGAGCCGCTGTACCAGGCCCCGCCCCGCTCGTTCGCCGAGCGCGCCTACAACGTCACCCGCTGGACCGACATGGCGCGCGGCGGCCACTTCGCGGCCATGGAGGAGCCGGACCTCTATGTGGAAGAGGTGCGGACCTGGGCGCGGGACGTCTAGTCACGAAGACCCGGCGCCCTTCAGCGCCGGGCCCCCGCGGGCAACGCCCCTCAAGCCGCGGGCGCGGCCGCCATTTTGCGGCGGCGAAGGACGGCGCCAGCGCCGCCGAAGCCGACGATCATCAGCGCCCAGGCGGCGGGTTCCGGCACGCCGCCGCCCACGGTCCGGTCGTTGACCTGGAAGCGCAGGACCGCCGGACCGCTGTGGGTTTCGCCATAGGACAGCTGGAAGGCGTACACGCCGGCGGCGGGCGCGTTCACATTGAACGGCGTGTCCACCTCCGCCGTCGGCCCCGGCTGGTCGATCACCAGGCTGGGCGTCAGGCCCGGGAAGTTCAGCTGCAGGCCGTCGTCATGCGGCACGACGAAGGAATTCATCCCCGCGTTCAGGAACGTGGTCCCCGTGAACAGGAAATAGGTGTTGTCCAACGTCATGCCGGCGACGGACGCACTCAAGCCGGCCGGGTTGTTCAGGAAGGCGCCGATGGTGAAGAGGTCGCTGTTGTTGACCGGCGCATTGGTGAAATCGATGGCGCTGATGTTTACCGTGGCGTCCGCCACCATGGACGCGGCTTGCGCCAAGGTGGCGTCGGCCGACGCGGCGGCTGCGTTTGGGTCGGTGTGGTAGATCGATACTGTAATGGCCGCGCTTGCGCTGCCGGCCAAGGCCATTGCGGCGCCCGTAGCGGCCGCCGCGAGAATTGAAGCTCGTAGTTTCATCCGGACCTCCCAGCTCTGAGCTGAACAAGCCCCCACCCGACGCTATTGATGACCTGTTATGAGAGAGTAGACGACTCAATTCTCCAGATAAGCGAGTTTCTTGAATTCAAATTATTCTGAATAGTCACGCTTGTTACTGTGACACTTTCTTGACGATCGTCGGCAGACTGAAGGCTAGATCGCCGGGATCCGCCGGCGCCAGAGCCAGAACACCCCGGCCAGCATCAGGACCGCGGCGCCGCTGATCAGGGCGTCGGCCAGCAGGCTGCCGTTCACGCCGATGGCGGCGTACCCCTGGCCGTCGAGGTACTGCATGTAGGTCAGCGGCAGGCTGGTGGCGGCGTTCAGCAGGCCGAACTGAGTGGCGGCGAGCGGATTGTCGTGGCCGATGGTGCGCAGGATGATCATGCTCTCGGCGGCGAAGGCGGCGGACTGGAAGACGTTCTCGCCCAGCATGGCCAGGCCGAAGGTCGCCGGGATGTGCGGCGTCACCACCAGGATGAGGGTGAAGAGTGCGCCGAAGCCGCCGATCATCAGATAGAGGGGCCGAGGGCGCACCCCCTTCGACAGGACCGGGACCATCAGGCTTCCGACCACGCCGGCCACGATCAGACCGGCGCCGCCCAGCAGGCTGACAATCCGCTCGGAGGTGTGGAAGTCGTTTCCGAAGCCGCCCAGCGCGTTGGTCAGGGCGAAGGAGGCGGCGGGCAGCAGGAACAGCAGCAGCGTCCAAAGGACCGTGCTTCGGCGCAGCAGCGCGCCCACATCGCGCGCGAAGTCGCGAAAGCCTTCATGCGCCAGCCGCCCGTCGGCGGGCGGACAGGGAACGAACAGGAAGAAGGGAATGGGCGCGAAGGCGATCAGGCCGATGGCGAGCGCGCCGAGAGGCGACGGCAGCCCATGCATCAGCCCGGCGGCCACCGAGACGATGACCCCGCCGCCGCCGATGTTGCCCACCGTCAGCCACGCGCCGAGTGGCCCCTTCTGCTCGGTGGGCGCCAGGTTCCCGAACCAGCCGCCGACGGCGTTGTAATAGAGGTTGCCGAACATGTTGCCGGCGAACAGCAGGGCGGTCAGCAGCGGCAGGTTGGTGAGGCTCAGCAGGGCGGCGACCATGCAGATCACCTGCAGGGTGGCGAAGGCCACCGCATAGGTCCGGCGACTGAAGCGCCAGTCGAGCAGCGGCCCGAATGGAAAGGCGACGAAGCCCGGCATCAGCCCCGTGGCGGTGATCGCCGCGATCTGCGGCTCCGGAACATGCGCCCCCGCCAGGAGCTGCGGCACGGCGATCAGCATGATCCCGCCGAAGACGCCGAACGGCAGGTAGCTCATGCCCATCAGCCAGATGGGCGGCAGCGATCGCGCCTCAGCCATGGATCGTCCGCCCCCCAGCCGCGATCCCAAGCGTGCCTGCCTGTTCGCGCCCCCCGGCGCATCGCTTGGGCGACGGTAGGCGGACTCCGCACCGCTGCGCAACGACGGGCGCGTCAAGCGGTGGCGTTCGCGGCGGGCTGCGGCTAGTTGAGGGCGGCCGAAGGAGTCCGCCATGCCCGCCGTTCTCGAAGATGTCCGCCCGATCACGCTCGCCGAGATCGAGGCCGCGCGGGGGCGGATCGCCGGGACGTGCGTGCGCACGCCGCTGATCAGGCTGGAGCTCGGCGCGGGCTTTCCCGACATCCGGCTGAAGCTGGAGAACCTGCAGCCGATCAACGCCTACAAGTTGCGCGGCGCGGCCAACGCCGTGGCCATGCTGAGCGAGGCCGATCGCAAGCTGGGCGTCTGGACGATCAGCGCCGGCAACGCGGGCCAGGGCGTGGCCTATGCGGCGCGCAAGGCCGGCGTGCCCTGCACGGTGGTGGCCATCGAGACGGCGCCGAAGTCGAAGCTGGAGCGGATGGCGGCCCTGGGCGCGCGGCTGGTGACGGTGTCCTACACCGAGGCCTGGAAGGCGCTGGACGACCGGGCCTATCCCGGGGTCGAGGGGACCTTCATCCACCCGTTCGACGACCACAACTTCATCGCCGGCCACGCCACCATGGGGCTGGAGATCCTCGAGGACGCGCCGGACACGGTGGCGGTGATCGGCGGGGTCGGCGGCGGCGGGCTGGTGACCGGCGTGGGCAGCGCCGTGAAGGCGGTGAACCCGGCGATCAAGGTCTGGACCGCCGAGCCGGACACCGCCGCCCCGGCGGCGCGGTCCTTCGCGGCGGGGTCGCCGCAGCTGTTCCCCGAGTGGGAGGCGTCGTTCGTGGACGGGGCCGGCGGCCAGAGCCTGTTCCCGCGGATGTGGGAGCGGCTGAAGCCGGTGGTCGACGGCAACATCGTCGTCACGCTGGACCAGACGCGCCGCGCCATGCGGTTGATGGCCGAGAAGGCCCGGGTGATCGCCGAGGGGGCGGGCGCCTTGCCGCTGGCCGCGGCGCTGACCGGCGAGGCCGGACAGGGGCCGATCGTCTGCGTGGTCTCGGGCGGCAACGTCGACATGAAGACCTTCTGCGACATCCTCGAAGCGACCGCCTGACGCCCATGGCCCGCTACGACTTCGCCTCCGACAACGCCGCGCCGGCGACCCCGGAAGCCATGGCCGCGCTCAGCGCCGCCAACGTGGGCTACGCCTCGGGCTATGGGACCGACGCGGTCTCGGCCCGAGCCGCCGACCTGATCCGCGCGTGGCTCGACGCCGACGCCGAGGTGCGGTTCGTGGCCTCCGGCACGGCGGCCAATTCGGTGGCGCTGGCGGCGCTCTGCCGGCCCTTCGAGGCGGTGGTCGCGCACGAGCACGCGCACATCATCACCGACGAGGCCGGCGCGCCGGGCTTCTTCGGCCAGGGGCTCGGGCTGATCGGCTTGCCAGGGGCGTCGGGCCGGATCGACCCCACCGCCCTGGACGCGGCGCTGGCCGGCCCGGACGTCTCCTATCGCCAGGGCGTGGCCGCCCTGTCGCTGACCAACGCCACCGAGTACGGCTCGGTCTATTCGGCCGGCGAACTCTGCGGGCTGACCGCCCAGGCCAAGGGATTTCAAGCGAAGGAGGGGGGCCTGGGCGTCCACCTGGACGGCGCGCGGCTGTTCAACGCCGCGGCGGCCGGCTTCGACGTGACGGCCATCGCCAAGGGCGGCGTCGACCTCCTGGTGGTCGGCGGAACCAAGGCCGGGATGCCGCCCACCGAGGCCGTGGTGATCCTCGACCGCGCACTGGCCCGACGCTTCGACATCCGCCTCAAGCAGTCGGGGCAACTGCCCTCCAAGGCCCGGTTCTTCTCCGCCCCGTTCATCGGCATGCTGGAGGACGGCGCGGCGCTGCGCCACGCCGCCCACGCCAACGCCATGGCCGCACGGCTGGCCGCCGCCCAGCCCTTCCCGCTGGCCCATCCGGTGGAGACCAACGGGGTCTTCGTGCACATGGACGAACCGACGCTGAAGCGGCTGCACGCGGCGGGCTGGTTCGCCTATCGGTTCACCGACGGCTCCGTCCGGTTCATGTGTTCCTGGGCCACAACCGAGGCGGCCGTGGACGAGCTGGCCGCGACTCTGGGCGCCCTGCGCCCCTGATCCGAAGGCCGATTCCGCGCGAACTTCATGCGCGAGCGACTACAACGTCCAGTGGTGTGTGGCTTCAATACCGCACCCGGCGGCGAAAACGGCTGCCATACGGCGTACACAATGTATCGAACCCGTTGGAACCGTTGCCGATGTGACGCCTGCGTGACAGCTTCGCGGCACGCCGTTTTCGTGCGTGGTTGGGGTGGTTGGCGCAGGTTTCTTGCAAGAAACCCCCCTGAACGCATGAAGACGGCCCTTGTCGCGTCGGGGACCCCTCCGCGCATATCCACTAGCCTGGCCGGGGGGCCGCAGAATGAACCACAAGACGCTTGCGACGCTTCGCACCACCCTCTTCGCGACGGCCGCCGCGGCCGGCTGCCTGACCATCCCAGTGACCGTCCACGCCGCTGACGCCTCGAAGGGCGTCGATGTGGGCGAGATTGTGGTCACCGGCTCGCGCATCCGCCGCGACACCTTCGACACCGCCCTGCCGCTCGCCGCGGTGAGTTCCGAGCAGATCCGCAACGCCGGCAACGTGAGCCTGGGCGACGTGCTGCTCGATCAGCCGATGGTCGACGCCAACAGCAACTCCCAGAACACCTCGGCCACGCTGTTCACCTCGGGTCAGGCGCGGGTCGACATCCGCGGCCTGGGCTCCAGCCGCACCCTGGTGCTGATGGACGGCCGCCGGATCATCAATGGCGACGCCTCCAGCCCCGCCGTCGACCTGAACATGATCCCGACGCGGATGGTGGAGCGGGTCGAAGTGCTGCCGGGCGGCCAGTCGGCGATCTACGGCTCGGAAGCCATCGCCGGCGTGGTCAACCTGATCATGAAGAAGTCCTACGACGGCCTGGAGGTCGACGCGCAGTACGGGCAGTCGCAACACGGCGACGGGGACGGCCAGGAATACGTCACCAGCATCCTGTGGGGTAAGAAGTTCCTCGACGACAAGCTGAGCGTGCTGGTCGGCGGCGAATACGCCCGCCAGGACCCGATCTTCCAGAAGGATCGCGACGGCGAGGGTCTGTTCCCCGGCATCCGACGCAACAGCGCCGTGGGCGTGCTGGACCAGAACATCGTGCCGGCCACCCGCAGCACTACGTCGCCCTTTGCGACCTTCGAGATCCGCCCGGACGCCGGCGTCAGCCTGGCCAACCCGTTCGGCACCAACAACCCGATCGCCGCCACCATCGACGTGCGCAACCCGACCCAGGTGGTGCTGCTGAGCCCGGCCTGCGCCCTGCGCACGGTCAACCCGACCTGCCAGGACCAGTCGCTGTTCTACAGCGCCATCTATAACGCGCTCCAGAACAAGACCATGCGCGGCAGTGTTCGGGGCTACACCGAATACCAGATGACCGACCACATGAAGGCGTTCCTGGACCTCAGCTACGCCCGCACCGACGGCTACGGCTACTTCCAGCCGGCGTTCTCGAGCACGGCGGGCGGCGGCACCCTGCCGGTGGCGCTGAAGGGCGACAACGCCTTCCTGGCCGGTAACACCACCGCCGACCAGCAACTGCGCGGCTTCATCACCGGGGCCGGCCTGCCGCTGACCTCTGCGACCTCGATTAACGTCGGCAAGTTCTGGCAGGAGTTCGGCCGCCGCGACGTCTACACGCGCCGCCACCAGGAGCGCGCCGTGTTCGGTATGGAAGGCGACTTCGACTTCGCCGACCGCAACATCCACTGGGACTGGTCGTTTGAACACGGCCACCTGACCGGCGTCACCGAGTCGTTCGGCGTGCCGAACATCCAGAAGACCATCTGGGCCACCGACGCCGTGAACTCCGGCGGCCAGATCGTCTGCCGCGCGACCCTGCCGGGTCCGGGCTTCAACGCCGCGGCCGCCGGCTGCGTGCCGTGGGATCTGATCAACGGGGCCTCGGCCGCCGCGGTGGCCTACGCCAACGCGTTTGCGACCACCACCCAGACCGGCCGCCAGGATGTCGGCGAGTTCAACATCACGTTCGACCTGATCAAGCTGCCCGCCGGGCCGCTGGGCATCGCCCTCGGCGGCTCGCGCCGCCAGGAGCAGAGCTCGTTCGTGCAGGACCCGCTCAGCGCCACCGGCGCCCTGTTCTTCAACGCCATCGGCACCCGCGCCGGCAAGTTCCAGGTCGACGAAGCCTACATCGAAGGCCGGATCCCGATCCTGAAGGACCAGTTCTGGACCAAGGAGCTGTCGTTCGAACTGGCCGGACGCGAGGCTGACTACTCGTCGATCGGCAAGGCCGCCCAGCACCGCTACGAGATCATCTGGTCGCCGGTGGCGGACATCCGCTTCCGCGCCTCGCAAGCCACCGCCGTGCGCGCGCCGAACATCGTCGAGCTGTTCTCGCCGCAAGGCCGGAACTTCACCACGGCTGCGGTCGACCCGTGCGACGCTTCGGTGTTCGCCGGGGCCAACGCGGCCCAGCAGGCGGCCCGCCGGATCACCTGCGCGGCGGCCATCCCCGGATGGAACCCGTCGACCTTCCAGTCGAACATCGGCACCGGCCGTCCGTCGCTGGCCCTGCTGCAAGGCGGCAACCCGGACCTCGGTCCGGAAGTCGCCAAGACCCACGGCCTGGGCGTGGTGATCCAGCCCCGCTGGGTGCCTGAGCTGCGCCTGTCGGTGGACTACTTCAACTACAACATCGCCGGTGAAATCGGGACGATCCCGATCAACACCCTGTTCCAGAACCTCTGCTACGACGCCGCGACGCCCTTCGCCTCGAACCAGTTCTGCAAGCTGATCCAGCGCGATCCCACGGGCAACAACGGCGGTTCGGTGCCCGGCGGCGTGATCCAGGTGCTGCTGACCAACCAGAACGTCGCGAAGGTGAAGATCGAGGGCTACGACTACTCGGCCGCCTACCACTTCGACGTGGCCGACGTGCTGAAGGGTCGGGACCTGGGCCGGATCAACCTGCGCCTCGACGCCACCTGGATGTACCGCTTCGGCCTGCAGGGCCTGCCGGGGCAGGCCTACACGCAGTTCGCGAACACCATCAACAACGCGACGCCGGAGTGGAAGGCCCAGGGCACCATCAACTGGACCTACAACGACAAGCTGTCGGTGAGCTGGACCACCCACTACATCGGCTCGATGATCTCCAACAACGCGCTGCTGCCCACCCAGCTCGACCCGTACATGACCGGGACCTATTACGAGCATGACCTGCGGGCGAGCTATAAGCTGCGCGACGACATCGACGTGCGGGGCGGCATCCTGAACGTCACGGACAAGTACCCGCCCTACCTGCCGGAGACCTTCGCCGGCACGGGCACCGGGTCGTCGAACTTCGACAACCGCGGCCGGTTCTTCTTCGTCGGCGTCACCTACCGCCGCTAGAACGACCGGGTCGAAAGACCGGAATTAGAGCCGCCGCCCGCGAGGTCGGCGGCTCTTTTCGTTGCGCGCGCCCCGTCAGAAAACAGTTGCCGGACGCGGCGTGAGGTCTGACGACTATGGCCATAAGACCAAAATCCATAGGCCAGGGACGATCCAGATGCTGAAAACACGCCTCACCGAGATGTTCGGAGTCGACACCCCCATCGTCATGGGCGGCATGACCGGGGTCGGCTACGGCGAGCTGGTGGCCGCGGTGGCCAACGCCGGGGCCCTGGGCTTCATCGTCGCCCACCTGTTCCCCACGGCCGAGGAACTGCACGCGGAGATCCAGAAGACCCGCGAGCTGACCGACAAGCCGTTCGGCGTGAACCTGACGCTGCTGCCGTCGCTGAACCCGATCCCGTACGATGAGTACCGCAAGGCGATCATCGAGAGCGGCATCAAGATCGTGGAGACCGCGGGCCGCAGCCCGATCGAGCACCTGCCCGACTTCAAGGCCGCGGGCGTCAAGGTGATCCACAAGTGCACCTCGGTCCGTCACTCGGTGACGGCGGCGCGCCTGGGCGTGGACGTGATCTCCATCGACGGCTTCGAATGCGCCGGCCACCCGGGCGAGGACGACATCGGCCTGGTGGTGCTGCTGCCGGCCACGGTGGACGCGGTGGACATCCCCGTGATCGCCTCGGGCGGCATGGCCGACGGCCGCAGCCTGGTGGCCGCCCTGGCGCTGGGCGCCGACGGGGTCAACATGGGCACGCGCTTCATGGCCACCCAGGAGTGCAAGATCCACGAGGCCGTGAAGGAAGGCATCGTGAAGGGGACGGAGCGGGACACGCTGCTGATCAACCGCACCCTGCGCAACACCTCCCGCGTGGCCCGCAACGCCATCTCCGAGGAAGTGGCGCGCATCCAGCAGGACGTGACCAAGACCATCGACGACGTGCGCGAGCTGGTGGCCGGCGTGCGCGGCCGCACCAATGTGCTGAAGGGCGGCGACCTGGACGGCGGCATCTGGACGGTCGGCCAGAGCCAGGCGCTGATCCACGATGTGCCGACCTGCCAGGAGCTGGTCAGCAACATCATGAGCCAGGCCGAGGCGGTGGTGGCCAAGCGGCTGGACAAGATGGCGAGCGGCGCGGAAGCGGCCCCGGCGCGGGTGCCCGTCGCTGCCGAATAGGGGGCGGCGGAGTAACTGATCGCCGCAGGCCACCTTCTCCCGCAAGGGGAGAAGGGCCGGATTTTCAAAGCCGGATGAAGCTTACTGCAACCCGCTGCGGCCGATGGCGTAGAAGCGTTCGGCGCGGGCGGCGCGGACCTGGTCGGGCGTCAGGGTCTCGAGGCCCTTGAGCTCCTCCTCGATGGCGTCGCCGACCGCCTTGATGGCGGCCTCGGGGTCGGAGTGCGCCCCGCCGGGCGGCTCGGGAATGATCCGGTCGACGACCTTCATGCCCAGCAGGTCCTGGGCGGTGATCTTCATGGCCTTGGCCGCCTCGCCGGGCGTCCGCGCGCCGCGCCAGAGGATCGAGTTGGCGCCCTCCGGCGAGATCACCGCGTAGATGGCGTGCTCCATGATCAGCACGCGGTTGGTGGCCGCGATACCGATGGCGCCGCCGCTCATCCCCTCGCCGGTGATCACCGAGACGTTGGGCACGCCCAGCATCAGGCACTTCTCGGTGGAGCGCGCGATGGCCTCGGCCACGCCGCGCTCCTCCGACGCGACGCCTGGATAGGCGCCGGCGGTGTCAGCGAAGCTGATCACCGGCAGGTTGAACCGCTCGGCCAGCTCCATCAGCCGGATCGCCTTGCGGTAGCCCTCGGGCCGCGCGTAGCCGAAGTTGTGCTTCACGCGGGTGACGGTGTCGTGGCCCTTCTCGTGGCCCATGACCACGCAGGGGCGGCCGCGGAACCGGCCGAGCCCCCCCATGATCGCCTGGTCGTCGGCGAAGGCGCGGTCGCCGCGCAGCTCGACGAACTCGTCGATCAGCTCGCGGGCGTAGTCGATGAAGTGCGGCCGGTCCGGATGGCGGGCCACCAGGGTCTTCTGCCAGGCGTCCAGGTTGGCGTAGGCGTCGCGGCGCATCTCCTGGGCGCGGGCGCGCAGCGCCTCAATCTCGGCGTCGAAGGCGCCCGGGCTCGCGGTTTCCGACAGCTTCGACAGCTCCTCGATCTTGGTTTCGAGGTCGGCGATGGGCCGCTCGAATTCGAGGTAATGCGCAGCCATCGGTGTGTTTCGAGTCCCTTGCCTCAGAGGTGGCGGAAATTAGGCGGGATGGACCCGCCTCACAAGAGCGCCGGTCGGCGGGCCCGGTTCCACCCTGCAACCTCCACCGCGGTCGGGGGTTGTACGGCCCGGGACTTGAGGATGCGGGCACGATCTGGCGCTGAAAACGCCGCCCGGGTCCGATCAGGATTTGGAGAACCACCATGAACGCCGCCATGAAGTTTGGTCTGGCTTCGGTTCTGGCGATCGCCACCGCGACCCCGGCCTTCGCCCAGTACCAGCCGACCCCGGAATATCAGCAGAGTCTGCAGCAATATCAGCGGGATCGGGACGACTACCAGGCCCGCAAGGACGCCTACGACGCGCGCAAGGAGATCTATGACAACCGCCGCGCCCACTACGAGTCCGATCGCGCCGGCTATGAGAACGCCCGCGCCGCCTACGAGCGCCGCCGGGAGGATTGGGAGCGCGCGCGGGCCGACTATGACCGCCAACATGGCTACGGCGCCTATATCCGGGTCTATGGCCCGGAACCCGTGTGGGACGAGGACCACTGGACCGTCTACGCGCCGGCCGCCGGCTATCACGGCCGCGACACCGCCTATGCCGCCCCGGTAGAGACGTGCCGCAACGATCACTCGGCCGCCACGGCGGGCACGATCATCGGTGCCCTGGCCGGCGCGGCGCTGGGCTCCAACGTCGCCGCCCATGGCGTGCGGACCGAGGGCGCGGTGCTGGGCGGCGTGGTCGGCGCGGTGGTCGGCGGGTCGGTGGGCAACGCCCATGACCGCTACAACTGCGACAGCCGCGGCCCCTACTACAGCTACGACGACACCATCGCCTATCGCGAGGCCCGCGACTTCCGCAGCGGGCGCTACGACTACGACTACTACAACCGCATGCACTGCCGCCTGGCGCCGGCTCCGATCGACGCCTACGGCCGCGACGTGCGCTACGTCCGCGTCTGCCCCGACGCCGACGGCCGCTATCGGATCACCGGCTAATTGATCCCCGGTCGGTAGATTCGAGACGGGAGGGCCGTTCCGAAAGGGGCGGCCCTTTCTCTAGGTGGGCTTACGCGCCAGCGGATGCTTGGTCGCCACCACCTCGGCCAGGCGGTCGCCGGCCACGTGGGTGTAGATCTGGGTGGTGCCGATGTCGGCGTGGCCCAGCAGGGTCTGCACGACGCGCAGGTCGGCGCCGCCCTCCAGCAGGTGGGTGGCGAAGGCGTGGCGCAGGACGTGCGGGCTGACCCGGCTCGGATCGATGCCCGCGTCCGCAGCCGCCTCGTCCAGCATCTGGGCGAAGCGCCGGGGGGTCAGGCGGGCGGCCTTGCCGCGTGACGGGAAGAGCCAGGGGCTTTCCTTCTGGCCCTTGGGCAGGAAGGTCGCCCGGACCTCCAGATAGGTCTTCACCGCCGTGCGCGCCGCGTCGTTCAGCGGGGCCAGCCGCTCCTTGCCGCCCTTGCCGCGCACGATGAGGTAGGCCGGATCGCGGGCCAGCGCCGTGAGCGTCAGGCCGGTGAGCTCGGAGATCCGCAGGCCGGACGCGTAGGCCAGCTCCACCATGCAGCCGAGCCGCAGGCCCTGGGCCCCGTCGCGGGCGCCGGCGGCGGCGATCAGGGCGTCCATCTCCGCGCGGCTCAGAACCTTGGGCAGGCTGCGGCCCTTGCGCGGCGCCTCGACGCGGCGCGAGGGGTCGTCGTCCCGCCAGCCTTCGCCGAGGACGAAGCGGTAGAACTGGCGGACCGCCGCGCGGCGGCGCGAGGCCGTCGCCGGCGAAAGGCCCCGCGCGCCGATGTCGGCGAAATAGGCTTCGACGTCCTCGGCGGACGCGTCGGACAGGTCGCGGCCCCGCCCAGCCACAAAGCCCGACGCGTCGGACAGGTCGCGGGTGTAGGCCATCAGCGTGTTCTTCGCCGCGGCCCGCTCCACCGCCATCATCTCCAGGAAGGCCTCCGCCCATGAGGCGCCTTGGCCGCTCCCCATTTTTGCCTGAGGAGGGGGCCCGCTCATTTGAGGGTCGCCAGCCCTTCAAGCACGAAGGCCCGCGCGTCGCGGTCCAGGCCGACGGCGTGCAGGGCGCGCACGATGCGGACCCGGTCGCCGGCGGCGAGGCCCGAGGGGCCGGCCTCGGCGCAGGTCCACAGCGCCAGCAGCGCCGTCTGGCCCACCAGCTTGCGCCGCGCGGTGATCTCCAGCGCCAGGTTGCGGCCGAGCGGGGCCTTGCCCTCGGGCAGGGTCGAGGCCGCCAGCCGGTCCAGGTCGGCCGTGGAGGTCTCGCCGTCGAGTGAGGTCACCAGCAGGGTGACGGTCTGCATGTGAACGCTGAGGCCGCCTTTCGCGCCTTCGGCCGCTGCGGCCACGTACGCGCCGTTGGTGACCGGCCGGCCGCTGGCCACCTGGCCCGCCAGTTCGCCGAACTCCGGCGAGGCCATCAGCGCGTCGAACCTGGGCTCCGGCGGATCGCCGGCGAGCGCCGCGGCCACGGCCGGGGACGGCTTGGCGGCGGCGAGGTCGAGGCCCAGGCTGTGCGACAGGGCGTAGTCCAGGCCGTTGCGCAGGGACGCCGCGCCCGGATTGCCGACGCCGGAGAGCTTGGCGCCCATCAGGCGGGTGAACACCGGATCCTTCACCTGGGCCTGCACCAGATCGAAGGTGAGCTGGGCCTGGGCGGTCTGGCCGGCGACGGCCTGGCAATAGGTGCGCAGCTTCAGCCAGTAGGTCTCGTCGCGGCCGACGGTGAGCGCATCGCCGATCCGGCAGGCGCGGGCCTCGTCGCCGGTGAGCAGTGCGGTCTCGGCGGCGGCCCGGGCCAGGTCGGAGCTGCGGTCGAGGCCCGGCGCGTGGACGAGGACGGCGGCGGCGGCCTTAGGATCGCCCTGGAACATCAGGGCGTTGGCGCGGGTGGCGGCCATGGCGGGATCGCGGCCGGCGCCCTCCGGCCCCGGCGCGCCGGTGGCCAGGA
>JACXTT010005091.1_pt1 | contig 19225 bp, 13 predicted proteins | sample 9270951 | NCBI WGS metagenome assembly JACXTT01 (sample SAMN15532306, study PRJNA645909) | rock metagenome | isolation source: weathered quartz diorite | place: Puerto Rico | collected 2017-06-21 | reverse complement strand
AAGGATCAGCCAACCATCGGCCGATTTCACGCTCAAGAATCTCGGGGGCACGCCGGTGTCCCTCTCCTCCCTGAAAGGAAAGGTCGTCGTCATAGACTTCTGGGCCACTTGGTGCGGTCCATGTAAGGCATCATTCCCTTATATGCAAAAAGTGTATGACAAGTTCAGGGAGAATAAGAACGTCGTCTTCCTGATGGTGGACACGTGGGAGCGCACACCCGATCTGCGGTCGACCGTTGAGAACGCGAAGAAGTTCCTGGCGGACAACAAGTACACCTTTCCGGTAGTGATGGATGAAATCTCGGGCACAAAGGTCACAGACAAATATGGAGTGGATGGGATCCCCACAAAATTCCTCATCGACAAGAGAGGGAACATTGCCTTTAAGAGCGTGGGATTCATGGGCCCGCAGATGGAGGATGAGCTCACCGCGCAGATCGAATTGCTCCTTGCAGAAAACGTCGGGCTCCTGAAGTAGGCCCTACGCTCCGCACATAGCGCCAGCAGCTTGAAGAGAGCCCTTCTCGCCCTTCCGATAATCTGTTTCTTTTACTCCGGACTTGCCGTTTCGGGTGACAACCCCCGAAGCGTGCAGGCTGTCCGCGTTACCACTCCACCGCGAATCGACGGCGTGCTCGACGACCCCGTCTGGCAGACGGCCCAACCCGCGTCGGACTTTATTCAGCGCGATCCCGAAGAAGGAAAACCCGCCTCCGAACGATCGGAAATCCGAGTCTTGTACGACGACGAAGCGCTCTATTTCGGATGCATGTTTTACGACAGGGAGGCCGACAAGATCGTCGCGCGGCTCACACGGCGGGATAACGAGATCGAAGCGGACGAGGCCTCGATCCGGATCGATTCCTATCACGATCATCAGACGGGGGCGGAATTCACCTTCAACGCCGCCGGCGTGAAGATCGATAAGTTCCAGTATGACGATGCTAACCATGAAGACGATTCATGGGATCCGGTTTGGTACCTGGAGACCCGCAGAACGGATGAGGGGTGGTGTGCTGAGATAAAGATCCCTCTCCGGTCGCTCCGCTACAGAACGGGACTCGGAGATTCCTCAGAAAATGTGTGGGGCATCAATTTCCTCCGCCATATCAGCCGAAAGCAGGAGGATGAACGCTGGGCGTTCACGCCCAAAAGTGAGAGCGGCTTTATTTCCCGTTACGGCCACCTCCGGGGATTGCGAGGCCTTCCCGATCCCCGTCAGCTTGAGTTTCTCCCGTTTGTGACGGGGAAGCAGCGGTATGATCCCGCGGCGAGTTATCGCGACCGACGGCAGGAGACGCTCGGCGATGCGGGGCTCGACCTCAAGTACGGCCTCTCGAGCAATTTCACAATCGACGCGACATTCAATCCCGACTTCGGACAGGTCGAAGCCGATCCGGCAGTCCTGAACCTCTCGACAGTAGAAACATTCTATCCGGAAAAACGGCCGTTCTTCATCGAGGGAACCCAGATCGTTCACTTCACGACGTTTGGGGATGCGGCGGGCCCGGGGTTGTTCTATTCCAGAAGGATCGGGCGGGGGATCTCGCCCGATGAAGTTCCGGTGCCGGCGGGAGGACGGATTGACGACCTTCCCGAGCAGGCGACGATTCTCGGCGCGGCGAAACTCACCGGCAAGACGAATGGGGGACTCTCCGTTGGGGCTCTTCAGGCATTCACGAAGGAAGAGAGGGCCGTCGTCATCGATTTGAATGGAAACCGCTCGGAGCCCCTTCTCGAGCCGTTTGCAAACTACAGCGTCGTCCGCCTGAAGCAGGACGTGCTCGATAACTCCAACGTAGGGATGATCATCACATCCGTGGCGAAGCAGGAGCGAGCGCCTGCGTTCACCAATGGATATGACTGGAATCTCGCGCTTGGGAAAAACACATACACGCTGGGAGGGTTTCTCGCCTTCTCCAGCACGCCCGGCCCGAATGATCAGCGCAATACGGGCTCGGCTGGAAAAATGCAATTCGCGAGAATTGCCGGCCGCCACTGGCTCTGGTCCCTTTCGACAGACTTCACGTCGATCCACTACAACATTAACGATGTGGGGTTTTTCCGGAGCCCGGACGACATCGGTGCGATCGGGACGCTTACCTATAAGGAAGACGTTCCTGCAGAGGTAGTGCGGGCTTACAATATCGGCCTCTTCTACCACCAACGGCATACCTTCGAAGGCGCTAATATCTTTCGCCAGATCCATCTCGGATCCGACCAGCTCTTCTGGAACTACTGGGGGACTGGAATCTTTACCGACATCGGACTCGGTCTTTACGACCATCGTGAGACGAGGGGGAACGGGCTGTACCGAAAACCGAATGCGTACGACGTCGGCCTCAATCTCACATCGGACCAACGCAGCAGCATTATCGTAACGCTCAACCAGGCCTATGCCTGGGATGAAAAGCTCAAGCGGGAGGAGGCGATTCAGGTCGGGGTGAATCTCAAGCCGCTCTCCTGGATGGAGTGGGATTTCGCGACGGCCCTCGACCGGATCGACAGACTGGAAGCCTGGGCAGACACGATCCTTGTCTCGGGGGCGACACGGAGTATCTTCTCGGACCGAAGTACCAACCAGGTGAATTTCACGCTGCGCGGGACGGTCACCTTTACGAGAGATCTGACCCTGCAGGTGTACGCCCAGCTATTCATGGCAAAGGGGCACTACGAGAATTTCCGCCAGCTTGTGGGGACGTCGGATTTTGTTGCTCCGGATCATTACGACCGCAATCCCGACTTCAACAGGCAGTTCTTTAACACGAACATTGTCCTGCGCTGGGAGTATCTGCCGGGTAGCACGCTCTTTCTCGTTTGGTCTCAGGCGCGCAATGGTACGCTCGGCGATTACTCATCGACGTTTGCCAACAACATCGACGCCACATTCGAATCGCCTCCCTCGAATGTGCTGCTGTTGAAGGTAAGCTATTGGCTCAGTCTGTGAATAAAGGGAAATCCTTATAGCCTGCGCCGGCTAAAGCCGGCGGCTACACTGGGGGCGCGGAGTGCCCCCAAAGCCGCGTTCCGCCGCGGAGCGGCGGAACGAACGGAGGCAGAGCAGATCCCGGCTGGTGTCACGGTATGGACCGTGACACCAGTTCTCCGTATCCCCGGAGCGAACGCTTGCGCGGGCTGAAGCCCGCGGCTACAACCGTGAAGAGCGCGATCGGAGGGGTGAGCCATCTGATAAAGCCGGCGCCTACAGCCGGTGGCCACCAAGCGAAAAACAAAAGGGCAATCCATTTTGGGGATTGCCCTTTTGTGCCACACTTCCACATCTGTTACCGCCTCCGGTCGCGAGGGGGTTCGTCGCGGCGATCGCGCGAGCGTTCCCTCGGAGGTTCGCGTCGCGGCGCCATTCTCTCCGGCGCCTGTCGCACAGCCGGCGCCCGGCGTTCCTGGTAACGAGGGGCCTGCTGCTGAACCTCACGCTGCGGCCTGTTCATCTCGGGACGTGGGGCTTCCCTTATCTGCCGCTCCCGGGAGACTTCCCTATCGGGAGGCCTCGGCGAATCCATCCTGCGTTCAGGGGCCGCTCCGCGCTGAATTCTCGTATCCCTGCGGGGATCAGGGGCCCGGTCGGGCCGGCTGAATCCGTTGTCATTCCTTCGATCGCCCTGCCGCTCGATGGCCCTGTCGCCCGATCTGTCGGCTGGTCTGTCGCCTGATCTGTCGGCCGGTCTCTCAAACGAGAACGGATGTTCCGAGCGTATGGCGTTATCCGGCCGCGCAAACTCGTTTCGAACCTGGGGATCGAGCCTCGGGCGGAACACTTCAACGCGCTGCCGGTTGCCGTCTCTCACAAGCCGCTCCCCCGCACCCCGGTCGCTCGTGACGACGTCGGCCCTGTCGACCCGTACGTTGCCGCGGCGTTCGACGAAGCCGACGTCTACTCCGCGGTTGACGACGCGATTGTTGTCGATTCCAATGTTGACGACCGACCGTGTATTCCCGAATATTCTACGGGTCCTGTCGATCGGCTGCACATAGTCGGCAACCCGCACACCGACAAAGCTCCTGCACGGCACGAAATTCCAGTACGTGTACGGCGCCGACCATCCGCCGTAGTAGTTGACTCCTACGCTCAAGTCGAAAGTCGCGTAGGGAGAAAGCGGCGCCCACCCGATGTAATCATCGTCGTAGCGCCATTCGACCCACGACGGACCCCAGACATCTCCGGGAATCCAGACCCAGCCGTAGTAATCGTCATAGTACCAGCGCCCATAGTGATACACGGCCCATCCATAAGGCTCGTCAGACGCCCAGTACCAACCATAATCACTCCAGATCCAGCGCCCGTAAAGGTACGGACGCCAACCATGGGAGACATAGTACGGCCTCCATGCGTATCCTGAGTTGAATTGAATCCACTCGCCATGTCGCCCGAGTGACGAGTAAAACACTCCAAAACTGGCATGAGTGCCGTAACCGTCGTAGAGAGGTTCCGTTCTGGAGACCCCACTAAAGGCCGCAAGGGCCAGCGCTAACACTAGTATTCGTCTCATGGCATTTTCCTTACCATATGTAGATAAACCCATCGCAAGGGTGTGATACAAAGGACATGCCACTGGAAACCTTGCTCATGGGCGTCAAATTTGATGGATTTCAAGCGGATTTGTCCAAAAAATCGGTCATAAACGTTGGTGAATCAAGACAAGCAAATCGGTAAAAGTGGTTTGACTTTCATCGTTTATTGGCCTACCATATAACCGGCAGGTACCCCGCTTCACCTGCCTCCTCCGAGGGACCAAAACTTAATCATCTCTCTCATCGCGTTTATGCACCCGCTGATTCGGGTAATCAGGCGGTCGTGTCTCCTATTCGTGGCTCTGTTCGCAATCCGCGGCCAGGAGTGCCGTCCACAGGCCAGAGTCCCCGTCGATTTTCCGGCGATGGCAGAGAACATCGCGAAGCGCGCTCTATCGGGGCGCGCTCAGCCCGCTCCCGCGACCGCGAGCGACCTGAGTGAGTGGAGGCGGGCGTTCACATTTTTCCAGGCGCACTCGCTCGACAGCTGCCGTAGAATACTCGCGCGATACAATTACGCGCTGGTTCAAATCCCCGATTGGAGGAACTCTGTCGCGTACGACGTGATCCGGGAGAACGAGCCGATCAGGCTTGGATGGGGAACGTTTGTGTACAACAGGAATCAGACGAAACGGTTGTATATCCAGGTCCCCCACCCCGTGCGCGACGAGCGTTCGGCGCGCTTCGGCGCGGAGCTCTTCCAGCAGCTGGGGGCCGAATGGCTGATGATTGCCGGCTCCGACGGACCTCCATTGTCTACCGACGACGACATCGGGCGGCTGAACGAAACATTGTTCCAGCAGTGGCATGAAATGCTCACCGACCTGATTCACGTGAGCCTGTCTTTGCACACCTTCACCTCCCGCTCCTTCCCCCGCCCCATCGTTGCCACAGACGTGGTAGTAAGCAACGGACGGACTACCGATGAACAGTGGGGAATATCTCAGATCAGCCTTTCAGTCCGCGACACGCTCCGGAGCTCCAGGGTGTCGTGTTCGCTGGCGATGTACGATTCGGGCTATGCCCGGCTCTCGGGGGGAGGAAACCGCCAGGGGACATTTTCGAACGACAGCGTGGGTTTCGGACACTGGCTTAACGTGGAACTGTCGGATCGTCTCCTGCGAGACGCCGATCGCTCCTCCCGGTTCATAGCCGCCATGAACCGCGCCATGGATGTGACGGGTCAGCGGATTTCGAAGCAGGTGAACAATGCATTTGGACTAGTTTCTCCGAGGGTCCTGCGCCTCGATTCGAAGCACCCTCTCCTCTTTCCGCCACCGGAGGAGGAGTACCGGATTCTTTCTTTCAACAGCCGCGAGATCAAACACGACACGGTGGTCATACGAGTTGGCGACTGGGTGAATCTGAAGGAGCCATCCGCGGCGGGCTCGACGATTTCTTCGCTCGAAGGCCGTGGAGGGGACTTCATGCGCAGGTTCGGTTCAACCGCTTCCCGCAAGGAGGTTGCGAGGATCGTCCAGGAACCGCTGTCCCACCTCAAACTCGGGAAGGGTGAACTGCAGGATAGCTCCATTGCGGGTGATGATGACCGATCCGCGGATGAACCTCTGCAGGTGCACCGTATTCCGCTTGAGCCGGTTCTCGCCTCTACGGTAACAGGCGATTTTCTCGCCGGTGCAACCCCGTTCCGGTGGGAAGGGACGATCGTCGGCGGAATTGCGCCGAACCCGAGGATCTTTCAGTTTGCCAGCAACATGACAGGGACCGGAGATATGAACTCCACTGAAAACATGTTCATTCCCGTCATGAACAGCTCGTATGGTACGGGGAAGGCAAGATTCGTGGGGGTTCAGATGACCTCGATGCTTCTCGATCAGATCACGCGGCTCACCGAGGCCGCGCGGAGTGACCGCGACATGACACTACTCGCCGAGCAGGACGAATCGGGGAAATACTTCCTGAGAGTATTTCCGGGCGGACAGTATCATCCCGAAACCGCAATGGCCAGGCCGCGGTGACCGGGGCAAGAGCGCGCGACCACCTATTGGAGGGCACGCAGGCTAAAGCCTGCGCCTACCGATCTGAAGGCGCGAAGTTGAAGCCTGCGCCTGCCGGAATTGCAGGGACCCGCGGCAGTGCTGGAATCATGAGGGCGCTGAGCCCTTCGTACCGTGTTGTCGCGGTCCTCGTAGCGCTTACATACTTTGGGTTCCGGACGGAGTTATTCCGGCAGGAGTTTGAGGAGTTCCACCCGGCACAAAGCAGTGTGCCGGGATTCACAACGCTCTCCCTCAACTGGGAGACGTTTGATAAGGACAATGCGCCCAAGGCATTCGTTTTCAACGCCGTTTCTCCGACACTTCTCCTCGGAGTGTGTCCGCAACCAGTGCGGACAATCCTCGTCGATCCATCCCCGCTCAATCCCGTTCGGGACAAATCTCCTCCGATTTCCTTCCAGTCAGCCTGAGTAAATGAGCGCGGGCTAAAGCCCGCGGCTACACCTGCGGCAGTATCATTGTTTGCTCGCATGTTCCATCACATTCTCCTGGAAGGAATCAAAACATGAGGAATTTGTCCGACTCCATCAGAGCCGTTATTTTCGCGTGGTTTGCCGTTCTTCTCATTAGCATGCCGGCACGAGCCCAAAGCGTTTCCGGAACCGTTACAGATGATCAGGGGGCCCCTCTCGCGAACGTCAATGTGCTTTTGACAGGCACAGGATTCCACGCGCCTACAAATGCCCAGGGTAAATACTCGATCACCCCGATCCCCCGGGGAACGTACCTCGTTGAATTCCACATCATCGGGTACTCGGTAGAAACAAAAACCGTCGAGGCGGGCTCGTCGGATGCCACGGCCGATGCCACCCTCCACGCAACCCCGCTCGAACTTCCCGCAGTGACGGTCACCGCGCAACCTCAACCGGTTAGCATCAACGATTCGCCGCAGCCGGTGGCCACCGCTGAGAACAGGGAGTTGATGAGAGACCGCGGCCAGAGCGTGATGAATTCTATCGAGGATCTACCCGGAGTATCCACCTTCTCCCGCGGTCCGGTGAGCATGAAACCTGTCATACGGGGCTTAACGGGACAGAGGGTCGTAGTGGCAGAGGACGGGATTCGGCACGAGAGCCAGCAATGGGATGATGAGCAGAGCCCCGAGGTCGATGCACTTGATATCGACCGCATTGAAGTCCTCAGGGGACCCAACAGCGTGCTCTTCGGTTCAGACGCTTTGGGCGGGGTCGTAAACTTCATCAGAACTGAGCCCGCTTCCCTCAGCATTGCCCCGGTGCATTTGGGGGGCCAGCTTCTCCTGAACGGATTCTCCAACAACAGCCAGGGGGCGGGAGCTCTTGCCCTGTATGGTACATCCGACGCTGTCGAGTATAAAGGCCAGGCCGATTACCGGAACACTAACGACATCTCCACGCCTCTGGGCACCCTTCCCAACAGTTGGGAACGCGAATTGAACGGAAGCGGACTCCTCGGGGTGAAGCAGGAGTGGGGAGAGGTGAAAGCCGAGTACTCGCATTTCGGACAGGAATTTCACATATCTCCCGAGCCCGGCGGCGAGCCGCCTTCTCCCGCACAAAAAATTACGCACGACAAGGTCAACCTCTCGTACGACGGTCCGCTTTCCACGCTACGCCTGGGGATTCGAGGCACATACCAGAGGAGCGAGAGGGCGGAGTACGACGATTCCGGCATCATCGATATTGAAGATTCCGCTGCCATCCGCCTGAGGCTCCGGACGTACACCGTTGACGCGCGGCTGGAGCACGGTGGAGTGGGGGGTCTCTCGGGTACGATCGGCGCTTCGGTGATGACTCAGAAGAACGAGACCCTCGGGCTGATGCCGCTCATCCCGGGATTCACGCAGAACAATTACGCCGGCTATGTTTTCGAGCAGTACCGGTTGCCGGAGGTAAGTCTCGCGGGAGGTATCCGCTTCGACTCGCGAAAACTGGATGTGGATGAAAATGGCGACCTTGGCATCGGCGCACAGTCGAAGACATTCAATGCGGTGACGGGGACGGCAGGCATCGTCTGGCATGCTTCAGAGCAGGCCTCGGCGTCCTTGAACGTGGGGCGGGGTTGGCGATCGCCGATCGCCGAGGAATTGTATATCAACGGCGCGGACGAAGGGAGTGTCCGTTTCAAGGTGGGAGATCCGGATCTGTCTCCCGAGGAGTCGTTCAATCTCGACCTATCGGGCCGATACGTCTCTCCGCGGGTAGTGGCAGAAGTATCGCTCTATCGGAACAGGATTAACCGGTATATTTTCCTGAGCCCGACCGGAGTGATTGATTCCGCGACCGGCTTCGAAAAATACCAGCAGCGCCAGGCAAACGCCACGTTGAGTGGAATGGAAATCAGACTTCAGGGCGCCGTGAGCGACAATATCATTTGTCACGGCGGATTCGATCTGGTGTACGCGAGGAATGAGGAGACCGATACATGGCTTCCGATCGTGCCGGCAAACCGGTTCAAAGCCGGAATACGCCTGACAGAGGCCTCAGCGGGGGCGCTTCTCAACCCCTACCTCTCTCTCGGCGCGCAGATTGTCCTGGACCAGAATCGGGTGGACGCGTTTGAAGACCCAACGGGCGGATACACGTTGTTCAATGTTGGAGCGGGGGGAGAATTTGCCCTGCCGGCGGGACGGTTACTCGTGGATTTCTCAGTAAATAACCTCTTCGACAAAGCGTACTTTGATCATCTGAGCCGGTACAAAGATTATGCCTTGAACCCGGGGCGCGATTTCGTGTTGAGAGTCTCAGTGCCGTTCACGCTTGCGGAATAATCAGGAGCCGGCCTGTTCTGAAGAACGGTTGAACCGACGCCGGCTAAAGCCGGCGCCTACAAAGAGACATTTCGGTTATGATTCGGAATCGTGTTGCGCGGGCTGAAGCCCGCGGCTACCGCCTTGGCTGGACAGATTGGACGCCGAACCAGAGAGTCGCGCCTCAGCCGCCACCGCCCCAATTCACCGCGAAATTATGTATATTCACTTCCACCTATGACTACCAAACCACCACCTCCCGTTGATCCTTCCCCTCCTGAGGCGCTTGAGAAAGTTGCTTATTCGAGCGTCGAATCGATTCCGACAGAGGAGCCCAACGACAGAAACCGGCTGGGGTATCACATCTGGCGGTGGCTCTCTTCGGGTGTGGGATCGCTGGAGGATGCCGTTGCCGAATCGGGCTCCCGGCTCCAGATCAGCCGCGGCGAAGCGGTTACTATTATTCGCGAAGAGCTCAAGAAGCGCGGGATACAGAAGTAACCTCCGGGGCGGCCGCACGTGTCCGGCTCCAACCTCACGATCCTCGGTTCCGGATTTGCCTCATTCAGTCTCCTCAAGCGGATTGATACAGCGCTGTATGACATCGTTCTGATCAGTCCGCGCAATCACTTCCTCTTCACGCCGCTCCTCCCGAGCACAACTGTAGGCACAATCGAGTTTCGAAGCATTATCGAGCCCATTCGGAGCTCGAAGAAGGAGATCACTTTTTACCAGGCATCGTGCGAGGAGATCGATCCTGTTCAAAGGACGATCCGGTGCAGGGGCTCGCTCGACGGCGGCATGTTCACCACCAGATTCGATACACTCTTCATCGGGGTCGGCGCCACGGTCAATACGTACAAGGTTCCGGGAGTGGAGGAATACGCCCACGTTCTGAAGGAACTTTCCGATGCGCGTCTTATCCGGCAGAGGATTATCGACTGTCTTGAACAGGCCAGCATGCCTGAGATACCGGCGGATGAGAAACGCCGTCTTCTCCACTTCATCGTCGTCGGGGGAGGCCCGACGGGAGTTGAGTTTGCGGCAGAAATGCATGACTTCCTCGTAGAGGACCTGAAATCGGCGTTTCCCCACCTGATCGATGAGGCCCGGATAACTCTTCTTGAGGCGGGGGACCAGATCCTGAGCACGTTTGACGCGGCTCTGAGCTCCTACACCCTAACACATTTTCGCCGCCAGCGCATCGAGGTTCGGACAGGCTCTGCCGTGATAAAGGTCGAACGAGATCGGGTGCATCTTAAAGATGGAGAGACGCTCGCCTATGGTCTCCTGGTCTGGTCGACCGGCAACGGAACAGCCCCGCTTGTAAAGTCTCTTCCTTTCAAAAAAGACCCAAACGGAAGAATTATTATCGACCGCTTCCTGAGGGTGGAAGGGCAGACCGCGATCTATGCCGCCGGCGATTGCGCCACGTTTGAAGATAAGGACATACCGGCCACCGCACAGATGGCTCAGCAGGAAGGGCATTATCTCGCGCGCGCCCTGAACGCAAGGGCCCGGGGGCGTGGCGTGAGCCCCTTCAAGGAGCGTCAATTCGGCATGCTCGCCTACATCGGAGACAATCGTGCTCTCGCCGACTTGCCGTCGGTGCGCGCACATGGGTATGCGACGTGGCTCTTCTGGCGCTCTGTCTATCTCACGAAGCTAGTGAGCCTCAAGAACAAGGTCCTCGTCCTGTTCGACTGGCTGAAGACGCAGGTCTTCGGGAGGGATATCAGCCGTTTTTAGAGAAGCGTATCAGTTAACGGTTGCTATTTTTGGTGGATCATCCGATCCCTTCGTAAGTTACAGGCATTTGTGGACTACCGTTAAGATGAGGGGTTCGGGATGAACAACCCCTTGACATCGCACTGCAAATGTGCTATATTTGCGGTGATGACAAATATGTCGTAAGAAATCTTCGAATCGACAAAACTGACCTATGAAAACCTCGATCGGCGAACGGGTCCGCACGGCCCGTGAAAACAAGGAACTCGACCAGCAGACGCTTGCCTCGAAGATCGACGTGGCAGCCCGGACCCTGCAGCGGTGGGAAAAGGGGGAGCAGGTGCCGGACAGCAACTACCTGATGCGCCTGGCAAAGCAGACGGGGGTGCGCCCCGAGTGGCTCCTGACAGGCGAGGGGGATATCTACGGAACCGCGGGCTCTTCCGGAAACATTATCCCTCTTAACAGGGACAAGTCCCTCCGGAGGGTGACCTTGGTCGAAATTCCAGTCCTATCCTCTGTTCCGGCGGGCAAGGCAGCGGCACTTTTCCATCCTGACCACGTCGAGCGCTATGTGACGGTCGACAATATTAAGGACCGGAGCGCCTTTGCCCTCATCGTGAAGGGAAACAGCATGTCCCCTAAAATTGAAGATGGGGATATCGTCGTGGTGAGCCCCCAACAGGAGGTGCACAGCGGGGATATCTGCGTTGTCAGAGTAAACGATGAAGATGTGCTTAAGAAGATCAAAATGGACGATTCTCACGTCCATCTGATCCCCCTGAATACGAGTTTTGAACCTATGACTGTACGGAAGCGGGATGTGATGCTCATCTGGAAGGTGGTCAAGGTGATAAAGAATCTCTGATTTTGGGGCGCCCAGTTTCCCAAGGCGCAACCCCCGAGAGGCGATTTCCGGCCTAGAATCCTTCATTAAGAGGGGAGGCACGTGACGGACGCTACCCTGGGTGATATTTGTCACACCCCCCCTGCCGATTTCCTCATATATTTCGTGCACGCTATTCAAATCGGATATCAAAGGGGACAGATGGTAGAATATCGACAGAGTCCGAACGGGCTCAAGACATCCGCAGTGTACCGAAAGCCGCTGAATGTGGGGCTTGTGGCGAAGATTTGCAGAGTGAGCAAGAAAACGGTTCTCAACTGGATTTACAGGGATGCCCTGAAAGCCTTCAAGACGTACGGCGGGCATTACCGGGTGTGGCCGGCCGACCTGAAGCAGTTCCTGGTCACCTCCCGGATCGACGTGCCCTTCCAGTTTGTCGACGACCGCCAGACGACATTCCTCATCGTGGACGACGACATGGCATACACCGTCCTGATGAAGGAGGCGATCTGCACGCGCTTCCCGAACGCCGACGTCATTACCACGGACGACGGGTATGAGGCGCTCCTCCTGATGGGAGAGCGCAGGCCGCGCGTAATCCTCCTCGATCTCAAGATGCCGAAGGTGGACGGCTTTGAAGTCCTGGAGCTCCTCCGGACGCGCAAGAAAGACAACCTGCTGAAGGTAGTGGTTATGTCCGCCTATCTCGACGAAGAGACGCGGGAACGCCTGGCAGGGACCGTCGCAGACGAGATCTGGGAAAAAGGAAAGAACATGGACGAGATACTCCGCGCGCTCGCGGAGATGCTGGAGACCAAAGGAAAGGGCAAAGTAAGGAATCATTCGCTTTCGCCCGCGTACTAACACTTTTTTCCACCTTCCCTCATGCAACCGATTCGAATTCTTCTCGTCGATTCATCCGCTCTTTTCAAGACGGTGATAGAGGCATCCTCCGTGATGCCCGAATCACCAGTCTTCGAGGTCACATTGCTCGAGCCCCGGAAGGATTCTCCGGCGGCCGGGGCGGTGGGCGCCGAGATTAGCGCCATTGTCTTCGGGGAGAAAGTGTCTCCTTCGACGGTCGTTCAGTATTCGAGGACTTTCCGCACTCGCGGCATCCTGTGTCCGATCCTGGTGCTCACACGCAACAGCGAAGCCGGCGTCCCCAGGAATTATCAACGCGCGGGCGTCGACGACGTTCTTAACGCATCCGACATGCAGACGCCTCTCTTCTCATGGACGTTTACGAGTACTCTGCGGCATGCGGAGATGAAGAAGAAGGCCAAAGAGTTCGACGCGCTCCAGACCCGGCTGGCGAGCGCCAACCATTCGCTCGCGTTTATCACACACGAAATCAATAACCCGCTGAGCGTCATTCGCCTCGCACTCTATCACCTCGAGGCCCCGGATCTCACGAGGGCCCGCAGGGAGGTGCTCCTGCGGATGGTTGCGGATAACATCGAAAAAATGCATGCCCAGCTCGACCAGCTGAGAAGTGTGCGGCGCTTTCTCACGGATGGTTCTCCCATCCACGACCAAGCCGCGCCCAATCACGCCGAAAAACAGAAGGTCGCGTAACTCTAACCTGAGGCACGCAGCCTGAAGCATGCGCCTACCGTTGTAATCGTCCCCGTTTTTGTCTATTTTTGTAATTGATGGGTTTCAACTGTGGAATCGTTGGACTTCCCAACGTCGGGAAGTCCACGCTGTTTAATGCCATCACCGCGGCCGGAGCTGCCGCGGAAAACTATCCTTTCTGCACGATCGATCCGAACGTGGGCGTCGTCGCGGTCCCGGACAAGCGGCTCGACGCGCTCGTGAAGATCTACAATCCCCAGAAGGTAACCCCGACCGCCATCGAGTTCGTCGACATCGCCGGCCTCGTCAAGGGAGCAAGCAAGGGTGAAGGGCTCGGGAACCAGTTCCTCGGCCATATCAGGGAGGTGGACGCGATCTGCCATGTCGTCCGCTGCTTTGAGGATGAAAACGTGACGCATGTCGGAGGAAGCGTCGATCCTCAGCGGGATATCGAGATCGTGGAAACCGAACTGATCCTGAAGGACCTCGACACGGTCGAGAAGAAAGCCGCCGACGCTGAAAAACGGGGCAAGGGGGGCGACAAGAAAATCCGGGCCGAAGCGGATTTCTACGCCCGCATCCGCGGTCACCTCCTCACAGGTAGGCTCGCGCTCTACGAGCGTCCTGAGAATCCCGATGAAGCGCTCTGGCTGAGGGAGCTTCATCTCATCACGGCAAAACCTGTCATGTACATCGCCAACGTCGACGAAAACCATTTGACGCTTCCCGGCGGGTACGTGCAGGCGGTGCGGGAGATCGCGTCGAAGGAGGGGGCCAGAACCGTCGTCGCATGCACGAAGCTTGAGGCGGAGATTGCCGCGATGCCGTACGCGGAACGCGAGGAGCTGCTGAACGAGCTTGGCGTGAAGGAATCGGGTCTCGATCAGGTCATCCACGAGGGGTATGCGCTTCTGAACCTGATTACCTTCTTTACATGCGGTCCGAAGGAAGTCCGCGCCTGGACGCTTAGAAGAGAAACCTCGGCCCCGCAGGCGGCGGGGGAGATTCACTCAGACATGGAACGCGGGTTTATCCGCGCGGAGGTCATGAAGTACGCGGATCTTTCCTCCCTCGGATCAGAGCAGGCGGTGAGGGAGAAGGGGCTTCTGCACGTCGAGGGGAGGGATTACATCGTGGAGGACGGAGATGTCGTCTACTTCCGTTTCAATGTCTGATTGTCATCCGGTAGTGTCTCGGGTTCGCTGAAACGCGCGGGCTAAAGCCCGCGGCTACAAATTTCAAGGCGCGATACGTCAACCGAAGAGCTCGGTCTGATGTTCCGGCTGCCGCCTGAAGTGAGCGGTTGAAGGTAAGAATCGCTTCGTATTGAGCCCAAGTTTTCTGCAGTTCAGATCGAAGAGCTGCTTGATCGCCCTCGCCGTTTCGCCTTCTCCCTTCATACGGACCCCGAAATCGCTCTGGCTCAGCTTTCCGCCGCGCATACCCCGCGTTCTGTTGAGCACCTTCGATGCTTTTCCGGGAAACTCCCGCTCAATCCACTCGATGAAGAGCGGCTCAACGGGTCCCGGGAGCCTGAGGATGGTGTACGATGCGTAGGAGGCGCCGCACGCCGCCGCCTTCGCGAGAATGGACGGAATTTCCTCGTCTGTCATCCCTGGGATGACGGGCGCAACGAACACCGAGACGGGAATCCCCGCTGAGGAGAGCGCTGCGATAGTCTCGAGACGCCGCTCAGGAGCCGACGTCCGCGGCTCCATGCGCCTTGCCAGATCGGGGTCGAGCGTTGTGATCGACATCGTCGCCCCCACGAGGTCGAACCGGGCAAGCTCCGTGAGCAAGTCGATATCGCGAGTAATGAGGGCATTTTTCGTTATGATCCCTACAGGGTTGCGGTACCGCAGGAATACTTCGAGGCATCCCCTGGTGATGCGCAATCGCCGCTCGGCCGGCTGGTAGCAGTCGGTGTTGCCCGAGATGCACACCATCTGCGGTTCCCACGACGGGCGGTTGAACGTCCCGGCGAGGAGTTTCGGCGCGTCGTTCTTGACCATGATTTTAGTTTCAAAGTCGACCCCCGCGGAAAACCCAAGGAACTCGTGGCTCGGCCTCGCATAGCAGTAGATACAGCCATGCTCGCAGCCGCGGTAGGGGTTAAGGCTGTAAGTAAAGGGGAGGTCGGGACTGTCGTTCTTCGCCAGGATCGATTTCGATGAATCGACGTAAAACGACGTCTTCGGGCTTATCTCCCCGCCCTCGGCCATTTCGTCATCGAGCGGCTCGAGATGCAATGATTCGAACCTGTTGGGGGGGTTAAACGATGCTCCTCGGCCCTTCATCCTGGTCTGCTTGTGCGGAATAGTTCGTAAGAGTACTACAAATATAACAAGACTTCCTCAGAATTCCGCTTTCACGCCCAGCCGCACGCGGCGCGGCTCGAACGTCGCGCCGGGGTCGGAGAGTTCTCCGCCGACCCTTCCATTCGAATCGATCCATTTCACATTCCGCTTATTGAGGAGATTCCTCGCGTCGGCATAGACAGTCAGGACTCCCTTGCCGTCCCCCCCGAACTCCCTCGAGAGTTTGAGATTGACCGTGAACACGTCCTCCATTCGGCCGTTGTTCGGTACGAAGAGAGCGTTCGGGTAGAGCGGCGTGAAGCCGTCGCGGGTTGGGAAGTAGGTGTAGGGTTTGGCGGAACTGTAGATGGCAATGAGATTCGCGCGGAGTCCAAAGGGGAGCTTTGGTTCGGCGTCGAGCTTCACGGTATGCCGCTGATCCCAGCTGAGAGGAAACGTGACCGGGGCGACGGGAAATCCCCATTGAGCGAAATTGATCCTCTGGTCGGCATACTCGCTGACGCCCTCTGTCGACATGAGGGTGTATGAAATGCTTCCCGACAGCCGCTCGTCGTTTTCCCGGCTCAACACGAACTCCAGGCCGCGCGCGAACGCCTCGGCGTTGTTGACGTATGATGCAAATCCGTAGTCGCCTGAGAACTTGCTGTCGAACGGCACAAGCGTTTTCGCGTCAATCTGGTTTTCGATGCTCTTCTGGAAATATGTCACCGAACCCACCACAGTCCCCGAGAACTCCCGCTTGTAGCCGATCTCCCATGAGATAGTCCGCTCGGGCTCGAGGTCGGGGTTTCCTATCAGGACATTCCGGGCCCCCTCGCGCAACTGGACCGGCGTGATCCCTGAGTAGAGGTAATCGAAGAGCGGAAACTGAAAATACTCCCCAAAGTTCACGAAGAGAAAGCCCGCAGGCTTCACCGGCGCCCCGACCGAAACCCGCGGACTGAGGGCCTGCTTGAACCGCGCCTTCGCAGTACCGGTGACACGCTGGGTAAACTGATTCGGCGACGTGGGCACGAATTCCACGATCGGGCGATCGGCCGTGGGGTCGAGGAAATCCCACCTCAGACCGATACTCGCGCTCGATCCTTCCCGGTCGAGCTGAATCTTATCCTGCAGAAACGCGCTTCCGGACCATGGGAGATACCTGTAGGTGTTGCTGTAGTCGAGGAGTGGCGCATCGACGATGGGCTTGCCGAAGTACGTCCGCTGCGGTTCGTACTTGATAAGATCCGAGGATACGATATAACGGTTGACCTCGAAGCCGGCCTTGAAGAGATGCGACTTCACGGCTTCATCGGTGACCGTGCCCGATGCCGTGTACACGATCTGGCGAGTGTCCGCCCACCAGTTTCTTGTTCCTGAAATGACATATCGGAGGAATAGATCGTATTCATACGGGTTCACCGTGAGCCCGGTCTTTGAATCCTCGCCGATATGCGTCCCCAGGTAAAACCTGCTGAGACTGAACGTGTATGCAAGCCCGCTGGCGGCCGCACGTGATAGAGTAGCGGCGAGGCGGTACGCGTTCCGGCGCTCCGGCGGGAGGCCGTTGAGGTCGTACCGCCAGCTGTACTCGTAATCCCTCCACCGGTGGAGCGAATAGATTCCTTGGATCCCGATGCGCGTGTCGGTGGAGAGAAGATACTCCACTTTCCCGAGGCCTGAAAACTCCTTTGAGATCGGCGAGGCAAAGAATTCCCGCATGTCCTGCCACCAGCGGGTATCGGTCAGGATAAACTCGTTCGAGGTGAAATAGAAAAGACGGTCCTGTACCAGAGGCCCCGATGCGGTGAGCTCGCCCTCGGTCAGCCGGTTGTGCTGGGTGCTCCAGCCGTCGGGCACCACATTGTCCTTCTCGATACGCAGGCCTGCCGTGTGCGTGTTGGACCCGGAGCGGGTTACGATGTTGACGATGCCTGAGAGGGCGTTCCCGTATTCGGCTTCAAATCCGCCTGAGACGATTGTCATGCCTGTGATCGAACTTCGCGGAAGGTTTGCTCCCAGCCCGCCGGAGATGACGTCCTGAACCGGGATTCCGTCCACAAGGTAGACCACCTCGTCGGACCTGCCGCCTCTCACGTTGCCTTCGGATGTGATGCCCGGTTGGAGCGTCAGCACCTCCATCACCGAGGAGACGGGGAGTTTCTCGAGCTTTTTCTCACCGATCGAGAAGGCAGTTGCCGCCTGATCCTTCTGGATCAGGGGACGCTTGGCCTCCACCTCCACAGGAGGGAGCTCTACGAGGGTCGGCTCGAGCTGGGCATCGAGAGTATTCCTCAGGTCAGGCAGGACGGTGACCCCTTTCATCACGATGGTCTTATACCCGATGAGCGAGAATCGAACGTCATAAATGCCCCCGCGCACCTCATTGATCTGAAAGTATCCCGCGCTGTCGGTAACGCCCCCCTGGTTGGCGGAGATGATGAAAACATTGACGCCTGAGAGCGGTTCGCGTCTTTCCGTGTCGGTCACATTTCCCTGAAGTATGCCCGTGATGCCATGCGGAGTCGCTGCTGAAGGCGTAGTGTACGCTGCCAACGCGGCGACCCAGGCGGCGAGCGCGATCAGCCTCACTGGGTCAGTCCGCACGGCCCGTCCGTTTCAATCGTCGGGCAGAGGCGGCCGTCGACGAACGGGCTCACGTGCCTGAAGGTCACATCGATTGGTCCCAGAGGAATGACCCCGGTGTGGTCGAACACCTTCAGGTTCCCTGCGATTGTCAGCGTCACATCGGACGAGATCTTTCTGAGCGCGCACGACGGGTCTGTGGCGTAGACAAATACCGCCTGCCGCACATCTCTGCTGCTGTCATCGATAAAATCCCAGACATACCGGAGATGGATCGGTGCGCCGGGGTCAATGGTAAGGATCTGGGTGGTGCTGTCGTAGTTTCCGAGGGAGAGGAGGGCGGGGCTGAGGCCCACTGTCCGGTGAAACGAGGTGTCGGCTTTGAGCGTGATGCATATCGTACCGCTCAGGAGGGCCTTGGCTTGAAGTGTCTCGTCGTACACGTTGCGGGCAACGATGCACGCCTCGACATTATTCTCGTGTGTACGGAGGACGTATCGCCCCTCGATGGAGCCCGCGAAGACATTTTTGGGGTCGAGGCGGGGAGGGAGTGTATCGGTGCAGGAGCAGGTGAAGAGAAGAGTAGTCAGGAGAAGGGTCTGTCGCAGAAGAGCCCCGCGCCTCTGCGGGGTGTTTTCGCTCCCTGAGAAACTCGTAACGGAGGGGCCTCTTATCCTACTCCCAGCTTTTTCTTCGCCTCATCAGACATCATGGATGGATCCCACCTGGGCTCCCAGACGATCCGCACATCAGCCTCGTTTACGCCGGGAAGCTGAAGGAGCCTCTGCCGGATGTTGTTTGAGATATGGGCGCCCATCCCGCAGCCCGGCGTCGTCAACGTCATTTTCACACCCACCCAGTCGTCGATGATCTTGACGTCGTATACCAGTCCTAGTTCGACAACGCTGAT
>JACXTT010005090.1_pt1 | contig 19227 bp, 16 predicted proteins | sample 9270951 | NCBI WGS metagenome assembly JACXTT01 (sample SAMN15532306, study PRJNA645909) | rock metagenome | isolation source: weathered quartz diorite | place: Puerto Rico | collected 2017-06-21 | reverse complement strand
CCGGCCATGCGGGATGGCAGCGCGATCTTTCGGTGAGCTACAACAAGGTCGGCGATGTGCTTGTGGCGCAGGGCAATCTGCCCGAGGCGCTGAAAACCTTCCGCGACGGGCTTGCGATTAGAGACCGGCTGGCGAAATCCGATCCCGGCAATGCGGAGCGGCAGCGCGATCTTTCGGTGAGCTTTGAACGAGTCGGCGATGTGCTTGTGGCGCAGGGCAATCTGCCCGAGGCGCTGAAAACCTTCCGCGACAGGCTTGCGATTGCCGACCGGCTGGCGAAATCCGATCCCGGCCATGCGGGATGGCAGCGCGATCTTTCGGTCTCCTACAACAAGGTCGGCGATGTGCTTGTGGCGCAGGGCAATCTGCCCGAGGCGCTAAAAATCTTTCGCGACGGGCTTGCGATTGCCGACCGGCTGGCGAAATCCGATCCTGGCAATGCCGAATGGCAGCGCGATCTCGTTATTTCTTACAAGAAGATCGCGGATTGCTCGGCCCCAAAGGAGAAGCAGGCCAATCTTTCCCGCGCGCTTCAAATTGCGCAAACGCTCCATGCTTCCGGGCGGCTTCGGCCCGCCGACGAATGGATCCTAGATGCGCTGGCAAAACTCATCGTGGAGGCGGGCGCACATTAGCGGCGGGATGGGCAACCCACGCCCTTCTCCCTGAAGGGCACGCGCCGCCTTCCTCTGGGCATACGCTTACAGAAACTTAGACGGACAATTTGCCCGCCGTCACAACCATGCCAAAAAAATGGTTGCAGAGTTGGCCGCTCTTACGACGTGCGGTAATATCAGGCCGCGATTGGTTTCAAATGTGCAGATTGTTCATCGTCAGGGATGAGACTTCCAAGAGGCAAGCTTCAATCCAGCCATCCGCGCCAAAATCCACGCGGCGGCCTGAAGATGAGCCTCGTTTGCTGATCCAATGGATTTGAGAAGTTTACTTTGAGTTAAGTTCAACCGGTACGCGCATGAAACATCCGTTTATCGCGGCAATGAAATTTCCCTGGACTGACAACGTCCCGGAGAAATTGGAACAGCGGCTCGGGAAATTGCACGCCCGGCAGCGTCTCGGAATTGAGACGGACCATGAGGCGCAGGTCTTTGGGCAGGGCCTGAACCTCTTCCATATCGAGAACTTGCGTTTTTCTCACGCGCTCATCGAAGGGGTCCTGCGGCTATCGGGGCTCTATTGGCAGGGACGGCGGAACGCCTCCAAAGTGCGGGTTAAGCAGAACGAGATTGTCGCGCGCCGCCTTCCAAGGCCCTTCGACGGCTTTAAGATTTTGCATTTGAGCGATTTGCACATCGACATGAGCGAAGAGGCGATGGATTGCCTCTTCGATCTCCTGCCTGGCCTGGAATACGATCTCTGCGTCTTGACTGGCGATTATCGCGGAAAGACTTTTGGACCGGTCGATGTTGTCCTCGCCCAAATGACCCGGCTCCGCGAAGCGCTGAAGGGCCAAGCCTTCGGCATCTTGGGCAACCACGATACTGTCCGCATGGTCCCGGCGCTCGAGGGGATGGGGATAAAAATGCTCCTCAACGAATCCGTGGCCCTTGAACGCAGCGGGCAAAGGATTCATCTGGCGGGGATCGACGATGCCCATTTTTACCGGGTGGACAATATAGAGAAAGCCGCGGAAGCCATACCCCATGAAGACTTCTCGATTCTTTTATCCCACACGCCGGAAATTTACCGTCAGTCTGCGTATGCCGGATTTGATCTCTTGTTGAGCGGGCATACGCACGGGGGGCAGATCTGTCTGCCGGGGGGCATCCCAATCACGCTCGATGCCATTCTGCCGAGATCCTTCGGATCCGGAGCATGGAAATATGGCGATATGGCCGGCTACACCTCGGTTGGCGCCGGCTCATCCGTGGTTCCGGTCCGCTTTAATTGTCCGCCCGAGATCACGCTCCATTGCTTGCGTTCAGGGGCACAAGTCCGGAGCTCAATACGGCCGGTCCCGGATATTGAGCGCGAATAGCGCGCGCGAGACGGCAAGCTCGCCGACGAAAAACAGCCCAGCCACGATAGCGGCATCGAGCACCGTGACCGGCAAAGCCAAGCGGGCTGCGATGGCTGGCAAGAGAGACTCCGGAATCTGGTCGAGGCCGAGCGCCATACTGCCAGGAGCGAGCTTCATCCTGCGCTTAATGAAGCTTGAAAAGAGGTCACCAATCATCGCCACGGCCGACACGAGGAGGCCGGCGGCTGGCGACAGGCCGACCCAAGGCGAAACCAATGTGGTCACCGCAATCGACAGCCCTACACCGCGAATGGTTTTGGAACGGCCAAATACAGGCTGGCCGTCGCCGAGCGTGACTCCGTTGTCGAGAGGATACGCTAGAGCGGTTCCGAAAACCTTCTTTGCGATTAGCGGCGCCCCGTTTGCCAAGGCCAGCAGCACAAGGAGCTGCGCGATGAGGAATGGATGGACGTGGTGCATCCCAATCGTGTTTCCTTTTGGAACGAATTTACTTGAGACTTTGGTCTGGAGACTTTTGTTCGATTTGACGCCGGCCTTTGTATCGGTAGGTTTGCGCGAAAGATCTGGTCCCGGGGATTTAAAAATGCCTTCCTGCCCTTGAAGTTCCTAAACTTATGAAGAAATTCCGGCCGGCGAAGGTATGGCCGGAGTGGCCATAGCCTTGCTGTATGGCACGGCGACCTCTTTGCGAAACTCGCCTTAGTGCATAAGCAATCGGGCGACAAGGCCAAGGCACGCGATGATTTGCGCCACGGCCAGGCGATCCTGGCGCGGCTGACAAAATTCTCTGGATAATACCGAGTGGACACGCGGCCTCCCCTGGTTCGACGGACCGATCGCGGCGCTTGCGAAAAAGGAACGCCATCTCCGGTAAGAGCCCGTCGATGTCATCATCGCGAGCCGCAGGCGAAGTGGTCCAGCAGCCAACTGCGGCTCCTGGATTGCTGCGGAGCAATGCCCCCGCAAGGACGGGGCAAGCCACGAGTCGTAAGGACTGCTCCATCAAGGCTACACTCAGAGGGTCCAGATATTGTGAATTCCCCGGAAGCATAGATTTGACGGGCGGCGTCATTTGCCGATATTTTTGGAGCTTTCCCGCAATGAATCCCGTGGGCCGGCAAATGAGCAAGCAGTCTGAATTTGCGGTCCTCCTCGGGATGAATCCCCTTTTCTCGGGACTCGACGCCGATTCGATCAACAAGATTGCCGCGATGTGCCACACGCAGCACCTCGCCACGGGCGAGATGCTGTTTCAGAAGGGCGACAGGGGGGATGCATTGTTTGGGATTCGACGGGGACAGATTCGCATTGAGACGGGCTCGGTCGACGGCGGACGGCTGACGATGAATGTTTTAGGGCCGGGCGATCTTTTCGGAGAAATCGCGGTGCTCGATGGCGAACCCCGCACGGCCGATGCGCTGGCCGCCGAACCCAGCGAGCTTTTCGTTGTCCGCCGGAATAATTTTCTAAACTATCTCGAGAGCGAGCCGCGGGTTTCCGTGAAACTTATCGGGCTGCTGTGCCAGCGGATTAGATGGGCCAGCGACCGTTTCGAAGAGTCCATTTTGTTGCCGCTGCAGGTCCGGCTCGCGCGGCGTCTCTGCGCCCTGGCCGCCGACTTCGGATCGGAGGTTTGCATTTCCCAGGAACAGTTGGGAATCTACGTCGGGGTGGCGCGCGAAAGCGTTAACCGTCAACTTCAGCAATGGCGGCGGGAAGGAATTCTTGAACTCCGCCGCGGACGTATTTTGCTGTTGGATGCCGACCGTCTCAGGGCCGAAGCGCGCCAGAGCTGAGTTCCGCCCGAAAATTATTTTGACGCGTCTTTTTTTATTTGCTCGCTCGCATGACCGGAAGTGACGAGACGCTTGCCGAGCCGCGACGCCAATTGCGCGATATCGTCCATCAGAGTGAACATGGCCGGAACGAATATCAGCGACAATGCGGTTGACACGAGCAGTCCGCCGATCACGGCAATTGCCATGGGAGACCGGAATTCGCCTCCTGCGCCATAGGCCAAGGCGCTCGGCAGCATGCCAGCCACCATAGCAACCGTGGTCATGATGATCGGCCGCGCCCGCTTCCGGCCGGCATCGATGATGGCGGTGTCGCGTTCCATGCCATGCCCGGCCGATTCGACGGCAAAGTCGACCAGCAGAATCGCATTTTTCGTCACGATGCCCATCAGCATCATAATACCGATCAAGACCGGTATGGTGAGTTGCTTGCCTGTAAGCAGGAGAGCCACGATTGCTCCGCCGATCGAGAGCGGCAGCGAAAACAAAATTGTGATTGGCTGCAAAAAACTTCCAAACAGAAGGACCAGCACCGCATAAACCATCATTAGCCCGACGCGCATGGCGTCGGCAAAGCCGGGGCCGAGCTCATCCAGGTTTTCCGCATCGGCCGACCCTCTGACTTTAGTCCCAACGGGAAGATTCTTCATGACGGGCAGCGCATAAATTTCCTTCATCACGTCGCCGAGCGCCGAATTACCCGCAAGATCTGCGGCGACCGTTGCCTGGCGCTCGCGGTCATACCGGTTGATGCTGGTCGGTCCTTGATAAAATTGGAGGTCGGCGATTGTCGCGAGCGGAACGCTGCCGCCACGGCCAAAGAGCGGCACCCGCAGTTGCTCAATCACCTGCTGATTGGTCCTAGCTCTGGCTTCGAGCTGGACTCGAATGGGGACCCGGCGGTCGCCAGCATTGAATGTGGCAAGCGCCGGACCGACGTCGCCGATTGTGGCGACCCTGATCGTTTCGGCCAAACTCTCGGTCGAGACGCCGAGGCGAACTGACAAATCCGTACGGGGGCGGATACGAAGCTCCGGCCGGTCAAGCGAAATGTCCGTGGTGACGTTAGCGATAAGCGGTAGGGGTTTCATTTCATTCGCAAGCTCGCTGGCAACATTGCCGACGGTCAAACTGTCTTCGCCAGTCACCACCAGCGAAATCGCCCGCAGTCCGTTCTCATCGGTAAACCAGTACCTTATGTCCGGCACGGTCTCGAGCTCGCGGCCAATGGCCAATTCCAGTTCGCGCTGCGTGGCCGCGCGATCGGATTTCGGTGTATAATTGATGATCAGCCCGGCCCTGCGGACCTCATTCGCGCGCTGCGGCGTCCTGCCGCCGTCAACGAACACGCTCTTTATGTCCGCCCGGTTGCGCAGCCGAGCGGCGATACCCTCCGTCACCTTTTCTGTGTCGGACAATCGCGCGCCGGGCGGCAGCTCGATCGCCAGAAGCGATCGCGCGGAATCCTGCGCCGGCAGGAAGCCATTGGAGAGAAGCGTGACGCTCCAAATCGATGCCGCAAAGAGCAGCAATCCCGCGAAAACAGTGACGAAGTAGTGCCGGACCGACCAGGTCACAACGCGAACATAAGCCGTTAGCAGGCGCCCCGGCGGTTTCTCTGAGTGATGACGGAGCCGCAGGAAATAGGCCGCCAGCATAGGCGTAACGAGGCGCGCCGCGAGCAGGGAAAACAAGACCAGCGCTGAGACGGTAATGCCGAATTGCTTGAAGAACTGACCTGCGATACCAGGCATAAAGCTTGCGGGCGCAAAAATCGCGACGATCGTCAAACTGATGGCAATTACCGCAACGCCAATCTCGTCGGCAGCTTCGAGTGACGCCTGATAAGGCGACTTTCCCATCCGCATATGGCGCACGATATTCTCGATCTCGACAATCGCATCATCAACAAGAATGCCAGTGCTCAGGGTAATCGCGAGAAAACTCACGAGGTTCAGTGAAAATCGCAGTTCGTCCATCACCCAGAATGCCGGGAATATCGAAAGCGGCAAGGATATGGCTGCGATAACCGTGGCGCGAAAATCGCGCAAGAACAGGAATACGACGACAACGGCCAGGGCGGCGCCTTCGAACAGCGTATCTATGGCCGCATTGTAATTGCCCTGAGTGAAATTGACCGAAGTGTCAATCAACTTGAGGTCGACGTCAGGATAGGCAGCCTTGAGTTCATCGATTTGTTTCCGCACTGCCTCTGCGACCCCGACGTCGCTTGCCCCTTTCGAGCGTTTGATTCCGAAGGCAACGACTGGCTCGCCATTGAGCCGTGCGAAGGTCCGGCGGTCCGCAATCGTGTCGGTCACAATGCCAAGATCGTCGAGGCGAACCTCACCGCCCATCGGCAAGCTGATCATCGTCGCCGCCAATTCGCTGAGTGTCCGCGCCGAAGCGAGCGTGCGGATCGCCTGATCGCGGCCTCCAAATTCGGCACGGCCACCGGCGAGATCCACATTGGTGCCGCGAAGGCCGCGGCTAACGCCAACCACCGTCAAGCCGGCCGCCTGCAGCCTATCCGGGTCGAGCGAAACAAGGATCTCCCTTTCAACGCCGCCGATGCGTTCGACCTGCGCAACACCGCGGATCTCCTGCAGCTTGCGGATCACGATATCGTCCACGAACCACGAAAGCTGTTCCGGCGTCTTCCCCGGTGCGATCGCCGCATAGGTGACGATGGGCAAGCCAACCACGTCGACGCGCTGAATCAGCGGTTCGTCGACTTTTGGCGGAAGTTTGGCGCGAACGCGCGTGACCGCATCCTTGACGTCATTGAGGGCGCGTTCGGTGTTGGTCTCGAGCCTGAATGTGACTGTCGTTACCGAAATTCCGTCGCTGATCGACGAAGCAATGTGCCGGACACCCTCAACCCCGGAAACGCCGTCTTCGATCGTCTTCGTAACTTGCGACTCGAGTTCCGCCGGCGACGCGCCGAATTGAGTCACGGCCACGGATATGACCGGTATATCGGCGTTGGGCAAGCGCGTGACCGGCAATTTAGTGAAACTCGCCCAGCCGAGCGCCAAAAGGATGACCGACATGACAATCGAGGGGAGCGGCCGCCGGATCGACCAAGCCGAAATGTTCAGCGCCATCGCCGCAGTCTCAATTGTCCGTTTTGTCTTCGAAACTCATTTGCACCAGATCGCCATTATGCAGCGAAGCGCCGGCATTGGCGACAACGATATCCCCCTCGTCGAGCCCGTCATCGATCTCAAAATTTGAATTGGACGAAAGCCCGACACGAACAGGCCGCGTCTCGACGGTTCCATTGCGCACGACCTGCACGCTGGTTCCATCTGTCGTATGGAATATTGCGGCCCGGGGCACGGCGATGCCGCAGCTTTGGCTCGCATCTATTGTGGCCTCGGCGAACATGCCAACCCGAAGCGATTGGTCCTGAGGAATTGATAGCCGCGCCCGGGCGAGCTGCGTGATTCGGTCAACTTGGGCCGGCACGAGCCGGACGTGTCCGATCAATTCGCTGCCGTTTTCTAGTTTGATCCTTGCCATTTGCTGGGTTTTAAGCTTCGGCACTTGAGTGCCAGGCAGGTCAATTTCAAGTTCGATTTCATTGTCGATCATGATGCGGAACAGCGGCCCGGCGGCTGACGGCGGCCCGGCCGCGCTGCTGGCTGTCGATTGGATCACGACCCCGGGGGCGGGGGCCCTTAACATGACTATGTTGCCGGACGGCTTGGCGGATGCGGGCGGAACCGCCCGCGCGAGCGCCTGCCCCGCGGTTACTTGGTCTCCTTCCTTGGCCAGCACCTCGGTGACCCTGGACCCCTCGCCGAGGATAACGATGGCCTCTTGTCTCGGGACAAGGATGCCCGTGACAAAAATGGTATCGGAGAAACATTCCCTGCCGGCATGAACGACCTTCACCATGACACCGGCCGGCGAATCGGGCGCCGCCAATACCGCTCCGCCATGCAGCCCGCAAAGATTCGCCCCGGCCAGACAGATTGCCCGCTGAACACCGATCTTGAGAAGGACGGAGAATTTCATCGCGACTCCATGCCGCAGCCAGAAACACGTTGCCGGTTGACCGCGGGACTTTGTGGCACCCTGCGGGACTCGGAATGCGGCTGGAAGCAAGCAGCGCTCCTGGACGAGGCCAGTTGCCGTCAACTTGCTCCCGCCCTTAATGGATGCAGCAGTCTTACTTATGCGCCACATTGGCCGTCATAGTGACGACCCGGACGCGGCGGTTTTCCGCGCCAAAGGGATGATCCAAGTTCTTGAGCTGGCTTTTACCGTAGCCGACAGCTATCAATTCCGGGGCCGGAATCTTATAATGCGCCACGAGGAAGCGCTTGACCGCGTCCGCACGCTGATCCGAGAGCCTCTGATTGTAGTTCGTGCTACCCTTGGCATCTGTGTGCCCTTCCACGGCAAAGGTGTTACCCTTTAACTCCGCACTTGAAAGCGCTTCCCCGATCTTTCTAGCCGTGGCTATGGCCGCGGGCCCGAGTTTAGCTGACCGTAATTCGAAGTTAATTTCTAAATCTATGAACGGCTTGCCCGCCGTAATACCTTTAATTCCATCGCGCATGGAAGCCGTGAGGGAGCGAGCCGTTCTGTTTCTCACGCTGTCAATGAGCGGCAAGTCCGGATTGGACAGGGGAGCAGAGACCGGCGCTGTACCGGGGTCAAGGCTGCGCGTAAGGTGCTTGGGCTTCAAGGCCTCGATGATTTGCTGAACCGATGGCTCCTCTTGCGCGAGCGCCGATCCAATGCCGGTGGCTAACGCCAATCCTGTGGCAAGCGACGCGCAGGCAAGCACGCGCGACAATCTGGCAAGATCTACTAACATGGACGTTCTCCTATTCGCCTAGTAAAAAATAAGCCGACTCCTGCAGAAGCCCGCTCCTCTCGAACTCCGCCCCACGGACGGATCGATATCCTTCACTGCTGCGATATCGCCCGTCCCGCGTATGTGCTCTTTCTCACATTCATTCATTCGCGACATTTGCCGCCGTGTTAGTGACCCGGACGCGGCGGTTTTCCGCTCCGAAGGGATCACTTGGGTTCTTAAGCTCGCTTTTACCCAAGCCGACGGTCAACAGATCCTTGGCCGGGATCTTATACTGGCCGACGAGGAAGCGGCTGACCGCATCTGCCCGCCGCTTCGACAGCCTCTGATTAAATTCGACGCCTCCCTTCGCATCCGTGTGACCTGAAATAAGGAAGGTGCTGCCCCTTAACTCCGGGCTTGTCAGCGCCTCGCCGAGGTTCCTTGCCGCGGGCATGGCCGAGCGCGCAAGCTTAGCCGAGCCGTATTCGAAGTTAATTTCGATATTTATGCCCCGCTTGACGTGCTCAAATTCTTCGACTTTCTTTTGCATCCAGGGTGTTAGGGACCGGGACCGTCTCCCCAAAATGTCGCGGATCTGCGATTCCGGGCCGGGCACCGCCTCAGAATGCGGCAACGTGGGGCTGCGTGTCGAATCCTCGGGTTTTAAGGCCTCGATGATTTGCTGGACCGAGGGCACCTCTTGCGCCAGAGCCGAACCAACGCCGATGGCCAATGCCAATCCTGTGGAAAGCGACGCGCAGGCAGCCATGCGCGCCAATTTGGCACGATCTACTAACATGGACATTCTCCTAACTTCAAATGCATCAATTAAAAAATAAGCTAGCCCCTAATAAAGCCCGCCCCTCTCGAACTCCGCTCCAATGGACGGATCGATTTCCTTCGCTGATGCGATATCGCTCTCACCCCCGGCGCTATCGCCGGACCGTATCTTTGCTAAGCCGCGTCCATAGAAGGACGACGCTTGCTTTTTGATCTGCAGCGCCGCGTCGTAATCGGCGATTGCACTTGCTGGCTCGCGAAGTTTCAATTTAACAAGCCCACGGCTGTCCAACGCGTCGGCGTAGTCAGGCCGGATTTGCAGCGCCTCGTTGCAGTCTTTCAGCGCCGTGCGGGAATCGCCGATCATTGCGCGCGACCAGCAGAGGTTGTTCAGCGCCTCGGCATTCCCCGGGCGGAGCCGCAGCGACTTGTTGAAATCCTTGATTGCAAGGGGGAAATTGCGCAACTTGGCGTAAAGGTGACCACGCCGGAAGAAAGAGTCGGCGTCATCTGGATGAGTTTTAAGATACTCGTCGAGATCCTTGATCGCTTCGGCTTCGGCGACACGTGGGGGAGGCGGAACGACTGGCGGCTTTTTCACTTCTGGGGCTGTCTCGCTGGCGTCCGAGGTAGGAACAGGCTTTGAGGCCGTTGCTTTGCCCCCAGAATGATCCGTTGAATGTCTATCAACGGACTCCTCCCCGCCATTCTTCTTTCCGTCTGGCGGAGGAAGCTTATAATCATGGATTTCGTCGTCTGGCAGATTGTTTGCGGCCCCCTGCGATTCCCCCTTTGCGAATGCCGGTTTGGCCGGGCCGAAGCTGAAATCCCCGTTCAGCGAGGAAAAATACGTGGGATTTTGCTTCCTTTCGCTGGCTTGCAAAACACCCGCGCGCGTGCGGTTGAAGACCTCCTCGGCAGACACACCTGGCGCCCGCATTTCATTAAGTAATTCGCTGACAAACAGGCTCCGCTCGCCAGGTGGTTCGCGCACCACGCCGCGCGACCCAGCGGAATACATGACCAGCGTTCCACCCGGAGGATTGGCCGGCAGGGCGAGCCCGAAGGGAGCAGCGCGGAAATTGTCCTCGAATCGATTGCGCCGCGAGGCATCGAGAATGACGATTTTGACGCCGGCACCTCTCTTGTCCATGTCGGACAAAACGGTGTCTACACTAATTCCATCATGGTGCACGTCGTCTTCTTTGTAGATCTGCGCGTCGACGGGGATCATATAGCTTTTGCTGTTCGATTGAATTCCGAAGCCGCTGAAAAAAATGAGGGCAACCGTGCCCGGTTTGATCTTGTCGTAAAAACGGCCGAAGGCGCGTTGCATTTCCTCTTTGGTAAGGTTTTCGCGTGCTTCGACCTGGAATCCGTCGCGCGTCAGTTCTTCACCCAACGCATGGGCATTACCGATGGGTTGCGTTAAATTGGGATCGGCGGAAGGATAGTTGCCGTTGCCGATAACCAAAGCCACCCGCGAAGCCTCATTCCTTATATCGGCCTGCTGCGCGCAAGCATCGCGAGAGAGGGCTCCGATAACAAAGCTCAATACAATAAGAGCAAAGGTTACGCGCATTTTCGCATCATGATTCTATTACGAATATCATAAGATCACATGTATCACACGCAAAATTTTGCCGCTTTTTCGACCGGATATTTGCGAAATAGCACAATTTGGGATATCTCACCAGCTTAGTCAAGACCGGGGTGGGCCTGGTAAAATCTCCACCCCGCAACCGCTGCCGGCCAGCGGGGGAGCCGCCGCGGGCCAACGCCGCTACCAAAGAACGGTTGCGGATGGCGGATCATTTCCCTCCAACTCGCGCAGCGTTCCGCGATCACCGCAAGTCCTGAACTGCCTCCCTCGATTGATTGCGCTTGCAGAAGGTGACCTATTTATTTAGTTCGTGAATAAAGGCACGTGAAGCTGTCCCATAATCGCCACGTCCGGTTCTTACCGAAATACCCAGGCGGAGTCAGGAAAGAATTGACCTGAATGGCAAAGACCAGCATTTCACGCTTGTGGAATCGCCTTCAGCATCGCAGCTCTAGATCGTTTCAGTCCTTGCCGGGGTACGGCAATCCAGTACAAGTTAGCGCCTCTGATTTCGCGGAGCGGTCCCTTCTCTTGCAGGGCCGGCTCGCTGCCAACAAAATTGCGCAAATGCGTCCCCTGCGCACTCTTGCCGATGCGGAATTCCGGGTCTTCTCGCAATGGGGCGAGGACGGGATCATCGAATGGCTGGTGTCGCAGGTTGCCTTGCCAAATCGCCATTTTATTGAATTCGGCGTCGAGAATTTTGCCGAGGCAAACTGCCAGTTTCTCATGCAAAACCGCAATTGGAAAGGCCTCATTTTCGATTCCAACGAAGACTATATGGCTGGGTTGCGCAATGACCGCATATTCTGGATGTATGATCTGACCGCGAAAGCGGCTTTCATCACGGCTGAGAACATTAATGATCTGATCTCGAAGGCAGGCTTTGGCGGACCGGCCGGACTCTTATCGATCGACATAGATGGCAATGATTATTGGGTCTGGAAAGCAATCAATGTGGTCGAGCCAGCCATCGTCATCTGCGAATTCAATGCGATTCTAGGCGACCAGCATGCCGTGGCCGTGCCTTACGATCCGCAATTTAGCAGGTTTAAGGGTCATCACAGCGGGCTTTATTTTGGTGCGTCCATTGCAGCGCTGAAACATCTGGGCGAGGAGAAAGGTTATACGTTTGTCGGAACAAACTCCAACGGCATCAACGCCTTCTTCGTCAGGCGAGACCTTGCTGGCCCGGTCCTCACTCAACTCCAGGAGGTGCGCGCATTTTGTTCGCGACATCGCGGTAGTCGTGATGAAAACGGCGTGTTTTCCTTCGTGGGGGGCCAAGCGCGATTCGACCTAATTCGGAACTGCCCGGTCGTTGACGTTTATACCGGCGCGACATGCCCGCTTGGCGAATTAGGCGAACCTTACTCATCCGAGTGGAAGCATCAAATAGATTAGGTTACAGTTCACCTTTTTCGCTTATGCGGTAACGTCGGGAGAGTTGACGCTGGACGGGCCGGCACGCGGCGTTCCCCGCGCGGATGACCGCAAAGTTCTGAACTGCCGCCCCTCGAATGATTGCCCTTGCTTCGAAAAATGGAGGGTTAATGCGCCTTGCCCCGCCAAACGTCAACGGCTTCAAAATCCCGCAGGGAAATGCGCGGCTCTTGATGCACGAAAACTCGGCGACGTTGGGGGCAGACTGCGGCGAGGGCTCGAATCCAATGGATTTCCGTGTTACGCGCAACGGCTCAGGCTCGCAGGCGAAGCCATAGCGGAACGTGATAATGCCGAAATCCGTGCCCATCTGGAGAATGGCCAATTAGGTCACGAAGGAAGCAATCAGTCCCATGCAAACGTTGATGAACAAACTGGTTTCCTTGAGGGGCCGTCACCGGCGGACCGAACTATTCAAGCCCGACGCCGCGCGGGATATTTTTCTCGTCACCTACCCCCGATCGGGGACGACCTGGATCAGCTGCGTGGCGGCTGAGTTGATGTTCGAAACATCGCCACAAAGCTTTACGGACCTCAGTTCGATCGTGCCTGATGTGCACGCCCTGCCTGAAAAATCGGTGGTGCCCGCAGCAAAGCAGTATCTTGTCAAATCGCATTTTCCGCTCAGTGGGGCCGCACCGTTTGGTGAATACCACAGGGTCATCTACCTGGTTCGCGACCCGAGAGACGTAATGCTGTCCTATCATCGCTACGTCCAGTTCTTATCGAAATACCCAGGCAATTTGAAGGAATTTGCCTTAGACTGGGTTGCAGGACGAATGTGGCCCTGCTCTTGGCAAGAACACGTCAATTCCTGGCTTGCGCCACGACTAGGGAAGGCACCGTTCGAACTGACGGTGCTGCGCTATGAAGATTTCATCGCTGATCCCATAGGTCAAACCGGGGTCCTGGCAACAGTCTTGGGGGCCTATCCGGGGGGCGCGCGGATCGAAGAAATTGTGGCAGACACAAATCCGGAGTCGATGCGTGAGCGGGAACGCAAGGGAAACAGTGGAATTAGTCCCGAATTCAAGGATGTAGGACCCGCTAAGGCGGGGAACTGGAAGCAGCTTCAATCCGCGGATGAACGCTATGCCATATTCACTGTTGAAGAATTCGCGCACGACGCAATGCAGCGAGCGGGTTATGCGTGTTCGTCCGGAGCGGTGGATCATGCACCGAGTCCCAAGGCCTAGAGTCGGTCAACCCGTGGGTGAGGGCTGCGATGAGGCAAAGATCCGTCGAGAAATTGCGGGCGGTTCCGTTGAAGCAGGGGACGACGGCGCAAACGTCCTTTCGCTGCTCGCAAAGCGGCGCTCCTCCACGATAGACCAACGAAGGCCGAACATTGCACATCCGCGAGCCAAAGATTGGCGATCCCCAAATCAAGCCCCTCGGAAAGCGTTCGAATCCTTCCGTGGCGCTCAACTCGATTGGACACAGATTCCCGAAAATGACCAAGATCAATATCCCTATATCGGCACCGGATCTGTCTGGAAACGAAGAAGCGTATCTTATCGATGCGTTGCGCAGCACGTGGATATCATCTTCGGGGAAATATGTAGATCGATTTGAATCGCAGTTTGCCACTCTAGCGGGGACGCGATACGCATCATCCGCGGCAAACGGCACAGTGGCGCTCCATCTGGCCCTGGCCGCCTTGGGCGTTGGTCCAGGGGACGAAGTCATCATTCCAGCCTTTGCATATGTGGCAGTCGCAAATGCGGCAAAATACACTGGAGCACGCCTCGCTCTCGTCGATGTGGCGCCGCAAACCTGGTGCTTGGACCCATCAAAAATCGAAGCTTCCATCACCTCGCAGACCCGGGGTATCATTGCCGTGCACTCTTACGGGCATCCATGCGACATGGACGCCATCAACAATGTTGCGAAAGCATACAAGCTTTGGGTGGTAGAGGACGCTGCGGAAGCGCACTTCGCGCTCTATAAGGGGCGAACCGCAGGAAGCCTTGCGGATATCGCAACATTCTCATTCTACGGAAATAAAATCATTACTTCGGGTGAAGGGGGCGCGCTGACCTATAATGATAAGAGTCTCCACCATCGGATTCGAATGCTTCGCTCACAAGGTATGGACCGGACACGGCGATACTATCATCCGATAATCGGGTATAATTATCGCTTGACCAATATCGCATGTGCACTCTTGTGCGCCCAGATCGAGCGTTGGAAGGCGATGGTTGCGCGCCGGAACGCGATATTTAGCTGCTATTCGAGCCGCTTGTCGCAAATTCAAGGAATTGGACTTCAGCCTGTCGCCACTTGGGCAACTCCGGCCCCATGGCTCTTTTGTATTACAGTCGATAAATCATTATTTGGCGCTGACCGCGATACGCTGGCGGTGGGTTTGCAGGAGCGCGGCATTGAGACGCGCCCATTCTTTGTGTGCATTCACCATATGCCGCCTTATCAGCAACATGGCGGCGCCGAGAGCTTCCCCGTTTCCGAGCAGCTGAGCCGGGTTGGCATGAACCTTCCGACTTTTCATGGTATGACCGACGACGCGGTCCGTCAGGTCTGCGCTTTCATTGAAGAAATTCATCTCCGAGGGGCATAAGTCTCGAACGGGAGCGCCGGTGCACCTGCTATTAGGTCTACTGATGAAAAAAACTGTCATCGCGGTCGAAGCCCGAATTCCCAATCCCGGGCTCGCCGGGGGCATTGGCCAGGTCATAGTGAGTTTGGCCCAGAATCTCTCGCAGCTCGACAAGGGCCCCGAGGAATATGTTTTCATCGGCTGGGAAAACGCTGAAGCTTGGTTTGGACGGTATATTGGCGGCCCCTGCCGGCTTCACATCGTTGCCTATCCAAACTCCCAGCCAAGAATAGCTCGTTCTCCGGTCCGGAGAGCAATTGAGAAAATCAGGGCCAAGCGAAATTCCCAGCCGGCGTCCCCGAGTTCCAGCAACGTGGTTCCTGTCGACCAGCTTCTCTTTAAATCTGACGGGACTGCCGAATCACTCGGCGCAGATCTCGTGCACTTTGTGTCGCAGGGCGCCTACTTGACAGATCGTCCCAGCATCTATCATCCGCACGACCTTCAGCATTTTCATATGCCGGAGTATTTTGATGCCAACACACTGCGCTCGCGGCTCGTCGCTTACCGTGCTTATTGCCACCGCGCTAGATTTGTCTGCGTCGAAACTGCCTGGATCAAGGAAGATGTGGTGAAGAAACTCGATGTTCCGGCGGATAATGTCGCCGTGATTCCGATTGCGCCGCCCGCTCTGCCTCCCGTTTCGATGACGTCCGAGGCAGCAGTTGGAGTGGCGCGGATGGCTGGGTTTCCGCGATTCATTTTTTATCCGGCGCAGACATGGCGGCATAAAAATCATCTTCGATTGCTCGAGGCTTTACAGTATTTGAAACAACGAGATGGGCTCGCCGTGCCACTGGTTTGCAGCGGGTACAAGAACGAGTTTTTCCCCGAAATTCAGGCGAAGGTCGACGCTTGCGGGTTGGCGAAAGAGGTTCGCTTTCTTGGTTTCGTGGACGATGCTGAGCTGAGTGTTCTCTATCGCCTGGCGGCTGCCGTGGTTGTGCCGACGAAATTCGAATCGTTCAGCCTGCCAATCTGGGAGGCGTTCTCGGCAGGCACGCCTGTGGCATGCTCGCGTGTCACGTCGCTGCCGGAGCAAGTCGATGGGGCGGGCTTGTTGTTCGAACCCGACGATCCTTTCGAAATCGCATCGGCCGTCAAGCGCATATGGGAGGACGACACATTGCGCGCCGCTCTCATTCGGAAGGGCTTCGAACGGATCAAGGCTGTTTCGGGCGATAAAATGGCGCAACAGTTTCGGACCCTTTACCGTAAGGCTCTTGGCCAACGGATTGACACTGAAGAGTTTAATGCGCCAATCTTACAATAGTGGTGTAGTGCTCTTTTGGCGTGACTTCAGACATCCGTTCAGATCGCCTTCCGGCAGGGGGTACTTGGCAGCCTGCACAATCATCATGCATGGCACGTAGGAGGTTTTTTGATGGCACGTAACGCAGTCCAGAAACTAAAGGGTATATTGCAGGAACTCACGCCGCCAATCTTTCGGCGTGCAGCGATGAAACACGCTCCCACTCCACCGCCACCATCATCTTTGATCCTTCCGCCCGAGGAATTAGACTATCACGCTCTTGCAAGTCGATATGCACTGCATCGACTGACTAATCATGGCATTCTCTCCGAAATGAAGCTGCTCTGCTGCACTGCGCGCATGAGTCATCTGGCCGATTACGCCACGCTTTTCGGCACTGTCTATCATTCGAGCATGCTTGAAACACGCTGGCCACCGTCTGGAAGGCGCGACCCGATTTTTTATGTTGGCGATTTTTTTGATCTGGAGCCATTGCCGGTAGATTGCGTAATTTCCCATACGACCATGCATTGCGTAAGCGATACGCGATACGGAAATGAGATGAAGGACGAGAAGTCTCCGATGGTACGGCCTTATCTGTTCCCGGCTCAGCTGCGGCGCATTGTTGGAGATCGTTTAGTTCCAACTTTTGTGACGGTAGCGGTCAATCATGAAGAACGGGATTGGGAAAACAATCGATGGTTATCACACGAAGGTGTTCTTAGGTGCTTTGCCGCGTCGGGGTTTGATGTGCAAGACTATTATTTTGATTATCTGACTGGTGGCTGCACCAATCCAGATCGATTCCGAACGAACTCCTATCGACAGGCCAAAGATTTGCCGCCTTCGTCGTTGGAAGGTGTCGATTACGTCGTGGGCACATATTATTTCACGTGAACGCTTATTCCGCGGAAGCTCATTGGTAGAGAGGCTCAGCACTTGCGATCCGCTGGACGGGTGCGACTCCCCTTCAATTGTTGTAAGAACTCGACACCGGACACTTGGAAGACGGCGATAGGAGAATAGTCGCGGCGGAGAGGCGAGATGAGCGTAATCAACGATTTCAATAAAATGTTTCACAAATGGCGACGCCAAAGCGTCCCTCCGTCTATTGCGGACATTGAATGGCGCCATGACGTCATCATCAGGCGACTCGACCAGATCGAGGGGACCATATGGAGCCATTTTCCCCAAACCGGTTCATCGCCCGCGCTGCAACGCGAAGTTCTCACTATCCTGCGCTTGCTCGAGCCCAAGCAGGCCGTCGATTACAAGAAAATTCGTGTCGGGAGCAAGGGCGACGGCGGATACGTTCAAATCGACGACATCGACGGCATATCTCACGCCTTCTCCTTCGGGGTCTCCGACAACGACAGCTGGGATCTCGCGATGGCGAAGGCCGGCATTCCGGTCGAGCAATTCGACCACGCGATCGAATGGGCTCCCTCGGACCATCCGCTTCTCCGTTTTCACCGCAAGATGGTATCCGCCGACGCGACGACGCAGACGATAACGCTGGGCGACCTTGCGCGGGAGCATTCCAAGTTCGGTGGTGCTCCGGACCTGATTGCGAAAATCGACATAGAAGGCTGCGAATGGGACGTCTTCGATCGCGCACAAGATGGCGTTCTTTCGCGATTCGCGCAACTCATATGCGAGTTTCACGATCTATCGGAGTTGACCGACCCGACGTTTCGCGCCCGTGCTCGCCGTGTCTTCGAAAAGCTTGACAAATATTTCGCGACAGTGCATGTCCACGGTAACAATTGCGGCCGTTTGAGAGTCATCGCGAATATTCCTTTGCCGGATGTTCTGGAAGTCACCTTTGCCAGTCGAGGCCGCTACTCCTTCATAGAGACCAGGGAACTGTTTCCAACCCCGCTCGACGCGCCCAATTATCCGGGTTCTGCCGATATCGTGCTTGGGGCATTTCGATTTTGAGCGGTAAAGGTGTGAGCCGTTCTCTCAACCTTTGCTCCTATGACCAGTCGTCTTGGAACACTTTCGTTGCGGCCACTGTCCGTCCATAGGCAGTGTGAGGTCCGCGATGGGTTTGCGGGTCGGTGTCGTAACGGGCAATCATGAGCCAAATTCCGGGGGTGCGTGGACGTTTATTGAAACATTGGCAGCGGCGGTCAAGACCGCGGAATGTTCACACGCCTTCGTTTTTCTGGATGACCTTTTGCAAAGTGACGGGCTGGAGGAGCGGTGGGCACGGCCAGCCAGTGTAAGCAATCACCCCAAGCGGGATCAGGTCACAACTGTTCCGCCGTCTTGGCAGGTCTCAGCGCGATGACAGCAACGTCAACAATAACGCCAACAGCAATATCAAAAGCTTGGAGGTTGTTGCTGCGAGAGAACGGATCAATCTTGTTTGGCTGATGAAGCCGTGGAGCGAGCCTTTGCCCATTCCCTACATCGCGACGGTGTGGGACCTCGAACACCGCAAGCAACCCTACTTTCCCGAAGTGAGTACCACCGGCTGGAGCTGGCCCGAACGTCATGGTCATTCCCCTTCCGGTTCCGGCCGCAGTCTCGATGGCCCAGCAATCGGACAGCATGGAAATCAAAGAAAAATATGGCCTCAGCGGCGATTTCCTGCTCTATCCGGCACTATTCTGGCCTCATAAAAATCATGTGAACCTGCTGCGAGCGTTGCGACTCCTTCGAGATCAAGCGGCCTCGATTTGAACCTCGTGTTGACCGGCTCCGACAAGGGGAACTTGGACCATGTTATGAACACTGTCGTGGAAGCCGGTCTTTCAGATCAAGTCTTTGTCCTCGGCTTTATCCCGCGCGAACATCTTATACCAACCGCCATAAATCATGACCTGTTGGGATTGGCCGTCATGGCGAGCGAAGCGACGCCATCCAGGGGTCACAGCGCGCTTCCTGGATCGCTTCGTCGCTGCGCTCCTCGCGAT
>JACXTT010005089.1_pt1 | contig 19227 bp, 16 predicted proteins | sample 9270951 | NCBI WGS metagenome assembly JACXTT01 (sample SAMN15532306, study PRJNA645909) | rock metagenome | isolation source: weathered quartz diorite | place: Puerto Rico | collected 2017-06-21 | reverse complement strand
GCGGAGCTCGACGGTGGCCTCGTCGCCGTGCGGATCGGGCCGGGGCGCCGGTCGCGACACGCGCGTGGTCGGCGCGTCGAGGTCGCCCCCGAGCCGCGCCTCCTTGGCGATGCGGCTGATGAGCGTGATGTCGAGGCCGCCCGCCTGCGCGTCGTAGTCGAACACGCGCACGAGCTCGTCGGCGAACTCCTGCACGCTCTGGAAGCGCTGCTCGATGCTGCGATCGAGCGCGCGGCGGAACCACTCGCTGAAGCGCTGCGGCAGATCGGGCCGGTAGACCCGCGGCTCGGGGATCGGCGCGGTGGCGATCTGCGCGAAGGTCATCGCCACGCCGTCGTCGGTCTTCCACACGGTGGTGCCGGTGAAGCACTCGTAGGTGATGCACGCCACCGCCCACAGATCGGCGCGCGTGTCGGCGGCCGCCTGCCCGCGCACCTGCTCGGGGCTCATGTAGGCGGGCGTGCCGAACACGGCGCCTTCGCGGGTGAGCCGCGGCGTCTTGCCCTTCTTGGGCGTCCCCGGCGGCCCCGGCGCGTCGACCGGCGAGTCGTAGAACTTCGCTAGGCCGAAATCGAGGATCTTCACCAAGAGGTTCTTGTCGTCGTCGACCGTGAGGAACACGTTCTCGGGCTTGAGGTCGCGGTGGACGATGCCCACATCGTGCGCCTTGGCCAGCCCGCGGCACACTTGCAGGATGATCGCCAACGTCAGCTGCGGCGACATCTGCCGATCGCGCACCATCGCGTCGTAGAGCGACTCGCCCTCGAGCAGCTCGAGCACCAGGAACGGCGTGCCGTCCTCGAGCCGGCCGGCGTCGTACACGTCGCAGATGTGCGGGCTCTTGATCTTGGCGACGGCGCGCGCCTCGCGCAGGAACCGCTCCACCACCGTCTGCGACGCCGCCAGGTGCCCGGCGAGCAGCTTGATCGCCACCCGCTTGCCGATGTCGACGTTGTCGGCCGCGTAGACCGCAGCCATGCCCCCCCGGCCGAGCTCGCGGCCTACCCGATATTTGCCCGAGAGGACGGTACCTACCGGGATGGTGGTGGACACAGCCATTCAGCCTCGGGCCGCCCGCTCCGCCACGGGAGCCGGCCCCCCGAGCCTATTGCAGCCGCCCCATGCCGACAACCTCCCACATGAGTCACCGGGAGGCGCACTCCTCGGTCAACGCGACCAGGACGCCCTCCATCTGCTGGTTCGGATAAAAATGACCGGCGACGAGGATCGTCCGCTCGCCGACCAGCACCTCGCCGATCGCGGCCATGCCGTCGCGGGTGATCTCGCGCCGCCAGGCGATCCCGCCGGCGCCGACGCGCAAGAGCACGAACGAACCGCGGTAGCCGCCGCCCGCGGAGGCGAACGGCGACGACGCCAGGAGATAGCCGCCCGGCATCGCGACGACCCGCACGATCCCGTTGCGCGCCTCGGGGTAGGCCTCGCGCGCGAGGATCTCGCCCGCGGCGTCGAGCCGCCACACCTCGCCCGACACCGAATGCGCCGAGTAGCCGGCGAGCACCAGCTCGCCGTTCGGCAGCTCGATGCCGTCCATCACCAGCTCCTGATCGCTCGAGCCGTCGTCGAGCGAGCGCGCCCACACGACCTGACCCGCCGCGTCGAGGCGCACGGCGCGCGAGGGTCCCTGCGTCGGGCCGGTCCGCGGCATGCCGACCATCAACGAGCCGCCGTCGCGGGTCGGCAGCAAGAGCCAGCCGCCGCCGCGCTCGTACTCGATGGTCTCGTCGTGCTGCCAGGCGATCGCGCCCTGGCGATCGAGCGCGAACACCGCGGGAGGCCCGCCGCCGCCGTTCAGCCAGCGCCGCGCGCCCACGACCACGCGACCGGCCGCCGCGAACGCGCCGAACGGCAGCTCCTCGGGCGGGAACAAATCGCCGGGTTTTCCCTGGGCGGCGAAGGTTTGTTGCCAGTCGATCGCTCCGCCGGGGTGGAGCCGCGCGACGAGCGCCTTCATCGCGGCGGGGCCGTACTTGCTCGCGGTGCCGACCAGCACGAGCGCGCCCTGGTCGTCGAGGAGCGCCTGCGCGTGATCCTCGTCGGGCGTCGCCACCTTCGCGGTCCACTGCGGCGCGCCGCCGTCGCCGAGGCCCATCACCTCGACGTCGGGCGAGCCGCCCACGCTGCCCGCGACCGTCACCGCGCCGGACGCGACCGAGAGTGCGCTCTGGCGTTGATCGAGCGCCCGCTCCCATGCCACCGCGCCGTCCGCCGCGATGCGCATCACGCTGGTCTTGTCGCCGAGGCTCGCCACCGGGCCGAGCGCGACCCAGCCGTCCGCGAGCGGCGCGGCCGCGGTGAAGGCCCGCCCGGGAAATACCCGCTGCCAGCCGTCGCGCACGCCGCAGCTCGGCTCGGGCGGCGGGGGCCCCACGCGGAGCTCGCTGCGCCCGCAGCCGAGCGCGCCGGCGATCAGCGCCGCCAGAGCCAACCGCCGACCTCGATGCGCGCGATCCATCGCCCGGCGTCTTGGCTGCGCGCGATCCGCCGCGGCGTCGAGCCTTTTTCGCCGCGGCGTTGCCGGCGCGCCGGGCTCGCGCTAGGCATCGCTCGGGGGCTCGATGCGTTCACTTCTCGCGTGCACCGTCTTTCTCGCGGCGTCGTCGGCGGGCGCTTGCGGCTCGAACGTGATCGTCATCGGCGGGGGCGGCGGTCAGGCGGCGAGCACCGAGACGGTCGCGAGCGCGGGCGGCGGCGGGGCGAGCAGCGCGTCGTCGAGCTCGCAGGGCGGCGGAGCGGCCGACGTCGTGTCCGCCTGCGTCATCGCCGCGTCGTGCGCCGCCACCGAACCCCAGCTCGGCGTCGGTTTCAGCCCTAGCCGCTGCGTCGACGCGTTCGCCTGGATCGGCTGGACGTTCGCCGGCCCGAGCGCGATGGGCGATCCCGAGATCGCCGCCCGTCTGCTCGCCTGCGCCAAGACCTCGGACTGCGCCGCGTTCCGCAGCTGCTACGGCGGCAGCTGGATCGACGTCACCCGCTGCCGCGAGGGCGCGCAGTGCCAGAACAACGCGCTCGTCGCCGGCAAGGGCCTGACGTTCGATTGCGGCGCGATCGGCGCGACCTGCGCCGTGTTGTGGTCCGACGCGCTGCGCGCCTGTTGCAACGCCACGCCGTGCGATCAGCCGCAGCCGGTCAGCTGCAAAGGCACGCACGCGAGCGCCTGCGGCGGTTGGGGCGAGCGCCTCGACGTCGACTGCGCCGTGACCGGGCGGATCTGCAAGCCCGGAGCGCCGAGCTACCAGGCCTGCGCCGGCCCCGGCGCGCCGTGCGACCCGCAGACGCCGGTGAGCTGCAAGGGAACGGTCGCGAGCTACTGCGCGAGCGGCTCGCTCGCCAGCTTCGACTGCGCGTCCAACGGCTACCGCACCGCCTGCGCCGCCGGCTCGTACCTCCCGTGCAAACCCGCCGGCAACGCGTGCGATCCGTCCTCGTACGCCGGGACGTGCCAGGGCACCGCGCTGTCGCTATGCGTGAACGGCACGACCAAAACCGTGAGCTGCACCGCGCTCGGCTTCACCACCTGCAAGCAGCCCGTCAACGGCACCGCGCGCTGCGAGTGACGGGCCGAGCTCGATACCGCCCCCCGCAGGCGGGGGAGAGTTGGGGTGGGGGAAGACGAAGGCGCGGACGCGAAGGTCAAGCCTTCTCCGGGTTCCACGGATCGTAATCGGGATCCGGGGCGGTTTCTTCCGGGCGCTCGGGTTCGGGCACGTGTTGCAGGTTCACCCGGATGCGCGTCCACGTCGACGAGCGCCCGCGCATCGCGTCGACGAGCACGTCTTCGGGCGCGAGCAGCGCCGCGGCGGCGGGGTGCTTGACCTTCCAGCGCTCGAGACCCGCGAGCGCATCCTCTTTCTTGCGCGCTTTCGCGATGGTGATGAGCGGCATCTTCGAGGCGCGCTCGCCCGGTTTCTTCTTGCGCCGGCTCGGCTGCACCCGCGGCGCCTCGCCCTCGGTTTTCCGGTAATGCGGCGGATACGGCGCCTCGCCGCCGATCCCCTGGGCGTCGTGCTCGCGCGCGAGCTCGAGCAGCCCGTCGAGCGAGCCGGCGCTCTCGTCGATGCCCGCGTGCAGATCGCCGCGCGCCGCGAACCGCGCCGGCATGGTGAACAAGGTGTGATCGCCGAGCTCCACCCCGGCCACCTCGTCCCAGGCGAGCGGCGCCGACACCCACGCGCCCTTCACCGGCCGCACCGAGTAGGCCGACGCCACCGTGCGGTCCTTGGCGTTCTGGTTGTAGTCGAGGAACACGCCCAGGCGCTCCTCCTTCCACCATTTGCTGGTCGCCTCGCCGGGCATGCGCCGCTCCACCTCGCGGGCGATCGCCAGCGCCGACTGCCGCACCTCGTCGAAGCTCCAGCGCCGCTCGAGCCGCACCAGCACGTGCATCCCGCGCGAGCCCGACGTCTTCGGCCAGCCCACGAGCCCGCGCTCCGCCAGCACCCCGCGCACGCACAGGGTCGCGCGCCGCACCTGGTCCCAGGTCGCGTCCGGCCCGGGATCGAGGTCCACCCGCAGCTCGTCGGGGTGCTCCAGGTCGTCGGCGCGCACCGGGTGCGGGTTCAAGTCGATGCAGCCGAGGTTCGCCACCCACAAGAGCTGCGCCAGCTCGGTGATGACCACCTCGCGCGCCGTCCGCCCCGACGGGAACTTCAGCTCGACCACGTTCACCCACTCGGGCCGGTCCTCCGGCGCGCGCTTCTGGAAAAACGCCTCGCCGGCGATGCCGTCGACGAATCGTTTGAGCACAAACGGTCGATTGTACACCCCGCGGAGCGCGCCCTCGCCGACGGCGGTGTAGTAGCGGATCAGCTCGCGCTTCGTCACGCCCGCCTCGGGGAAGTAGACCTTGCTCGGGCTGGTGATCCGCACCTCGCGCCCGCCGACCTCGACGATCTCCGGCTTCTCCTTCATGCGGCCGTTCGGGTCATTTCCGAACCAGCGCGATGCCCGCGCGCGCCAGCGGATCGAACAACCAGGCGATGTGCTTCAGGCCGTCCTTGAAGTGCCAGACGATGAACTCGCGGACGAACGGGCGCGTCCACCCCAGCGCCGCCGGCGCGAAGATCCCGAAGTCCTGCTGCGACTGCCCCACGTGCGGTCCGGCGATCCGCTTGGCCGCGCCGGCGTAGCGGATGACGAGCCGCTCGGCGAACTTGATCGCATCTTCGTTCTCCGACGCGGCGATGACCCACCACGGACCGAATCCATAGTCCTCCCAGTGGTGGGTGTCGTGGCGCTTGCCCGCGGTCGACGAAGGATCGCTGTGGCCGCCGGCGATGCCCTTGTAAGGGATGACGAGCCCGCGCAAGAAATACGCCGGCTGCCGCAGGAACAAGCCGATGTCGGGCGCGGGGAACTTGACGTAGAGCACGCTGACTTCGGTCCCGCCGCGGTGACTGCGCCGCGGGCTGAGCGCGGTGCGGAAGTCGAAGTCGTCGAAGAACGCGTGGCTGATGATGGTGCTGACCGAGTAGGAGAACCAGGCGGTTCCGGCGATCTCCGACGCGCCCGGCAGGAGCGCCGCGAAGTCCATGAGGCTCTGCCCGGGATGGAGCAGCTTCGACGGCGCCAGCGCCAGCGCGTTCATCGCCATGCCCGGCAGCGCCCGGATCGGCATCGACGGCAAGAAGTGCTGCACCGCGCCCTGCAGCCCGATGACGGCCATCCCGAGCGGCCAGGTGATCACCGGCGAGCGCACCTGCACGTTGGCGTCGACCATCCGGACCGCGCGCATGACCACGTGCGCGGTCACCATCGACACGCCCAGCCCGGCGACGGCCTCGCTGGCGAACGTGCCTAGATCGGGCGCGGTGACCGCCTGAAAGACGATCGCCCCCACGACGACGACTTCCTTGCGGTGCGACCAGATGTAGCCGGCGAGATCCCTCACCTTCCGCGCGGTCCAACCGATCGAGTCGGTGAACCAGTTGGCCTGCAGCAGCCCCTCGAGCCCCAGCTGCGCGGCGGGCGACCAGGCCGTCGAAATGGCCCCCGCCGGGTTCCAGAACGCCTCCGCCCGCGGCGCGCGGCGCGGCGGAGCGAGCCCCCAGTCGCTGGCCATCCCCCAGCCCGCCTCGTCCGCGGCGCGTTCGAGGCGCGCGTCGTCGACGATCAGCCCGGCGGAGCGCGGCGCGAGCTGGGGGTTGTCCCGCTGCTGCAGGACGTGGGCGAGCTCGTGGCCCAACAGCGCGACGCCCTCGGCGGAGTGGAAATCGGCGCAGCCGGGCGCGAACAGCACGCGGTCGCCGATCGCCAGCGCGCGCGCGCCCATCCGGGCCACCGCCGGGTCCTCGGCCCAGCGAACGCCGTGCAGGCTGCGCCCGAAGAACCGCTCGGCCCGCCATCGCACGGCTTCCGGCAGGGGGCTGGTTCGCTGGACGGCTTCCCTCATGGCTGTCTCCCCGTTTCGCAGGAGTAATGCGGGCGGGCGCGAAATGACCAATTTCCGGCGGCGCCGCCGGCCGAAACAATCCCGAAACGCAAAGCGCGCTACATGCCCACCGCAGCCATGAAGAAGGTCGAGGCGATCATCAAGCCGTTCAAGCTCGACGAGGTGAAGGAAGCCCTCGCCGAGGTCGGCGTCCAGGGCATGACCATCACCGAGGTGAAGGGCTTCGGCCGCACCGGCGGCAAGAAAGAGGTCTACCGCGGCTCCGCGTACGTCGTGGACTTCGTGCCGAAGGTGAAGATCGAGGTGGTCATCCCCGACAAGCTCGTCCGCGCCGTCGTCGACGCGGTGGAGAAGAGCGCCAAGACCGGTCGCATCGGCGATGGAAAAATCTTCGTCCTTCCCGTCGAGGAAGCAGTCCGCATCCGCACGGGAGAACGCGACGAAGACGCGATCTGATCACTGATCACGATTGAGGATTGAGGAGAGCCATGAAGCCGAACGAAGTCATCCAACTTGCCAAGAGCCACGACTGCAAATTCGTCGATCTCAAGTTCATCGATCTGCCGGGGATCTGGCAGCACACCACCATCCCGGTGAGCCGCCTCTCCGAGGAGCTGTTCGAGGAGGGCCTCGGCTTCGACGGCTCGAGCGTTCGCGGCTGGCAGCCGATCAACGCCTCCGACATGCAGATCATCCCCGACGCGACCACCGCGCGCATCGATCCGTTCGCCGCGGCCAAGACGCTCAGCATCGTCTGCGACGTCAAGGACCCGATCACCGGCCAGCCCTACGGCCGCGATCCGCGCCACATCGCCAAGAAGGCGGAGGCGTACCTCAAGTCGAGCGGCATGGCCGACACCTGCTACGTCGGCCCGGAGAGCGAGTTCTTCATCTTCGACTCGGTCCGCTACGACAGCGCCGCCAACGGCTGCTTCTACGAGGTCGACTCGAGCGAGGCCGCGTGGAACACCGGCGCCGAGGGCTCGAACCTCGGCTACAAGGTGCGCCACAAGGAGGGCTACTTCCCGGTGCCGCCGACGGACGCGACCGCCGACATCCGCGCCGACATCATGCAGACCCTCATCGACACCGGCATCCAGGTCGAGGTCGGCCACCACGAGGTCGGCACCGCCGGCCAGGGCGAGATCGGCATGCGCTTCAACTCGCTCACCAAGATGGCCGACAACCTCTTGTGGTTCAAATACGTGGTGAAGAACGTGGCGCGGCGCCACAACAAGACCGCGACGTTCATGCCGAAGCCGCTCTTCGGCGACAACGGCAGCGGCATGCACTGCCACCAGTCGCTGTGGAAGGACGGCAAGAACCTCTTCTCCGGCGACGGCTACGCCGGCCTCAGCGACACCGGCTTGTGGTACATCGGCGGCATCCTCAAGCACGCCAAGGCGATCGCCGGCATCACCAACCCGACGACGAACAGCTACCGCCGCCTGGTGAAAGGCTACGAGGCGCCGGTGAACCTGGCCTACTCGAGCCGCAACCGCTCGGCGTCGATCCGCATCCCGGTGTCGGGCGCGTCGGCGAACGCGCGCCGCATCGAGGTGCGCTTCCCCGATTCGTCGTGCAACCCTTACCTGGCGTTCTCCGCGCTGATGATGGCCGGGCTCGACGGCGTGCAGAACCGCATCGATCCGGGCGATCCGCTCGACAAGGACATCTACTCGCTCTCGCCCGAGGAGCTGAAGGAGGTGCCGAACGTGCCGAACTCGCTCGACGAGGCGCTCGACTCGCTCGAGAAGGACTACGAGTTCCTGCTGAAGGGCGACGTGTTCTCGCGCGATCTGCTGGAGACGTGGATCGGCTACAAACGCGAGCACGAGCTCGATCAGGTGCGCATGCGCCCCGTGCCGCACGAGTTCTTCCTCTACTACGACATCTGAGAGCACACGCGCGGCGGAGAGCCCCCTTGCTCGACGGCGAGGGGGCTCCTATCGTTTGTCTCCATGATCGCCCGATTCCTTGTTGCCTTGTCTTTGTTCCTGGCGGCGGTCGCCGCTTGTTCGAGCCACGCCAGCGAAGGCGGATCGGGAGGCGGCGGCGCGGCGAGCGTCAGCACCACCACCGGCGTCGGCGCGCAGGGCGGCGGCGGTCCGCTCGGCGGCATGGGCGGCACCGGGGGCACCCCGGTGATGACCTTCACCGTCGGCGGCAGCGTCACCGGCTTGCGCGGCAAGCTCACGCTGCAGAACAACGCCGGCGACGATCTGGACATCGCCAAGGACGGCACCTTCACCTTCAAGACCCCGATCGCCGATCAGGCGAAGTACGCGGTCACGGTGAAGAGCGCGCCCGGCACGCAGGACTGCCTGGTGACCATGGGCTCGGGCGTGGTCGCCGGGATGAACGTCACCAACGTCACGGTCGACTGCGCCATGCTGATCTTCTTCGGCGCCACCGACGGCAAGACCGGCATCGAGCTGTGGAAGACCAACGGCACGCCGGCCGGCACCCTGTTCGTGAAGGACATCAACCCCGGGCCGTCCGACTCGCTGCCCGGCGGGTTCACCGCGCTGCCGAACGGGCTCGTGGTGTTCCGCGCCGAGGACGGCACCAACGGCGCCGAGCTGTGGGTCACCGACGGCAGCGACAAGGGCACCGTCATGGTGAAGAACATCTACGCCGACGGCAGCAGCTACCCGGATTACTTCACCGCGATGGGCAACGTCGTCTACTTCAACGCCTACGACGACACCAACGGGACCGAGCTGTGGGTCACCGACGGCACCGCCGCCGCGACCAAGCTGGTGAAGGACATCAACCCCGGCCTCGGCGACGGCATGATGGGCGTCTCGCCGGTGGTGTTCCAGAACAAGCTCTACTTCGTCGGCAACGACGGGACGCACGGCGAGGAGCTGTGGCTCTCCGACGGCACCGCGGCGAACACCGCGATGGTGAAGGACATCTACCCCGCCGCCATGTCGTCGTCGCCCGACTGGCTCACCGTGGTCGGCAACACCCTCTACTTCAGCGCCGAAACGCCGCCGGCCGGCGTGAACCCCGGGCTCGGCCGCGAGCTGTGGTCGCACGACGGCATGAGCACGACCCAGCTGGTGAAGGACATCGGCCCCGGGCCTTATTCGAGCTATCCCGAGCGGCTCGTCGCGTTCGGCGGCAAGCTCTACTTCTTCGCCGACGACAGCAAGACGGGCAGCGAGCTGTGGGTCTCCGACGGCACCGTCTCGGGGACGACCCAGGTGAAGGACTGCATCCCGGGCAGCGCCGGCGGCTCGCAGGAGCTCTTCGCCGGCAGCAAACAGCTGTTCTTCCCCGAGGCGAACGGCGGCGCCGGCGGCGCGCCCCCCGACACCGAGCTGTGGAGCTCGGACGGCACCGGCAAAGGCACCGCCCTGCTCAAGGACATCGCCGTGGGCCTGAACGCCAGCTCGTACCCCGGCGGGTTCTTCGCCAGCGGAAAGCTGGTGCTGTTCAGCGCCTACGAGCAGAGCGCCGGGCGCGAGTTGTGGCAGACCGACGGCACCCCGGCCGGCACCACCCTGCTGAAGGACATCAACAAAGGCGACGTCGACAGCAGCCCGGACGCGCCGCTCGGCGCCATCCGCGCGCTGTGGGTGTTCTACGCCTACGACGACGTGAACGCCGCCGAGCCGCGCGTCACCGACGGCACCACCGCGGGCACGATCCTGCTGAAGGACATCTGCCCCGGCTTGTGCAGCTCGAACTCGCAGCCGGCGTTGTAGCGCGGCGGCCCTACCTCGTCAGGGTGGCGTGGAGCCAGGCCTTGGCCATGCGCCACTCGCGCTTGACGGTGGCGGGGGAGATCCCCAGCACCTCGGCGGTCTCCTCGATGTCGAGCCCGCCGAAGAAGCGCAGCTCGACCACCTTGGCCTGGCGCGGATCGAGCTTCTCCAGCTCCACCAGCGCGTCGTCGAGCGCCACCACGTCGATGTCGCGCGGCGCGTCCATCACCAGGTCGTTCGACAGCGTGACGCGCCGTCCGCCGCGCTTCTGCGCCCGCCGTCCGCGCGCGTGATCGATGAGGATCTGCCGCATCACCCGCGCGGCGACGGCGAGGAAATGCGCGCGGTTCTGCCAGTCGACCTCGCCGCCGACGAGCCGGACGAACGCCTCGTGCACCAGCGCCGTCGGCTGCAACGTGTGGTCGGCGCGTTCCCGCGCGAGGTACCCTGCCGCACGTTGTCGCAGATGGTCGTACACCAGCGGCATGAGGCGGCCGAGGGCCTGCTCGTCGCCGCCGCGCCACTCGGCGAGGAGGTGGGTGACCTGATCGGCCCCGTCTTTCCGCGTGATGCGCTCGTCCTTCAACCCTCGAAGGGTACCATGAGCCGGTTTCCTTGCGGATCGCGCTTCTATCGTGCGAAGCATCCTGGTTATCCTGAGGACTTGCGGCGGAGGCACCCATGAAAGCTCGTATCGGCGCGGCGGTGATCCTGGCGGGGGGCCTCGCGCTCGTCGCCGGCGCGTGCAAGTCGACCGCGAGCGCGCCGAAGTGCCTCGATCCCGCCGGCTGCAACACCACCTCGGACGGCAGCGGCGGCAGCGGCGCCGGCGGCGAGGGCGGCACGAGCGCGAGCGGCAACGGCGCGATGAAATGGGCCGAGGCGGTCGGCGACGCCTCCGAGCAGCACCCCTCGCGCATCACGGTCGACGCCAAGGGCAACGTCGTCCTCACCGGGTTCTTCGAGGGAACGCTCGCGTTCAAGAACGCGATGCTCAAGGCGACGCAGTACGCCGACATCTACGTCGCCAAGCTCGAGCCGGACATGCGCACCGCCGTCTGGGCCTTCTCGATCGGCGACAGCAACGACAAGTGGGGCGACCACCTGATCGTGCCGGTGAAGCTCGACGCGAGCGGCAACGTGTACGTGGCCGGGGTGGTGACGACCAAGATCCAGCTGCCCGGCGGCACGCCGGTGGCGAACGACGCCAGCGCGCGGCCCGACCCCTTCGTCGCCAAGCTCGACGGCACGACCGGCAAGCAGATCTGGCTGAAGACCTTCGACACCAAAGGCAAGTTCGCCACCGTCTCGGACCTGGCGGTCGACGCGAAGGGCGACGTGGCGATCACCGGACGGTTCTTCACCGGCGTGACGTTCGACCCGAAGGACAGCACGAAGAACATCGCCGCCGCGGACATGGGCATCTACGTGGCGAAGCTCAGCGGCATGGACGGCAGCCCGGCGTGGGCCATGTCGATGACCCACACCGGCATGTCGGCCGAGGGCGACATGGGCCGCGGCATCGCCTTCGCGCCGAACGGCGAGATCACCATGACCGGCGAGTTCGTCGAGAAGCTGGACATCCCCGGGCAGACCTCGCTCGCCAGCGTCGGCCAAACCGACGCGCTCATCGCCCGGCTCGACGGCGGCAGCGGCAAGGTGAAGTGGACCAAGCAGATCGGCGCGAGCAACTACGACCGCGGCACGGCGCTGTGCGACAGCGGCGACATGAGCGGCGGGTTCATCGTCGCGGGCACGTTCGTCGGCCAGAGCATCGATCTCGGCACGGGCGCGTTCAAGGGCATGGACGGCATGGCCGAGGACATGTTCGTGGCCTCGTACGACGCGGCCGGCAAGCCGCTGTGGGCGCAGTTCGACGGCAACAACGGCCAGCAGCAGCCGAGCGGCGTGGCGATCGACGGCGACGGCAACGTGGTAGTGGTCGGTAGCTTCAGCACCAAGCTGACGCTCGGCTCGTCGCTCACCTACCCGAACACCGCGGCGTTCGTGCTCAAGCTCGACGGCCCGATGAAGGGCGCGCCGCTGTGGGCGGTGCAGCTCGGCCAGAGCGACTTCGCCGTCGGCCGCGGCATCGCCGCCGACGGGAGCGGCGACAGCTTCGTCACCGTCGAGATGCGCGGCAAGATCGCCGCCGGCAGCAAGATCCTGGAGACGAACGGCAAGGGCGACCTGTTCTTCGCCGAGTCGGGCCGTAGCGACAAGGTGGGTGATCCGCGCGCCCGCGGCCGTGGTAGGCTCGTGCGCTCGTGTCGTTGAAGGAAGGCGACATCATCCACTCGCGCTACCGCTTGTTGCGGCTCATCGGCACCGGGACGAGCGGCGCCGTGTGGGCGGCCCGCAACGAGCTCATCGACCGCGACGTGGCGCTCAAGATCCTCGAGCCCGAGGTGATGAGCGACAAGGTGCTGCTCACGCGCTTCTTCAACGAAGCCAAGGCGATCGGCCGGGTGCGCCACCCGAGCATCGTCGGCATCTTCGATCTCGGCCAGGCGGAGGACGGCTCGCCGTTCCTGGTGCTCGAGCTGCTCGACGGCGAGCCGCTGTCGACGAAGATCCAGCGCGAGGGGCCGGTCGAGCCCGAGACCTTGTTCGACGTGGTGAGCGGCGTGGCCCAGGCGCTCGAGCTCGCCCACCAGCAGGGCATCGTCCACCGCGACCTGAAGCCGGCGAACATCTTCCTGCACCGCAGCGGCGCCGGCAAGCTCATCGGCAAGATCCTCGACTTCGGCATCAGCAAGATCCTCACCGAGAGCACCTCGGGCTTCACGCTGACGAAGACCGGCACGGTGGTGGGCTCGCCGGCGTACATGAGCCCGGAGCAGGCGGCCGGGCGCGAAGACATCGATGGGCGCGCCGACGTGTGGTCGATGGGCGTGGTGCTCTACGAGTCGCTCACCGGCGTCTTGCCGCACGAAGCGGCGAATTACAACGCGCTGATGGTGCGCATCCTCACGAGCGACGTCGAGCCGATCGAGAAACGCCGGCCCGAGCTGTCGAAGACGGTGGTGCAGATCGTCAACAACTGCCTGCAGCGCGACCGCGAGAAGCGGCCGACCGCCGGGCAGCTGTCGTCGCTGCTCGAGGCCGGCACGCGCACGCTCCGCGCCGAGCGCTTCACCCGCACCGGCGGGCGGCGGAGAGAGGACTTCAACAACGGCGTGTCGATGTCGATGTCCGAGGGCAACCAGCCGGTCGCGGCCAAGCCCGACAAGTACAAATACCTGATCATCGGCGCGGGCTCCGGCTTGCTCGTCGGCGGCGCGCTCGGGATGCTGGTGGCTCACTTTCTCATGAAGTAGCGGGCGGCGCGCGCGGCCGAGCTCGCCAGGGTGATGATCGCGCCGAGCGCGACCGCGACGAGCGCGTGGTGGATGACCCCGAGCGCGGCGACCACCAGCATGAGGAAGAGGAAGAAGTCCTGCTTGAGGATGACCTCGAAGAACGCGACGACCGCGCCGGCGACGCCCGCGCGCTTCTTCGGCGGGCCGGTGAGCGCGTAGAAGTCGCCCGAGCCGAGGCTGGCGAGCACGGCGTAGTTGCACAGCGCCGCGAGGCCGTTGGCGACCGCCGCCGCGTAACCGGCGAGCGCCAGCCAGCCGCCGACGCCGGGGATGCCGCGCGCGCCGAGGCCGAGCGCGGCCCAGAAGATCACGTTCGAGGCGTCGTCGCCGACGGTGTCGAGCCACTGCCCGAGCTTCGAGCCCTGGTGGCGCACGCGCGCGAGCTCGCCGTCGCAGCCGTCGAGGATCGAGTTCCACTGCATGAGGAACGCCGCCGCCAGCGTGGGCCAGTAGCCGCCCTGGACCGCGAACGCCGCGGCGAAGATGGCGAGCGAGAACGTCGCGACGGTCATCGCGTTCGGCGTGATCGGCGTGGCGACGAGCAGCTTCGACACGAAGATGGAGACGTGCCGGTTCAAGTGGCGCGAGACGAAGCCGTCGACCGGCTTGCGGCAGGCCTCGAACAAGAGGCGCTTCGCCTCGCGCTTGCCCGCGGCGGTGCCGACGTCGACGCCGCACACGCGATCGTAGCGGAGCACCAGGTCGGGCTTCTCGGCGAGGGCGGCGTCGTCGGAGTCGGCGGCGAGGAGCTCGACCGGGTGGAGCACGCGGCGGTCGGCGCGCACGTGCACCGCGCGCGGCTCCGACTCGGGGCGCACCGCCACGACGATCCGGTCGGCGCCTTGCTGCTGCGCCACCAGCACCGCGCGGAGCAGGAGCGGCAACCCGCAGAACGGCTCGTCGAGCGCCGGCGCGCCGTCGTGATCGGGGATGGCGACGATGACCGCCAGCACGCTCGGGACCGTAGGGCAGGATTCCGGCGGGTGAAAGCGCCGGGCCGCCGGCCCGTTATGTCGCCATGAAACGGCTCTTCGCGTGCTTCTTGCTGGCCCCGGCGGCCGTGATGTCGCTGGGTTGCGCCGCCCGCCAGGTTCCGCTGACCGCCGAGCTCCGCACCGAGCACCGCCTCGGCGACGAGGACGTCCGCCGCTTGCAGCTGTACGTCTCGGACGACGTGAAGCTCCGGCGCGAGGTCGAGACGCGCGGGCGGGCGATCCACGACGGCAGCCTGCGCCTGCTCGCCGGCAAGAACATCGACGAGGTGACGATCGGCCGGCGCACCCCGTGCGTCGCCACCGCGGTGAGCGCCGATTCGATCACCGTGTCGTTCGACGAGGGCTCGACGCTGACCTTCTCGTTGCAGGGCCGCGAGCCCGTGCGCCTGTCCGAGCCGCTGCACGTCGAGCCGCGCTTCGCCGAGCCTCCGGGCGGGCGCCCCAAGCCGTTCGAGCTCGTCGACGCGAGCTCGGGCCTCGAGGGCAACTACTGGCTGGTCGGCTCCAACGGCGCGGTCGAGTTCCGCGGCCTGCGCTGGGACGCGGTCGGCGAGAGCATCCACGCCCACCTGATGGTCGACGCCGAGCAGCTCGACGAGGTCGAGGAGAGCCACACCACCCTCCACGGCCGCCGCCTCGGCTCGAACTGAATCGTCGTCGCCACCGCCACGGGACTGTGGTTTGGTGGCGCGATGAAGGGGCGCGTGGCATGGGCCGTCGGCGTGGTGGTGGCGAGCTGCAGGGCCGCGCCGGTGACGACGCGCAGCGCCGTGGTCGAGCGCGCCGCGCCCAGCAGCGTGGCCGAGGTGGCTCCGAGCGCGTCTTCGCCTGCTCCGCGGGAGGAGCATCCGCCGCCGGCCCCGCCGGTTCGGCAGGAACCGTCGAATCAGCCCGATCCGCACACCTTCGCCTGCGGCGACGCGCGCTGCGCCGCCGGCAAGGAGACGTGCTGCGCGGTGAGCTCGATCGGCGGGCACCACGCCAATTGCGTGGCGGTGCGCGCCGCGAGCAAGCTCCAGCACGACATCTCCACCGTCTACTCGGTCGAGTGCAACCACGGAGAGCCCGCCATGGCCGGCGACCTGACGCACCTCACGGCCAACCGCTGCGACGAGTCGCAGGACTGCGGCCCGAACGAGGTCTGCTGCAACGACTTCACCAGCGAGCTCACCGCTCAGTACTACGCGGTCGTGCGTTGCGTCGCGGCGAGCGGCAAGCGCGGCGGGCCGTGTCCCGGGGAGGAGCGGTGCGTCAGCGGCGGGCCGCCGTGCCGCACGAACGGCGCGGACTGCGTCGCCGGGGTGTGCAAGAAGGCTCCGAGCGCGCGGCCCTGCGCCAGCGGGACGTGTCCGGGCGAGTGCGCCAGCGCCGCCGACTGCCTCGAGGGGGAGCATTGTTTGCACGAGGATCAACAAGGCCGCTGCGCCGCGCGCGTGCCGATGCGCGGCTGCGAGAACGACGGCGACTGCCGTGATTTTTGCGGCGAGACCCAGGCCAAGTGCCGGCCCGATCCGACGTTCGCCGCCATGAAAATGTGCGACTGCGCGCGCTTGTGATGCGAGGTCGCGATCGGCTTGGTCACTTCGTGGACGCGGGGAGGTCGAGCTTCATGATCTTGTCGCCGTCGGGCAGGGCCGTGTCGCTGACGGCGGTAAAGTAGACACTCCCCTCGACGACGGCGATGCTCATCGGCCCGTAGGGGACGTGCGACGCGAGCGTGATGGCGCCGCCGCCGGCCTTCGGCACCCGTTGCAGCCGTCCCACGCGCGCGCTGCCCTCGAGCTCGCTCCAGTAGACGTCGTCGGCATCGAGCGCCAGATCGCCGACCATGATGAAGCCGTTGGTCAGCGCCTGATGCGGCGCGAGCACGATCGGTTCGCCCCCGGACTTCGGCAGCTTCATGATCTCGCCCGCGAGCTGGCCCGCGGCCCAGTAAAGGTTGTCGGCGTCGACGCGCATTTGGCCGACCGCCTGGCGCGTATTCAACAGCTCGAGCGCCTTTCCGCCGCTCCTTGGCATTTTCCACAGCAAGCCATCGCTTCCCCAGTAGAAGGAGTCGCGATCGAACGCGCCCACGCGCGACGGGATGTCCTTGGTCAGCAGGACCGGCGCCGCGCCCGGGGCCGGCAGCTTCATCGAGCCCGCGTCGTCGATCCAGGACATGCCATCCGACTCCACGCCCACGACGGCGCGGCCCAGGCCTACCTTCACGGGCGTGCCGCCGCTCTTCGCGACCTTGAAGAGCGAGCGCTCGGCGATCCAGTACAGATCCTCGCCGAACAGCGTCACCGCTCCGCCAGCGGCGGGCCCGGCGCGCGCCAGCTGCTGCGGCCTCCCGCCGCACCGGCTTACCCTCATCACCGTCCCATCGAAGCCGTTGAGCCAGTAAACATAGTCCGCATCGAAGGCGAGTCCCCCGGGATTCTTCTGTTTCGCCGCGAGAACGAGCGGCTCCTTCGCCGCCGGACACGGCGGGCGCGCGGGGGTTGCCGAGCCGAGCGCGGCGGCAGAGGCGCCGGCGGACGCGGTCGGCGGACTCGCGGCGGACGGCGCGGCGCTGCCCTCGCTCTTGCCCGGACCGGTCGCGCGGCAAGCTGCCAGGCAGGTCAAAAGCACCGCGGGGTGGAGGAGCCTCATGGCACCGCGACGCTAGCGCCTCCACTTCGCGCTCACCAGCGTTGCCTCACCAGGGTCAACGCGGCATGAATTCGTGCGCAGGGCGCGCTTGTGATTGCGAGGTCGGAGCGCGCCCGCTAGGTAGCGGGATGCGCGCGCGAGCGCTGCGATTTTTCGCAATTTTGCTCGTCGCCGGGTACGCGATCTACGCCAAGTGGCTGTCGATCTACCTCGGCGACGTCGATCCTCGAGCCTGGGCGGAGGCGCAAGCCGCGCGCTCGCTGCCGCCGCCGCGCGCCGAGCCGGGCGCGCACGACGTGACGGTGATCGAATCGCGCCGCGTGGTGCCGGGCGACGGCATGCCGGAGGCGCTCAACGGCGGGATCGCCCACAACAACCTCGACGCGGTGCGCCACTCGGACGGGCGCGTGTACCTCGCGTGGCGGAGCGCGGCCGATCATTTCGCGCACCCGGACGCCGCGATCCACGTCGCGTCGAGCGCCGACGAGCGGAGCTGGCGCCACGAGGCGAGCTTCACCCTCGGCTGCGATCTGCGCGAGCCGCGGCTCTTGTCGATCGGCGGCTCGCTCATGCTCTACGTCTCGCGCCTCGGCGGCACGAGCTACGGCTGGGATCCGCACGGGGTGAGCCGCGCCGAGAAGAAGGACGGGCGCTGGAGCGCGCTCGAGCCGGTGTTCGAGGCCGGCACCATCGCCTGGCGCACGCGCGTCGAGAACGGCCGCGCGTTCATGACCGCCTACGCCGACGCCCGCGGCGTCTACAGCTTCGACCGCTCGCCGATGGACGTGATGCTGCTCGCGAGCGACGACGGCAAGAGCTGGAAGCCGGTCGGCGATCAATCGAGCGTGTACCGCGGCGGCGGGAGCGAGGCCGACTTCGCGGCGGCGCCGGACGGGCGCCTCTACGCGGTGATCCGCAACGAAGCGGGCGACGCGAGCGGTTGGGGTTCGGAGGTGTGCCGCGCGCCGGCGAGCGACTGGAGCGCGTGGCAGTGCCGCGCCGATCCGCGCAAGTTCGACTCGCCGCGGATGTTCTGGCACGACGGCGAGGCGTACCTCGTCGCGCGGCGCAACGTGACCGAGAGCGGCGCGTACGACGTCGCCCAGGCCGCGCTGTTCGCCCGCAGCGCGCGCAACCAGCTGGCCTACATCCGCGAGGCCAAGCGCTGCGCGCTGTGGCGCTACGTGCAGGGCGAGGATCGCATCGCCTTCGTGATGGATCTGCCGTCGCGCGGCGACACCTGCTTCGCCGCGATGGTGCCGACGGACGAGCCGGACGAGCTGGCGATCTACGACTACAGCTCGGACCTCGCCGGGCCCGACTGGCCGTGGGCCGCCGGCCAGCGCCACCCGACGTTCATCTACCGCCACCTCCTGCGCTTCGCGCGTCGGTGAGCGCGCGGAGCTCGTCGAGCCCGAGCACCCGGCCGGCGATGGGGTCGTCGAGGTCGAGGTAGCGGTCGAGGGTGTGGCCTCGTCCGGGCGGCGGCCACGGCGGCGGCGGCTTGATCCAGCCGCGCGCGCGCTTCATGTGGCGGCGGTCGCTGGCGAAGGTGCGCTCGAGATCCGCGAGCTCCACCAGGCGAAAGCGCGGGGCGAACGCCGCGTGCTCGGCCGCGAGCGGCAGGAACGTCGCGGCGAGCCACTCCGCGAGCGGACACGGCACGGGCAAGACGGTGTCGAGATCCCACACCGCGCGGTCGATCAGCGCGACCACGTGGTAGTCCCAAATCACCGGATCCGGGTGCGCCACGCGCTGCTGCCACAGCGCGACCTGCTTGCCCGCGTTGCCGATGAACAGCGCTTCGCGGCGGCGCGCGGCGAGCTCCGGCTCGTGCAGCAGCTGCCACACGTTCTCCTCGCAATAGAACGCCTGGTACGCGTGGCTCATGGCTTGCGCCTGGCGCGCTCGGGCCGGCGCCAGCCGCGCGATCGCCACACCAGCGCGAACAGCGCCACGAACGCGCCCGCGGCGAGCCACGCCGCCGCGCCGGACGCGCTCGCGCCCGAAGGCAGCTTGCCGCGCGACAGATCGAAGGCGTCGCCGGCGAAGAGCACGTCGCACGACAAGAGCCACGCCGCGTGCGCCGCCACCGGAGCCCAGGCGTC
>JACXTT010005088.1_pt1 | contig 19230 bp, 18 predicted proteins | sample 9270951 | NCBI WGS metagenome assembly JACXTT01 (sample SAMN15532306, study PRJNA645909) | rock metagenome | isolation source: weathered quartz diorite | place: Puerto Rico | collected 2017-06-21 | reverse complement strand
GTCTCGCTGATTGCCTGCACCAAGTACATCGTCGGGCATTCGGACGTGATGATGGGGGCTGCAGTCTGCAACAAGTCCAGTTGGGCGCGCATGGAACGCACTGCACATGCCCTTGGACAGGTGGTGTCGGCAGATGATGCTTATATGGCGCTGCGCGGCTTGCGGACAATGCCCGTCAGGCTTGCCGCGCACGCCGCCAGCGCGACCGAGGTCGCAACGTGGCTTCAAGGCCGTCCCGAGGTCGCGGAGGTCTTCTATCCCTCGCTGCCAACGCATCGCGGGCACGAAATCTGGCAGCGGGATTTCACCGGGACGTGCGGTTTGGTCTCTGTGGAACTGGCTCGGGACTATGTTCTGGAGCTTGCCAGTGCTGAAGGCATCGATGCGCAGGATCTCGTGGATCGCTTCGTGAACAGCCTCTCATGGTTCGGGCTGGGCGCCTCCTGGGGCGGATTCGAGAGCCTGGTTTTGCCCATGAACATGGAGGCAATCCGCTCAGTCGCTGACTGGTCTCGGCGCGGTCCCATTCTGCGCTTCCATATTGGCCTGGAGCATCCATCGGACCTGCTCGCCGATCTCGAGTCAGCGTTCCTTGCGCTCCGCTCTGGTGTCCAAAGGCAGATACCCTGAAATCATTTACGAGAAATCATGATCGATCTTTATTATTGCAAGACGTCCAATGGCCTGCGCGCCGCCGTCGGGCTGGCGGAAGCTGGTCTGCCCTTCAATCCCATCGATGTCGACATTACGGTCGGAGAGCACCGGAGTCCAGAACTTCTGAGGCTTAATCCGGCGGGGACAGTGCCGATCGTGGTCGATTCTGACCCGAAGGGAGGCGCGGGTGGGCCGGCCATCGTCTCACAGTCAGGCGCGATCTTGCTCTATGCCGCGGAGAAGGCGGGCAAGCTGCTTCCCTCTAACATTCCGGCGCGCGCTTCGGCCCTGCAATGGATGATGTTTGCATGTAGCGACTGCGCGGGCGCATCAACTGGAATCGCATTGACGGGCAAGCTCGATGAAGGGCGATCAACCGCGACTGAGCTATACACGGATCGGCTCGTGCGATGGATGCACGTGGCTGAGGCCCGACTTGGCCAGGCGGCATGGCTTGCCGGCGAGGAAATGTCCTTGGCGGATCTGGCACTCTATCCCGTCTATCACTGTCGAATGGCGCAGATTGACCAAAGGGGCGGGCCTCTCCCTCACATCAAAGAATGGCACGCAACCATGTCGGCGAGGAGCGCTGTCAAGGATGCGCTGAGGGCGCTCTCAATGTCCATCTAGTCCAGGTCGAAGGCTTCTTCGACCCCGGCACCTGGACTGTCAGCTACCTCGTGCTCCCCCCAGACCCGCCACTGCGCGCTGGTCGACAGCGTGCTCGACTATGAGCCGAAATCCGGCTACACGGGCACCGCCAGCGCCGACCGACTGGCGGCGCGCGCGTGCGCGAACTGGGCGCCACGGTGCAGTGGAGCCTGGAGACCCACGTTCACGCCGACCACCTGTCGGCCGCGCCTTATCTGAAGCGGCTGCTCGGCGGACGCATCGCCATCGGCAGCGGTATCACCACCGTGCAGGAGGTGTTCGGGCGCGTCTTCAACGCTGGCAGTGATTTCTGCCGCGACGGCAGCCAGTTCGACTGCCTGCTGGACGACGGCGAGACCTTTGCCATCGGCAGGCTGCAGACGCGGGCCATGCATACGCCAGGCCATACGCCTGCCTGCATGACCTATGTCGTCAGCGACGGCGCCAGCACCGCCGCCTTCGTCGGCGACGCGCTCTTCATGCCGGACAACGGCACCGCGCGCTGCGACTTTCCCGGCGGTGACGCCCACACCTAGTACCGCTCGATCAACAAGGTGCTGGACCTGCCCGCCGAAACCCGGCTTTACATGTGCCACGACTACCAGCCGGGCAGGCGCGAGGTGCGCTTCGCCAGCACCGTGGCGGACCAGCACGAGCGCAACATCCATATGCGCATACAAGGTGGCTCATTCGCCTCCCAGCGGTGGCTACCCCGCTTTTGCGCGGTCTCCCGCCATTCCAAATGGCCGCATTTCATAGCAAACGTCTATATATCTATAGAATATTTCGATTTCACACATAAATCGGTTTCCTTGATACTCGTCCGCAGCCGCCGATCAGAGCGGCATCTATCCGCATCAAGGAGACCACCCGATGATTCGCGCCACCGCAGCATCAAGACGGTTCTATGGCATGCCCCTCTCTGGCATCCGCTCTTGCTCCCGGACCCACAAGGGTCGGGGCTTACCGCTAACGATTGTCGCCGCGCTGCTGATTGGGTTCGAGACGAGGGGCTACGTGTCCGACTCCGGCCGTGCCTATTTCCTTGGCGAACCCGATCCTCTGCGGCGCCCTATCGCCGATGCATACCACGCCGCTCACGAGGCGGTGAAGAAGGAGATGCGTCCAGGCGCCCGTGTGGGGGACCTGTATGACATGGCCGCGGACATGGCGGAGGTCACTGTATTCCCGAATGGCGGACTGGCCAGCGCTGCGCACAAGGCAAAGATCATTCGCACGATGTGCTGACCACACGAATCATTCGGAGAATCTCATGACAACAAAATGCTTTTCACCGGCCCGCCGTCACATTGTTCAAGCGATGGTCCTGGGCGCATCCGGTGTACTGGCGCCGCTTGCAGTCAAGGCGCAAGCGGCACCTGCTCGCATCCTGATCGGATTTCCCGCAGGAGGGTCCATAGACGCGCTCGGCCGGGCACTGGCGGATCGCCTCAAGGACGAGCTAGGCCGACCCGTGGTAGTGGAAAACCGGCCGGGCGCGGGTGGCCGGCTGGTGGTCGACGTACTCAAGTCCATGCCGCGCGACGGTAGCGTGGTGCTGCTGTCGCCAGACGTGCTGACCTCCTTCTACCCGTTCATCTACAAGAAGCTCAACTATGACCCTGTCAAGGACCTCGTGCCAGTCGGCCAGGTGAGCGAATTTGCCATGGCACTGGCGGTGAATGCCGATTTGGGCATCAAGAACCTGAAAGACTTCATTGGCTGGGCTCGCAAGGATCCGTCGCGCGTCAACTACGGGATTCCGGCACCGGGATCGCCCTTGCACTTCTTCGGCTTGATGCTTAGCGACGGCATCGGCGTGAAGATGAACATGGTGCCCTATCAAGGCAGCGCTCCCATGATGACGAATTTGATCGGAGGCCAAATTCCCTGTGCGCTCGACGTGGTGGGCAGTCTTCTCGAGCAGCACAGAGCTGGGAAGATTCGCATGATTGCAGTTTCGACGCCGCAGCGCACCCTGTTGGCGCCCAATGTGCCGACATTTGCAGAACAGGGTTTCCCCTCCATCGTGAGAACGGGCTTCAATGGCCTGTACGCAGCCCCGGGCGTACCTGCCGCAGCGCTCACGGCCTGGAATCAGGCACTTGCGAAAGTGCTTACCCAGGCAGACTTGCGCCAAAGAATGGCCGGGGTGGGGTTCATCGCAGCTCCTGCCTCTGCCGCAGCGTTTGCGCAACGTGCGACCGAGGATGCCAGGCGCTGGGAGCCCATCATTCGCGCCTCCGGGTTTACCGCGGAGTAGCAATACGCTGCCCGGGGTGACGCCCGCCCAAAGCCGGCCGCAGGCTGGCCGCTCCGGCGCGGCCAGAAGAAGGCCGTGCCCATTCCCCAAGGCGACAAGGAGCGTTCACGCCGCCGGCGCCGCCTCGATGTCTCGTTCGGCGGATGCTATCTCGCAGCGGGACTTCGAAGTGCGGCAGAACGCTGTTCCGTTCACTAGGTGAACGATTGAGCTTTCGCGTGTGGCCCGCAGCTTGTTGGTTATTTAGGATCCATGTCACTGGAACCACCTCACGAAGTTCTCACCCGAGTGCGAAGAGACAAGATGAAACCGCAACGACTGATCCACTACACCCTCGAATCCATCCCTGCCGGAAGCAAAAGTTCGGGGGTAGTTCCACATGGCTTGGCAGGGAAGGATGGCGCTTTCATGATCGAAGGTTCGGCGATTTCGGGGCACGCATCGAGAGGTCGGCCTTATCGATTCACTCGCTGACCTAATACATGGTCAGTCCCAATGCCGTAGTGATGTCGTTGGGCGCGGTTCCGATTTGGTTATCGATGAAATTAGGATCCTTCGATACATCGTTTTTTTGTAGTCGAACTCCTTAATTACTCTGGCTCAGTCGATTTGACGACGCTGGCGAATTGGATTGTTATTACATGAGCACCTCATTGAACACGACCTCCCAGTCTGCGATAGAGCAAGTTGGAAACGCTCGTTGGTACATGCTGACGGTTCTGACATTGTTGGTCATCCTGTCCTATATAGATAGGACGGTTCTCAATCTTCTGGTGGAACCGATTAAATCGGATCTTCACCTGACGGACACGCAGTTAAGCCATATCATAGGGACCGCATTTGCACTGTTTTACGGTCTCGCCGCGATTCCTGCCGGGCACCTGCTCGATTATTTTCCACGTCGGCGCATTCTGGTTTGCGCTGTGTTGCTGTGGACTTCGATGACGTTCGGTGCAGGATTTACCACGAGCTTCGCGTTCCTGCTTTTTTTCCGGAGCGGTGTGGGAATAGGCGAGGCGACGCTGGCGCCAGGCGCCTATTCGCTCATCGGCGATTCGTTCTCGGGAAGAAGCCGGGTGCGCGCCTTTGCGGTTTTCAGTCTGGGCAATGCAATTGGAACCGGTGCATCGCTGGTAATCATCGGATTCCTCCTCAAGTGGCTCAATTCAAGGCCATTCGACGGATTTCCTTTGCTGGGAATGCTTGCTCCCTGGCAACTCGTACTCGTCATCCTGGGCGCCATCGGCGCGCCAATGGCCTTCCTCGCGCTCAGCTTCCCCGAGCCTCAGCGCCGCGGCGGAGGCCAGGATCAGGCACGCCTCGGTGTGGCGCTTCGCTACCTGCGATCGCAGTGGAAATTCTACTTGCCGTTTTATATCGCACTTCTTCTTCAAGGTGCGGCTCAGTTTGGCATGTTCGCATGGATACCCGCAATGATCAGTCGCACTTGGGGACTGATGCCTTCCCAGGTGGGGCAAATCTATGGCTCACTGCAAATTCCGAGCGCTTTGTTCGGACTGTTGGTCGCGGAGTATGTTTTTGGCCGAGTTGCCAAAGCAAACCGCTACGATACCCTAGGCTTGATGTGCGGAATTATTTTCATTGTTTTGGCTGCCGCAATTGCATTGGCCCCGCATACGTCCACACAAACCTCAATGTGGGTGTTGCTTGCCTTCATACAATTCCTAGTGGCTGTAGCTTCGGTTGCTTTCCCGATCATTCTGAGTCAAATGACTCCCGGACGGCTGCTTGGGAAGCTTTCGGCCCTGTCTTTTATTATTATTAGCGCCCTTGGCACGACAGTTGGCACAACGCTCATCGCATGGATATCGGATCACTTCTTTGTCGGTAAGGTGGCGTTGGGCTTCGGTATTTCTATTGGCGCCGGGACTTTGTTTGCTCTTGCTGGTTTGCTTTATATTTTTATTTCACCAAAAATCCAAAAATTTCATAGCTCGCGCCAAGATTAATCATTTTTTGCACGCCGAGCGGATCGGCACTACCCGAGAAAATCATGAAATATGACTATGTCATTGCCGAGCAACTTCGATTTGATCATTACAAGGAAATAGTTTCTCGTCTGCAGGCGGAAATGAAGCATCGCGATGTTGACGCAATGCTGATTGTGCGTGGCGACAATTTCAACTGGATCAATGCGCACCCGTCCATATTTCTGAAGTCAGGCGGACAAGGAATGGCCATGCTGCTCATTCCTCAGTGCGGTGCCCCGATTGGGATCATCAACGATCACGAATACGAGGCCCAGACCATGAATGGCATGGTTCGGGATTGGCGCTTGTATCGGATGTGGACCGGCTGGGAGTCGAGGTACAGCGACATCCAGGTGAATTATCAAAGCGACCTTCAGCTTCTGGATCCGGATCGGCCTCCTCCCGCCATCGACGTGCTGAAGAGTGTTTTGAACGAAATTGGCCTCCGGACGGCCAAAATCGCAGTCGAGTTGCGTGATTTGAAGCATTCGCTCGAAGCTGAACTGAGAGGCGCGCTCGAAAACGTGCTCTTCACCGATGCGCAGTCTTTGCTTCAGTCCGCATACAAGATAAAGACCGCCTACGAACTGTACAATTTGCGTCACAGCGCATTCCACCAATGGAATGTCACGCACGCAATCATGTCCTCCATCAAACCCGGGGACAGCTATGCAGAAATCAGAAAAAGATTGGAAATCGGCGCGGCGCAGGCTCGCGACATCGATAGAAATCATTTTTTGATGCTCTACGCGGGGAAGATTGCCGGAGCGACGGAGCGTCATTACGATTATCGAGTCCAGGCCGGCGATCTCATATCGGTCGACCTGGGTTTCGTGACGCGGGGATATCTGTCGGATTCCGGAAGAGCGTACGTTCTTGGCGAGCCGAGCGAGATTCAGCGAAAAATAACCGACGTCTATACGGAAGCGCACATCGCGGTGCGGGAAGCCATGACGGTCGGCGCGCGTCTCGGCGATCTGTACGACAAGGCGGCTTCGATTATACGTGCGGCTGATGTGGCGGATTTTCGCCGGGGACATATCGGCCATAGCCTTGGCTGCAGCTCCGGCATCGAGGAATATCCGTATACGTCGCACGGTTCGGACGAGAGACTCGAGGCGGGAATGGTGATGACGCTCGAGATTCCTTTTTATGCGAGGGGATTCGGCTCCTTCTTCCAGGAGGAGATTCTTTTGATCACTGATGGAACTCCTGAGCGACTTACTACTGCACCAATCGGATTGAATATTATCCAGTGCTAATTCGGAAGTCCTGGACAAGCATAATTCTTATAGGGAGATGATCGAGCATGAAAAAAACGCTTTTCGCGCTGGCAGCACTCAGTGCAATTGCTGGAGCCGCGCAGGCGCAGTCGAGCGTCACGCTGTATGGCGTGGTTGATGCCAACGTTGAATTCGCGACCAAACTGGCGAACCCCAGTGGCGGCCATGACAACCGCTGGGCCCTGAACGGCGGCGGCCTGTCTAGCTCGCGCTGGGGCCTGCGCGGCGTGGAGGACCTAGGCAGTGGCATGACCGCTCTATTTGTGCTCGAAAGCGGTTTCAACCTGGACGATGGCACTTTGCAGCAAAGCCGCCTCTTTGGCCGTCAGGCCTTCGTCGGCTTGGAGAGCAAGCAGTATGGCAGGATCACCCTTGGCCGCCAGTACACAACGATATTCGACGCCCTGGCCAACTTCTCGCCAGCCAGCTATGCGACGCTGTATGAACCGAACGTGACCCTGCTGGGCCCGGACTTCCGTTCGGACAATACTGTTAAATACAGCGGCAATTTTGGCCCGGTGACTGTGGGAGCCCACTGGAGCTTCGGTACCGGCGCGACATTCCTCCCCGGCGTGGGCGGCAACGGTGAAGCCCCTGGCCAGTTCCGTCGCGATAGCAGCTACGGTGCCGCAGTAACGTATTTGGGCGGCCCGTTCGGTGCCACCATCGCCTATAACCAGGTCAACCCGAGCATCACCAGCGGTGGCGCCTTCGTCGGCACTGGGACCGTCAAGAAAGCTGCGGTCGCGGGTAGCTACGCCGTTGGCCTGGCCAAGATAATGGCGGGCTATCGCTATGGTCAGACCAAGGATCAAGCTGACAACACCGTGGTTCGCGATGACATGTACTGGGCTGGCGCGAACTACCAGCTCACTCCGGCCCTCGGCCTGACGCTGGACTACTTCTACCAAGCCTTCAAGTCGTCCACCGTCAGCACCCTCAAACCGGCCGGGAATCCTTGGCAGGTCATGTTCATCGCCGACTACAGCCTGTCCAAGCGCACTGACGTGTACCTGACCACGGCGTTCGCCAAGAATGGCGGCCTGGGCCTCAACACGGCGGCCGTCAACTTTACCGCCAGCGGCTACAAGCCGGGCGGCGGGGCGAACAACATGCTCGGCGCCGCAGTCGGTGTCCGCCACAAGTTCTAAGTAGCGGCGCTCACCCCACGAAGGCACCTCAGGGTGCCTGTTCGTGCCGAAAGGAACGCCGCAGCCGGTAGTCGACAAGGCCGCGCTGGAGTGCGAGAAGGCGATGCACAACAAGGACCTGCTGGAACGCATGAAGACGTTCGCAATGTGGCCGTCCTACGCCGGGCCGACGGCCTTCGGCGAGCTGTACCAGAAGGACTACAAGACGTTCGGCAACATCATTCGCGGCGCCAATATCTCGCCCGAGTAAGCGCCGGCGCGGCCGCCGCCCGCATGGGCCGTCCGGCGGCGTCGCTCCGGCACTGCCGGTCACGCAACGACAGGTCGGCACGCCGCGCACGCGGGCTGCGCGTTTCAGGCTGCGAATGGGCCCAAGAGGAGCCGCCCCGGCGCGCTCGCGAGACCATTAACCGAGGAAACCACCCCATGATCCATCGAGATCCACCGGTCCAGGCGGACCAGTTCGTCTACACGACGCCGGACGATCCGCGCGCAGCGCCGCTGATCGACGGCCTGCGAGACGAGTACGCGACCCGCTATCGCGAACTCCTCGCCATGCGCACAGAGCCGAACGAGATGGACAAGTACGAGTCCGCGCTGTTCTCGCCCGTGGCCGGGGGCAATTTCGTCCTGCTGATCCAGGACGGCCAGGCGATCGCCGGTGGCGCGTTCAAACGCCACCCGGATCCCGGCACCGCCGAGATCAAACGCGTGTGGACCCATCCCGACCACAGGCGGCAGGGACTGGCGGCGCGCGTGATGCACGAACTCGAGGCGCAGGCCGCGCGGCAGGGCTATCAACGCCTGTACCTGACGACCGGATCCCGACAGCCCGAGGCGATCCGTCTCTACCTGAGCCTGGGCTACACGGCACTGGAGGACGTCACCACGCTCTCGACCTCGACCGTCCAGATCGGCCTTCCCTTCGTCAAGCGCCTCGTGCCGCAAAGCGCGGCGGGGTAGCCATAGGCGGACGGCCCGGCGCGAGCCAACGCCGCTTCGCACTCAGGCCGCCACCGGCGCGTCCGCATAGCCGTCGAGCAGGATCCGGCGGAACTGCTGGGCGGCGGGCGACAGCTCGCGGCCGGCAAGCTGCGCCAGCGAGATCGGGCGCACCACTTGCGGGTCGCGCAACTGCCGGCATACCAGGTCATCGCCGGCCAGCAGCCGGGCGGAAAGGCCGGACATGATGCCGAGGCCCAGGCCCGCCTTGACCAGCCCCGCCGCCGTCACCAGCTGCCCCACCCGATAGGTGCGCTGCAGCCTGAGGTCCGCCTGGAACAGGATCTGGTCGAAGTAATGGCTCATCGGCCCCTTGGCGTTGAGCGCCACGATCGGCTCGCTCACGAGGTCAGCGCAGCGGATTGTGTCCTGGGCCGCGAGGGAGTGCCCGGCCGGCAGCAGGACGGCGATGGTCTGCGTGCCCACGGGGACGTACTCGAGCTCGGCGTCCGTTGCCACCTGCGTGATCAGGGCGAGGTCGAGGCGCTGGCTCTTCAGCAGGTCAACGGCACTTTCGGTGCGCAGGTCATGGATCTCGAGTTCGATGTTCGGGCACGCCTCGCGGAAGGCCGCGATGGACTGCTGCAGCGTCGGGAAACCGAACAGGACGGGCAGCGCCGACAATCGCACGCGGCCGCGGCCGCCATTGAGGAACTGCTGCAGGTCGTGCTGAGCGCGCTCGGCTTCGTCCAGCACGCGCCGCGCCATGGCGAGGAACTCCGCGCCCACCGGCGTCATCGCGACGTTGCGGGTATCGCGATCGAAGAGCTTGGCACCGACGAGCCCTTCCAACGTGCGGATGGTCGCGCTCAAGGTGGGCTGCGTGACATGCAGGCGTGCCGCCGACGTGCTGAAGCTCTGCGTTTCCGCCACCGAAACGAAGGCGCGCAGTTGCGACAGACTGAATTTCATAGAAACAACCTATAAATAAATAGAACATTTCTATTTTACATATATGTTGCGCTACTCAATACTCATGCGCAGCGGCACCTCCAGCGCGAAGGCGATCCGGATCCTGAGATGCCTGGAGGTTCTGATGGAAATGACGCGCCGGTCTCAGCCGGCGCCCCGGACGGTATCGGCGCCACATCGCGGCCTGGCCGTCAGACCGCTCCGTGCTGCCTCACTAGAACCCGACCGAATGCGACCCGACCTCCCCACCCAGCCCGCTCCCGACCATGCCAGCGCCGCCGACGGCAGCGCGCTCGACTGGACCCAGCGCCTGATCTCCTACGACACCACCAGCCGCAACTCCAATCTCGGCCTGATCGAGGCGGTGCGCGACCACTTCCTTGCGAAGGGCCTGCAGCCCCACCTGAGCTACGACCCGAAGCTGGAGAAGGCCAACCTGTTCGTCACCGTGCCGGCAGCGGACGGCTGCACCGAAGGCGGCATCGTCCTCTCCGGTCACACCGATGTGGTGCCGGTGGACGGCCAGGACTGGACTACCGACCCCTTCAAGCCCGCGGTGCGCGACGGCAAGCTCTATGGCCGTGGCGCTTGCGATATGAAGGGGTTCATCGGCACCAGCCTGTCGCTGCTGCCCGCCATCCAGCAGACCCGACTGCGCGAGCCGGTGCACTATGCGCTGTCCTTCGACGAGGAGATCGGCTGCGTGGGCGCGCCCTATATGCTGTCCGAGTTGCGCGAGCGCGGCGTGCGCCCGTCGGGCTGCATCGTCGGCGAGCCCACCAGCATGCGCGTCATCGTCGCGCACAAGGGCATCAATGCCTACCGCTGCTGCGTCAACGGTTTCGCCGCCCATTCGTCGCTGACGCCACGCGGCGCCAACGCGATTGAGTACGCGGCACGCCTGATCTGCTTCATCCGCGACATCGCCGACGAATTCAAGGCTAACGGCCCCTACGATCAGGCCTTCGACGTGCCGTTCAGCACCGCGCAGACGGGCACCATCCAGGGCGGCATCGCGCTCAACACCATCCCCGACATGTGCGAATTCGCGTTCGAGTTCCGCAATCTGCCGGGCGTGGACCCCGCGGCTATCTTTGCGCGCATCCAGGCCTACACCCACGAGGTGCTGCTGCCGCGCATGCAGGCCGAGCACCCGGATGCGCGCATGACGTTCAGCAAAATTTCCGCCGCGCCGTCGCTGGATGCCGCCGAGCAGGACGCGATCACGCAACTCGTGCGCGCCCTCACGGGCGACCGCGACGTCAGCAAGGTGGCCTACGGCACCGAGGCCGGCTTATTCCAGCACGCCGGCGTTCCCGCTGTGGTCTGCGGCCCGGGCGACATCCAGCAGGCGCACAAGGCCAACGAATTCGTCGCGCTCGATCAGCTTGCCGAATGCGAGAACTTTCTGCGCGGCGTGCTGCGAAGCCTGAGCCTGAGCTGAAAAGCACCCAGTTCCGCATCCACGAGGCGATGTCGCGAAGACAGCGTGACGCCCGTAGCTGCCGGCATTCATAGAGAAGTACCCGAAACGAAATCGGAGGAGATACGCAGACATGAGCGTGAGTACGATAGAGACGATCCTGGATCCGCGATCCGTGGCGATCGTGGGAGCGTCGGACGAATTGAACAAGTGGGGCGGCAGCATGCTCGCCCTGCTGCGCAAGTTTCAGTTCGGCGGGCGCATTTTCCCCGTCAACCCCAGGAGAACGGAAGTCCAGGGATTGCCGGCCTTCCCCAGCGTCCAAGCGATCCCGGAGCCCGTCGACGTGGCGTTGATCGCGGTGCCGAACGAGCGCGCGATCGACGCCGTTCGGGACTGCGCAAGCGCCGGCGTCAAGGCCGTGCTGATGGTGACCTCGCAGTTCGCAGAATCCGGTGAGGCAGGGCGGGGGCTGCAGGAAAAACTGGTGGAGATCGCGCGCGCGGCCGGCATGCGCATCATCGGGCCCAACTGCATGGGCTACTTCAGCAGCCACGCCGACCTGTGCCTGCTGAACTCGCAGGCGCTGATGCGCAACGCCGTGCTGCACAAAGGCGACATCGCGTTGATCAGCCAGAGCGGCGCGCTGGCCGGCACCATGCTGGCGCGCGCGTACGATATCGGCACGAGCTTCAGCTTTTGCGTGTCGCTCGGCAATCAGGCGGACCTGGAGGTGTGTGATTTCCTCGAGTACGCGATCGCCGATCCGCGCACCCGTGTCATTTCCCTCTACATCGAAGGGCTCAAGAATCCGCGGCGGTTCCTCGGGCTGTTGCGCGAGGCGAGCGCCCGCGGCAAGCCGGTGCTGCTGACCAAGGCGGGCCGTACCGATTCCGGGCAGCGAGCGGTGCAATCGCACACTGCCAGCATGGCCGGCGCCTATCAGTCATTCTCCGCATCTGTGCGCCACGCGGGCGCCGTCATCGTGGACGATCCGCTCGAACTCATCGTGCAGTCCGCCACCTGGGCGCGTCTGCCGGCCCCGGCCAGCGATGGCGTGGGGGTATTCTCCGGCTCGGGCGGCGGCGGCGCGGTGGCTTCCGATATCGTCGACGAATCCGGCCTGCGAGCAGCCGTCTTGACCGACACCACCGTACAGAGCCTGGCAGCGCTGATGCCTGCCGGCGCGGCTCATCTGCCCTTCGATATCGGCTCGGTTCCCGACACCTATCGGACCGACGGCGACTGGCTTCACAAGGTACTTGCCACCATGATGGCCGACGACAACGTCGGAGCCGGCGTCTTCGTCTTGACCACGCAGCCGGACATGACGGGCGCCGCAGAGAAGGTCGTCGCCTTCAACCGGGAATCGCCGAAGCCGCTTCTGTTCGTCAACGCGGCCAGCAGTTGCGCCGACGCTGCGGTAGCCAAATTGCAGGCTGCGGGCCTCCCATACTTCGCGTCGATCCAGGAGGCGATCCGCTACCTCGACAACCGACTCGCCTATGCCCGCCGGGCCGCGCTCGACGACACATCCGAAGCGCACCGCCTCCCGGCGGCGCGGGTGGACGAAGTCACACGCGGACTGCATGCCGGCCTGGTACCAGAACACCAGGCTAAGCAATTGCTGTCGGCGGCAGGCATTCCCGTCACCGACGGCGAGATCGCCGTATCCGCCGAGCAGGCCGTACAGGTGGCGCGGAAGATCGGCTTCCCGCTGGTCATGAAGGTCGTATCGGCACAGATCAGCCACAAGAGCGACATAGGCGGCGTGGCATTAAACGTGCGGGACGAGGCCGGCGTCATCGACCGATTCGACGCGTTGAAAGCCGCAGCGGCCAACGTGCCGGGCGCCGTGTTTGACGGCTGCCTGGTGCAGAAGATGGCCCGCGCGGATGCCGAGCTCCTGGTCGGCACGCACTGGGATGCGCAGTTCGGTCCGCTGCTGACGTTCGGCTTCGGCGGCACGCTGGTCGAGCTTCATCGCGATACCGCACTGCTGCCGGCCGGAGCTGGCCGCAAAGCCATCGCGCAGGCACTGGCGAAGCTGCGCCAATATCCGTTGCTGCAAGGCTATCGCGGGCGTGCGCCGGCGGACGTGGACGCGATTGTCGATGTCATCCACAGCATGGGGCAGCTTGCAGAGCACCTGGGGGAACGTCTTGCCGAATGCGAGGCCAATCCGGTCATGGTCCATGGAAACACGATTCTGGTCGCCGATGCGCGAGCCGTCTGGAAGGAGGAAGAATGAGCCTGGTCACTTACGAGAAAAATGGACATATTGCGTTGATCACCCTGCGTCGCAGCGACCGGCGCAACGCCATCAACGCCGAGATGACGACGCTTCTGCACGAAGCGTGGCAACGCTTTGCCGCGAGCGAAGAGCGGGTGGCCGTGCTCAGCGCGGACGGCGACCATTTCTGCGCGGGCGTGGACGTGCAGAACCCGTCCAAGGAAGCCTGGAAAGGCGTGCCGAACGTCGGCGTCAAGGTAGACAAGCCGTTGATTGCCGCCGTTTCCGGATGGGCCGTCGGGGCGGGCTTCACGCTCACCATGATGAGCGACCTGTGCATTGCCGACGACACCGCGCAGTTCCTCTTTCCCGAAGCGAAGGTGGGCTTGTTCGGCGGCATCACCGCCAGCCTAGTGTCCCGGATTCCGCACAAGGTCGCGATGGAATTCCTGATGCTGGGCGATCCGCTGAGCGCCGAGCGCGCGTATCAGGTGGGCCTCGTCAACCAAGTGGTGAAGAAGGGCAAGCACCGCGAGGTGGCGATGGAGATGGCCGAGCGGCTGGTGGACTACGCTCCGCTGGTGCTTCAGACCATTAAGCGCTCCACGCAGGAAACGCTGCCGAAGTCTCCAGCCGAGACCGGCTACCCGCAAATGGGCGCGCTCAGCGCCCTTGCCACCAGCGAGGACTATCTGGAGGGCGTCAAGGCCTTCTCGGAGAAGCGCAAGCCGGAGTTTCGTGGGCGTTGAGGGCGCAGCACCGACCCGCAGATCGCGCTGGAGCAGCTGGAAGGTGCGCGGGAGATCTATCGCAGGCTGGTGCGGGCGGTGGCGTAATGGTCCGTTACGCGGCCCCTCTGTCCCTGAGTCCAATGGGCCGCGCCCGCGCGCCATCACGAGGGGGCCGTGAACAAGGACTTGCGGATGATGGCGTGCACGCCCCAGTTGCCGTTGACGACCTGCGTGATACCAAAGTCGACGGCCACGGAAATCAGCGTGACCGCCTCGTCCTCGCTGAGCCCCTTGACCGTCATGAGGAAGCGCCGCGCCTTGCGGAACGCGTCGCGCATGGCATCGTCGAGCGTCGATTTCTGGTAGATATGGCTCTGCGCCATCTGGCCCAGTTCGGCCAGGTGATTCGGTGAGCTGAAGCCGTGCAGGATCCACTCGTCCGCCGTCTCCACCAGCGGATAGCTCAGGTCGGCAAACGGCGCACCGCGCTCGATCATCGTGCTCTTGTGGAGCACGAGCTGGAAGTCGCCCGTCAGCGAGCATTCGATGGCGGTTCCGCACAGTTCCGAGTCGCCCTGGGACGCATGCGGATCGCCGATCGAAAGCAGCGCGCCCGGCACCGCCACTCTGAGGTAGACACTGGCGCCGCGCGTGACGCGCCAGTTGTCGAGGTTGCCGGCAAAGCTCGACGGCGGGATCGAATCGATCAGCCCGTCCTGCGCCGGCGCCACCGCGATGACGCCGAAATGCGGACGGACCGGTATCTCGACATCGCGCAGCACGTCGTAGTCCTTGACGATGGTCGCATGGTCGACCGGCACACCCGGATAGTCGATGGTGGGATGCAATACGCCGAAAGGATCGCGTTGCGGCGTCCAGCGGAAGCTGTAGACCGCGCGCGCGCGGCCATCGGCACGCTCGCAGTCGATTTCGAAGACCGTCACCACCTCGCGCTCGCGCGGCTCGGTCAGCATGTCGCGGTAGTGAAAGCCCCACCAGGTCGCGGCATTGCTGCCGAAGGCCCTGCCCGCGAAACGCGGATTGGCGCACGGACGCGGGCGGATGCCGAGGATGCGCACCTCCAGCACATCGCCGGGCATGGCCCCGCGCACCGCGACCGGCCCAGTGCAGATATGGACGCCAAAGCCTTCTCCGGCACCGCGGCCGTAGACCGAAGCGTCGATCGGGCCGGCACCGCGCCGGTCGACGTTCTTCTGCTCCGCGGTCCAGTGGAACACGCTCTCGGCGCCGGGATCGCCGTCGATCATGCGCTCGCGGTCGTCCGAGGCATGCTGCGTCAGCGTCTCGATGGTGACCGTGTCGCCCGACGCCACCTCCAGCACCGGTGGCAGCGCGTGGCTCAGGTAGCCCCAGTGCACGGTCTTGTCCGTGGCCTGCAGCCAGTGGTGCCGGGGTTCGGGCTGCGCGGCGTGCGAGCGCGCCTGCGCAATCGGCACCACGGTGGCTGGCCGCCGCGGCCGTGCAGGCTGGCCGTCATTGGCCAGCGCGGCTTTCGCGCTGGGCGGAAAGCCGCGCGATATGTTCCGCAGCGGACTCGGTGCGGGCGCGCTCGTCATCTGGTCGCGATAGCCCCGCGGCGAGATCCCGAACTGCTCGCGAAAAGCGTGGCTGAAGTAAGACGGGTCATTGAAGCCCCATCGATAGCAGATGTCGGAGACCGAGAGCTTGTCATACTGGGGGTTCGCCAGGTCGACCCGGCAGCGCTCGAGCCGGCTGGTGCGCAGGTAGGACGAAAAGCTGCTGCCCGACTTCTCGAACAGCTTCTGCAGGTAGCGGGCCGACATATGCTCGTCGGCCGCAATGGCCGCAAGGCTGAGTTCCGGTTCGGAAAGCCGTGCGTCGATGCGGCCGCAGACACGCGCGAACACGGCAGCGCGCGATGGCGTCATGCCGGCGGACGGAGCTGACTGGTTGTCCGCAAGCGCAGCGGCCAGATACGCGGTGATCATGCTCTCGAACGGCTGGATCGCCCTGGCATCCGCCGACACGACCGTATCGAAGCTGGCCGCCAGGGACTGGAGCACCCGGCCGAAGAGTTCCGCCGTATCGCCGACCAGCATCAGCACGCCCGCCGGCAAGGGCGCGGTGATCCGCGCACCCGGCGATGCCCCGGCGATATGCACGACCAGCAGCCGGAAGCCCGTGGCGAACACCAGCTTGCGCGCGGCATGGGCAGGGATGCACACGATGTGCCCAGGCCGCAGCGTCTCGCGCAGGTCCGGCGTGGCCAGCGTCGCCTCGCCTTCCACCAGCATCAGCAGCATCAGCCCGCGACCGCCACCGGCAGAGACCGCGAGCGTCTGCGGTACCGACGCAATGCACGTCAGCTCGATGCCTGCGGGTGTGGCCCTGGACTGGATGGTGCCGTGCAGCGTGTGGTCGGCGCACAGGCTTTCGCAGTGCAGGCCGGCCGCCTTGAGTTCGTCACGCCATGCGGCGCCGCGCCGGTTGCTCGGATAGGCTTCCGTGGAAAAACGCAACAGTTGCAATTGAGCCTCCCGGGCGTTGTCCTGCCACTGCGAAAAAGGACGGGCATCCGGGACCGGCTGCCGGTCCCGGATACGTCCAAAGCCAAGCCACTTGCGCCGCTATCCGAACAGCAGTTGTCCGCGCATGGCGGCCACCAGTACGAATCCCGCGAACGTGCCGAAAATGGCGAATATTCCGCCGAGCACATTCGGCGCGGGAATCGGCGCACGAACAGCAGTGTAGACAACACCCGTCACCAGGCCAACGGCAGCGGCCTTCAACTCGGTCGTTCCCAACGCGATCTCTATCATGGCTGTCCTCGCCTCATGAATTGCCTGCAATGCGCGACGGCGGCCGTCCGAACGCGATGGTCTTGCGCCACGCATGCACCAGCAGATAGCCGATGTAGGTGAACAGGATCGCGCAGATGCCGCCGGCCACGTTCGGCGCGGGGATCGGCAGGTTCAGCCAGGAATACAGCGTGCCGGTGACCAGGCCGACGAACAGCGCAACGATCTCGTTGCGCCCGATGTAGACGTATTGCATGGTTCTCTCTCCAGTCGGATTGCCGCGCCGACGCCCAGGCAGCGTGGCGTCCGCGCGCGCATGGATGCGGTGCCGGTGACCTCTCAGGACTTGTCTTTCGGCGGGAACATCGCACGCGGCATGGTGCAGTGGATGCCCTGCGTGCCATCGACCACCTGCGTCACGCCAAAGTCGGCCGACACGCTCAGCAGCGAGTAAGCATCGTCGCGCGACAGGCCCTGCTGCTCGGTCAGCAGCCGGATCATGTCGCGGGCCGCATTCTTGCCGGCCTCGTCCAGGTCTTCATGGAAGCCATGGACCACCCAGCAGTCCGGCGTCTCCAGCAGCGGCGACGGGAAGTGGAAGTCCTTGCGCAAGACCACCTGGAACAGCACGTTCAGCGACGCCTCGATGGCCGTGCCGCTGACCTCGCCATCGCCCTGCGAGATATGCGGATCGCCGATCGAGAACAGCGCGCCGTCGACCTGCACCGGGTAGTACATGGTGGCGCCGGCGCCTATGCGCCAGTTGTCGATATTGCCGCCATGCAGGCCGGGCTCGACCGTGCTGACGCGCCCGGCCGCGTCGGGCGCGACGCCGGCCGTGCCAAGATGCGGCCGCACGGGCACGCGCACGCCAGCCAGCGCCGGCTGCCGGCAGCATTCCCGCTCATCGACGACTTTGCCAGGGATGGTCAGCTTGCCCGGATAGTCGTAGGCATACAGCGCGTGCGCCGTGTTCGAAGCCTGGTCGAGCTCATAGATGGTGACCCGCTCCTTCTCGAATTCCTTGTAGAGCTGGCCCCAGTGCGCCGCCACGTTGGCGCCGAAGCGAAAGCGCGGAATCATCTGGAGATAGCGGACCTCCAGCACGTCGCCGGGCTTCGCATCCTCGATGTAGATCGGCCCGGTCATGATATGGACGCCGGGATGGCGGTCGTCATGCGGAACCTTGCGGTAGATCTCGCGGATGGCGTCATCCATCATCAGGTCGGGCGCATCCCCTGCGTGGTGGGTCAGCGCCTCGGCGCGGATGAAGTCACCGCTTTTTACGGTCAGGGCGGGAGCCTTGGTGGCATCGAAGTAGCCCCAGTGGATAGTCTCGGGGCGCGCGGGAAGGTCGTGCAGCATGCTGTCTCCTGGAATTTTTGTACGGCCGCACCCGCAGCCATGCACACGGTGAACGGCTGTACTCGCGTTGGAAAGCGGGAGTGCGGTGATGCGTGGCACCGATGAATCGCCGGGATTCAGTCCGGCGATTCATGTCCGGGCAAGAAGCCCCGGGTACCGTGCTGCATGCTTCCTGGCGCCGCACGGTGGCTCCATACTAGAAACACAGCCTGCCGGACCAGTAGGGCGATACGCCCCAAACTCTTGTGTTGTCGCGTACCAGGGTAAACCTGCGCACCTTCAGCGCGCCCCTGCAGCTTGTGCCTGTGTGCAGCAGCGCCGGGCATCGATGGCGCGGCCCCGCCAGGCGGGCAGCCCCGGTCGGCTCTTGCATACCAGGCGGCTCGCCGGCCGCGCGTACGTGAATTGCTGGTCGACCATGCACAGTTCGGCCGCGGCAATGTCGTTCTGCAGCATGTTGTCGAAGGGCCGGCTGACCTCGGTGTAGCCACACACCCGCATGGCGCGCCTGACGCCTTCGCTATCGATGCCGGTGCGGCTCAAGTAGGTGTACACGGGCGGCAGCGGCGGGTGGCGCCTGAGTCTGAGCTGACATCGGCTCCCGCCCGGAGGCATTGGGCGAAAGGGTGTCACTCAATGCCACAAACAGCACTTATTGAGGACTCCGTGCCGGGCTAGCCCGAAGTTCCCCAGCCGCCTGGGCGAGTATCCCCTTGTGCGACAGGCACTTGGCGTAATTCCCGGGTTCCGGTTTCTGTCTACACGCGGATTTGCTGAAGCAAGTCCAGAGC
>JACXTT010005087.1_pt1 | contig 19234 bp, 14 predicted proteins | sample 9270951 | NCBI WGS metagenome assembly JACXTT01 (sample SAMN15532306, study PRJNA645909) | rock metagenome | isolation source: weathered quartz diorite | place: Puerto Rico | collected 2017-06-21 | reverse complement strand
AATGCGCGCGATGGCGTTGACCGCCACCGTCACCACAAAGAGAATCAGGCCGACTTCCATGAGGGCGGACTGGTACGTGGTGGTCGTCGCTTCACTGAACTCGTTCGCGATTGCCGCGGCCATCGTGTAGGCAGGCTGCAGCACCGAGACGCTGATATCGTGTCGGTTCCCGATGACCATGGTGACTGCCATCGTTTCGCCGAGTGCGCGGCCGAGGCCGAGGATGATCGCGCCGATCAGACCAGCGCGGCCGTACGGCAGCACCGCCGACCGCACCGCTTCCCAGCGGGTCGCGCCCATCGCGAGCGCCGCTTCGCGCTGGCTTGTGGGCACGGCGAGCAGCACTTCGCGGGACACGGCGGCGATGTAGGGCACGATCATGATCGCGAGAATGACGCCGCCCGCCAGCAGCGAATTGCCGTAGAACACGCCCTGGAGCAACGGCGTCCAACCGAACAACGACTTCAGCGGGGGGACCACGTAGCTGCGCAGGAAGGGGATCAGGACGAAAATGCCCCACATGCCATAGACGACGCTGGGGATCGCGGCCAGTAGCTCGACCAGGAAAGCCACGGGCTGACGCAGCCAGCGCGGCGAGAACTCGGTCAGGAAGATCGCGACGCTCAGTGCCAGCGGCACGGCGATGATCAATGCTAGCAGCGACGACGCCAGCGTGCCGAAGATCATCGGTGCCGCGCCGTACACCTCGCCCACGGGATCCCATGTCGACGTCCACAGGAACGGGGGGCCGAAGCGCTGGAGCGCCGGCCACGCGTTCACGAACAGCACGCCGAGGATGATGACGATCAGCAACGGCAGCGCGAGCGCAAACGCGGTCAGCACGCGCCGATAGAGACGATCGCTGCGATCTCGGCCCAGTAGCGACTGCCAGCGGGAGGGTGCGACTGCTGTGGAAGGGGTCGAGACTGGTGGACTGGTCATCCGGCCGGAAACCTACCGGCGCCCCATGGACTGACCGTCACAACGGTGTAACGGAATTGTCACTACGAAACTGACCGCCTCCCGATGCCTCTGACAGCGCGTCGGGAGGCGGTCTTATGTCTTGCGCCGGCGCTTTACTCGGCCGTCTTCCAGACCGGGCGCCCGCCGGCCGTGATACTCTTCAAACGCGCCTGAATCCAGGGGCGCATTTCCTGGGGCAGGGGTGCGTAGCCAAGCTCGGGCGCCTTCGCCTGGCCCTCGGTCTCGGCCCACCAGACGAACTGCACCAGCGACCGCGCCTTCGCGCTGTCGCTGTTGGACTTGTGGAGCAGCAACCAGGTGAAGGTCGAAATTGGATAGGCTTGTGGGCCGGACGAGTTGGTAATGGAGACACGGAAATCGGTGTTCGGGCCCATGTCCTTCATCGCGCCGGCGGCGGCGGCCGTTACGGACGCCAACGTCGGGGTAATCCAGTTTCCGGAGCTGTTGCGCACGGTCGCGAACTGGATCTTGTTCGTGGTTGCGTAGGCCAGCTCGACATACCCGATCGAGCTCGGTGTCTGACTCACCGTTGCGGACACGCCCTCGCTGCCTCGGCCACCCAGGCCCACCGGCCAATTCACCGACGGTCCTTTGCCGACCTTCTGCTGCCACTCAGGGCTGACCTTCGACAGGTAGTCGGTGAAGGCAAACGTCGTCCCCGAACCGTCGGATCGATGGACGACGATGATGTCCGCGGCGGGTAGCGCGACACCGGGGTTGATGCTCGCGATCCGAGCGTCATTCCACTTGGTGACCTTGCCGAGGAAGACGTCGGCGAGGACATCGGGGGTCAGCCGGACGGCATTCGAGACGCCCGGCAGGTTGTAGATGACGACAACCGCCCCCATCACGGTCGGAATGTGCAGCACGTTACCGCTGATCGCGGTGATCGCCGAGTCGGTCATGGGGGCGTCGCTCGCACCGAAATCGACGGTGCCGTCTGAGAACTGCCGAATACCGCCGCCCGACCCAATTGACTGATAGTTCAACTTCACCTCGGGATGCGACTGATTGTACGTCAGGATCCAGTTTGAATAGATGATGTTCGGGAACGTCGCCCCGGCGCCGTTGAGCGTGACCTGCGCGGCCGCCGGGAGGGCGGTGCCGAGCAGCGCGGCGGTGGCGAGCAAGCGAGTCAGCTTCATGAGTGGTTTCTCTCCGAGTCTTGCGTTAGAACGTGAATTGCGCCTGGAAGTAGGCTTGCGAGCGCGTCGCCTCGAGGGCCGGTGTCGGCGCGCCGCCCTGGTACGAGAGCATGTCCAGGTCGGCAAGCAGGCGGAGGTTCGGGGAAAGCTGATACGAGGCGCCAGCGATGAATCGAGTGAGCCGGTTGTTGGCGACGCTGGTGTTCGGACGCGTCAAATCAACCCGGGCGAGCACTGAGGCTTTCGAGTTCGTAATGTGATACACACCGAAGAAGCTGGCGACCGAGCCGGAGGCATGGGCAACGGCTGGTGGCCCCGTCGTGCTGTCCTTCGTAACGGCATATTCGCCGGCCAATGTGATCTGCTTCGTGCGGTACGACACCATTCCGAGCAGCCGGCTGCGCTCGCCGCCGGTCGTCGGCTTGCCGTAATGACCGTAGGCACTGACCCGAAGCCCACCCACCCGGCTGCCGTCGTCGGTCGGGCTGACGCGCACCGACAGGCGACCCATCAGGTCTTTGCGCTTATCGCCGGTCCCGCCACTGTAGCTCTCCCCGTTATAGATCCCAACCTGCATGTTGACGCGATCGGCGTCCCAGTTGCCGTCCACGCCCAAACCGAAGTCGGACGATGAGAGATAGCCACCACGCTCCATCGCCATCTGCCCCTGCATGCGGTAGTCCCACAGCGCCTCTTCCCAGTCGATCCAGGGCGTATGGATCTGGCCGAGCTTGTACGTGAGCGAGCTGCCCTGAGGCGTATACGCGACGTAGGCGTACTTGAGGCGGTACCGCAATGAGTTGTCCCCGGCGGGGCGATTGACGTCCGCCGTGATGCGCGTGTAGACGCCACCGGAGAAGCGTCCGATCACGTTGATGTACGCCCGGGTGACGTCGAAGTTGTTGTTGTGGTTGGCGGTGTCTTTGAGCTGATAGACGTACTGCAGATACGCCACTCCGCCGACGGTGACTTGCGGCGCCTGCGTAGCGGGCGCCTGAGCCGCGGCGGGAACAGCCAACCCGCCCAAGATGGCCAGCGCCACGAGCGGATACGACAGCCTTGCGTGCACGGGTACTCCTCAAGACTTGGGGTGAGTGTTGACTGCGTTCACAAGTGCAAACCTCGCCCCTCGGCATCACTGGCTTGAGTCGGCGATGTCACGATTTTGTAACGGCCATACGCACAGATAGCGGAGCCGTGCTGGCCCCCGCTACCTGGGCACCCGGACAGTCGGCCGTGCAATCCGCCGCCGGGCACGTCGAGTACCGTCAGTGCAGAAAGAGGGCGGCAGCGCCTATCGCGCCGGCTAACCCAAGTACCACGCCGCCGATGACGTCGCCGACGTGATGCACGCGCAACGAGACACGCGAAGTCGCGGTCAGCGCGGCCACTGGGAGCAGAATTGGAGCGAGCCAGGGGTGAGCAAATACAATCGTGGTGCTCATCGCCGTCGCGGCGGCCGCGTGCCCGGAGGGGAACGAGAAGGGATCCGGCAGCTCGATCAACGCCAGCAGGCGCCCGTTCGCGTCACACGGCCTGGGCCGCGCGACGGCACGCTTCAGCACCTGCACCGCGACGTGCGACGTGGTCAGCGCAAACAGGGCCGCGAGCCCGAGCAACTGCTGACCGGCCGCGACGAGCAACAAGCCGATGCCGATCGTCACGCGCGCGCCGCCGAGGTACGTGACCCAGCGCATCAGACGCCCGCCTCGACGGGGTCCGACGTCCGCGTGAACGCCTGTGAGAGCACGCGACCCTCGTAGGCCGCCGGAACTTCCAGGCCGTACCACCAGAGCAGCGTCGGCGGGACGTCGAGCAGCGACATCTGGCGCGTGAGCTGGTGGCGTCGGGTTACGTCAGGACCGGCGAGGATGAGGGGAATGTGATCGTTGATGGGGTGCGGCTCGTCGTGATCGTGCGTGCTCACCCCCCCACCGCCGTGGTCGGCCATCACGATCACGAGCGAGTGCTCGGTGAGATCCGCCAGCACGCCGATCGCCGCGTCCACCTCGACCGCCGCCGCGCGGTATTGCGGCGACATCCAGCCGTGCGCGTGGCCCGCCTGATCGCAGTCGTTGAGATACACGAACACAAGTCCTGCCGATGGGGCGAGCGTGGCAGCCTGGGCGGCACGCGCGACATCGCGCGCCCGCAGACCGGCTGACCGGTATTTGCCTAGCCCCGCGGCCTTCGTCAGCGCCCAGAGCACAGCGCGCTGGGCGGGGAGGAGCTCGCTTGCGACGACCTGGCTCGGCACGCCACCGCGCGACAATTCGCGCGCGAGCGGGCGCAAGGCCGGGAGGTGGGCGAGGAATCCCAGGCCCGGCTCGATCAAGCCGTGCGTCTCCGGCGCGACCCCGGTGGCCAAGGAGGCAAGTGCCGCGACGGTGCGGCTGGGCCGCACCGTCCGGGCGCGCAGCGCCATCGTGTATGTCCGAGCCAGCGCGTCGAGCGACGGCATGTCCGTCGGCGTGATCGCGTCGGGGCGCAGGCCATCGGCGAGGACGAGCACTACGCTGCGCATGAAGCGGCTCCGGCGTTGGAAAGTCCCGCGGCTGTCGCGTACTGCTGCAGGAGCGCGAGGTTCTCCGGTGCGACATCGCGCGCAAGCGCCGCCGCCCGTGCGGCCCCGGCGATCTCGGCGCGACGCTGTGGCGCGATCACCAGCGACAGAATCTCGGCGGCAAATCCCGTCGCATCCTCGGGCGCCACGAGGACGCCGCTCTGTCCGTTCGTGATGCTCTCGCGGAAGCCACCCGCATCGGCGGCCACCACGGCCAGACCCGAGGCCATGGCTTCGAGCGCAACGAGGCCGCACGTCTCGGTCTTCGAGGGCAGGACGCAGATGTCCGCACTCGCATAGACGTCCGCGAGCTTGCCGCGATCGAGGAAGCCGAGCTGGTGGACCCAGGGCAAGTGCGTGAGCAGACGGCGCGTCTCCGGCCCTTCCCCGGCGAGCACGAAGGTCGCGCGCTGGCCGACGCGCTCGCGCGCGGCGATCCACGCCTCGGCGAGCACGTCAATGTTCTTCTCGGGAGCCAGCCTGCCAACGTGCAGCACGATCGCGGTGTCGTCACCGCCCGCGAGCCAGCGGCGCCAGCCCGCGCTGCGGCGTGCGGGGTGGAAATGCACAGTGTCGACGCCGCGGCCCCAGACGACCGGACGTCCGATGCCGCGCCGTTGCAGCTCGCTCGCGACCGCCTCGCCGGGAGTCTGCGTCAACACGGCGGGCCGATGGAACCAGCGCAGCCATTTCCAGACGAGCGGCTCGACGATGCCGGCGCCATAGTGCCGGGCGTACAGCGGGAAGTTGGTGTGATACGACGTGACGAGCGGAATGCCGCGCCGCACCGCGTAGCGACGACCCGTCAGCCCCAATGGTCCTTCGGTCGCGACATGCACGACGTCGGGCGCGAAGGGGTCGAGGAAGCGCGCAACGGCTCCGAACTGCGGCAGCGAGAGCCGGATCGCTGGATACGGCGGAAAGGACGCCGACGAAATGCGCAGCTCACCCGGGTCAACAGGCGAGTGGCCGGGGTACCGCGGGGCGACGACCACGACCTGGTGGCCGAACGCGCGGAGCACATTCGCGATCCGGGCGACCACTGTCGTGACGCCGTTGACCTGCGGCGTGTAAGTGTCTGTGACAAGCGCAATTCGCACGACCTACGATGCCAGTTGGCGGTCAACGGGCCGTGACAGCTGCGTTACGGCTGTGTAACGAGGGCTAAGTCGGGAAGTACAAGAGGATTGTGGTGCCGCGACCGAGCTCGCTCTCGGCCTCCACGCGGCCACCATGAGCCTCGACGAGATGTTTGACGATCGCGAGACCGAGCCCCGTGCCGCCTTCCTGACGCGAACGACCAGGGTCCACGCGATAAAAGCGCTCGAAGATGCGCGCCAGGTGATCCGTCGCGATCCCCGTGCCCGTGTCGCTGACTCGGACGACGGTATCATCCCCGGCCCGCTGCGTGGCGACCCGAATCCGACCGCCTGGGGGAGTGTGCCGCAGCGCGTTGTCGAACAGGTTGGTGAAGATCTGGCGCAGTGCTTCGGGGTCGCCTTTGACGGACGACGAGTTCGCGCTTTCGAACGCGATATCCCGGCCGGCGGCGCGCTCTGCGAACGGACGCCACGCCTCACGTGCGGCGGCCTCCACGTTCACTGGTCGCGGTTCGGGCTCCCAGGCGCCCGATTCGATGCGCGACAAGTCGAGCAGGTCATCGACCAGGCGCTGCATGCGGCGCGCGTTTTCCACGATCGTCTGCGCGAAGCCGGTGGCCTGCGCATCCAGCGACTCGGCGGCAAGGGTCTCGGCGTACCCGGCGATGGCTGTGAGCGGCGTCTTCAGCTCGTGCGAAACGTTCGCCACGAAGTCGCGGCGGATCGTTTCGAGCCGTCGTACGTCGGTGACGTCACTCAGCACGAGTAGCGTCCCGCCCTCCGCGAGCGGCCGGGCGGAGAACACGACGCTGCGGTCGCCGAGGTCGAGCTCCCGTCCCTCGACCACCGCGCCGGTCAGGACCTCGCGCATGAGCGCGCGATGTGCGCGGTCGTGGAACAGCTCCCCGAGCGGCGGCAACGGCTCCGTCTCTCCGTACCCGAGCAGCCGCCGGGCGGCTGCGTTCGTTTCGATGACGATGCCACGTTTGTCGGCGGCGAGCACACCGTCCGACAACGCTTCGAGCAGCGTGCGGGACTCTTCGCGCTCACGGCGCAGGTCATCGAAGCGGCGCTCGAGCTCGTGATGCATCGCGCGCAGCGCATCGACGTGATGGGCAAGCTCGGGAACGCGCACGTCGGGAAACTCGGCCGGACGGCCGGCGGCGATGTCGCGCGCCGCCTCGGCGATGCGAAGCAGGGGCCAGGCCAGGGCGCGCGCCAGCATCCAAGCGACGAGCCAGGCCGCCAGCAGCATGAACAATCCCGCCGCGGCAACGGCGCGTTGGACGGCATGAACCTGGGCGTCCACGACGGTGAGCGTGGTAGAGACGCGAACTACCGCGACCCCGGGCGGGCCGCCGCGCACCGCGACGTACAGCTGCCGCTCGTTGATGGAGGCGCTGAGGCGTTCGTTCCTGCCAACGCCGTGAGCGGAATCGAGCGCCGCGCGCACTTCGGGGCGGTCGCGGTGGTTCTGCAGCTGGGCAAGCGAGGCGCGGTCGAACTCGGTGTCGCCGCGGACATGGCCGTCAGGATCGATGAGGGTGACGCGGCGCCCGAGGCGCGTGCCGGCCAAGGCCGCAAACTCGGGCCATTTTGTGGAGTCGGCCGGGGCGAACGCTGCCACGAGCCGCGCCTCGCGCTCCAGCTCCGTCGCGATTTCCTGCTCGAGTTGCCGGCGCAGCAAGACGTCGGCGGCGATGATCGAACCGGCGACCGCGGCAGCCACGAGCAAACCGATGCTCGCGAAGAGCCGCGTGACGAGTTTCATGCGCGACGACGGCGAGGGGCGGGAGGGGGTCTCTTGGGCGAGGGGACGGGCTCGCGGAACCGGTAGCCAACGGCGCGCACGGTCTCGATCCACTCACCCGCCGCGCCGAGCTTGGTGCGGAGGCGCTGGACGTGCATATCCACGGTGCGCGTCTGAATGTCCGGCTGCGCCTGCCAGACCGATTCGAGCAGCTGCGACCGCGATTGCACGCGGTCACGCCGCTCGATCAAGCGCTCCAGCAGTTTGAACTCCGTGGCGGTGAGCTCCACTTCTTTCCCCTCCGCGGTTACGCGATGGGCCGTGCGGTCGAGGACGATGGGACCGCCGACGAGGCGGCCGCCGGCCGCCACGGGCGGCGCCGTCAGGCGCCGCAGGATTGCTCCCACCCGCAACACCAGCTCCTTGGGGGAAAACGGCTTCGCGAGATAATCGTCGGCCCCGAGCGACAGGCCCTTAATGCGGTCGGGTTCGTCTTTGCGCGCCGTCAGCAGCAGCACGCCGAGGTCGTGCGTCTCATCCCGGCGGCGCAGCTCCGCCAGTACCTCGAACCCGGAGTGCCCTGGCAGCATCAGATCGAGGACGATCAGGTCGGGCCGTTCTTCGCGCGCCGAGCGGAGCGCGTCGGCGCCCGTCCCGGCGGTGGTGACGCGGTAACCCTCTTTTGCGAGGTGATACGCGACGAGCGCCGTGATGTCGGGCTCGTCGTCGACGACGAGTATGCGGTGTGGTTCCGCGGCCTCAGGAGGCATTCATGACAGCGCCTCGGACTCGCGTCTCGAAACGCGAGCGCGAGCGATCGAGTGCTGCGGTACGGTCGAGTTGCGCGGCCGGATCACTCCGCACCGCGTCGAGCACCGAACGCAGCAGGCGCTCCCGCGTACCGGGCTGGGGCGCCAGCGTGTAGATCAAGTAGGGCACGACGGGATAGGTGCGCGCGATTCCCAGCGACTCGAGCGTGTCCATGTGCTCGACGATCGCCGCATCGGGGAGATCGAGAATCGCAGACAGATCGGACACAAACATCGGAGCCGTGGACAGGCAATTCAGAATGCGCAAGCGCGTGGGCTCGGCGAGCGTCACGAGCAGATCGGCGACCGGGCGCGAAGTCACTTCGTCTCCTTTGACGTCTGAAACGTAGCCGCGCGGAAGGGCGCCGCTCGGCGGTGGGGGAAACTATCGCCGCGCGGGCCCCCCGCAATCACCTAATCGTGCTGATTCCCACGTGGTTACATGAATGTAGCCGGTTCGTGACAAACGGCTCTCCGACGCGCTCCCGAATAGTGGGGTAAGTTTTGATTCCCTATGCCCGCCGCCTCCCGTACCTCGACTGCTACCCGCTTGGGCGCCATCGACATCGGCACCAACTCGATTCGGCTCGTGGTCGCCGAGGTCGAGCCCGACGGCCGGTATCACGTGCTGGACGAAGAGCGCGAGATGACGCGGCTCGGGCACGGCCTCTTCGCGCGCGGCCGGTTGCTCAATGAGTCGATGGAGCGTTCCCTGGCCGCGCTCGCGAAAATGCACACGATCGCCAAGGGGTTCGAGGTCGTCGAGCTGCGGGTGGTCGCGACGAGCGCCGTCCGCGAGGCCGCGAACGGGCGGGCGTTTTGTCAGGAAGTGCGGCGGCGCTGCGGGATGCGCGTGGACGTCATCTCCGGCGAAGAGGAAGCCCAGCTCACGCTGCGCAGCGCGCTGCACCATTTCGATCTCGCGGGCCGGTCGGTTGCCGTCGTGGACATCGGCGGCGGCAGCATGGAGGTCACGCTCACGGCGGGATCGGTCGTGGACGAGGTGCTGACTCTGCCGCTTGGCGCGGTGCGCCTGACCGAGCGCTACGGCACGGACGGCACCCTCTCGCCCAAGCGCTGGCGCAAGCTGCGGCGGGCCATCGATCGCGGTCTCGATGAAAAGCTGCGCAAGCCGCCCCTCCATCCGGAGGTCATGATCGGCAGCGGCGGCACGTTCACCAATCTCGCAGCCATCGCGCAGTTCGACCGCGAGGGCTCCGAGCGCAGTGTCCAGGGCTACGCCCTGTCGCGCGCCGAAGTCGTGCACTTGCTGCATCGCCTGCGCGCGACTCCACTCGCGGAGCGCCGTGAGACACCGGGGCTCAACCCGCGCCGCGCCGACATCATCGTGGCGGGAGCGGCCGCGGTGTCGCGTCTCGCCAAGCGGCTGGGCACGCAGCAAATCCTGGTGAACACCGGCGGGCTGCGTGACGGGCTGCTGCTCGCGATGATCGACGAGCGTTTCCCCTCCGAGGCGCGCAAATCTCAGGGGCCGATCAGCCGGCTCGATTCGGCACGCGCGTTCGCTCGGCAGTGCCGGTCGAGCGAGCGGCACTGCGAGCACGTCGCCCATCTCGCGACGCAGCTGTTCGACGGCCTGGCGCAGCGGTTCGGACTGCCGGCCGATGCGCGCGAGCTGCTCGAGGCGGGTGCGCTGCTCCACGACATCGGCTACGTGATCAACCACGCGAAACACCACAAGCACGCCTACCATCTCATCCTCAACGGCGACCTTCAGGGATTCACGCAGCGCGAGCTCGAGATCGTCGCGTGCGTGGCTCGCTACCATCGCAAGGCATTTCCCAAGAAGCGGCACGCCGCGTTCGCACGGCTCGAGCGCACCGACCGCCGCGTGGTGCGCGCGCTCGCCGGGATGCTCCGCGTTGCCGACGGGCTCGATCGGACGCACACACAGCGGATCACCGCGGTCACCTGCGCCACACATCGCGGCTTCGTGGAATTGACGCTGCAGGCGCGAACCGATCCGCGCGTCGAGATCTGGGACGCCGAGCGCAAGTCGGGACTGTTTCAGCGCGCGTTCGATCTGGAGCCGCGCTTCGTGTGGGTGCGCGGCGCGGAGCGGCGTCCGCGGTTGCGCCTCGCCGCGGCCGGGTGACCATGGCAACACCCTACCAGCCGGCGTTCCCGCCGGACCACTACCTCAATCGCGAGCTGAGCTGGCTCGAGTTCAACGCGCGCGTGCTGGAAGAGGCGGCCGACAAGACCAATCCGCTGCTCGAGCGCTTGAAGTTCGCCGCCATTTTCAGCTCGAATCTCGACGAGTTCTTCGAGGTGCGGGTCGCCGGCCTGCAGCAGCAGCTGTACGCCGGGATCGAGCCCCAAGACTACGGCGCCGATGGATTGGATCCCGCCGAGCAGCTGTCGCGCATCGAGGCGCGGGTCCACAGCCTCGTCGCCGAGCAGCACCGGCTGCTCGACACCGAGATCATGCCGGGCCTCGCGGCGGCGGGCATCCAGCGAGTCGCGCTCGATACGCTCGACGCGGCGGAGCGCGACTACCTCGACAAGCTGTTCGCCCGCGAGATCTACCCGGTGCTGACGCCGCTGGCCATCGATCCGGGCCATCCATTCCCGCACGTGCACAACAAGAGCTTGAACATCGTGCTGCTGGTCGAAAACGCCGAGTCGGGACAGCAGCTGTACGGGGTGGTGCAGGTGCCTGCGTTGCTGGATCGCGTCGTGGCGCTGCCGGGCGGAGACGCGGACCGCCTCCGGTTTGTGCTGCTCGAGGAGATCATCGCGGCCCACCTCGGAGACCTGTTTGGCGGGTTCAAGGTGCTGGCGCACACGGTATTCCGCGTCACGCGGAACACGGACCTCGCGATCAACGAAGACGATGCCGAAGACCTGCTCCAGACGATCGAGGAAACGCTGCGGCAGCGGATCCTCGGCGACGCGGTGCGGCTCGAGATTCTGGCGTCGGGCGACGCCCGCTTCGCGCAGATGCTGATGGGCGCGCTCGACCTGCGTGAGAGCGACGTGTATCGCGTGAACGGGCCGGTTGACCTGACGGCGTTGATGGCGCTGCACCGCGGTGAGGGATTCCGAAACCTGCGCGACGAGGCGCTCGTGCCCCGGCCCGCGCCCGCGTTTGCGAGCGGCGAGAATCCGTTCGACGTGGTCCGGGCGGAGGACGTGCTCGTCCACCATCCGTACGAGTCGTTCGGCGCCGTGGTGGATTTCATCGATCGCGCGGCGGATGATCCGCAGGTGCTCGCCATCAAGCAGACCCTGTACCGCACGAGCGGCGGCAGCCCCATCATCTCCGCCCTCGCCCGCGCCGCGCAAAACGGCAAACAGGTCACCGCGCTCGTCGAGCTCAAGGCGCGCTACGACGAGGAGAACAACATCGTCTGGGCGCGCGAGCTGGAGCAGGCCGGTGTCCACGTGGTGTACGGCATCGTCGGGCTGAAGACACACTGCAAGGCCGCGCTGGTCGTACGGCGCGAGCGTTCGGGACTGCGCCGGTACGTGCACCTCTCGACGGGGAACTACAACCCGTCCACGGCCCGCATTTACACCGACATCGGGCTATTCACGGCCGATCCTGCCTTCGGTGACGACGTGAGCGAGATGTTCAACCTGCTCACCGGGTACTCCCAGACGCGCCGCTGGCGCAAACTGGTCGTCGCGCCGGTGGAGCTGCGCGAGCGCGTCATCGCGCTCATCGACCGCGAGCGGCGCCACGCGGAAGCCGGCCAGCTCGCCCGCATCATCGTGAAGATGAACGCGCTCGTCGAGGTATCGGTGATCGACGCGCTGTACCGCGCCTCCCAGGCCGGTGTCGAAATCGATCCCGTCATTCCAGGCATCTGCTCCCTGCGGGCGGGCCTGCCGGGCGTGTCGGAGCGCATCCGGGTGGTCAGCACGGTCGACCGTTTCCTCGAGCACAGCCGCGTCTTTTACTTCAGCAACGCCGGCAACCCCGAGGTCTTCCTCGCCAGCGCCGACTGGATGCCGCGCAACTTCTTCCGGCGAATCGAAGTGATGTTCCCCGTCGAGGCTGCCGCCCTCAAGGCGCGCATCGTGGATCGCATCCTGCCGACGATCCTTGGCGACAACGTCAAGGCGCGGTTACAGAATCCGGATGGCTCCTATCGACGGTTGGTTCCCGAAGAAGGCCAGGCTACGATCCGGTCGCAGACCGTGCTGCATAGCCTGGCGCGTGGATCGGCCGTGACGGAGCACGGGGGCCGGAGACTGTTCGTGCCGGTCTTGCGGCGCAACGGCAAGAAGGGGAAGGAGACGCGCCGGAGCGCGGCATCGCCGCGCGTGCGCCGCAGCGCGAAGGGCTCAACCGCCCGCAAAGTCCCCGACGACAGCTCGACGTAGCCGGCGGCGTCTGGCCGGCGGCCGTGGCGCCCGGCGCGCCGCCCGCAGTTGCCGTGCGACGGCGCCGATTTGCCGCTCGAGTTCCGCACCAGCCGTGGAGCACTCCTCGTGTATTCTCGTGACGAGCGCCGCCACTTCGCTCCGCAGCAGGCTCGCCGCGGGCGCCGCGGCGTCGCCAGCCTCACGCAGGACGGTGTCCAGCTCGTGCGCGTCGGTCAGCTCGCCAAAGAGATCCTGGAGCTCCTTCAGTCGGCGCACGAGCGCCACGCCGGCAGGGAGCCCGGGTTGCAGCGGCTCCAGCAAGTAGCGCACGCGTTTCGCCGCGATGCGCGTGGCATGCAGCTCGGCCGGCTCCGTGGCGGGGGAAGCTGCGCTGAGCCGCGCGGCGAGCTCGCCGGCGTCCTGCACGAGCGTCGCGGCCGCGACCGCGCGGAATGGTGCCTCGTGTGTCCCAACGTCGGACCCCAACGCCGTCAGCCGGCGGCGCAGCTTCCGCTCCAGTTTCCCGAACCGTTCTTGCAGTTCCCCGCGCGTTTCCGTCATCACGCGACGCCGGCGATCGCGCAGGCGCGCGCGAACTGGGCCGAGGCCGGTTCGCTCCGATGGTGTGAATCGCCGAGTGCGGCCTGAGAACCAGGCGAGCTGGACCTCGGCATCGCGCGCGGGACTCGTGGCCCGCACCAACTTCCGGAGCCGCCGGCGCCGCTTGCGGGACACACGCTCCTCGAGGCCGGGGTAGGCACGCAGCGTGACACGCAGCCGCCGGATGGCCACGCGGAAGTCATGCAGCGCCTCCGCGTCGCTCCGGTCGCCGAGACGCGCCGCCGCGGCGACGGCGTCGTCAAGGTACGCCAACGCCACCACACTCGCGGCGCCGACAGCCGGGCGATCGAGCAGATCTGCACTGAAATCGGCCATCAGCCCAACGCCCGCAGATGACTGGGGCGCAGCACCCAGAGGAGCATCGCTTCGCCCGCATCGATATGATCGCCGAGGTCGAGCAAGCAGGCGCCGCCCTTGCCCAGCTCGACAAACGAGCGTTCACTGCCGGCAATGAACCAGCTGACCGTCGCGCCGAGTCCCGGTTCATGCCCGACGATCGCCACGGTCTTCTGCATCCCTTGAGTGCGGAGCCACGTCGCGAAGGCGGGAGGATGCTGGCCGGGGGATAACGTGTCGAGGATGACGGGCTCGCCCTTCTCGTAGATCTTGGCCACGATCGCGGCCGTCTGCAGCGCGCGCGTCAGCGGACTCGTCGCCAACACATCCAGCCGAGGCAGCAGGGTGCGCAGCCCCTTGGCGCACTCCTTCATCTTCTTCTTGCCTTCTTCCGTCAGCGGCCGATCCTTATCGTCGCTGTGCTCGCGCGCCCATTCGTCGCGCTCAACCGCGATCCCGTGCCGTACGACGACAAGCTGCATGTGGCAAAGCTGGCACTGTCCCCCTGGGTTGGCAACGGAGCGGATCGGGATGTCGATTCCCCGATCCGCTCCGTAACAACCGCTTAATGATCGCGTGATTCGTGCCGATTGTCTCGTTCCGATTCGAAGGCGTTGGCCATATCCGCCGCAGCCGCGTCACGATCGCTCAAGGGCGCGAGGCGCCAACGGCTCTCGATCAGCGCGAGGATCGACGTCGTGTCGTAACGGTGATGGTCGACGAAATGCCGTTTGGCAAACGGCGCGATCACGAGCGTGGGCACGCGGATCCCAGGACCCCAGCGGTCGGCCACCGGCGGGGGCACGTGATCCCAGAAGCCGCCGTGTTCGTCGTAGGTGATGATGATCGCGGTCGTCGGCCAGTCGGGGCCGTTACGAACGGCATTGATCAAGTCCATGACGTGATACTCCCCCGTGATGAGATCGGCATATCCCGGGTGCTCGTTTTGGGGACCGAGCGGTTTGACGAACGATACGGCCTTCAGCTCGCCAGCCTGCGCCGCCGCGAGGAATTCCACTTCGTCGCGCAGATGCTCGGCCTTCGCCGGGGTCCCGTCGGCATAGTTTGCGAAGTAGGCGAACGGCTGATGGTGGAATTGGAACAGCGGGTCCGGGTGACCGGCCAGTGCGTCGTTCCAGCCGCCCGAATACCACGCCCAACCGATGTGGCGCTCCGAAAGCCGGTCCCCGATCGTCGCGAACGTCTGGTTCGGAACGAGCTGGGCGGAAGGCACGCCCGGGTGCGGCTGATTGACGGTGAACAGCGTGTTCACGGCGTACCCATCGGGCGTGACCGCGCCGTCCTTGATGAGCGATCCGTCGGCGGCCAGCTGGGCGACGATACCACTCGGCGCATTCGGGAACACCGGCGTGCGCGCGGCGATCAGCCAGATGTGGTTGAGGAATGAACCGCCGAATGCGGCGTGAAAAAAGTTGTCACACAGCGTGTAGTTTGCGGCCTCGGCCGCGAGCGGCAGCGGACCGGTGTGATAGAAACCCATGACTTCGCCCTTGGCGTCGCTGACCAGCGCGAACTTGTCCATCCTGCCGCCGTCGATCTGCGATTGCTCATGATAGAATCGGTGCACGAGGTCCCGGATTCGCATGTTGGCGGGGACGTAATCCTCGATGGGAAACGGCGCATTCGGCAACGTCGCGGGAAATGGGGATCCGGAGACCTGCGGCAGCACGCTGAAGGGCGCCCCGCCCGCGTCGACCTGTGTCGCGGTCGCGGCGCCGTTGCCCAGGCCGTCGGCGCCGGGGAACTCGCCATACAGATTGTCGAAACTGTGGTTCTCGAGATAAATGACGACCAGATGCTGCAATCGATGGGGGATGCTGCCGTCAGTGTCGCCGGTGCCGCGGCGCTCCGCGGTCAGTGCCTGTACCGGGGCCGGGGCGGTCGGTTGCTCACGCTGGCAGGCGAGCGGGGCGAGGGAAACGAGTGTGCACGCGAGCGGGATAAGCCAACCTCTGGAGTGTCTCTGCATGCGAGCTCCTGGGCAATGGTGAGATCGATGGTGCACGCGAAAGAGGCGGACACCGTGCCACGAGCACGCGAATTCTCCGTCAATCCTGTGTCACGATTGAACGAGCGGTAGCGCGACGAGGGCTCGTCTCGCAACTTTGAGCTCACTATGCATCTCTTCTCCGTGTTGCTGATCGCGTTTCAGGCTGTGTCTTCCCCCGATACCGCGCACATCGTCGTCGTCGCCACGACCGACGTGCACGGCCGCGTATTCGGGTGGGACTACGTTCGCGATGCTGCGGCGCCCGGCGGGCTGTCGCGCGCTGCAACGGCGCTCGAAACCCTGCGGGCCCGCTACCCCGGCACCCTCGTCCTCGTCGATGCCGGCGACCTGCTGCAGGGCAATCCGTTCGCGACGTTCTTTGGCCGCTACGACAAGCGCCAGCCGCAGCCGATCGTCGACGCGATGAACGCCCTGCGGGACGACGCCGCCACACCGGGCAACCACGACTTCGACTTCGGGCTCGACTTCCTGCGTCGCACCGCCACCGAGGCTACCTATCGCTATGTCTCGGCGAACGTCGAGGACTCGTCCGGCGCTGCGCTATTTCCGAAGACGGTAATCCTGCCGCGTGGCGCCGTGAAGGTTGGCGTCACGGGGTTTACGACCCCGGGCACGATGCTCTGGGATCGCGCCCAGCTCACCGGAGCGCGCGTGCGCGTCCGACGCATCGGCGGCGCCGCCAACTCGGCGCTCGCGCGCCTCGAAGGAGAAGGCGCGGACCTGAAGATCGTGCTGATCCACAGCGGCTTCGGCGAATCGAGCTACGACACGACGGGCGTCGGCGCCGAGAACGACGCCGCCGCGCTGGCGACGGTGAGTCCGAAACCGGACCTCGTGATCGTCGGGCACACGCACGGCGAAATCCGCGACACGGTGATCAACGGCGTGCATTTCGTGCAACCCAAGAACTGGGCGCAGAGCCTGTCGGTGGTGCACGTGTCGTTGCGGCGTACGGATGGCCGCTGGCACGTGACGAACATCCATGCCGATCTGATTCCCCTCGCGAGGATGCCGGAGCTGCCGCGCTTCACGCAGCGGCTCGCGGCTGCCCACGCAGCGGCGCAGCAGTGGGCGGGCACGCCCATCGGCAGCGCGACGCCGGGATTTGATGCCCGCTACGCGCGGGTACAGGACACGCCGCTGCTCGACTTCATCAATGAAGTGCAACGTCGCCGCGCGGGCGCGCAGCTGTCGGCGGCCGCGGCCTTCGATGTCCAGCGGGGGTTGCCCGAGGGCGACGTCCATCAGCGCGACGTTTCGGGGATTTACCCGCACGAGAATACGCTCCGCGCCGTGCGGATCTCGGGCCAGCAGTTGCGCGAGTACCTCGAGTACTCTGCGCGCTACTTCCGCAGCTACGAGCCGGGCCAGCCGGTCATCAACGACAGCGTCCCGGGCTACAACTACGACGTCGTGAGCGGCGTGGTCTACAACGTCGATCTCTCGCGCCCGGCGGGCCAGCGGATTCGGGGACTCGCCTACGGAGGCAAGATCGTACAGCCGACCGATACCTTCACGATGGCCATCAACAGTTATCGGCAGGCCGGCGGCGGCGGGTACCCGATGGTGGCGCGCGCGCCCGTCGTGTACGACAAGGGTGAAGACATTCGCGAGCTGCTCGTCGACGAAATCCGCCGCGTCCGCACGATCCAGGCGACAGTGTATCTGCGGCCGAGCTGGGCGATCATCCCCGATCCGGCGCGGGCCGCCGCGCGCGCGGCATTCGCGCCGGCCGCCCTCCCGGTCAGCACCACCGACAGCACGCTGCTGCGGGTGCTCACGACGAGCGACCTGCACGGACAACTCGAGGCGCGCGTCTGGGACTGGTCGCAGGGGCGGCCGGTCGGCGGCGTAGCGGCGCTGAAGCCGTGGCTCGACAGTCTCGCCCGCGCCTGTGGCTGCACGTCGGTGCGCCTCGACGCCGGCGACGAGATGCAGGGGACGCTGCTGTCGAATGCCACGTTCGGCCGCGGGACGATCGACGCCATGAACGCGCTCGGCATCGACGCCGCGGCGATCGGCAATCACGAGTTCGACTGGTCGGTGGACACGCTCCGCGCGCGCATGAGCGAAGCGAAGTATCCGTTCCTCTCGGCAAACATCACGAACGCCGCGGGGGCGGCGCGGCCCGAGTGGGCGACGCCGTGGAAGCTGGTGACGAAGAACGGCGTGAAAATCGCCGTGATCGGCTTGACGACGATGGAGACGCCGACGAGTACCGCGTCGCGCAACATCCAGGGCCTCGCGTTCGGTGACGGCGCCCAGGCGATCAAGCGCTATCTCCCGGAGGCGCGGGCCGCCGCCGACTTCGTGATCGTCGTGGCGCACGCGGGCGCGCTATGCGACTCCGGTGCGACGGCCGCGTGTCGCGGCGAAATCCTCGATGTCGCGCGCCAGCTCGACTCGGGGTCGGTCGATCTGATCGTGGCGGGCCACACACACGCGCGCGTCAACACCGTCGTGCGCGGCATTCCGATCGTCGAGGCCCAGTCGAGCGCGCGGTCGATCGGCATTGTCGATTTCGTCCGCGCCCGTGGCCGGCGCGAAGTGCGCGTGCAGCTCGTCACGCCGTATGCCGACGAGGTCAGGCCGGATGTCGGGTTGACCGACGCCCTGGGCCGCCAGCAACAGGCGGTTCGCAACATCAGCGAGCGTGTCGTGGCGCGACTGAAGTTCCCGCTGAAGCGGGCGGGTGACGAGTACGCGCTGGGCCGGCTCATCGCCGACGCGCAGCGCGCTGCCGGCCGCGCCGACGCAGCGATCATGAACAACGGCGGCATCCGCGCCGATTTGCCCGAGGGCACCGTCTCGTGGGGCCAGCTCTACCAGGTGCAGCCGTTCCAAAACCGGTTGCAGCGGCTCACGGTCAAGGGCTCGGTGCTGCTGGATGCACTGGAGCAGTGCGTGGCAGCTCAGGATCATCTCCCGGACTGCCACGTCGCCGGCGTGGAAGTATGGTACGACGCCCGCAAGGAACCGGGGAAACGCATCAGCCGCGCGCGCATCGGCGGCCAGGACATCGACAAGAATCGCAGCTACACCCTGGTCGTCAGCGACTTCATGGCCGCGGGTGGCTCGGGATTCCGCATGCTGGCGGGCTCCCCGAAGGAAGACCTGGACGTCGTCGATATCGACGCCCTGTCCCGCTATCTGGGTGTGCTCCGCGCTCCCGTGGAGGCGCCCGATGACGTGCGCTTCCATCGGACCGATCACTGATGCGGGTTTTCGTCAACGACAAAGCCGTCGATATACCACGGGGCGCGCGTGTGCGCGACGCCGTCGCGCAGGCGGACGACGGCCTGGCCCGGCTCCTCGACGGGGCAGCGTATGTGACGGACGCTGCCGGCCGCCCGATCGACGCCGGGGATGCGGTGGGGGAGGCCGGCGCGGTGTATCGCGTCGTCGTCTCCGCGCGGCGCGAAGGCAAGCCCAGGTTGACCAAGGACGCGCTGCGGCGCTGGGCCAAGGCCGAGCTGCACGTGCATCTCGACGGCGCGCTGCGACCGGCGTCGATGATCGAGCTGGCGCGTGCGCAGGGCATCCGGCTGCCCGCCGACAC
>JACXTT010005086.1_pt1 | contig 19234 bp, 13 predicted proteins | sample 9270951 | NCBI WGS metagenome assembly JACXTT01 (sample SAMN15532306, study PRJNA645909) | rock metagenome | isolation source: weathered quartz diorite | place: Puerto Rico | collected 2017-06-21 | reverse complement strand
CAGGTGGTGTGCAAGCCGGGTTCGATCACACCGCACACGAAGTTCAAGGCGGAAGCGTACGTATTGACGAAGGAAGAGGGCGGGCGGCACACGCCGTTTTTCTCCGGCTACCGGCCGCAGTTTTATTTTCGCACCACGGACGTGACCGGCGACGTGAAACTGCCGCAGGGCGTGGAAATGGTCATGCCGGGCGACAACGTGAGCTGTGAAGTATCGCTGATCACCCCCGTAGCTTTGGAAAAGGGGTTGCGCTTCGCGATTCGCGAAGGCGGCCACACTGTGGGAGCAGGAGCAGTAACAGAGGTCATTGAATAGGCGCAGGTTTACGCTGAGCGCAAGCGAAGGGCGCTGTCACGGAGATCATCGAGTAGTCTTGGCTTCCATAAGCGAGGGCTGCCGGGCGGGAAAGGGATCCGAATCATGCGAGAAACCATTACGTTGCAGTGTGGCGATTGCAAGAACCGCAATTACACGACGACGAAAAACAAGAAGAAACACAGCGAACGGCTGGAAACGAAAAAGTTTTGCAACACGTGCCGCAAGCAGACAGCGCACAAGGAAGTGAAGTAGATACTTTTGCAGGGGCGGGGACAGGCCGGTTTTGAATTTAGGGGAGTCGTCCAACGGTTAGGACTCCGGTCTCCAAAACCGGGTATGGGGGTTCGAATCCCTCCTCCCCTGCCAGAATTTCTTGGGACGGACTGCGATGCCCGTCCCGGTCACGAAGAAGAGGAAGCATGGCCACGCAGGCGGTCAAAGTGAAGAACGAAGAATCACAAGGCAATGCAATCACCGGGGCAGCCTCCGGTGTCGTGCAAAAAGTTTCCGGCACCATCGGAAATACACAGGAGTTTTTGCACGATGTTCGCGTGGAGATGAAGCAGGTTACTTGGCCAAGCCGTGAAGACGTTGTTTCCACCACCGGCGTGGTCATCGCAACCGTTGCTTTTTTTGGCCTGTTCCTGGCAGTGGTGGATTGGCTCGTGCAGCGCGGCGTCACCTACATAATCAGTTTGTTTAAGGTGTGAGGGATCAAGAATTCAATGGCAATGCAGTGGTACATCATCCATACCTATTCAGGCTTTGAGAAGAAAGTCAAAGAAAGCCTCGAGAGCCGTGTGGCCGCATTTACGTTGCAGGACAAAATCGGCCGCGTGCTGATTCCCATGGAAGACATCGTGGAAGTCCGCGGCGGCAAGAAAGTTATCTCGTCCCGCATGTCCTACCCGGGTTACGTGCTCGTCGAAATGGACCTCGACGAAAATACCTGGCACATCGTGCGCTCCACGCCGCGCGTCACCGGCTTTGTCGGTTCGGCGACGTCACCGTCCCCGCTTTCCGACGCCGAAGTGGACGCCATCATCAACCGGGTGCACACGCCGCAGGACCGCCCGAAACCCAAAGTGGTCTTCGAACGCAACGAACAGGTGCGCATCGTGGACGGCCCATTTGCGAATTTCAACGGCAACGTCGAAGAGATCGACAACGACCACAGCCGTCTGAAAGTTTCCGTGACGATTTTCGGCCGCTCGACTCCGGTCGAACTTGATTTTGCCAGCGTGGAAAAGCTCGGCTGAGGTCCGGCACCAATAGTTGTACCTAGAACCCTTGGGGCTGAGGTTTTTGGAAGGATTTGAGGCAAAGACATGGCTAAGAAGATACAAACAACCATCAAGCTGCAACTGCCTGCAGGTAAAGCGACTCCGGCGCCGCCTGTCGGCACTGCTCTCGGCCCGCACGGCTTGAACATCATGGATTTCTGCAAGCAGTTCAACGCCAAGACGGCCAAGGAGCCTGACGGCATGATTTTCCCGGTGCTCGTGACCGTTTATACCGACCGCACCTTCACTTTCATTCTCAAGACGCCGCCGGCGTCGGTTCTCTTGAAACGCGCAGCCAACATCGCCAAAGGTTCCGCCGAGCCCAACCGCAACAAAGTGGGCAAGGTCACCAAAAAGCAGGTTATGGAAATTGCGAAGATTAAGCTTGTCGATCTCAACACCACCAATCTGGACTCCGCGGTGCGCACCGTGATGGGCACGGCGCGTAACATGGGCCTGGAAGTCGTGGAAGCCTAGAAGTTCAGGCACTAAGGGATCGCGGGAGCAACAGCATGCCGAAAAAGTCAGGCAAACACGTCGAAAACGCGCGCAAGAAAATAGAAGCGCGTCCCTACAAGCTCGGCGAGGCCGCCGAGCTTTTGAAGAAGGCGCATCACACCAAGTTTAACGAGACCGTTGAACTGGCCATCAATCTCGGTGTTGATCCGAAACACTCCGACCAGGTTGTGCGCGCCACCGTGGTTTTGCCGCACGGCCTCGGCAAGGCTGTTCGTGTCCTGGTTATCGCCAGCGGCGAAAAAGTTCGCGAAGCGCAAGAAGCAGGCGCGGACTTCGTGGGCGGCGACGATGTGGTTCAAAAAATCGTCGACGGATGGACCGATTACGACGCCGTCATCGCCACGCCGGACATGATGAAATCCGCCGGTAAACTCGGCAAAGTTCTGGGGCCCCGCGGGCTTATGCCCAATCCCAAGACCGGCACGGTCACTTTTGACGTGGCCAAGGCCATCAAGGAAACCAAAGCGGGCAAAGTGGAATTTCGCGTCGATAAGGCGGGTATTGTTCATTGCCCCATCGGCAAAATTCAATTTGATGCTGCAAAGCTTGCAGAGAACGCGCACGCCGTCATTGGCGCCGTCTTAAAGGCCAAGCCTGCCGCGGCCAAGGGCAAATATGTCAAGAAAATCACCCTGACCTCCACGATGGGTCCCGGAATCACGATTGACCTGGCCGAAGCGGAGGTACTGGCGGCTGCCGCCTAATGGCGAGCGGAAACCGCGGAGCAATCTTATGAAAAAGCGCAGTGAAAAACAGCGAGACCTCGACAAACTGAAGACCGAACTGGCCAGGGTCTCGACCGTCATTCTCACGACCTTCCAGGGCATCACCGTCGAAAACGACACGAAGCTCCGCCGCGCCGTGCAGGCTGCCGGTGGCAAGTACAAGGTCGTGAAAAACACTCTCGCGGAACGCGCCGGCGCAGGCACATCCGCCGAGGGTTTGCTTAAGAACCTGACCGGCACGAACTCCATCGCTTACACCAGCACCGATCCGGTCGCGCTCGCCAAGGCTCTTACCAAGATCGCCAAGGACGTTCCGGCGTTTCAGTTCAAGTCCGGTGTGGTCGAGGGCCGCGTCATTTCTATCGCTGAGATTCAACAGCTCGCCAGCCTTCCTTCCAAGGAAGAACTGATCAGCAAGATCATGTTCTTGCTGAATGCTCCGGCGCAGCGCATTGCCGTGGCTTTGAATGCGTTGCCGCGCAACGTCGCGGTCACCGTCAACGAAGCCATCAAGACCAACAAGTTTGGGTCTGCCGCGGGAGGCTCCGCACCAAGCCCCGAAGCAGCCCAGTAAGTTCATTTTAGATTTGAGAGGAGAAGAAATAGTCATGTCGAAAGTGGAAACGATCCTGGATGAAATCAAGGGCCTGACGCTGCTCGAAGCGTCCGACCTCGTAAAGAAAATGGAAGAAGCCTTTGGCGTCTCGGCGGCTGCGGCTACGGTTGTGGCAGCGGGCGGCGGGGCCGCGGCGGGTGGCGCTGCGCCGGCGGAGGAGAAAACGGAGTTCACCGTTGTGCTCACCGATGTCGGCGGCAACAAGATCAACGTCATCAAGGCGGTCCGTGAAGTCACGAGCCTCGGCTTGAAGGAAGCCAAGGATCTCGTCGATGGCGCTCCTAAGACCGTCAAGGAAGGCGTTAACAAGGACGAAGCCGCGGCCATCAAGAAGAAGTTTGAAGAGGTCGGCGCCAAGGTCGAGATCAAGTAATGGCGTGCCCCGGCTAGGCCGGGGGCTTCACGCAACCGTGTTGTAAGGGTTTCGAGGCCGGCGCTGCCTATCGGGCGGATGGGCTGCGCCAAAGGAATTCACGTACGCAATTTGAGGCCGGGTACGATCACACTTCTCTTCGTCCCGCAGGGACCGCCAGCAGCCGTGTGCGCACTGAGTACGGGCAGTCAGCAACGTTCATCGGCCGCGTCTTTTCTCTCTCTTTTCTTGTTTCTTGCCCGGTAGGTATGCCGGCCCATCGCGGCCGCAGATAACGAGGTAGATCACGAAATGGCCACTAGCATTCAGCACGTCCGGGAACGTCAGCGTCTGGATTTTGCCAAGATCCACGGCGCGATTCAGATTCCCAACCTGATTGAAGTCCAGATGAAATCCTATCAGCGCTTCTTGCAGATGGATCTGCTGCCGAGCGAACGCGAGGACGGTGGTCTTCAATCCGTCTTCACTTCCGTGTTTCCGATCAAGGATTTCCGCGAGATGTCGCAGTTGGAATTCGTGGACTATTCCATCGGCAACTGGGAATGCAAATGCGGCAACCTGAAGGGCCTGCACCACCTGCGCGCCACCTGTCGCAATTGCGGGGCTTCCGTCGTCACCAATCCGTACCAGACTGGCGACGTCATTTGCCACAAGTGCGGCACGTTCAACAAGAACACCCCCACTTTCTGCAACAAATGCGGCGATCCCGTGGCCATGCAGCTCAAATACGACGTGAACGAATGTCAGGAGCGCGGCATGACCTACTCCGCGCCTCTCAAGGTCACCATTCGCCTCACCATTTACGACAAAGATCCCGACTCCGGCGCGAAAACTATCCGCGACATCAAGGAGCAGGAAGTTTTCTACGGCGATATCCCGCTGATGACCGAGAATGGCACTTTTATCATCAACGGCACCGAGCGCGTTATCGTCAGCCAGTTGCACCGTTCGCCCGGCGTCTTCTTTGAAAGCGCCAACAACCGCACCTACTTCCTCGGCAAAATCATTCCCTACCGTGGGTCGTGGGTCGAGTTCGAATACGACACCAAGAACATTCTCTACGTGCGCATTGACCGGAAGCGCAAATTCCTCGGTTCGATTTTCCTCCGGGCCCTGGGCATGAAATCCAACGAAGAAGTCCTGCGCACCTTCTACCAGGTCGAGCGTATCTCGCTACGCGACAAGGATCTCTTTTGGAATGTTTCGCCCGGAATCGTGGACCGCAAGCTCACCCACGAAATCCGCAATCCCAAGTCGGAGGACGTGATTGTCGGCGCGCACAAGCGCATCACCGAAAACCTTTTCAAGGAGCTTATCAAGGCCAGGATCTCGCAGGTTCGCGCCGCATTGGCGGACCTCGAGGGCGCTTACTGCGTCGCCGATGTTGTTAATCGCCAGACCGGCGAAGTTCTCCTGGAAGCCAACAAGCCCCTGACCGCCGATCTTTGGCAGGCATTTGCCGAAGGCGGCATCACCGAAGTCGACGTCTTCTTTCCCGAGCGGGATGACATTGGCCTGGTTCTTTCGCGCACCCTCGACAAGGACGCGATTCGCTCCTCGAAGGAAGCGCTCATCGAGATTTACCGCAAGCTGCGCCCGGGCGATCCTCCGACGCTCGAGACCGCCACGAATCTTTTCCGTGGCATGTTTTTTGATCCGCGCAAATATGATTTCAGCCGCGTCGGCCGGCTCAAGTTCAACATCAAGATGGGTCTGGACACGCCGCTCGACAACCGCACCTTGGATTCGCCGGATTTCGTTTCGGCCATCAAGTACCTCTTGAAGCTGCGCAAAAACATCGGCGTCGTCGATGACATCGATCATCTCGGCAACCGGCGTGTCCGCGCGGTCGGTGAACTTCTCGAAAATCAGTTCCGCATCGGCCTCGTCCGCATGGAGCGCGCCATCAAGGAAAAGATGAGCGTGTACCAGGAAATGTCCACGGCCATGCCTCACGATCTGGTCAATGCCAAGCCGGTTATGGCTGCCATCCGCGAATTCTTTGGCTCTTCGCAGCTCAGCCAGTTCATGGACCAGACCAACCCGCTCAGTGAAATCACCCACAAGCGGCGTCTCTCTGCCCTTGGTCCCGGCGGTCTCTCGCGCGAGCGCGCGGGATTCGAAGTCCGCGACGTGCATCCCACGCACTACGGTCGTATCTGTCCGATTGAAACGCCAGAAGGTCCGAACATCGGTCTGATCAGCTCGCTCTCCTGCTTTGCGCGCATCAATGACTACGGTTTCATTGAGTCGCCCTATCGCCGCGTCAAGAACGGCCGCATCATCGACTACGTCCAGATCGTCAACGCCGGCGACAGTGAATTCAAGGCCGGTGAAATCGTTGAAAAAGACCGCGTCGAGGAGCTCAACGAAGAGCTCAAGCGCCGCAAGGTCGTCTACGAGCCTTACTGCTTCTATCTTTCCGCTTGGGAAGAAGACAAGTACGTGGTTGCGCAGGCCAACGTTTCTATCGACGAACGCCTGAAGATCACCACCGAGCTGGTTAACTGCCGTCAGGCCGGAAACTTTGTCCTCAAAAGCCGCGACGAAGTCGACTACGTCGACGTTTCACCGAAGCAGCTCGTTTCCGTCGCCGCCAGCTTGATTCCGTTCCTTGAGAACGATGACGCTAACCGCGCCCTCATGGGTTCCAACATGCAGCGCCAGGCCGTGCCCCTCATCCGCGGCGAAGCTCCGCTGGTCGGCACCGGCATGGAGCGTGTCACCGCCCGCGATTCCGGTGCCGTCGTGCTCTGCCGCCGCGAGGGCATCGTTGACCAGGTTGACTCCGAGCGCATCATCGTTCGCGTTGAATCCGACCACTCCGGCGTACTCAGCCGCGAGGTGGGCGCGGACATCTATCAGCTCATCAAGTTCAAACGTTCCAACCAGAATACCTGCATCAACCAGCAGCCGCTCGTTCGTGTAGGCGACCGCGTCAAGAAGGGCCAGGTTCTTGCCGACGGCCCTTGCACGGATCGCGGCGAGCTCGCCCTCGGCCGCAATGTCCTCGTCGCCTTCCTTCCCTGGCGCGGGTACAACTTCGAAGACGCCATCCTGGTCAGCGAAAAACTGGTTAAGGACGATTACTACACCTCCATTCACATCGAGGAGTATGAAATCGAGGCGCGCGACACCAAGCTGGGTCCCGAGGAAGTCACCCGCGACATCCCCAATATCAGCGAGTCGTTCCTTCGCAATCTCGACGAGAGCGGTGTCATCCGTATCGGCGCCGTCGTGAAACCTGGCGACATACTCGTCGGCAAAGTCACCCCCAAGGGCGAGACCACGCTCACCCCGGAAGAAAAACTCCTTCGCGCCATCTTCGGTGAAAAAGCCGGCGATGTCCGCGATGCTTCTCTCTATTGCCCTCCGGGCATCGAGGGCACCATCGTCGACGTCAAAATCTTTACTCGCAAGGGCGGAGAAAAGGACGAGCGCCACAAGGCCATTGAAGCTACCCAGGTCTTCAAACTGGAAAAGAACCTCGCCGATGAAATCCGCATCCTCACCGATGAGCGCCTCAAGCGCCTCTCGGATCTGCTTGGCGGCAAGATTCTCCAGGCTGACCTGCACGACGAAAAAACCAACAAGCGTCTTTTAACCAGGGGCACGGAGCTAACCCGCGAGCTGATCGAAAAAATTTCCACGCGCAACCTCAAACGCCTCAAGCTCAACGAAAGGGATCCTCTCCTCATCGAAAAAATCGAGGAAGTCGAGGAGATGACCTCGCGCCAGATCGATGTCCTCCGCAAAATCACCGAGGAGCGCAAGGAAAAGCTCAAGAAGGGCGATGAACTGCCTCCGGGCGTCATCAAACTCGTAAAAGTCTACATCGCCATGAAGCGCAAGCTTTCCATCGGCGACAAGATGGCCGGACGCCATGGCAACAAGGGCGTCATCGCCCGCATTGTTCCCCAGGAAGACATGCCCTATATGCCCGACGGCACTCCCGTCGAGATCGTGCTCAACCCGCTCGGCGTTCCTTCGCGTATGAACGTCGGCCAGGTCCTTGAGACGCATCTCGGCTGGGCCTCCAAGGAACTCGGCAACAGCCTTAAGCGCCTGCTCAGCAAGGAAGCGCGCGCCGAGGCCCTGCGCCGCTGGTTCCGCGAAGTCTTCAGCGATACGGCAATCTGGAAGAGTCTCGCCAAGCTTGATGACGACGAGCTTCTGGAAATCGCGGAGGGCTTCCGCGAGGGCATTCCATTCGCCACGCCCGTGTTTGACGGCGCGCGCGAAGCCGAAATTCGCCACCTGCTCGAAGTCGCGGGTCTCCCGCATGCCGGGAAAATCAATCTTTCTGACGGCATGACCGGCGACCAGTTCGATCAGCCGGTCACCGTCGGCTACATCTACATGCTCAAGCTCTCTCATCTTGTCGACGACAAGATTCACGCGCGCTCCATTGGCCCCTACTCGCTCATCACCCAGCAACCGCTGGGTGGCAAGGCGCAGTTCGGCGGCCAGCGCTTCGGCGAAATGGAAGTCTGGGCGCTCGAAGCGTACGGAGCCGCGCACATACTGCAGGAGCTGCTCACCGCGAAGTCCGACGATGTCTATGGCCGCGCGAAAATCTACGAGGCCATCGTCAAGGGCGAGCCTGGCATCGAGCCTGGCGTGCCCGAGTCGTTTAACGTGCTCGTCCGTGAGCTGCAGTCGCTCTGCCTCGACGTCGAGTTGATGAAGCGGCAAAAGCCGGCGGAGAAAGCCGCCGACTAGAAATGATTGCCGGTTGGGCAGCCAAAGTAGGTTTCGAGAAGTTTTCGTTTTTGGGTTCTCAGCCGTCCTCGGTCAGCATCCTTGAACACGACGCTGACCCGGACGCAGCCCCGGTGAAAACTGGGGAGGAAGGAAACAACCTTGTATCGCAGCAGCCCGTATGATCGCGCTAGTCTGATCGCCGATTTCGATTCCATCCGCATCAGCCTGGCAAGTCCTGAAAAAATCCGTTCCTGGTCTCATGGAGAAGTTACCAAGCCCGAGACCATCAACTACCGCACCTTCAAACCCGAGCGCGACGGCCTTTTTTGCGCCAAAATTTTTGGCCCCGTCACCGACTGGGAATGTCTGTGCGGCAAGTACAAGCGGATGAAGCACCGCGGCGTTATTTGCGACAAGTGCGGCGTCGAGGTTACCCTCAGCAAGGTCCGCCGCGAACGTCTCGGCCACATCGAGCTCGCTTCTCCCTGCTCGCACGTCTGGTTTTTCAAGGGACTGCCCAGCCGCATCGGCTATTTGCTCGATATCTCCATGCGCGATCTCGAGCGCATCCTGTACTTCGAGGCCTTCGTTGTCGTCGATCCCGGCGAAGTCGCCATTCTTCGTGAACGCGAAGTCCTCCTTGAAGACAAGTATCGCGAGCTCCAGAGGGAATATCCCGGACAGTTCACTGCCAAGATGGGCGCGGAAGCTATCAAGGAGCTTCTCCGCCGCGTGGAAGTGGACAAGCTCGCCGATGAACTGCGCGATAAAATGAAGGCCGATCCGTCCCTTCAAAAGCGCATCAAATACGCCAAGCGCCTCAAAGTGCTCGAAGCCTTCCGCAAGAGCGGCAACAAGCCGGAGTGGATGATTCTCGATGTGATTCCTGTTCTTCCGCCGGAGTTGCGCCCCCTGGTTCCTCTGGACGGGGGCCGCTTTGCCACTTCGGATCTCAACGATCTTTATCGCCGCGTCATCAACCGCAACAACCGGCTGAAGAAACTCATGGAGCTTCGCGCCCCGGATGTGATCGTGCGCAACGAAAAGCGCATGCTTCAGGAAGCGGTTGACGCGCTTTTCGACAACGGCCGCCGTGGACGCGTTCTTCGCGGCACCAACAACCGCCCCCTCAAGTCTCTCAGCGACACGCTCAAGGGCAAGCAGGGCCGTTTCCGCCAAAATCTCCTCGGCAAACGTGTTGACTACTCGGGACGTTCTGTCATTGTCGTCGGCCCCGAACTTAAGCTTAATCAGTGCGGTCTGCCGAAAAAGATGGCGCTTGAACTGTTCAAGCCCTTCATCTATCACAAACTCGAAGCCCAGGGTCACTGCACCACCATCAAGCAAGCCAAGGAGATGGTCGAGCAACAGGACTCCGTCGTTTGGGACATCCTCGAAGACGTCATCCGCGAGCATCCCGTGCTCCTCAATCGCGCCCCGACTCTTCACCGCCTCGGCATTCAGGCGTTTGAGCCCACCCTTGTCGAGGGCAAGGCCATCCGTATTCACCCGCTCGTTTGCACCGCATTCAACGCCGACTTCGACGGCGACCAGATGGCCGTGCACATTCCGCTTTCTCCGGAGTCTCAGGTGGAAGCTTCCGTGCTCATGCTCAGCTCGCGCAATATCCTTTCCCCCGCTCATGGTCTGCCCCTTGCCGTGCCGTCGCAGGACATGGTCCTCGGCATTTATTACCTGACCAAGTCCAAGCCCGGCGCGAAAGGCGAAGGCCGCGTCTTTGGGGGGGCCGACGAAGTCGTCCTCGCGCTTGAAGCCGGCGAAGTCGAACTCCTCACGCCCATCCGTTTGCGTTACACCGGTGAAGTCATCGACCTCACCACCGCCTATGATGACCAGGACGTGCCGCACACGGAGCCCGTTAAGATGGAGCGGCAGTTCATCCAGACCACTGTCGGCCGCGTCATTTTCAATTCTCACTTGCCCGCGAAGTTCCCCTATATCAACGGCATCTTGAAGAAAAAGGGTGTTCAGCAGCTCGTCTATTACGCCTACCTGCGTTTTGGCCTCGAGAGTACTGTCGCCCTGCTCGATCACTTGAAGGACTTGGGCTTCACCTACGCCACCAAGTCCGGCATTTCCATCGGCATCGACGACATGCTTATCCCGAGCGACAAGTACAAGCTGGTCGAAAACGCCGACAAGGAAGTCTTCAAGGTTCAGCAACAATACCTCGACGGCGCCATCACCAACGGCGAGCGCTACAACAAAGTCATCGCCATCTGGGGCGACGTCACTGAAAAAGTTGCCGACGAAATGTTCAAGGCTCTTGAGAACCAGGACAAGGGAGGCGGCATCAACCCCGTCTACGTCATGGCGGACTCGGGTGCCCGCGGATCAAAACAGCAGATTCGCCAGCTTTCCGGCATGCGCGGTTTGATGGCTAAGCCATCGGGCGAAGTCATCGAATCGCCCATCACTTCCAATTTCCGCGAAGGCCTTAACGTGCTCGAGTACTTCATCTCCACTCACGGCGCGCGCAAGGGCCTGGCCGACACCGCCCTCAAGACCGCCGACTCCGGCTATCTCACCCGCCGTCTTGTTGACGTCGCGCAGGACGTCATCATCAACGAACGCGATTGCGGCACCTCCGACGGCATCTTCGTCGAGCCCATTATCGAAGCCGGCGTGGAAGTCGAACCTCTCCGGGACCGCATCGTCGGCCGCGTTTCTCTCGACCGCATAAAGGACTTCGAGGGCAACGTCATTGTCGAAGTCAACCAGGAGATCAACGAAGAGCTTGCCAACGCCGTTCAGGCCGCGGGTATTGAGCGCGTGCGCATCCGCTCCGTGCTCACCTGCGAGTCCCGCCGCGGTGTCTGCGCTCTTTGCTACGGCCGCAACCTCGCTTCCGGCCGCATGGTCGAACTCGGCGAAGCCGTCGGCGTCATCGCCGCGCAATCCATCGGCGAGCCCGGCACCCAGCTCACCATGCGCACGTTCCACATCGGTGGAACCGCCACCCGCGTCTCCGAGCGGTCCCGCCTCGAAGCGCGCAACAACGGCGTCGTCAAATTCGTGGACCTCAAGTACGTTCAGGGCCGCGCCAACGCCATCATCGCCATGAACCGTTCCGGCCTCATCGCTATCGTCGATGAAAAGGGCCGCGAGAAGGAGCGCTATCATGTTGTTTACGGCGCCCGCCTCCGCGTCAGCGAAGGCGATACCGTCACTCATGGCCAACTCCTCGCGGAATGGGATCCGTTCACCTTCTCGATCCTGACGGAAACCTCTGGCTCGGTGAAATTTGACGATCTGCGGCCCGGCCTGACCATCGACGAGCAAGTGGACGACGTCACCGGCCTCTCCCAGCTTGTCGTCACTTTGCCGCCAGGCGACGAAAAACATCAGCCCGCCATCCTCGTCCGCGATTCCTCCGGCAAGGTGCGCAAGAAGTACCTCATGCCATCCCGCGCCCACTTGATGGTGCAGGACGGCGATGAAGTCCAGGCTGGAGACGTGCTTGCGAAAATTCCTCGCGAGACTACCAAGACCAAGGACATTACCGGCGGTCTCCCCCGCGTCGTCGAGCTTTTCGAAACCCGCAAGCCCAAGGACCCTGCCGTCATCAGCGAAATCGATGGCGTGGTCAAGTACGGCGACATCGCCAAGGGCATGCGCAAGATTCTTGTCGAGAGCGAAGACGGCAAGACCACCAAGGAATACTCCATTCCTCGTGGCGTCCACATCAACGTTCAGGAAGGTGACCATGTCAAGGCTGGCGAGGCTTTGATCGATGGCCCGCTCAACCTCCATGACTTGCTGGCCGTCCTCGGTGAAAAATTCACCCAAGCCTATCTCGTCAACGCCATTCAGGAGGTCTACCGCCTCCAGGGCGTCAACATCAACGACAAGCATATCGAGGTCATCTCTCGCCAGATGATGCGTTGGGTCAAGGTCGAGGACGTCGGCGACACCACTTTCATCCTCGAAGAGCAGGTGGACAAGTTCCGCTTCCGCGAGGAAAACGATCAAATCATCAAGGACGGCGGCCGCCCTGCCACGGGCCGGCCGCTTCTCCTTGGCATCACCAAGGCTTCCCTTTCCACCGACTCGTTCATCTCTGCCGCCAGCTTCCAGGAGACCACCCGCGTTCTCACTGAAGCTGCCGTCGCCGGCAAAGTGGACTACCTCCGCGGCCTCAAGGAAAACGTCATCATGGGTCGCCTCATCCCGGCTGGCACGGGTCTCGAGCATTACCGCAGCATTCAGTTGCTCACGGAAATGCCTGCTCCCGCTCCGATTGAGGAAATTCCCGAAGCTGCGGAGCTTACCGCCGAGGAAGCTGCCGCTCTCGACTTCCTGCAGAAGGACACCGAAGCGGACGCTGCTACAGAAGGCTAATCCGCAATCCTCGCAACCCTTCCGGCGTCCCTGGCTAATCGGGGACGCCGTTTTGTTTCCTGTCACTTTGAACAGGTGGAGGTCTGGGGTTCGAGTCCCCATGAGCCTAACACTTTGGGAGCCTTCCTTCTCGACACGAGTTCGCTCGGCGGCCAAGAGTAACTCCCAGATCTACGGATCATGGGGGTCCCCGAACGAGTTACTCAGGAGGCCAGCGTTCGCTTTGGTTTTGAGAGGTGTTTCATTTCGCACAGATGGTTAGACCCCTCTTTTGGTTGAATTGACATGAAATCTCAGAGCCTATGAAGTTTCACCCAAGCAATGCAAGGCACCGCGGTGCCGTTCCAGGATTGACATGAGAAACCTTCGAGGCACGCAGTCAGGCCAACGAACCAACGTCCAGGGAAAACACGTAACGAACAAAGTACTGCTGGCAGCGCCCGATAATGAATACCAGTTGATGCGTCCGGACTTGACGTTCGTCGATCTGCCGCATCATCTCAGCCTGCATGAGCCGACTCAAAACATCGAGTTCGCCTATTTTCCGAACCGAGGAATGGTTTCTCAAGTTGTAGTGAGCAAAGACGGTCGAACGGTGGAAGTGGGTGTGGTGGGGAACGAAGGCTACGTTGGGGCAGGATTGGCAGTGGGGTTGAGCAGAAGTTCCGTGCGTGAAGTAATCCAAATCGCCGGTGATGGCTTCCGAATGATGGGAAGCGCGCTAGAGCGCATTCTACGGTTGGCTCCGCAATTGCAGATGATCTTAAGCGGGCACACGGGGCTTCAAGGGATGCAAATCGCACAGACCGCGGCGTGCAATCGACTCCATGATATACAACAGCGTCTCTCGCGGTGGCTGCTGATGACGCAGGATAGGGTGAACTTGGGGGTACTTCCGATCACCCACGATTTCATTGCGACCATGATGGGTACGGACCGATCCACTGTAAGCTTGGCAGCGTCAGTACTGCAAAAAAGGGGAATCATCGAATACGTGCGCGGTGCAGTGAAGGTGGTGAACCGCAGGAAACTCCAGAACTCCGCCTGTGAGTGTTACGGTGTCATTCAACAGTTCGAGGATGACCTCGGATTGAGATAAAACGTCTCTTCAGTGTTGGGTATCCCACAGACAGCAACCTCTCTCTATCGCTAATGTTCAGGCCTTGCGTATTCACGTAGGTCTTGATGTGCGCTCAAAAAGCGGTGATTTGCCCAGAACCTCGCTCAGGGCGAGAGAAGAGCGGATTTTATCGCCACAATGCCGTCGAAGACCAATGGTACCCCGTCTTTCAAAGAAGCATGACCGCACCAAATCGTGAGGTATGCCATGGCGGCGACGCGTCGCAAACTGGTATGGGTTGAAAGGCAGAATTTTCAGGGCTGGGCTTGCACCGAATGCTCATGGGTGTTTAGCCCTTTAGGGCCGCTCGTTGGCCAAACAATTGACGAGATGAAGATGCACTACGAACAGCAGCGCGAGAAGGAGTTCGCATCTCATGTCTGTGCCCAACATCCGAGAGTCACAGAAAATCCAGGTTAGCCAAATCACTCGCGGGCTAAATGCTGTGTGAATCTCGCGTTCATGCAAAGCAACTACCTTTCAAAGCTGGGATCTGAAAGCGGCGTACAAGGATTTTCCTATAGTCGGAACACACATGGGCAGATGGCACACTTAGAGGATTCTGAAAATGTATCGAGTCTTGCCCCACTCAGTTTACCCGATTTGTTGCAAAGAGGTGCCAGCATGGAACCCCCCTTCGACATTCTGAGGAGGATAGACCGCGTGAATTTCGAATGGGTTGAAGTCGTTCGAGACTTGCAAACCGCCGTGGCCAGAATCCAAGAACTACAAGGGCGTTCGCCCGGCGAATACGTCGTCTTTAGCCGGCACATCCAACAGATTGTTGGCAGGTTCGATTCCCGGAAGGCGGACGCAGGAGAGACTTGAAATGTTTGGCCTAGGATTGGCGTACTTTCCGTTGTGGCCAGGAACCTTCCTAACATCCGTCTTTGTTTCGCCCTGCAGTCAGGCTCGCATCCTGTGGTCGCAGCCTTCGACGCCACAACACCAAGAAGCGCCCGGTTCGGCATAGATCACTCGGCGATACAACCACTGTTGGTGTCTAGAACATTTCAGAATGTTTACGCCAGGCTCGTCCACCGGGTTCGCGTGGTCAGGCATTCCGATGAGCGTGTAATATCCTTCGGTTGAGTTATACCGAACGCTGCATCCTTCAAAACCGCAATGGTATGACGCTTCGTCTCCGAAATTTGACCGGGAATGGCTCGATTCGTACTTCAATACGTGATTGTCACGTGGGCAAAGCGACTTCAGGTGGCTGCTCAAAATATCTGCTGAAACAGTCGTCATAGAAATCCTCTCAAAACAATGACTCGTGCGGCAATGGGCCCGTAGGACCGCGAAGCGCACTTTATGATGTCATCGAACCCTAAGCGGTACTGCGCAATATGGGACAGTTCAAAGAGGGAACCGGCGCCGCGATAGTCTTCGCGCCCGGCTGATGATTCCTATTAGCGTCACATGAGCGCCTCTCTGCAACAGGCGCTCGAGCTGTAAGAAGAATTTCTCGCCATGTCCTCCGCAGCCATTCGCTAGATGTGCCATCTCATGAAGCAAAGTTGAGTGGACCTCCCTGCCGCTGCTGTGGCTACAGGCGTCAATTACGATCTTCTTTCTGTAGGGATCACAGATGCCAAGGAGGCCGCCGGGCAGTCTGGCAACTGCCGCGTAGCACCTCGGCAATACTCCACCCCAATACAGCTTGTTGTAGCGGTCGTAGAGCCGTTCAAGGCGGTCACTCGTCCAGTTCGGAGAAGTTTTCTTCATGTGTTCGCCACTTCTTTCCATCCAAGTAAAGAACCGAGAGCTCGGGCGTGACCCGGATCACGCGGATCCTTTGCGGGTGCATCAATTCGAAGCCGGAACTTGGTTTAACGTTTCATTGGTGTAGTGAAATTTGTAGTGAGTTCCTCCTTATAAATCGAGTATCGTGCTGTTTAGTCTCTTTCAGGTGACGCACTCGCATCTCATAGAAAACAGAAAAGGATTCGGGTCAAACGCATAAGACTGATGGTCGGTGGATGTCCTCGAACAGGTATAGGTCTGGAACCTTCCCGGTTCTCGTGCTTGCTGGTGGGCATCGCCCGTTCTTACAATAGTTTGTAGATGCCGCACGCCTTTATTCCCTGTTGGGGCGGCGGGCACGGAGCTTCATGGGCGACGCCGAAAAAGATCAGCATAAATCTGGCTCCCTGAACGATCCTTTGCGAGGCGCGGATACTCACAACAAGGTCTCACTTTGCCTTGAGCAGTTTCAGAAGCGGCAAAAGGAACTTTGGAACCTGACTTTTCTGGTTCTGATCGTCCTGGCTGTAGTTTTCGCCGCCGTCTCTTGGGATACTATTCGCTCTTTCTCGAAGCAGTACCAGGCCCTGCCTATCGGTCTGGTTGTCCTAGTTGCCCTCTTCACCGCCTATATCTGGAAAAAGTCCCAGGAAATTTCCGAGCTCCGCGGTCTCATTCGTGGGATCGAGGAACGCGCCGCTACTCCGCCCAGCGAAAAGCAGTTCGACCAGCTCTTCCAGGTCATTTCCCGCTCCCAGCAGGGCTTCCGCGATCTCATCGATTCCTTCGACGATGTTCTGATTGCGTTCACACTCGAAGGCGAAATTCGCGCCGCCAATCGTAGCTTCGCCGAATTAGTGGATGCTCCCTTCCAGGAGATTATCGGCAAGCAACTCGGCGATTTTGTGGAAGAGAGCAGTGGCGAGGGCCCCGAAATGTTTCGCCGCGCATTGCCGCGTTTTCTCGAGCGCCGAAATTGGGCGGGCATCGTTCAGATCCGCATCAAGGATCAGAAACCCGTTTACTATTTCGATTGCGCCGCTCAGGCCATGATCCGCGATGACAAAGTAATCGGCATCACCGTTCTTGCCCGCGACGTGACTGCCCAGCGCAAAAACGAGGCTCGCTTCACCGAACTTTTTGAAACCCTCCAGGAAGGCATTTACATCACCACCCCCGAAGGCGCCATCCTGGACGCCAATCCGGCCATGGTGCGAATGTTCGGCTACGATAGCCGCGCGGACTTGTTGAGCGTTGACGCCAGAGATTTGTATTTTAATCCCGCCGAACGTGCGGCAAACGCGCAACTTTTCGACTCGCAGAACTCCGTCGTCCAGCAGGAACTCATCCTGCGCCGTAAGGACGGCTCTCCCATCATTTGTTTTAACTCCGTCACTGCCATTCGCGACGCCGCTGGCCGCATCCTCCGCTACCAGGGCGCTCTCATGGACATCACTGCCCGCCGTGAAATGGAGCGCCAGCTTCACCGCCAGCAGGAATTTGCCCGGCGTCTCATTGATAGTTTTCCTGATCTCATCCTGGTTCTCGACACTTCGCGCCATTTCACCTTTATTAGCCCTCGCGTAAAGGATGTTCTCGGCTTCAGGCCCGATGAAATCCCCAACTCCGAACTCGGAGATCACACCCACCCCGAAGACCGCCCTGCCCTGCTTTCCATGTTCGAGGAAATTGTTTCCGGCCGCCAGACCTTGGCTTCCCTCGAAGTGCGTGTCCGCAACACCCAGGGCGATTGGCGCCGCATTCGTTTCAATTTCAGCCCTCTCTTTGATGAAGCCGGCAAAATCGACGGCGTCGTTCTTTCTGGCAGTGATGTCACCGACCTCAAGCGTCTTGAAGAGCAGCTGATTCAGGCGGAAAAGCTCGCTGCCATGGGCCAGATGCTCGCCGGCGTCGCCCACGAGCTGAACAATCCCCTCACCGCGATTCTCGGCGTCACCGAACTCTTGGGTGATCGAGAAGATCTCGACGAACCCGTGAAGCGCCAGCTCGATCTGACCCATCGCCAGGCCCGCCGCGCGGCACGCATTGTGCAGAACCTTCTCGATTTCTCCCGTCCTGCCGCGCCCCAGAAGAAATTGCTCGACGTAAACGGGATCGTCGAGCGCACCCTCCAACTTCACGAACACTCCCTCAGCCGCAACCGGATCGAGGTGGATTTTATTCCTTTTGCCAATCCTCCCGGCGTCGTCGGCGACGCCAATCAACTCATGCAGATTTTTCTCAACTTGCTCACCAATGCTGAGTATGCTATCCACGAAATCCGCGATTCCGGCCGGATACGTATTAGGATCTCCAGGCGCGATTCCCGCGTGGCTGTAACTTTTCAGGACGATGGCGTGGGCATTTCGCCCGAAGCTCTTCCTCGCGTTTTCGACCCCTTCTACACCACCAAGCGTCCCGGCGGCGGCACGGGCCTTGGTCTCAGTATCTGCATGTCCATCGTTCGCGAACATGGCGGTGTCATCGAAGTCGAATCACTTCCTGCTGGCGGCTCCGCCTTTACCGTCTATCTGCCCATCGTTTCAGAGTCCATCGCGCCCCGGGCCGATCAATCGGTGCAGTTACCCTTCCCCGAATCTCTTTCTCCCTCGTCGGTTACCACCAAGCCTCGCGCCGTACTTGTCTTGGATGACGAAGAGAGTGTCCGCGCGCTTCTAGCGGAAGGGCTTTCCAGCCGCGGCTTGCGTGTCGACTGCGCCGCGACCACCGACGAAGCACTGGATCTGCTCCACCAGCGCTCCTACGATGTCCTTCTCTGTGACCTGAACCTTTCGGCTCTCGACTCCTCCGCGAGCGGGCAATCGGCCGCCCAGCGCATTCTCGACGCCTCGAGTGATCGCAAGCCTGCAGTGGTCTATATGACTGGTGACCTGGTGGAAGACGGCAACAGCGCGCCCAAGCCGGGCGAGCCATGCACTCTCCAGAAGCCTTTCCGCATCGCGGATGTTCTCGCCACCATCGAGGATCTCCTCGCTTCCTCGAAGGTCGAAAAAGTCCCGGATTGAAGATTTTTCCCAGGGAACTCTTAAGCGAACGTACGGTCGCCAGAAACGCTTTTCAATTCCTGCGTACGGCATTTGGCTTTGCTAGGTTCACTGCATCCCCGTAATTTTGATCGGGACGTCCTCTGATGTCCGCTCTTACTGCGGAGCGTCCGAAATTAGCCCAACAAGGTGCGGGGAGTTCTCAAGCGCCCTAGGCGCGGTATAAGTTAGCCCAACGGGTAAGCGTTGGGTACATGGTGCGGGAAACTCCAGCGCCGTAGGTGCGGCACTCTTGAGGTTGGCGAAGATTGTTTGGCTCGTTCCCGAAGTTTACATGTTCCAACTTAACCTGACTTCCGCGGTCGAAAGTCAATTTTCCGCTTTTTGAGCAGACAAGTTCTCTCGTTTCAACAAAAGCTTGCGCAAAGTCATAAATAGTGACGAATTCTAATGATATTTCCCT
>JACXTT010005085.1_pt1 | contig 19238 bp, 20 predicted proteins | sample 9270951 | NCBI WGS metagenome assembly JACXTT01 (sample SAMN15532306, study PRJNA645909) | rock metagenome | isolation source: weathered quartz diorite | place: Puerto Rico | collected 2017-06-21 | reverse complement strand
TTATATTGTGTCAACTATTAAACCTCTCACTCAATGACACCTTCCAACCTGTTTAAAGGGATTGTTGACTTTTTCAAATCCCTTCTTCCCTGGTCAAAGACACGCGTTCTTTTTGAAAAACTGAAGAACGATCCTACCAATGCCACGCTTACACAGCAGGTTCATGATCTCTATGCCAATGACCCCGGGGCAGTGGTGGCGGAAGTGCTGCGGCGCGTGAGCAAGGTGCAAGTGAATAAACCCAATATTGCCGGGCCTAAAATGGAGACCTCCGCCCCGGAGGCCAGCATGCCCGATGCCTTCCGGAAAACCTGGGAAAATACCATTCATAAAGAACGTGTGCAGCCATTGCAATACCTGGAGCCCAACAACCGGCAGGCCTTAATCGATATTGTACAACAGGCAGAACAAAGCGGTTTACTGATCCGCCCAGTGGGCATGGGCCATTCCTTTTCCGATGTGGCCAATGCAACGGATATACTGGTAGACATGACCAACCTTAATAATACGCTGCCGCTGGAACAGGACACGTTTAAAGCAAACGTTCCTGTACTCTTCAGCGCCGAGGCGGGTATGCTGGTGGAAAAGATCAATGCGGAGCTGGATAATCTTGGCCTGGCGCTGCCTGCTATGGCGGCATTTGACCAGGAAACCATTTACGGCGCTATTGCCACTTCTACCCATGGCACCGGCATACGGGTAGCGGGAATGTCGGCCATGGTGCGTTCGATGGATATTATTGCGGCCGGCGGCAAATGCTACCGGCTGGAACCTGCCAATGGCATTACCGACCCGGTTAAGTTCAACACAAAATACCCGGGCGGCACTATCACCCTGCTGCAGGACGACGATAAGTTTTATTCTGCCGTAGTAGGCTTTGGGCTTATGGGCATTGTGTACTCCATCGTTATTGAGCCGGTAAAAACTTTTTATCTTAAACAACGGCTTTGGGTAACCGATTGGGATACCGTAAAGCCAAAGCTGGTGGACCGCAGTTTTTTTACCGCTACCGGTCCCGACTGGGCCTCCATTGCCAAAGACCCCGTTACCAATGAATATCCTCCCACGCGGGCACAGTTGTTTGTAAACCCGTACAGCACCAAAAAATTCTGGAACCCTGCTGCAGGGCATACCTGCGTGGTGCAAATACAAACCGAAATTTCCAAAGCCGAATTTGATGCGCTGAATGCACAGGTAACCAAACACCCGACAGGAAAACTGCTGGCCCTGGTGCTGGAACTGGTTTCCGACGGCAGTATCGGCGTACATGAAGAAACCATTACAGCAGAAGACGCCAACAGCATTGCCGAGGAGATTAGTACCGATGCGCTGCTGGACCTGCTGAACCTGTTTCCAACCCTCACCCCTATCTTCCTGGATATTTCTTTGGTGGTATTGCTTTCCGGCAGTGGTAAGTTTGGCAAGAGCTATACGGTGATGAACCAGGGGAAGCTGGCTATTAAAAACGCCGGCTATTCGGTGGAGCCCGGGCTGGCAGTAGACCCCGCCAATAGTTTTGTAAAAGGCGCTGAAGAAATTATGCGGGTAATCGCCTTGTCGCAGCAATCGTATTCCTATCTTACCTCGCCGCTTTGTATGCGGTTTGTAAAAGCATCGCGCGATTATCTTTCGCCGGAATACGGCGTCGATACCTGTATGATAGATGTTCCGTTATTGCTTGGCACCATTGGCGATGACCAGATGATGGAGCGGGTGCAACTGGACCTGGTGGCCATGGGTGCAAGGCCGCACTGGGGTAAAATCTGCACGCTGGTAAACGGGGCGGCGCTGATTGAAAAAATGTATCCCAAATTCCAGCAATTCACCGACACGGTGACCTTCTTCAATCCCAATAATACCTTTAACAGCAGTTTCTCGTACCGAACGGGGATATCGAAGATGCTTTACAAGCGGGAGTAACCCATTCCATCACTTCCTTTACTGCCCGCTCCCGGTAAGCACTCCATTTACAATATACCTGATTTGTACTTTCCGGGTGTCGTCGGTAGCGCCCGGCACACCGGTGAGCAGCACGGTATACACTTTGTTTTGCTCTACGGTAATGGTGCGGCTGGAATCGATGGCTGCGCCGCTTTTAACATCGATGCTTACGCCACCTGCCATTACGGGTTTAAAGGCATTTACGGCGCCGAAAGCGGCAGATTCACTAACCACGTTATTGCCGCCGGCGCTAATGGTAATTTGGGCATGATTGACCGTATCGGTAATGGCATTGATATAACGGATATAGCCACTGCCAGATACGGCAACGAGGCTGTCGAGGTTATCATTAGTGATGATATTGCTGTAGTTGCTGCTGTTTCCCACTACAAAAAGCGAATAATACTTTCCCTGTTCAAAATTATAGGGGGTGGAAGCCAGCGAGGCGCTGGTAGCAGCGCTGTACGATTGCACCGTACGGTCGCCGGGATAGATATCCAGGTAAGCACCGGTAAAGCTGGCATAGGCCAGGGGCGCCTGTGTAATGCTGTTGCCGGAAACGGTAACAAAAACACCCGTTTGATCGGGCGCCAGGTTAAACGCCATTAAACCGGCCACCGGCGTAGCATTTGGACTGTAATTATTTTTAAGACAGGAGGTAAACAGCATGGCAGCCGCTGCTACTGCCAGCACCAGGGTTATATTTTTACAGGACAAGGCAATTTGCTTATTCATGAGATTTGTGGTTGTTTACACTAAACAATAAAGCAGCAGTAATGGCGGATAAATTCCCGGAGGAAATGTTATGATAAAATTATCAAAAAGCCGGCGGGCTTTTCTTAAAGAAATGGTAAAGCGTGATTAAATGGAGATTAAAATCAGATAATGTACTGCCGGGTTTTCAAATTGCCGCACGTATTGGCCTGCTCTATGATTTCATCAAAAATTTGCCTGCTTTTCAATGCTCTTGTAAATATGTTTATTTCATATTCGTCCCGGTTATCGTTTTATTATTTTCCCATTGTCCTGTATCAGCCAGTTATCCGTTGATATTAACCTGTCTTTTTCTTCCTCGCCTTCCGTGCCGGTAACCTTATGGTTGAAACATTTTATTTTCCGGTCGCTCAGCACTTCATACTTAGTATAATAATAGGGGTTATCCGGGCTGAGATCGCTATCGGCGTTGTCGCTGATATGAGCATTTGAAATAAATTCTTTTTTATTCTTTAGGGTTAATACAAATTCATCATAGTCTGTACCGGTAGAGTGGCTTATTATAATAACCGAAACCGAATCATTGATGACCCAGTCGCGAATAAAGGACCAGTGGGCCATGGAGTCCTGCGGAAGTTCAAAAACATCCAATACTTTTAGTTTCTGCTTCCAATAATCATTTAAAGGCTGTTCATTTTTGAGCAGCGAAACCAGGTAATCAGTCGAGGCTGTATCCGGGGCGGGACTTACGGCCTGTTTTTCCGGTGTCTTCGGAACTTCCGGTTTATTTGCCTTTGCGGTATCTGCCGGCGGGGAAACGACAGGTTGGTTGTTGACCTGCCCGGTATGGCAGGAGAAAAGCAATGCCAGGGAGGCAAGTAGTAGTAATATTCGCGACATCATTACAGTTGTTTGAGGGTAGCTTTGTATATCCTGCTTTTGTTCTTATTGGATGCTGTCATGGCACCGCACATAAATTTAATAAAGCCTGATGAACTCCCGCTTCACCGGCGGCAGCATAAAATACCCGTTCACGAATAGCTCTATTCCTGTTCACACGCCGGGTTAATCGCATCCTGGTCCGTTGGCCGGTTATCTTCTTTGCTTTTTTCTTCGGTAATCGTACAAATAAGAGCAATTCTACCACGGTTTCACCAACGCTTTTTCCGGCTTTTAATAACTGCATCGATTTACCGGTAAGTTTGCGGTACAGGCGGAATTTCCTTCTGTAATTGGGCAGCATGGCGTATACCGCTGAAGCCAGTTTGGACGCGGCTGCCAAACGATTGGCCCAGGCCATCGTGTTTTTGAATGCGGGGTCTTTTTTTACCCGTTCTCCCGTAAGCGAACTGGCCGTGCGGATATAGTCATTATCGTACATCCTGTAGATGCAGATGCCGTTGTAGGTGCCGTAAAAAGAAGGGGGCTTAGGTAGCCTTGACATAACAATAAATTTTACCCTAATTTACGACAAACTAACGGTGAACCCAACCTCTATTTATGCGGAGGCAAACGGATGGCGTGATGGAGGCAAACGATTGCTGTGATAAGTGGTAGAACCGGACTAAAACCTATAAGATTCCGAATCGCTGCTTCCTTTTTTGATCGCTGTTGACTCTTATAGGTTTCTATAGCCTCTCGTTCGGGTCTTGTCAGGACCATGTTCGGGTTTTTGAACCGCCAATGCGCTGTAACCCCGAACAAGACCCGGAGTAAACCCAGTCAAAATCCTGTTCCAGCAGTCGGCATACTGCCGGGGGTAGCGACTAAAACAACCTCTTCGCTTATTTGGACCGGCTTCCGGGGTGGAAACAACGGTTTTTTAACGCTTGTACTAAATATGTAACCCATTGTTTGGCAATAGCTTTATTCGTGTTTCCTTAGTACCAACGTAGTACCAGCGTTGTATTTCCTTCGCTTAGCTGGGGAGAGAAAATGCGCTTTAACTCCTATGTTGGTACGAACGAGGTATTCACATGACGGGGGAGTGGCACAGGCTGTACGCCATTTTTCCCATTACAAATACAGGCGCAGGATCGTGAAAAGAAGTTGATATTTTGAAAACAATGCTTATCCTTGCACTTGAGCGTTTTTCCAAAGTTTCATAAACCCACGCCCTGTGAAGGGTGCCGGTATTGGCACGGTGTTTTGGAGAGGCGTTTTTCATTTTAAGGCAAGGCCGGATGCCTTTGCCCACCTGAAGGTTCTTCCGCAGAATACAACTTCCCCATTCCTTCGTTATCATACACATCCGGTATTTTATCATAATGCCGTTCCATCACTATAAAATAATGCTCCGCATTACAGTCTTTTGTATATTGGGCTACTATGCTGCACCTCTTCGTCGAATTGCTTGAACTGTTCCTTTATTTGATTATCCCCGTCATTCTCGTTGTGCTGGCGTTCTTTTTCAGCGTGCTGTTGCATGAATTGGGACATGCCGTTCCCATGCTGCTGATGACCAGTGGTAAGGTAGAAGTGTATGTAGGCTCATTCGGCAATCCCGCCCGCTCGTTTAAATGGCGGGTAGGCCGGTTGGACCTGTTTTTCAAATACAATCCCTTCTCATGGAGAAAGGGACTTTGCAAACCGCCACCCGAAATTTTGTCCGCGAAGCAACGCATACTATACACCGCTACAGGGCCTGCCACGACACTACTGCTGGCAATAACCTGCTGGTATTTACTGACAGCATTTAGATTTCACTTAGCGCTGGAGTTTTGGGTGATTTGTATGCTTTTCGCGTGTGTTTCGTTTACCCTGTCGTCGCTTATTCCCCGAGACAATGCCGTTACGGTAAGCAATGGGCGAAAGGTGGGCAATGACGCTGCACAAATCCGGCAATTGCTTAAATACAGAAAGCTTCCATTAGCCTGGTGGCAGGCGGCCGAACACATGGGGAATCAACGCTACTCCGAAGCTGCGGTATTGCTGGACGGGTTACTGGCCGCCGGTCATACCAGCCCCGACATTTGCCGTAACACCGTAATTGCTCACATCCAATTGAAGGACTATGCAACCGCAACCCGGGTAAGCGATACCATAAAATCTCTGTACCATTTCAATGCAGATGATTACTGCAATGAGGGCGTTATCAAAAGCAGGCTGGGGCAACATGCGGAAGCCATGCTTATCTATGAAAAGGTACTGGGTCTTAACCCCAACCATGTTTACGCCCTGAATAACCTGGGCTACTCCCTTTGCCTGATACAGCGCGATACAGAAGCCATTCTCCTGTTTAACAAGGCACTGGCGCTATTGCCTGCTTTCTCACATGCTTATAATAACCGGGGATGGGCAAAAATTAACCTGGGAAACCTGGAAGAAGGATTAACCGACGTCAATCATTCACTCACACTGGACGAAACCGACGCTGATGCTTACCGGAACATTGGCCTGTACCACCTGAAGAAAAAAGACTTCACTACGGCTATAACCTTTTTTGAAAAGGCAAAGGCCATGGATGCCGATACACTATTAGTGGATCAATACCTGGCTGAAGCTTATGAGGAACGGGGGCCGGTATCAACCCCGGGTACCGCTTAACCCGTAGCTGCAATACCGGGGCCCCTTACGTCCAGGTAACCAGCCAACATCCGGCCACCCATTAGCCTAACTTTGCCGGATTAATTAACCACGTATGGAAATAGGGATCGACAGTTTTGCCGCTATGATGAGCGGCAACAGCACAAAAGCCATCAGCGACACGGATGCACTGGCCCAATTGCTGGAACGAATAGCGCATGCCGACCAGGCAGGCCTTGACGTGTTTGGCATTGGCGAGCATCACCGCAAGGGTTTTCTCGATTCCGCGCCGACGCTTATCCTGGCTGCTGCCGCAGCCCGTACCCGCCGCATCCGCCTTACCAGTGCGGTTACAGTACTTAGTGCAGCCGACCCGGTAAGAGTATTTCAAAACTTTGCCACGCTGGACCTGATTTCCGGCGGCAGGGCTGAAATGGTAGTGGGGCGTGGCTCATTCATTGAAGCTTTTCCGCTGTTTGGATATAACCTGGAAGATTATGATGAGCTGTTTGCCGAAAAACTTGACCTTTTACTTAACATCCGTAAGAACGAATTTGTGAACTGGTCGGGCAAATTCCGGCCCGCCCTTAAGAACCAGCCTGTGTATCCGCGGCCTTCGCAATCACCCCTGCCCATCTGGCTGGGCGTGGGCGGTACACCGGAATCGTTTGTTCGTGCCGGTATGCTCGGGCTCCCGCTGATGGTGGCGATCATTGGCGGCGAAACGCACCAGTTTCGCCCCCTGGTAAACCTGTACCGCGAGGCTGGCAAAAAAGCGGGGTTTGCACCCGAGCAACTCAAAGTAGGCATACATTCATTGGGTTATGTGGCCAACACCACGCAGGAAGCGCTGGATGATTTTTATCCCGGTTATGCCGAATCGATGTCAAGAGTGGGCAAAGAACGCGGCTGGCCACCGATGACAAGAAGCCGGTTTGAAGCGCAAACAGGTCCCAAAGGCGCGTTGCTGGTGGGAAGCGCGGAAGATGTAGCGGAAAAAATCCTGCGGCACTCCGAAGCACTTGGCGGCATTTCCAGGCTGACATTCCAGATGGATACCGCCGAAGTATCGCACGGGAAACTGATGCAGGCCATCGATTTGATTGGTAATCGTATAAAGGCGTTGGTAAGCCAGCGTTGATAAACCCGGTGCTTATCTTTGCGTAGAATATACCCAGTCTTCCTAAAATATTAATATGATTTTGGCCGCATGCTTGTGTGCCGTATTCTTACAATACGTATATATTCATCAGCGATAAAATAAGATAACCTATACTTGTGAAGTTCATAAGCCCTATAGGCCCCGTTATTGCTTGTACGGTATTTATCAGGTGCATGTATCTTTTCCGGCGCTTCTGCTAACGCCCTTGTAGAAAATAAGATGTCTTTCTTTATTTTTTCGGCATTCTGAACGGAATCCTTTTTGATATAGGCAATCGCCTCTTTAAAATAGTTCCAGGCTTCTTCATCCCAGATAACTTTCCGCTTCTTCTTTACCATTTCTCCGCTTCTTTTTCCAAATCCTCCTGCGTAATAAACCTTCCCTCATCCATTCGCTTCATGGCCTCATCGATTTCTTTGTTGTATTGCTCCATACTGCCCACCCCGGTAGATTGCCCTTTACCCACCAAAAAAGCCTTAATCATCTGTACAAACGACTTCTTCTCCAAATCATTCAGCTGCATAAAGTGATTATACATTTCCTGGTTGATAGCTTTCGACATATAACCTGTTTTTACAAATTTACCCCATTGCACAAATAATTCCAAGTGTCAATAACGAACTATCGGCTCCTGGAAATATAACGTTTTGATTGCCACTTCTATATATAGCGATACAGGCCGCTCCTCCATAATATGCTACCGGGTATTGGCGTGCCCAACAGGCAGTCCCCCAAATCCCCGTATTCATTTATCTTTGCCCTCCCCTGCGCCGCCCGGCGGAAGCAGGACTTATCACCAACGGTAAAACGATTTAAACAACAATGACTATCTCCTATAACTGGCTCAGCGAATACCTGCCTGTAACCGTGGCCCCCGAACGCCTGAGCAAACTGCTCACCAGCATTGGCCTGGAAGTGGAAAGCCTGGAACCCTACGAACAGCTGAAAGGCGGCCTGGCCGGGCTGGTCATCGGCGAAGTGCTGGAATGCATTCCACACCCCAATGCCGATAAGCTGAAGCTTACCAGGGTAGCCATCGGCACCGGCGAGCCCCTGCAAATTGTTTGCGGCGCGGCCAATGTGGCCGCGGGACAAAAAGTAGTAGTAGCCCCCGTTGGCGCAACCATCTACCCCAAAAAAGGCGATCCCCTGACCATGAAAGTGGCCAAAATACGCGGGGTGGAAAGCTATGGCATGATTTGCGCCGAAGATGAAATAGGCCTCAGCGAAGACCATGGCGGCATAATGATACTGCCTGCGGATTTAAAACCCGGTACACCGGCCGCCGATTATTTTAAACCCTATAGCGACTGGATATACGAAATTGGCCTTACCCCCAACCGCATGGACGCCATGAGCCACCTGGGTGTAGCAAAAGATGTTTGCGCATGGCTTACACACCATGATGGAAAGGAACAAAAAGTGAAATCACCGTACGGCGCCCCGTTTGCAGTAGGCAATAACAGCCTGCCCATTTCGGTAATCATCGAAAATACCCGCGCCTGCCAGCGCTACAGCGGCATCAGCATCAGCGGGGTAACGGTACAGGAAAGCCCCGCCTGGCTGCAACAAAAGCTGCGCACCATTGGCCTGCGGCCCATTAATAATATTGTAGACATTACCAATTTTGTACTGCACGAAACCGGCCAGCCCCTGCATGCCTTTGATGCCGCCGCCATTAAAGGCAATACAGTAGTGGTAAAAAACCTGCCGGAAGGCACCCCGTTTATTACGCTGGACGAAAAAGAGCGCAAACTAAGCAGCGAAGACCTTATGATTTGCAATGCCGGTGAAGGTATGTGCATTGCCGGTGTATTTGGCGGGCTGGGCAGCGGGGTAACCGAAAGCACGAAAAACATCTTCCTGGAAAGCGCCTGGTTTAACCCGGTAGACATTCGTAAAACTTCTTTCCGCCATGGCCTGCGTACCGACGCCGCCACCCGTTTTGAAAAAAACGTGGATATCAGCAATACGGTGAACGTGCTTCGGCGCGCAGCATTACTTATCAGGGAACTGGCCGGCGGCGTTTTTTCTTCCGGCATCGTGGATGTGTACCCGCAACCCGCTGAAAAAGCAAGTGTAACACTCCCTTACGAGTATGTAAAAAAACTCAGTGGTAAACAATACGCCCCCGCTACGGTAAAAGGCATTCTTACCGGCCTCGGTTTTGAAGTGCTGAAAGAAGACGCCCATGCCGTAACCGTGGCTGCTCCCTATAGCAAACCGGATATTCAGTTGCCCGCCGACCTGGTGGAAGAGATCATGCGCATAGACGGCTACGACAATATTGAAATTCCCGGTCATATTACTATTACCCCTGCCGTGGATACCGACGGTTATAAACATACCAGCAAGGAAAAAGCAGCGGGCTACCTGGCAGGACTTGGCTTTAACGAAATCTTTACCAATTCCATTACCAACCAGGCGTTTTATACGGAAGAAGAATTGACCCATTCCGTAAAAATGCTCAACAGCCTCAGCGCCGAGCTTAATATGATGCGCCCCTCGATGCTGGAAACGGGCCTTATTTCGGTAGCGCACAACCTGAACCGCAAAAACCATGACCTGCGTTTTTACGAGTTTGGCAAGACCTATAGCACCAGTGGCCCCGGCAAATACGAAGAGCATGAACACCTGAGTTTCTATATCACCGGCCAGGCCGGCGCGGACTCCTGGAAGGGCAAGGCGTCGGAAACCGACCTGTATTATATTAAAGGCGCCGTACAGCGCACCCTCAACCTGCTGGGCTGGGACAAGGTACTATTTACCCCCGCCGGGGCGCACGCCAAACTGGATTATGCCCTGCACGCATCGGTAAACGGGAAAACCGTGGCTACCCTGGGCGCCGCTAAAAAACAGGTGCTGCAGCGGTTTGATATCAAACAAGCGGTTTGGTATGCCGACCTTGACTGGGAGCTGATATTGCAGCTGGTTAAAAAGCTGGAAGTAAAAGCCGTGCTGCTGCCCCGGCAGCTGCCCGTGCAGCGCGACCTGGCCCTGGTAGTGCCCAAGGCCACGGCCTACGAGGCGCTGGAAAAAACCATCCGCACCATCCGGCTGGACAAGCTGAAGGACATGCAGCTGTTTGACGTATTTGAAAGCGATAAACTGGGCGCGGGCAAAAAATCCATTGCCGTTAGCTTTACGTTCTTAGATGAGGAAAAGACCCTGACCGACAAGGAAATTGACGGGATGATGAGCCGGATTGTGACCACCATGGAAAAAGAACTGAGTGCCGAAATAAGAAAATAAGCGCCCGGGAAGCGGGTTGGCACGAATCTTTATAGAAAGAACTGAAAAGTAGCGGTTTGAATATGAACCCACTGGAAGAGCATATACAACGCATCAACGAAAAAATGCAGGTCCTGCTGAAGCAATACCAGTTGCAGCAGAAGGAAAACGATCGGCTGAAAAAGGAATTACAGCAGGTAAAAGGGCTGGAGTCCACCCGGGCAAAGCAAATTGAGGATCTGGAGCAGAAAGTAGCCGTTTTAAAAACCGCTACCAACAACATGAGCGAAGCAGATAAAAAGGAGCTGGAAAAAAAGCTGAACCATTACCTGCGTGAAATTGACCGGTGCATTGAAATGCTCGGGGAATAGGCAGTCGTTTGTTGGCGGTTGTTCGTTGGCCGGGCTTGCAGACAACGCACATCGTACAACCAACAACGATTTCAGATTCGCTTTACCAGCCGCATTTGGTGGTTGCTCTCTCCTTCTGAAAGTTCCAGTGTGTACACCCCGTAGGGTAAATCGTTGAGGCCCCGCCAGGTAAATTCTTTCTGCTCGCTGGGCACAAGGGTGTTGAGCGTACTGCAAACACTGCCCTGGTCGTCCCTGATAACTGCCCTGATATAAGGCTGTGATCCGGCTACTAACTCGAATTTCAGTGTATCGATGAACACTGTTGACTTAACTTTGGCGTACATGAGAATAAGCTGTTTTGAGTTTTATGGCTTTGCAAATGGTAGGGAAAGAAAGCAGTAGTTGGATCAAGGGACAGAATTCGGCGAAGTGGATAAAGTGTGGATAAATATAAACCAAGATTTTGAAACCTGCAAGTTATGGAAGCATTAATTCCAATAAATGTCGTTGTTGGTGACCGTACCTACCGGGTACGGGTGGCCCCGGATGATGAAGAAGTGGTGCGAAAAACGCTGAAACTCATCAATGACAAGATCATTGAGTACAAGACCGAATTTGCGGGCAAAGACATGCAGGATTACCTGGGCATGGTGCTGTTGTGGTTTGCCACCCAGCAGGCGGGCGGCAGCAGCCTACCGGCCATCAGCGAAATGACGGGGCAGCTGGAAAAGCTGGAGGGCTTGCTGGATAAGGCGTTGGGGGGGAGTTGAGAATTAATGAATTAAGAATTATGAATTGCAGCGACCCTGCATTCATAATTCTTAATTCTCAATGCTTACATTGTTCTTACAATTTCTTCGCCGTCGTATTCGACGTTATAGCCATAGTCATCGGGGCGCTTTGTCCCATTACTCCCACATTCCCTTTTACATCGGAAGTAGAGGTGGTTTTTATGAGCAGCCCGGTAGCCGTTTCGTAGGTAGATTCCCCTTTTATGGTGCCGGTCATATCAATATCAATCTGCATTCCGCCCTGTTCTACCGTTCCTTTTTTGGCCATGGTGCCGGTAAAGCTCAGCACTACTTCATCCTTATTGATGTCCTTAAGGGTGTAGGTGGTGATCATTTTTATGGTAGCGGGGCTGCCGGTAGAGTCGATCCATGAATCGCCGGTTTTGATGTTGCGGGCCGGGAGCTGCACCAGCATGGGGTAAGGTTGCCCCTTCATCATGCCGCTGTTCATATTCATCATGGCGCCAAAGCCGCCGCCTGCGCCTTCACCAGCGGAGGAATCGGTGCTCATGTCAATGATCTTGCCTTGTTTGTCGACCGTTATGTCCTGTTGCTTGCCAATAGAACCTTTCAGGCCCTGGCCCACCTGGCTGTCCATATCTTCTTTTTTGTCGGAATCGAACGTATTGTCCTGTCCCATACCGGTAGCATGGGTAATGATATGGGTAGTGGTAGTGCCAAACAAATAGTTGGCGGGGGTTACATCTTTCAGTTCTACCTGCGCAGTGGTGGCGGTTTCTGTGTTAAAGTCCATGCTCTGCCCGGCCATTTCAACACTCATTACGATTTTGCTGTTGTTGACCGTTTCCAGTTTCAATCCTTTTGGAACGGCAATTTTCTGTGCACTTACTGCAACGGTTGTTATGATACCTACGCCCAGTAATAGAAAAGTTCTCTTTATCATATCTGCAATATTAAATGTATTTATACTTGTACGCTTGTTATCAATTGGTCAATACTTCCGACAGCTTTTTGGTCAAATCCTCGCCCCGGAGGTTTTTGGCAATAATCTTTCCGGAGGGGTCCAGCAACAGGTTTTGGGGAATGGCCTGGATGCCATATAGTTTGGCCACGGCATTGTCCCAGAACTGCAGGTCGGACACATGCGACCAATGCAGGCCATCGTCGTGAATGGCCTTGAGCCATTTTTCTTTTGCTCCCGGGCGGTCCAGCGATACGCTGAGGATATAGAACCCTTTGTCTTTATACTGGTCGAATGCTTTTACCACGTTGGGGTTTTCCGCGCGGCAGGGGCCACACCAGCTGGCCCAGAAATCGACCAGCAGGTATTTGCCTTTCATAGAAGACAGTGCAACAGGGTTGCCGGAAGTATCATTTTGGGTAAAGTCCATTGCCATTTGTCCCACGCCGGTCTTTTTGGCAATCGCCAGTTTTTCCTGCATGGCCTTGCCGGAAGGCAGGTTGCGGGTGGCGGCCGGAAGGCTGTTGAACAGGGGCTCTATTTTGGCGGGGTCAATATCATAGCCTGCCAGGTTTTGCAGGGCATAAAGCGCCAGCGGCGAATTGGGATTCTTTTTTACATAGGCGCCATATACCTTGTCGTTGGCCATGCCGTCGATGGAATCAATCTGCTTTTCCAGGGTTTTCATTGCGGCGTCGTCCTTGTTTTTTCTTGCATCGCCGTATTGGTTGTACAAGGCTTCCAGTTGTGTATTATAGGGTTTTTGCTGTTCTTCCAGCTTGCGGTATTCGGCATCTGCTTTGGAACCGGTAACGGTAACGTTGGCAAAAGAATCGGCTGAAGCAACACCGATAGTGCCGGGTTGCAAAAACAGTATGGCATAATCCCTTTTGCGGTTAAAGATGCCCGGGGCGGTACTACCGGGAGCCTGTTTGTATTTTGCCCGTAAGCCCGCCTGGAGCGGCTCCAGTGCATTGCCCGAAAAACTGTATTTACCGTCAACGACCCGGGAACTGTCGGTAATATTCTGGCTGCCGATCCTGTAAATAAGATATACCCATTCAATGGGCTCCTTGATTTTGGCCACATCCCCGTTCAGCACAAATTTGGGCGATTGGGCATAAGCGCCGCCGGCTATAAACGCCCCAGCAACTAGCAACAAAAGAATCCGTTTCATTTTACCGGTAGTTTTATTTTTTAATGGATGGATGGAACCGACCAGTAGAATGCCCGGTTTCATGCGACTTTTAGAAACGGCAAATTACGTTAACTGGCACACACGGAACTGCCTTTTATCAAAATTTCAACCAATAAAATATGCGGTATCTTTCGTATTTTCGCCAATTATCTCTCATATCAAAGCATTCATGTATATGGAGAAAAACCATCACCGGATTGTAAACCGTATTAAAAAACTAATCAATGGATTCAACCATCATATCGGCTGTTATTACTGGAGTTGTCGCTTTAATTGTGGGCATTATAGCGGGTAAATTCATCTTTGCCAAGGACCAGAAACATAAAATAGAAGAGGCAGAGGCCCAGGCGAAAAAAGTCCTGTCAGACGCACAGGCAAAAGCGGAAACCATCAAACAACAAAAACAACTCGAAGCAAAGGAAAAGTTTTTACAATTAAGGGCCGAACACGATAAGGAAGTGCTGGAACGCAACCGCAAAATAGGCGAAGGCGAGAACCGCATTAAACAGAGAGAGTTGACTATCAACCAGAAAGAATCTGGCCTGGACAAGCAAATCAAGGAAAACGAAGCCATCAAGGAAAACCTCAACCGCCAGATTGAGGTAATTAACGTAAAGCGCACCGAACTGGAAAAGCACCAGGAAGAGCATATCCGCCGCCTGGAAAAAGTAGCCCAGCTTTCGGCCGAGGAAGCCAGGACGCAACTGGTGGAAAGCCTGAAGCAGGAAGCGCAGACCCGCGCCCTCGGCCTCCAACAGGAAATTATTGACGATGCCCGCCAGAAGGCCAATAAGGAGGCCCGTAAAATCATTATTCAATCCATCCAGCGTACGGCGGCCGAGCAGGCCATCGAAAACACCATTACGGTGTTTAACCTGGAAAGCGATGAAATAAAAGGACAGATCATTGGCCGTGAAGGACGCAATATACGCGCCATTGAAGCCGCTACCGGGGTAGACCTGATCGTAGACGATACCCCCGAAGCCATCGTTCTTTCTTCCTTTGATCCCCTGCGCCGGGAAATAGCCCGCCTGAGCCTGCAGCGCCTGGTGACCGATGGCCGTATTCACCCCGCCCGCATAGAGGAAGTGGTGGAAAAAACCCGCCGCCAGATTGAAGAGCAGGTAATGGAAATTGGCGAACGCACCGTAATAGAACTGGGCATTCACGGCCTGCACAAAGAGCTGGTGCGTATTATCGGCAAGATGCGGTTCCGCTCCTCTTACGGGCAGAACCTGTTGATGCACAGCCGCGAGGTAGCCAATCTTTGTGCTACCATGGCAGCCGAACTGGGCCTTAACCCCAAGCTGGCCAAACGGGCCGGCCTGCTGCACGATATTGGCAAAGTACCCGATGAAGAAAGCGAGCTGAGCCATGCCCTGCTGGGAGCCAAGATAGCCGAGAAATATGGCGAAAACCCGGCCGTAGTGAATGCCATTGGCGCGCACCACGATGAAATGGAAATGCAGTATGTTATTTCGCCCATTATACAGGCCTGCGATGCCATCAGCGGCGCCCGCCCCGGCGCCCGCCGCGAGATTATGCAGCAGTACCTGCAGCGCATCAAGGAGCTGGAAAACCTGGCCATGACCTACCCCGGTGTGGAAAAAGCCTACGCCATACAGGCCGGCCGTGAGCTGCGGGTAATTGTGGAAGCCGATAAGGTAACCGATGCCGACAGCGACAAGCTCTCGTTTGAAATAGCCCAGAAAATACAGACGGAAATGACCTATCCCGGGCAGATTAAGGTAACCGTGATTAGGGAGAAGAGAGCGGTAAATGTAGCGAGGTAGAAGCTACAAGCTTCAAGAGCTGCCGCGAACCGGCCTTGCAGCTTGAAGCTTGCAGCTCAAAAAATAAAGATTAATTTTGCAAATCAGGCTCCCGGCATTACCTTTGCCGTCCTATAAATTTTAAAGTTATGAACGCCGTAGCATTTGTACATGAGCAGTTAACACAGGGCAAAGAGTTCCCCCGCTTCAAAGCCGGTGACAATGTGACCGTTAACTACAAGATTGTGGAAGGTGGCAAGGAGCGTATCCAGGGTTTCCGTGGAGACGTTATCAAACGCCAGGGAGATAATTATACCCAAACCTTTACCGTACGCAAGATTTCCGACGGCGTAGGCGTGGAAAGGACTTTCCCGCTGTATTCACCGAATATCGACAGCATTGTGCTTAATAAAACCGGTAAGGTTCGCCGCGCCAAGCTCTACTTCCAGCGTGACAGGAGCGGTAAAAGCGCCCGTATTAAAGAGAAAAAGATGGCCGTTGCCCAGGGTGTTGCCGCAGTGGCACAATAAGCCGGTTATTAAAATACTTAAAAGCGTCCCGCCTGAGGCGGGACGCTTTTTTATTGCAGGGTGGGTCACCCGCCTGCGGCAAGGGTGCCCCGCCCTGCAATTTTTCGTTAATAACTTGTTTCCCCGTATAAAAAGATGCCCGTATTAAGCTGGCGCATAGTATCTTTACAGCTCAATATATCCATTATGTTACAATTACTTTTAAAACCGGTATTGCTGGGTGTTCTTGGAACACAGGAAATCATTGTTATTCTTGTTATTGTCCTGTTGTTATTTGGTGGCAAGAAAATACCTGAATTAATGCGTGGGCTTGGCCGTGGTGTACGTGAATTTAACGATGCCAAAAGCAATGTACAGAGAGAGATAGAAGACGGGTTGAAAGAAAAAGAACCTCAATCTACCACTACCACTACTACGCAGAAGTAACTTCATTAATTTATTGGCTTAACCTGAAGTTACCCTGGGTTTGTTTACTTATCACTCAATACTACAATACCAAACCGATTTACTCAATGGCACTACCAGCTGTGTAGCCGCCGTTGAGTTTTTTTTGCAACAGGCAGAAGCCAAAAAGCATCTCAACGCTTTCGTGGAGGTATTTGCGGAAGAAGCCCTGCAAAAAGCCCGTGCGCTGGACGAGAAAAGAAAATCGGGCCAGCCCACCGGCAAATTGCACGGGGTAGTGATAGGGCTCAAAGACGTGCTTTGCTACAAAGGGCATAAGGTAACCGCCGCCTCGCATATCCTCAACGGGTTTACCGCCACCTATAATGCCACCGCAGTGCAGCGCCTGCTGGATGAGGAAGCCATTATAATCGGCACCTGCAACTGCGATGAGTTTGCCATGGGTTCCAGCAACGAAAATTCGTTTTACGGCAATACGCTCAACGCGCTGGATGAAAGCCGGGTACCCGGCGGTTCGTCGGGCGGTTCGGCAGTAGCCGTGCAGGCGGGCCTGTGTATGGTCAGCCTGGGCAGCGATACCGGCGGTTCCGTACGCCAGCCCGCCGATTTTTGCGGCATCATAGGCTTTAAACCAGGCTATGGACGTATTTCGCGCTACGGGCTGATTGCCTACGGCTCCTCGTTTGACCAGATCGGCATTTTTGCCAAAAACATTCCCGATACCGCTCTTTTGCTGGAAGTGATGGCCGGGCCGGATGCTTACGATAGCACCGCTTCGGAAGCGCCGGTACCCTCCTATTCGGCCGGGCTGCAGGAAAAAGCCAATGGGCTCCGCATCGGGTATTTGACCGAAGCCCTGGAGCACCCGGGACTGGACCCCGAAATGGCCGGCGTTATTTCCTGCTGGGTAAAAGACCTCAACGCCAGGGGGCACGATGTGCAACCCATTGATTTTGGCCTGATTGACTACATCGTTCCTACTTATTATATATTGAGTACGGCCGAAGCTTCCTCCAACCTTTCCCGTTTTGACGGGGTGCGCTATGGCTACCGCGACCACCGGCCGGGGCTTGAATTAACAGACTTTTACAAAGAAACCCGTTCGGCCGGTTTTGGTAAAGAAGTGAAACGCCGCATCCTGCTGGGCACCTTTGTACTGAGCACCGGTTATTTCGATGCTTATTTCACCCAGGCCCAGAAGGTGAGAAGGCAGCTTTTTGACAAAACTCAACTGATCTTCAAGGATTTTGATATTATATTACTTCCTACTGTTCCCTCCCCCGCCTTTAAAATCGGTGAGAAAACCGATGACCCCATTGCCATGTACCTGGCTGACATTTATACAGTTTATGCCAACCTGACCGGTATACCGGCTATTTCTATTCCACTTTTTACGCACAGTTCCGGCATGCCTTTTGGTGTCCAAGCTATGTCAAACCAACTTTCTGAGTTATCTTTGCTCCGTTTCGCCCACCAACTGGCGGGTGAATAGATCCTATCCTTCGAGAACATCCTACGTAAACATTTTCCGTATCCACGAGTCAAACCGTTAATCCGTGCAGTGGTATGCCCTAACTGGTAGCCGCCTATAGCTTTTGCGCTTAGTGCAAATCTATGGCCTGCCTGGTGTACTCCCGGAGCATTTCCGTATCCCATGAATAATCATTGTTTAACCCGTCGGTTTGATTTGTGAAACGAAAACTAAAGAACAATGAAAAAGCTTTTATTATCAATCGTTTTTGGTTGCTTGCTGGTATGCTCCGGAATAGGACAGCAGGCCGTATCTATTGAATCACTGGCTGCCGCCAGGGTTTCGGATACGGGTACAGGTACCGAAAACGGCCAGCCTGCCGCTGCGGGGGCCAACACCGCAGCAAAGAAGGGATTTAAGGATCTGTTTGAAAATGATGGTCTTACCAATACCGCCGGCCCGCGTTTGAACCCCAGGGCAGTGAGTTTCGTAAAAGATTATATTGAAAAGAATGCCGACGACCTGGCCGAAATGAAGGGCTGGGGAAGGCCTTATTTCAACCTGATGGACGCCGTGCTGATTTCGCACAACCTGCCCAAGGAATTGAAATACCTGGCCGTAATTGAGTCCGAACTGCACCGCAATGCCGTTTCCCGGGTGGGCGCACGCGGCCCCTGGCAACTGATGCCGGGCACGGCACGCCTGTTGGGCCTGAAGGTGAACAAGCATATTGACGAGCGCACCAATTACGTAAAAAGCACGCAGGCGGCTTCCAAGTACCTGCTGGACCTGTATGGCCAGTTTGGCGACTGGCTGCTGGTCATTGCGGCCTATAACTGCGGCCCGGCCCCTGTGCTGCGGGCCATGAAAAAAAGCGGTAGCAGCAATTTCTGGAACCTCCAGTATTACCTGCCAGCCGAAAGCCGTACGCATGTGAAGCGCTTTATCGGCACCCATTATATTTTTGAAGGCCAGGGCGGCCTGACCACGCTTACGCGGGCGGAAACCGATGAACAGTTGAGCAGCATCTACGGCCTTAACCGCCATATTACGCCTGGGGAACTGGTGGGCGCCAAATCGCAGAATGTGTCGGGCAAGTACCAGTCCACTGTTATCGCCCGTTTCCTGTCGATGGATATCAATGATTTTAACCGTTACAACCCCGATTTTGACAAGGTGATGGCCGGGGCCAATAACAATTATGAATTAAAACTACCCGCCGA